>VFQR01000239.1_pt1 | contig 103020 bp, 97 predicted proteins | sample 3512321 | NCBI WGS metagenome assembly VFQR01 (sample SAMN10412374, study PRJNA504923) | tailings metagenome | isolation source: Relicate 3 Philex TSF1 revegetated site | place: Philippines: Tuba, Benguet | collected 2017-08-29 | reverse complement strand
ACCTACGACCCCACCCGTGTGAAGGGTGTGCTCTCCCGCTGAGCTAATCGCCCGCCAGGTGCCATGCGGCCCCGCGAATTGCCGCGATATAGGGGAGCCGGCACGCGCTCGTCAAGGACGGATCACGGCGCGCCGGCCGCCAGGAGGCGCTCGGCGAGGTCGAGGCTGAGTTCGTCGAAATGCGAGATCACCACGCTGGGCTCGAATTCGCGCACGTGGCGGTCAGTGTAGCCGAAGTCGACCGCCACGACCGGGATGCCGGCCGCCTTGGCCGTGTCGATGTCGGTGCGCGTGTCGCCCACCATGACGGCGCGTGAGGGGTCTCCACCGGCCAGCCTTATGGTCTCCGACAGGTGGCGCGGGTCGGGCTTGCGGAAGCCGAACGTGTCGGCACCGCAGATCGCGTGGAAATGCCGCCTCAGGTCGAGCCCCTCGATCAGCTTCAGAGCGAAGGCCTCGTACTTGTTGGTGCAAATGGCGAGGCGCCAGCCCGCCGCCTCGAACCGCCCGATCGTGGCGTGGACGCCCGGATAGGGGACCGATATGCCGGGTATGCCGTCGCTGTAGTGGTCGAGGAAGACCCGCAGCAGACGCGCCATCTCCTCGGTCTCGATCGTCCTGCGCTGCGCGGCATGTGCCTGCTCGATCATGACGCGGGCGCCATGTCCGGCGTAGCGGCGCATGTTAGCCCGGTCGGCGGGCGGCAGCCCGGCATGCGACAGCACGTGGTCGAGGCTCTCTAGCAGGTCGGGAGCCGTGTCGACGAGCGTGCCGTCGAGGTCGAAGACGAGGGTAGGGGGCGTGGCGTCCGGCATGGACCACGCCCTAGCGGGCACCGTCCACATGCACAAGCCCCGCGGCGCGCCTCGTTCCTTGGCATGGCGGCGTCGATGCTCTAAAGCGGCGCCATACAGAGGCAAGCGCCGGATCGCCGACCATGGATTCACGTCTCTTGAAGATCGAGGCCGCCCGTACCGCGCTCGCCCATGTCGAGGACGGCATGAGGCTGGGAATCGGCACGGGCTCGACAGCCGAGGAATTCGTCAGGCTGCTGGCAGCCGGCGTGGCAGACGGGCTGAATGTCGTGGGCGTGCCGACGTCGGAGCGTACGGCGCGGCTCTGCGCGGAACTCGGCGTTCCGCTGACGACGCTGGACGAGACGCCCGAACTGGACCTGACGATCGACGGCGCCGACGAGATCGATCCCGCCCTGTCGCTGGTCAAGGGCGGCGGCGGCGCGCTGCTGCGCGAGAAGATCGTGGCGGCCGCCTCGGCGCGCATGCTCGTCATCGCCGACGAGAGCAAGATGGTCGAAACGCTCGGCCGCTTTCCGCTGCCGGTCGAGGTCAATCGATTCGGCCTTCGTGCCACCGAAGTGGCCATTGCCCGCGCCGCCGAAAGGCTTGCGCTTTCCGGTCCCGTCGCTTTGAGGATGACGAATGGCGAGCCGTTTGTTACAGACGGCGGGCATTTCATTCTTGATGCATCTTTTGGCCGTATTCCCGATCCAAGAGCGCTTTCGGATGCTCTTTGCGCCATACCGGGTGTCGTGGAGCACGGTCTTTTTCTGGGGATGGCGTCGCAAGCCGTGATCGCCGGCGCCGACGGCGCCAGGACGCTCTCTCCCCGAGCCGTCAACAAGGGAGTTCGCTCGACATGATCTCGACCTTCGGCCGCGCCGTCAAAGCCGCCGTTCTCGCCGCCTCGCTCGCAGCAATGGGCGCCGCCGCGCAGGCCCAGGACATCTCCGAGACTCATCTGAAGGCTGCGCGGGCCGCGATCGCGTCCATCCGCGCGACCGACCAGTTCGACATCATCCTGCCCCAGGCCGCGCAGGGCCTGAAGATGGAGCTGATCCAGAAGGATCCCAACCTCCAGTCGCTGATCAATGCGACCGTCGACGAGAAGGCGATTGCGCTGGCGGGCCGCCGCGCCGATCTCGAGCGCGAGGCCGCCACCGCCTACGCACGCGTCTTCTCGGAGGCCGAACTCACCGAGATCGCCAATTTCTACGCTTCGCCCACCGGGCAGAAGCTTTTGTCGGAGGGCAACATCGTCACCCGCGAAGTGCTTCGCGCCGCCGAAATCTGGCAGAACGGCATCGCCCGCGACCTCGCCCAGGCGGTCGGCGCGCAGATCGCCTCGGTGGTAGGCCAGCAGCAGGGCCAGACCCAGCCGGGCACGGCCGAGCCCGTGGTCACGCCTGAGCCAGAGGGCCAGCAGAACCAGTAGGGCCACCGCCCTCCGCGGGGTGGTTATCGGACGAGAAAAGCACTAACTGTCTGCTCCCGCATATGCGTCAGGGAGCATGAACGGCATGGCCGCCTACGACTACGACCTCTTCGTCATCGGCGGCGGCTCGGGTGGCGTGCGCGCCGGCAGGCTCGCCGCGCAGATGGGCAAGCGCGTCGGCATCGCCGAGGAATATCGCTACGGCGGCACCTGCGTCATCCGCGGCTGCGTCCCGAAGAAGCTGCTGGTCTACGCCTCGCAATTCTCCGAGACCTTCGAGGATGCCGCCGGCTATGGCTGGACGGTGCCGGATGCACGGTTCGACTGGCCGACGCTGATCGCCAACAAGGACCGCGAGATCGCCCGGCTCGAGGGCATCTATCGCGGCGGGCTCGACAGGGCAGGCGCGGAGACCTTCGCCACGCGCGCGGTGCTGGAAGGTGCGCACGAGATCCGCCTGCTCGCCGAAGACCGGGTCGTCACGGCCGAGACCATCCTGATCGCGACCGGCGGGCGGCCGAACCCACATGCCGCGCTGCCCGGCCACGAGTTCTGCATCTCGTCCAACGAGGCGTTCCATCTGGAACAACTGCCCAGAGCGATCGTGATAGCGGGCGGCGGCTACATCGCCGTGGAGTTCGCCAACATCTTCCACGGGCTGGGCGTGGAAACGACGCTCATCTATCGCGGGCGGGAAATCCTCGGGCGCTTCGACATCGACCTGCGCCAGATGCTCCACGAGGCCATGGAGAAGAAGGGCATCCGGATCCTCTGCCAGGAGATATTCCAGAGGATCGAGAAGCGTGCCGATGGCCGGCTCGACGCCCACACGTCCGGCGACAAGGTGCTGACGGTCGATCAGGTGATGCTGGCACTAGGGCGCAATCCCAATACCGAGCAGCTCGGCCTGGACAAGGCGGGCGTGGAAACGGGCAAGGCCGGCGAGATCGTCGTCGACGCCTGGTCGCGCACCAGCGTGCCGCACATCTACGCGATCGGCGACGTGACGAACCGGCTGCAGCTCACGCCGGTCGCCATCCACGAGGCAATGTGTTTCCTGGAGACGGTCTACAGGGGCAACCCGGTCAGCCCGGACCATGATTGCGTTGCGACCGCCGTCTTCTCTCAGCCGGAGATCGGCACGGTCGGCCTCACCGAGGAGGATGCGGGAAAGCGCTACGACGAACTCGACATCTATCGCGCCGTCTTCCGGCCCATGCGTACAGCCTTTCCCGGACGCGAGGACCGCATGATGATGAAGCTGATCGTCGATTCGGCCACCCGCAAGGTCGTCGGCGCCCATGTGCTCGGTCCCGACGCCGGCGAGATGGCGCAGCTGCTGGGCGTCGCCGTGAAGGCGGGTCTGACCAAGGATGATTTCGACCGCACGATGGCCATCCATCCCACAGCCGCCGAGGAGATGGTCACGCTCTACGAGCCGACCTGTCGCGTGAAGGACGGCGAGCGAGTCGGGTGACCGGAACCTGCTATCCGCTCTCGCTGTTCGCGCGCGGCGCGTCAATGGCCGCCGCTTGACCGGCCTCGTCGCCTATTTCGGCTACGGTTCCCTCGTCAATCGAGCCACGCATCGAACGGCGATCGTCGATGCCTTTCCGGCGCGCCTGAGGAACTGGCGCCGGCTCTGGCGCCCGCGCCCCGACATGCCCGGCTTTCCGGCCGCGCTGCTGACGATCCGGCCGGAGGAAGGGTGCTGGACCGACGGATTGCTGGTCGTCGACCACGCCGCCAACCTCGCTGCGATCGATGCGCGCGAAGCCCGTTACGATCGCGTCGCGCTCGACGCCGCCGATCTCGACATCGCCCAACCGCTGGCCCCCGACATCCCCACATATGTCTACGTCGCGCAGGAGCACTTGCCGGTCCACCCGGCTCCGCCGATGATCCTGCGCTCCTATCTCGATGCGGTGCTCCAGGGCTTCCTCGAAGTCCATGGCGAGGCTGGCGTCGCACGCTTCCTGAGCGAGACGGAAGGGTTCGATTTCATCGTCCACGAAGATGCCGAAGCGCCCGTTTATCCGAGGGCCGTGAAGCTCGCGCAGGCCCAGCGCGCAACGCTCGATGCGCTTCTGCGGGTTCGATTTCCGCCCGGTTCCGGGGTAGAATAGGCTTTCGGCTTCGTGTAAGGAGCCGCGTCCGGCTATCCGGATCCTTTCAATTCTCTCCCGCGCGAAACGTTGCGGGAGCGCGTGCTCGAAGGTCGTGTCATGGCGAAGTGGACCCCGGATTCCTGGCGAGGCAAGCCCATCCAGCAGGTGCCGGCCTATCCGGATTCCACCGCGCTCGACGAGGTCGAGGCGAGGCTGGCGACCTTTCCGCCGCTCGTCTTCGCGGGCGAGGCGCGCAAGCTGAAGAAGCAGCTCGCCGCGGTTGCCAATGGCGAGGCCTTCCTGCTTCAGGGCGGCGATTGCGCCGAGAGCTTCGCCGAGCATGGCGCCGACAACATCCGCGATTTCTTCCGCGTCTTCCTCCAGATGTCGGTCGTGCTGACCTTCGCCGGCTCGCAGCCAGTGGTGAAGGTGGGGCGCATAGCCGGCCAGTTCGCAAAGCCGCGCTCCTCCGACATCGAGAAGAAGGGCGACATCGCGTTGCCGTCCTATCGCGGCGACATCATCAACGGTATCGAGTTCGACGAGAAGTCGCGCATTCCCGACCCCGCGCGTCAGGAGATGGCTTACCGCCAGTCCGCCGCCACGCTCAACCTGCTGCGCGCATTCGCGCAAGGCGGCTATGCGAGCCTGGAGAACGTGCACAAATGGATGCTCGGCTTCGTCGCCGACAGCCCCCAGGGCGAGCGCTACCAGGCGCTGGCCAACCGCATCACCGAGACGATCGAGTTCATGCGGGCAATCGGGATCACTTCGGAGACGAACTTCGCGTTGCGCGAGACCGATTTCTACACCAGCCACGAGGCGCTGCTGCTCGGCTTCGAGCAGGCGCTGACGCGCGTGGATTCCACCTCTGGCGACTGGTACGCGACCTCGGGGCACATGATCTGGATCGGGGACCGCACGCGTCAGCCCGACCACGCCCACATCGAATATTGCCGCGGCATCAAGAACCCGCTCGGGCTGAAATGCGGACCGTCGCTGACACCGGACGGCCTGCTTACGCTGATCGACCTGCTCAATCCGGAGAACGAGGCGGGCCGCCTGACGCTCATCACGCGGTTCGGCTTCGACAAGGTCGACGAACACCTGCCCAAGCTCGTGCGTGCCGTCGAGCGCGAGGGCAAGAAGGTCGTCTGGTCCTGCGACCCCATGCACGGCAACACGATCACGGCGGCCGGATACAAGACGCGACCCTTCGACCGCATCCTCAAGGAGGTCGAGGCCTTCTTCGCGGTGCATCGTGCCGAGGGCACGCATCCCGGCGGCATCCACATCGAGATGACGGGCAAGAACGTCACCGAATGCACCGGCGGCGCCCGCGCTATCCGCGATGAGGAGCTTCAGGACCGCTATCACACGCATTGCGATCCGCGGCTGAACGCAGATCAGGCGATCGAGCTGGCCTTCCTCGTCTCGGAGCTTCTCAAGAAGAGCCACGCGGCAACGCCGACGCGCAAGGCCGTCAACGGCTGAGGCCGGCCGCGACGTCTTTTCCCCGCGCGCAGCGACGCGCGGGCAACAGATGAGCAACCGTCGACTTTCCACGACATGCGCCATAGCCGGCGGCGGGCCGGCCGGGGTGATGCTGGGCCTGCTACTCGCGCGTGCCGGGATCGATGTCGTCGTGCTGGAGAAGCACGCCGACTTCCTCCGTGACTTTCGCGGCGACACGCTGCACCCCTCGACGCTGACCGTCATGCATGAACTGGGCCTGCTCGAAAGGCTTCTGGCCCTTCCGCACCAGAAGGTGCGCGAGCTGGCCGGCCAGTTCGGCGACTTCGAGACCATCGTGGCGGATTTCCGCCGCCTGCGCGGACCGGCCCCGTTCATCGCGCTGATGCCGCAATGGGATTTCCTCGATTTCCTCGCCGGGGAAGGGGCTGCCTATCCTTCGTTCGAGCTGCGGATGGGCGCGGAGGCGACCGGCCTGATCGAGGAAGGCGGCCGCGTGACAGGCATTCGTGCGGAAACGGCCGACGGCGCCGTCGAACTGGGCGCCGATCTCGTGATCGACGCCTCCGGGAGGGGATCGAAGCTGCGTTCCGCTGCCGGACTTTCGGTCGAGGACCTCGGCGCTCCCATCGACGTGCTCTGGTTCCGCCTGTCGCGCCGACCGGACGATACGGAACTGACCGGCGGGCGCTTCGACAACGGACGCATTTTCGTGCGCATCTTCCGCGGCGACTACTGGCAGTGCGGCTACGTCATTCCAAAGGGTGCCATCGATGCGATCCGGGAGGCCGGCATCGAGGCTTTCCGGCGCAATGTCGGTGCCATGCTGCCGTTCGGTCGCGAGCGCGCCGACGAGATCGCGGACTGGAACGACGTCAAGCTGCTGACGGTAAAGGTCGACCGCCTTTCTCGCTGGCACCGGCCCGGCTTTCTCGCCGTCGGGGACGCCGCGCACGCCATGTCTCCGGTCGGCGGTGTAGGCATCAACCTTGCGATCCAGGACGCGGTCGCTGCTGCCAACCTCCTGTGGCGACCATTGAGCGGGCGCAGCCTCGCGGATGGCGACCTTGCGGCGGTGGAGAAACGTCGCCTCCTGCCGACGCGACTGACCCAGACGGCGCAGCTCGCAGTCCAAAGCAGGGTCCTTTCTCCCGCCCTTGCCGCCTCGCGCGCATCAGCACCGCCTCTCGCAATGCGCCTGCTGGCGCGTTTCCCGGTCCTGCGGCGCATTCCGGCAAGGCTCGTCGGGATCGGCATCCGGCCGGAGCATGTGCAAAGCCCGCAAACGCGGCAATGACGCCCTATCGGCTGAACGGGTCGCATTCGGCAGGCATCGGTTCCTGCGCGTCCGCGAAGATCGCGCCCGGAACGGAGAACCGGCGATGAACGACATCCAAACCGGCCGCTGCCTGTGCGGGGCCGTCACCTTCAGGACGACCGGCCGGCTGCGCGGCGTGCTTTACTGCCACTGCTCGCAGTGCCGCAGGCAGACGGGGCACTTCTATGCGGCGACCAATGTCGGCGACGACAGGCTCGACATCGATGGTGCCGACGCCATCACCTGGTACGCCGCGTCCGATGACGCCCGCCGGGGCTTCTGCCGAACCTGCGGTTCCGCCCTGTTCTGGAAGCGCAACGGCTCGGACGTGACCTCGGTGATGGCCGGAGCCTTCGACAGCCCTTCCGGCCTGATCGGCCACAGCCACATCTTCGTCGCCGACAAGGGCGACTATTACGAGATCGACGACGGCCTGCCGGTCTTTCCCGCATCCACGCCTTGATTGTCGACGACCTGGGAGAAGTCGTCCTCCTTCGTTGAACGATCAGTCGTCGGCGCGGGTCTGCCGCCAGGCGGCCGCAAGGCCTATGTTGGCGAAAAGGAGATCCGCGATGCAGACTTTCCCCACGCTGTTCATTTCGCACGGCGGGCCGGACATCGTCATCACCGACACGGCCGCGCGACACGCCCTGGAAGGACTCTCCGACCGCATCGGTCGGCCAAAGGCGATCGTGCTCGTCTCGGCCCATTTCGAGACACAAGGCGTGACGGTCGTCACCGACCCGAAACCGGAAATGATATATGACTTCAGAGGCTTTCCGGCGGAGTTGTATGAAATGGTGTATCCGGCGCCGGGGTCGCCGGAACTGGCCGGTCGCGTGATTGCGCTGCTCGACGCTGCCGGGCTGGCACCGACCGTCATCGGGCAGCGCGGCTACGATCACGGCGCGTGGACGCCGCTCATGCTCGCCTTTCCCGGGGCCGACATCCCCGTCGTCCAGGTCTCGATCGATCCTGACAGGGATGCCGCGTGGCACCATCGGCTGGGCGAGGCACTGGCGCCCTTGCGCGACGACGGTATCCTGCTGGTGGGTTCCGGGCACATCACCCACAATCTCAAGGCGCTGTTCGGCGTCATCCGCGGAGGCGCGGCTCCCGATCCGGAACTCGCGCGCCGTATCGACGCCTTCGTCGAGTGGTTTGCCGAGCGGCTCGAGGCGGGCGACCGCGAGGCTGTGCTGGACTGGAAGTCCCGCGCCCCGTTCCCGGCCGACAACCACCCGACCGACGAACATCTGATGCCGATCTTCTTCGCGCTGGGTGCCGCAGGCCCCGCTTCGAGGGGCGAGCGGATACACCACTCGACGAGCCACGGCATGTTCGTATCCGACTTCTATGCGTTTCACTGACGGTGCAAGGGTGTTTTCACGCGCGCCCACCGGTGCATGATGCCTCCCGCAGATTCTGGGGGAGCGGACCATGGAGCGCATCGTCAACGCCACGCTGAATTCGGCCAGGGCATTCCGCCACCTTGCCCGGCATGAAGCGGCGTTTCGCCAGGAGATGATGCTCCTCTGCGTCGCGCTGCCGCTGGGCTGGCTGATCGCGCCGGGCTGGCGCGGTTATGCGCTGCTCATCGCCTCGCTTCTGGTGCTCATCATCGTGGAAGTGATCAACACCGCGATCGAGCAGACATGCAACGCGATCACGCGCGAGCCGAACCCGTCGATCCGCCTCGCCAAGGATTGCGGATCGCTCGCCGTGGCCTTTGCGCTGGTGCTGGCAGGCGGCGTCTGGGCACTCGCGCTCCTCGAATGGGCGACGGGCCTTATCCTTTGACGATAGCGGCCTTATATGGCCGCCATGGATCGGACAGTGACACCGGATACGGACGAGCTACATCCCTTGCGGCGTCCGGGCCTGCCGGATGACCTGCGCTTCCTGACGGAGCGCTATCCGCGCGACGACTGGCAGGGTCACGCCAACATCGGCGGGATGGCCCAGTTCTGGCTGCAGCGGCACGCCATGTTCAGGGATGTCGGACGAATGCTGACGGCTGGAATCGGCGACTACCGCGAGGGAGCGAAATCGGCTCCGGAATTCGCGTCATGGTTCGCGCCCCGCCTCAATTTCTTCCTCGGCAACCTCGAAGGCCACCATGCCGTCGAGGATCATCACTATTTTCCGGTCTTCGCGCGCGCCGAAAGCCGCCTGAAGCGCGGGTTCGAGATACTCGATGCCGACCACCACGTGATCCACGAGGGCCTCGAGCGCAATGCCGAGGCCGCCAACGCATTCCTGCGCGCTCTCGGCCAAGCCGAGGACCGCCGGCGCTTCGCCGCCGACGCCTACGCCGACGAGAATGCGCGCCTGATCGCCATGCTGATGCGTCATCTCGACGACGAGGAAGACCTCATCATTCCGCTGATTCTCGATCGCGGCGAACAGGCTCTCGGCGTGGAATAGCCGCCCGCAGCGCTCAGCGCGGCTTCTGCCACCACATTCCGGTCCAGTCGATCTCGTGCATCGGCGCGTCGATGCCGCGTTCGGCCCGGAACTAGTCGACCGCGGCCTTGCAGGCCGGCACGGCGCCATAGTCGTCAATGATCGCGAAGCCCCCGGGCGACAGCGCGTCGTAGAGGTTGACCAGCCCGTCCATCGTGGATTCGTACATGTCGCCATCGAGCCGGATGAGCGCGAAACGACGATCGCGCAGGCCCGGAAGCGTGTCGCGGAACCAGCCCTTCCGGAACTCGACCTGATCGTCCAGCAGGCCGTAGAGCGCGAAGGCTTGCCGGACGTCGTCTATGGAGATGGCGAGCTCGCGCTTGGTGTGGTGCCGGTCGCCACTATCCTTGGGGAACAGCTTGGCATTGGGCTTCGGCAGACCTTCGAAGGAGTCCGCGACGATGACCTTGCGGTCCTTCGCACCATGGGCGGCGATCAGGCCGCGCATGAGGATGCACGCGCCGCCGCGCCAGACGCCGGTCTCGATGAAGTCGCCGGGGACGCCTTCGTTCAGCGCGCGCTCGGTCAGTTCGCGCAGGTTCTGCAGCCTCTTGACGCCGATCATGGAATGCGCGCGAGAGGGCCAGTCCTTGCCTTCCTCGCGGACCTTGTCGACATATTGCGCGCCGAACCAGCGCCTGCGCTGCGGAGCATCCTGGTAGATCGTGTTGCTGATGCAGCGGATCAGCAGGTCGCCATAGAGTTGGATTGCGTCGTGGCCGGCGGTGGAGGTCATGCGATCAAATCCCGTCTGGAACCACGCCGTCTTATACGGACGTCACGCCCGTGCAAGAGCCGGTCGGGCGATTCACGACGGAATCTGGGGCGACGAGCCCGGTAGGTCGGTTCGGGCTTCCATGCGCGCGATCCTTTCCGCCAGCAGGGTGATGTGGTCCAGCATGTGACGGATCTCCTTCTGGCGCATCTCGTCCAGTTTCTCGTGCAGCGCCATGATCTCGATCTCCGCCTTGAGATTGACCTGATAGTCGTGGGCCGCCGCGAGGCGGTCGCGTGCCGCCTGCCGGTTCTGCGACATCATGATGACCGGCGCCTGCAGCGCGGCGAGCATCGACAGCACCAGGTTGAGGAAAATGAATGGGTAGGGGTCGAATGCGTCCCGCGTGAGAAGCACCCCGTTGGCAAACGTCCAGATCGCCAGCAGCGCAACGAAACCGAGAATGAAGCCCCACGAACCGCCGAACCGGGCAATGGCGTCGGCAAGCCTGTCGCCGAGCGTTTCCTTCTTCTCGATTGCCGCGTTTGTGTCCGTCGATACGGGGCGGCGGTCGATGGCCTGGCGAAGCACGGCTCGTTCCGCCGCGCCGAGCGCTTCGGCGGGCTGGTCCAGCCAACGGTCCGCAAGTTCCTCGATGGTCCTCGTCAAGGCAGCCTCCATTCGCCGAGCTTTGCCACCCGCATCCCCTTCTTCATTGCCGGCGCGGCCTGGGCTATCTGTTGCTGGCGGCGAACTGCGCGAGAGGGAGGCGGTTGTGAGCTTCGATTCTATCAGGCGGCGGGCGGAAGAGCGCAAGGGTGGCGAAGCCGTGCTGGCAAAGCTGCTCGGGCCGCGTCCCGACCGGGAGGCATTGGCCGGCCTCAGGGACGACCGCGTCCTTTCGGTGATGGCGGAGCGCGTATTCTCGGCGGGCTTCGTCTGGAGCGTCATCGAACAGAAATGGCCCGGCTTCGAGGCTGCGTTCCTGGGATTCGAGCCGAAGTCACTGCTCTTCCAGCCGGACGAGTTCTGGCACGACCTGGCCTCCGACAAGCGCATCGTCCGCAACCCCCAGAAGATCAGGTCGGTCCGCGACAACGCTGCGTTCGTGGAGCGCATCGCTGCCGAGCACGGCAGCTTCGGTCGCTTCCTGGCGGGCTGGGCGAAGGACGATCAGGTCGGGCTCATGGCCTTCCTCGGCAGGCACGGATCGCGGCTTGGAGGCAATACGGGGCAGTATCTCCTGCGCTGGCTTGGCTGGGACGCCTTCATACTGTCCGCCGACATGGTCAGCGCGCTGCGCGAGGCGGGGCTGGACGTGGCCGAAAGCCCGTCCTCGAAAAAGGATCTCGCGGCGATCCAGGCTCAGATGAATGCGTGGGTGGCCGAAACGGGTCTGCCCTACCAGCACGTGTCACGCATCCTTGCCATGTCGGCGGGCGCCAACAATCCGCCGGAGGCGATCATGGCCTATATGGGTGGTGAGCAGGCATGATTGCGCGGCAGGCGATCGCGCGCTAGACGGCTGGGCATGACGAGCCCCGCCGCCTCCATTCTCCGCATCGCGACGGCCCAGCTGAACCCGATAGTCGGCGACGTCGCCGGCAATCTGGCGAAGGCACGCGAGGCGCGCGCCGATGCCGCCCGTCAGGGCGCCGACCTCGTGCTCTTCACCGAACTGTTCATCGCAGGCTATCCGCCCGAGGACCTCGTGCTGAAGCCGGCCTTCGTCGACGCCTGCGAGAAGGCCGCGCAGGCACTGGCCGCCGACACTGCCGATGGCGGTCCGGGCGTCGTGCTGGGTACGCCGCTGAGGCGCCGGAGCGGCCTCCATAACGGCGTGATCGTCGCTGACGGCGGCAGGGTCATCGCGGAGCGTTTCAAGCTCGACCTGCCCAACTACGGGGAATTCGACGAAAAGCGCGTGTTCCAGCCGGGTCCGGACATGCCGGGGCCGGTAGCGTTTCGCGGCGTGCGGATCGGCATCCCGGTCTGCGAGGACATCTGGGGCGATCTCGCCGTCTGCGAGACGCTGGCCGAGAGCGGCGCGGAAATACTGCTCGTGCCGAACGGTTCGCCCTACTACCGCGCCAAGACCGACGTCAGGCAGCAGGTGGTCATCCGTCAGGTGATCGAGAGCGGCCTGCCGATCCTCTACGCCAACCAGCTCGGCGGCCAGGACGAACTCGTCTTCGACGGCGCCTCCTTCGCGATCAATGCCGACAGCTCGCTCGCCTTCCAGATGAGCCAGTTCGAGGAGGCCGTGTCGGTCTCGGCATGGACGCGCACGGATGACGGCTGGCACTGCTCGGGCGGGCCGATGTCGATCGTTCCCGGCAACGAGGAGGCCGACTATCGCGCCTGCATGCTCGGCCTGCGCGACTACGTCAACAAGAACGGTTTCAAGGACGTGGTGCTCGGCCTTTCCGGCGGCATCGATTCGGCCATCTGCGCCGCGCTCGCCGTCGATGCGCTGGGCGAGGAACGCGTGCGCTGCGTGATGATGCCCTATCGCTATACTTCGAAGGATTCGCTGACCGATGCCGAGGCCTGCGCCCGCGCGCTTGGCTGCCGCTACGACATCGTTCCGATATTCGAGCCGGTCGAGGGCTTTTCGAGCGCGCTCACCCAGCTCTTTTCCGGCACCCGGGAGGGGATCACCGAAGAGAACCTGCAGAGCCGCGCGCGCGGCACTATCCTGATGGCGATATCCAACAAGTTCGGCTCGATGGTGGTGACGACCGGCAACAAGAGCGAGATGTCGGTCGGCTACGCGACGCTTTACGGCGACATGAACGGCGGCTTCAACCCCATCAAGGACCTCTACAAGATGCAGGTCTACGCCCTGTCGCGTTGGCGCAATGCCCACGTGCCGCCCGGCGCGCTCGGCCCTAGCGGGGAGGTGATCCCCGTCAACATCATCGACAAGGCGCCTTCGGCCGAACTCAGGCCGGACCAGAAGGACCAGGACTCCCTGCCGCCCTACGAGGCGCTGGACGACATACTGGAGTGCCTGGTGGAAGAAGAGATGGGCGTTGATGCCATCGTCGCGCGCGGCCACGACCGGGAGACCGTGCATCGGGTGGAGCATCTGCTCTACATCGCCGAATACAAGCGGCGGCAGGCGGCGCCCGGCGTGAAGATCACGCGGAAGAACTTCGGCCGCGATCGCCGCTACCCGATCACCAACCGGTTCCGCGACCGGAGCTGATCAGCGTGTCCGTCACCGTTCGCTTCGCTCCGTCCCCCACCGGTCATATCCATATCGGCAACGCGCGCACAGCGCTCTTCAACTGGCTCTTCGCATTGAAGAATGGCGGCCGGTTCATACAGCGCTTCGACGACACCGACGTCGCGCGCTCCAGGCAGGAATATGCCGACGCTATCCTGGCCGACGTCAAATGGCTGGGCATAAGGCCGGAGCGCGTCGAGTATCAGTCGAAACGCTTCGCGGCCTACGACGCGGCGGTGGAGCGGCTGAAGGCCGCCCGGCTGCTCTATCCCTGCTACGAGACCGCGGACGAGCTGGAGCGCCGCCGCAGGATCAGGCTCTCTCGCCGGCTGCCGCCCATCTACGGGCGCGAGGCGCTGAAACTCTCCGACGCCGAACGAGCGACACTGGAAGTGGATGGCCGCCGGCCCCACTGGCGCTTCCTGCTGCCGAATTTCGAGACCGATCCCTTCGCGCCGGTGCGCTCGGAGGTCCGCTGGGACGACGTCGTGCGCGGTCCGCAGACGGTCGATCTGGCATCGCTTTCCGACCCAGTGCTGGTGCGCGAGGACGGCACGTATCTCTACACGCTGCCCTCCGTCGTGGACGACATCGACTTTGCGGTCACCCACGTCATCCGCGGCGACGACCACGTCACCAATACCGGCGTGCAGATCGCTCTGTTCGGAGCGTTGGGGGCGGAGGTGCCGGGCTTCGGCCACCACAATCTTCTGACCACGGCCAGCGGCGAGGGACTTTCGAAGCGATCCGGTGCGCTTTCGATCGGCGGGCTGCGGGACTCCGGCATCGAGCCGATGGCCGTGGCCTCGCTGGCGGTCCTCACGGGCACTGCGGCCAATGTCGAGGCCGTGCCGACCATGGAAGCGCTCGCCGGTCGGTTCGAGCCCTCCGCTACTTCCCATTCGGCTGCCCGGTTCGACCCCGAAGATCTCGTCCACCTCAACCGCGCCCTGATCCACTCCATGGAGTTTGCGCAGGTTGCCGAACGGCTGGCGGCAATGGGCATCGCCGGCGCGAAGGCCGAACCTTTCTGGAATGCGGTGCGCGGCAATCTCGAGCGCGTCGCGGATGCAGGGCCCTGGTGGTCGATCGTCATCAAGTGCCCGTCCTCCGACGAGGCTCCCGATCAGGCGGACGCTGACTTCCTCCGCGAGGCCTTCGACCGGTTGCCGCCGGAGCCCTGGGACCGGCAGACATTCAAGGTCTGGACCGACGCGCTCAAGGCGGCGACGGGCCGCAAGGGCCGGGCACTCTTCATGCCTTTGCGGCTGGCGCTTACCGGACGTTCGTCGGGCCCGGAACTGGCCGATCTTCTGCCTCTGCTGGGTCGGGAAGGAACGTTGGCCCGACGACCCTGATCCGCCGACCTTCCTGCGCCGCCGTCTCCGTGTCGCCAGCGGGCTTGCGGACGAGCCGACGAATGGCTTCCGCGTCGAAACTGCCGTCCCGGTTGGCCAACGTTTCGGGATCGGCCGCAGGATCGGGTCGGGGCGAGGGCAGGGGGACGAATGGCTCGGCCGGCGCGCTCGCGGCGTCGGGTTCCTGGCCGGTCCGCTCCCCTGCGACGACGGAAAAGCCGCGCGGTCCGGCCGCGGTCGCATTGCACCCGCAGCCCTGCGGGCGGCGGAAATCCGGCTCCCTGAAACGAAACGCGTTGGGCAGGCCTGAATAGGGCTCGCCGGTGGCCGAGACCATGTCCGCGGCGTCCGCGTCGCCGGCCCTGCGCGAGAAAAGCCGGATTTCCGTGCCCGGGCATGCGGCCGCGCACCGCTCCTCGTCGCGGGCGAGATCGAAATCCGTCGTCGCGACCGACATGGGGAAGAAATAGCCGTCGCAGAGCCTGACGCAGTAGGTCCGCAGGGTCTGGACTTCGCCATAGGCGGCGGTGCGCGGATCCGGCAGGATGCGAACGCCCGGGGCGGTCGACGCGGCCTCGCGCATGTCACGCCCGCCGCGCAGTATCACGCCGCCGAGCGGCGCGCGCCGTGCTTCCCGTGCCTCGATATCGCGGCACCTGTTTGTCCTCAGCGCTGCCTCCAGCCGCCGGCGCTCGCGCGTGGTGGAGCGCTCGTCGCCCCGACCGGCACGTCTTTCGATCTCCGCCAGGTTGCGGCGCATGCGCTCCAGGGTGACGGAAAGGTCGCCGCATTGGGGCGAGCCCATGCCGAGAAGACCGCAGCCGAGGCGGCGCTGCATGGCGCGCACGCGGCGGATTTCGTCCTCCTGCGCATCGAGGGCGCGTGTGAAGCGGGGCGAGGCGGCTCCGCCGCCGCCACGGTCGAGCGCGGCGAGTTCCGCCTCGATCTGCCGGCACAAGCGGGCATTTGCCTCGGCGGGGAGCGTCGCGAACAGCAGCAGGAAAAGCGTGGCAGACGCCACGAAAGCCCATCCGCTTCGCGTCAGCATGTCACGACGTCGGTCAGTCCAAAGATAAATCGCATTCGCTCCCGTCCCGTCGAACGAAGCATACACGCAGGAGGGTGTCAGGTTAAATGCCGGATGATGTCGGGGTTAACCGGCGCGCTGGGACGCCTCGACCACCGCGAGCGCAGTCATGTTCACGACGCCGCGCGACGTGACCGACGGCGTGAGTATGTGCGCCGGGCGCGCGGCGCCCAGCAATATCGGACCGACATGGAGCGCGTCCGTCACGGCCTTAAGCGTGTTTAGGGTGATGTTCGCCGAGTCGAGATTGGGGAAGACGAGCAGGTTCGCCTCGCCCGAAAGGCGCGAATGCGGATAGACGCGCTGGCGCAGCACCTCGTCCAGCGCCGAATCGCCATGCATCTCGCCGTCGCATTCGAGTTCCGGCGCGCGCGCGGCGATGGCCTCGGCAGCGCGGCGCATCTTGACCGCGCTGGCGGAATCCCGCGAGCCGAAGTTGGAGTGGGACAGCAGCGCCGCCTTGGGCTTGATCCCGAAGCGCGCGATCTCCTCTGCCGCCAGAAGTGTCATTTCGGCGATCTCCTCGGCGCTGGGATCTACGGTGACATACGTGTCGGTGAGGAAAAGAACGCCGCGCTGCGAGATCAGCATCGACAGGGCCGACAGGTCGGCGACGCCTGCGCGACGCCCGATGATCTGGTCGACATTGCGCAGATGCCGCTCGAAGCGGCCTTCCAGCCCGCAGATCATGGCGTCGGCCTCGTCGCGCATGATGGCCAGCGCCGCGATGACCGTGTTGCTGGTGCGCACCATGGTGCGTGCGGCCTCCTGGGTGACGCCGCGCCGGCCGGTCAGCCGGATCAGGAGTTCGACATAGTCCCGGTAGCGGGGGTCGTCCTCCGGATTGACGAGCTCGAAATCGACGCCCGGGCGGATCTTGAGCCCGTAGCGCTTCAGCCGCGTGTCGACCACGGCCGGGCGTCCGATCAGGGTAGGCTTGGCCAGTCCCTCTTCCAGCACGACCTGGGCGGCGCGCAGGACCCGCTCGTCCTCGCCGTCCGCATAGATCACCCGCTTTGCCGTGGACTGCTTGGCCGCCGCGAACACGGGTTTCATGACCAGGCCGGAGCGGAAGACGAAGCGCGTCAGCCGCTCGACATAGGCGTCCATGTCCTCGATGGGACGCGTCGCGACGCCGGTCTCCATGGCGGCACGCGCCACCGCCGGCGCGATGCGAAGGATCAGGCGGGGATCGAAGGGCGAGGGGATGAGGAAGTCGGGTCCGAAGACCGGCGTCTCTCCCGCGTAGGCGCGCGCGGCGACGTCGGAAGGCTCCTCTCTCGCAAGTGCCGCGATGGCACGCACCGCGGCCATCTTCATCTCCTCGTTGATGGCGCTCGCGCCGACGTCGAGGGCACCTCGGAATATGTAGGGGAAGCACAGAACGTTGTTGACCTGGTTGGGAAAATCGGAACGCCCCGTGCAGATCATCGCGTCGCTGCGGGCCGCCCGCGCCATCTCCGGCATGATCTCGGGCACCGGGTTTGCAAGCGCCATGATGAGGGGCCGCGGCGCCATGCCGGCAAGCAGTTCGGGCTTCAGGACGCCCGCCGCGGAGAGCCCCAGGAAGATGTCGGCACCGCCGATGACGTCGGCCAGCGTGCGTGCCTCCGTCTCCTTCACATAGGCGTCCTTCCAGCGGTCCATTTCCTCCACGCGCCCGCGCCATGCGACGCCGTGGCGGTCGGTGATCCAGATGTTTTCACGGCTGGCGCCGAGGGACACGAGAAGGTTGAGGCAGGCCAGAGCCGCCGCGCCCGCGCCGGAGGTGACGATCTTGACCGAAGTGATCGACTTGCCGGCGAGTTCGAGCCCGTTCAGGACTGCCGCGGCGACGATGATCGCCGTGCCGTGCTGGTCGTCGTGAAAGACGGGAATCCCCATCCGCGCCTTGAGCTGCTCCTCGACCTCGAAGCATTCCGGCGCCTTGATGTCCTCGAGGTTGATGCCGCCGAAGGTAGGTTCGAGCGAGGCGATGGTCGACACCATCTGCTCGATCCCCGGCGCGTCGATCTCGATGTCGAAGACATCGATGCCGGCGAATTTCTTGAAAAGTACCGCCTTGCCTTCCATCACGGGCTTGGAGGCGAGGGGTCCGATGTTGCCGAGGCCGAGCACGGCCGAGCCGTTGGAGACGACGGCGACGAGGTTGGCGCGCGCGGTGTAGTCGGCCGCGCGAGCCGGATCGTCGTGTATTGCCAGGCACGGTGCCGCGACCCCCGGCGAATAGGCCAGCGCGAGGTCGCGCTGGTTGCCGAGCGGCTTGGTCGCCTGGATCTCCAATTTGCCGGGTGTCGGGAAGCGGTGGAAGAACAGCGCCGCCTCGTCGAGGTCGGAGCGTTCCGGCCCGTTCCTGGACTTGTCCATATGCTCCTCCCGCCGACTCTTCCGGCAAGGCTACTAGCACAGTTTCGCGGTCTCTATCCTCGCGCCACGACCTTCTGGCTTTGCTCGCCGAGCCCGGAAATGCCGAGGTGCATCGCGTCGCCGTCCTTGAGGTAGACCGGCGGCTTCATGCCGAGGCCGACGCCGGGCGGCGTTCCCGTGGTGATGACGTCGCCGGGCTCCAGCACCATGAAGCGCGACAGGTAGCTGATCACATGGGCCACGCCGAATATCATCGTCTTCGTGTTGCCGGTCTGCGTGCGCTTGCCGTTGAGATCCAGGAAGAGGTCCAGTGCCTGCGGGTCCGGCACTTCGTCGGCCGTCACCAGCCACGGACCGAGCGGCCCGAATGTCGGCGCGCTCTTGCCCTTGATCCACTGGCCGCCGCGCTCGGTCTGGTACTCGCGTTCCGAGACGTCGTTGCAGACCGCGTAGCCGAATACGTGGCCCAGCGCGTCGGCTTCCTCCACGTAGTCGCAGCGCTTGCCGATGACGACCGCCAGTTCAACCTCCCAGTCGGATTTCACGGAGCCTTTGGGCAGCAGGACGTCGTCATTGGGACCGGAGAGCGAACTCGGCGCCTTGGAAAAGACGATCGGCTCCTGAGGGATCGGCGCGCCTGTCTCGGCTGCGTGGTCGGCGTAGTTGAGACCGATCGCCACGAAATGGCCGATCCGCGATACGCACGGGCCGATCCGGGCCCCGGCAGGCGCCTTGGGAAGGGACGACAAGTCGGCCGTGCCAAGCTTGCGAACCAGGTCGGGGCCAATCGTTTCCGGGCCGTAGTCGGCCACGAGCGAGGAGGCGTCACGTATATGGCCTTCCGCGTCGAGAATGCCGGGGCGCTCTTCGCCGGGATTGCCAAAGCGTATGAGTTTCAATGTTTTGTCCTCCGATGCGGATTCTATTTGTCAAAAGGCGCGGCTGAAGAACCCGCCATCGAGAACCAGGTTCTGCGCGGTGATGTACCCGCCATGGGCGGAGGCGAGGAAGGCGCAGGCCTGACCGAATTCCTCCGGCGTACCGAGGCGCCGCGCCGGGATTTCGGCCGTCTGGCGAGCGGCCTGCTCCTCGACAGAAATGCCGGCCTTCTCCGCACCAAACCTGAAGCTCGAGCGGATCCGGTCGGTGTCGAACTTGCCAGGCAGGATGTTGTTGATGGTGACGTTGCGATGCGCGAGCGTGCGCGCCACACCGGCCAGGAAGGCGGTCAGGCCGGCGCGTGCGCCGGACGAAAGGTCGAGCCCAGGGATGGGCTGCAGCACGGAAAGCGAGGTGATGTTGACGATGCGGCCGAAGCCGCGTTCCGCCATGCCGTCGACGACCGCCTGTATCAGCTCGATCGGCGTCACCATGTTCTGCGTCACCCCGTCGAGGATGGCCGCGCGGTCGAGCTCGCGAAAATCACGGAATTTCGGTCCGCCATTGTTGTTGACGAGGATGTCGGGGTCCGGGCAAGCCTCGATCAGCGCGGCCTGTCCCTCCGGCGTCGATACGTCGGCAAGAATCTCTGTCACCCGCACGCCGTAGCGCTCGCGGATGGCGCGGCCAGTCTCCGACAGCGCGGTTCCGTCCCGGCCGTTAATGACGAGCTCGCAGCCCGCCTCCGCCAGCGCCTCGGCGCAGCCGCGCCCGAGCCCGCGGCTCGACGCGCAAACGATCGCCTTGCGACCCTTGATGCCCAGATCCATGTCGTCATCCTCTCCGCGAATGCTTTTTGCGGGAAACTAGCCCGTCCTCACGACAGACGACAACCATCCGTTTCGTCATAAGCCTGTTGCAGGAATCGTGGCATCGCAGCGCCAGGCGAGGCGAGGTGGCGTCATGACGGATCCCGTAGCCCGGAAGCTCCGGACCATCTTCATCTCGGACGTCCATCTCGGATCGAAGCCGGCGAAGGCCGAATTCCTGATCGACTTCCTGCGCCACTTCGAGGCCGAGACGATATTTCTCGTCGGCGACATTGTCGACGGCTGGCGCCTCAAGCGCTCCTGGCATTGGCCGCAGGCGCATAACGACGTCGTCCAGAAGCTCCTGCGCAAGGCGCGCAAGGGGGCGAGGATCGTCTATATCGCCGGCAATCATGACGAGTTCCTTCGCGACTTCCAGGGGATGCATTTCGGCGGCATCGAGGTCGTCGACCGCCTGGTTCACGAAGGCGCGGACGGCCGGCGCTATCTCGTCCTGCATGGCGACCAGTTCGATCAGATCGTGCACAATGCGCGCTGGCTCGCCTATCTCGGCGACAAGGCCTACGACGTCGCGATCGTCGTCAACCGTGTCGTCGCGCGGCTCCGACGCATGCTCGGACTGCCCTACTGGTCCTTCTCGTCCTGGGCGAAGGTGCGTGTGAAGCACGCCGTCAGCTTCATTTCCGCCTTTCAGGAGGTGGTGGCGCAGGAGGCGCGCCGCGCGCAGGTGCAGGGCGTCATATGCGGCCACATCCATCACGCCGCCGACGAGATGATCGGCGACATCCGCTACATCAACACCGGCGACTGGGTCGAAAGCTGCACGGCGGTCGCCGAGCATTTTGACGGTCGCTTCGAGATCATCCGCTGGAGCCACGTGCTGGCGGGTGACGTTCGGGGCGAGGAGGAGCCGCTCGTTGCCCTGCCGTTCGGCATCGGCCGGGCAGCATAGGGCCCCGCGCCTGGCGTAGCGGAATCGGGCGTCTGGTCCGATCGCGCGGTTTGCCGGGACTGCAACGCGTGATAGTCGGCGCGGGTGGAACGCCAGGTCAATTCGCCCGCGATGGAACGGCCGCCGGCCTTCGAGCGCCGCATCGGCCTGCTGTTTGCGGCGACCTTCGTGCCGATGGGAGTGCACCTGCCCTTCTTCCCCGTCTGGCTGGAGCATCGGGGCTTTTCCGCGGGCGAGATCGCCATGATCCTCGGAGCGCCGATGCTGCTGCGGGTCGTCACGACGCCGCTGATCACGGCGCTGGCGGACCGCGTCGGGGAGCGCGTGCACGTCCTGATCGCGATCGCGCTGGCTTCGCTTGCACTCTCGTGCCTCTACCTCGCGCCGATCGGCTATGCCGGCGTTCTGGCGACGTCCCTTGCGCTCGCGGTCTTCTGGTCGCCGCAGGTGCCGCTGGCCGACGCACTCGCGGTATCGGGCGTGCGCCGCTTCGGCGCCAACTATGCCGGCATGCGCATCTGGGGCTCGTCTTCCTTCCTGGTCGTCAACCTGGTTTGCGGCTACGCGATCACGCGATGGGGTGCCGCGATGGTGCCGGTGCTCGTCGCGGCGGGTCTCGCGGGCACCGTCGTGGCGGCGGTCACGGCGCCGCGGCTCGGCCGGCCCCGTCGACCCTCCACACTATCGGCGACCGAACTCGCGCAGGCCGGATCGATCCTCACCCGCCCCTTCATCCTGATGATCGCCGCCTACGGGCTGACGACCGGCAGCCACGGCTTTCTCTATGCCTTCGTATCGATCTACTGGGCCTCTCTGGGGCTGTCCGGGACGATGATCGGACTGCTATGGGCGTTCTCGGTGGTTGCCGAGGTCCTGCTCTTCGCGTTGTTTCCGCGCTTGTTCGCGCGCTTCCGCGCATCCACGCTGCTGATCGCCAGCGGCCTGGCGGCGACGCTGCGATGGCTCGTCTTTCCGCTGCTGTGGGATGCGGGGCTGGGTGTCGGCGGCTTCTTTGCGATCCAGGCCCTGCACGCCTTCTCCTTCGGGCTGGTGCTGCTCGGCGTCCAGAAGCTGATCGCCGAGGCGGTCCCCGAGGAACGCTCCGGCGCGGCGCAGGGCGTCACGTTCTTCGCCTCCGCCTTCTCCATGGCGGCGGTCACACTCGTTTCCGGCCAGCTCTATAGAAGCTTCGGGGTGGCGGGCTTCCAGGCGATGGCGCTGCTGACGCTGCTTGCCGTCTTGCTCGTCCTTCTCGCGCGTCGCTCAGCCCCAAAGTCCGGGATCGGGCGGTGAGACCAGCGATCCGGTGTAGCGCAGGCCCGGCGAGCGGTCGCGGGCAAGCAGCAGCGGGCCGTCGAGATCGACATAGTTGGCGCCCTGGGCCAGCAGTACGGCCGGCGCCATGGCCAGCGAAGTGCCGACCATGCAGCCGACCATCACGCCGAAGCCGAGGCTTCGGGCCCGGTCGCGCAGGACGAGCGCCGCCGTCAGGCCGCCCGTCTTGTCGAGCTTGATGTTGACGGCGTCGTAGAGGCCGACGAGTGCCTCCAGGTCGCCGGCCTCATGCACGCTCTCGTCGGCGCAGATCGGCACCGGATGGGGGATGTGGCGCAGCATTCCGTCGCGGCCGGCCGGCAGGGGCTGTTCGATCAGCGCGACCTTGAACTCGGCGGCGGCGAGCAAGTTCTCGTGGATGTCGGCCTCGCTCCAGGCCTCGTTGGCGTCGACGATGACGCGGCTGTCTGGCGCCGAGCTGGTGACGGCATGCATCTGAGCGATGGCCTGACCGGCGCCGACCTTGATCTTGATGAGCGGACGAAAGGACATCGCGCGCGCCTGTGCGGCCATGTCGGCGGGATCGCCCATCGAGATCGTCATCGCCGTCACCAGCGGGCGCGGTGGCATGCTGCATGCACGCTCCTGGGCCCGCCGACCAGCCTGCTTGGCCTCGATGTCCCAGAGCGCGCAGTCGAGCGCGTTGCGCGCGGCGCCGGGCTTCATCGCCTCCAGCAGGCCGTCGCGGCCCAGCCCGCGCTCGATTTCGCCGCGAATCGCTTCGATCGCCTCGACGACCGAGGCGACCGTCTCTCCATATCGGGCGTAGGGTACGCATTCGCCGCGTCCCCGTGCCCCGCCTTCGCTGATCGTGCAGGTCACGACCTCGGCCTCGGTCTTTGATCCGCGCGAGATCGTGAAGGCGCCTGCGATCGGGAACCGCTCGGTCTCGACGGCGAGTTGGCGAGGCATGTGGAAGGCTCCGGCGGGCGAAGGTGCTCAGAGTGACAGGGGGCGCGTCACGCGCTAGACCTGTCACCCATGTTGACGAATGAAGCCGCCGACGCAAGTGCCGCGGACCTCCGCCGGGACGAGATTCCGCGCATCTCCGAAACCGGCGACGCGCGCGCGCTCGCCGTGACGCTTGGCGGCGCCTGGACGACGCGCAGCGTGACCGCGGTCGACGAGGCAGTGGATGGCCTGGCCGCCCGCGAGGGGGTCGCGAGGCTGCTGATCGACCTTTCGGGCGTGACGCGGATGGATACGGCCGGCGCCTGGCTGATCGACCGGCTGGCGGCGGCGCAGCGTGCCGCCGGGGCCGATGTGGCGATCGTCAACGCCTCGCCGGCGGCCGTCACGCTGCTGGAAGCGATCGGACGGGCGGCCGAACATACGGCCGTTGAGCCGCAGCCCGAGCGGCGCAACACTCCATACGCGATCCTGGAGGCGATCGGGCGTGGCACCTACGCCGTGCGCGACGACTTCATCAAGAGCATGCACATATTGGGCGCCACCATTCGCGGCGCGCAGATGAAGCTCGGCCGCGGCCATGCCGTGAACCCGACCGCGATCGTCAACCACATCGACCGCATGGGCGTCGGCGCCATTCCCGTGATCGTACTGATGTCGTCGATCGTCGGCGCGATCGTGGCGCAGCAGGGAGCGTTCCAGCTGCGGTATTTCGGGGCCGAGATCTTCGTGGTCGACCTCGTGGGCATCCTGGTCTGGCGCGAACTGGGCGTGCTGCTGACGGCAATCATGATCGCCGGCCGTTCGGGAAGCGCCATCACCGCCGAGATCGGCTCCATGAAGATGCGCGAGGAGGTGGACGCGCTGACGGTAATCGGGCTCAACCCGATCGGGGTGCTCGTCTTCCCGCGGCTTGTCGCGCTGGTCGTGGCACTGCCCTGTCTCACGATCATCGCCAATTTCTCGGCGATCGGCGGGGCCATGGCGGTCTCCTGGATCTATATCGACATCACGCCATCGGCATTCGTCGACCGTATGCGCGAGAGCATCGACATCAGCACCGTGCTGGCCGGTCTCATTAAGGCCCCGTTCATGGCCTTGATTATCGGCGTCATCGCCTCGGTCGAGGGGATGAAGGTGGGCGGGAGCGCAGAATCGCTCGGCAGGCAGGTGACGACGTCGGTCGTGAAGGCCATCTTCGTGGTCATCGTCGTCGACGGCATCTTCGCGATGTTCTACGCCTCGATCGATTTCTGAGCGGAGCGGCATGGCAGCGGCGGACGAGGCACATTCGCAGACCGACGGACTTGCGGGAAACGGCCGGGAGGTCGTCCTTTCCGTGCGTGACGTCACGGTGGCGTTCGGCCCCAAGGTCGTACTCGAGAAGCTTTCGCTCGACGTCTATCGCGGTGAGATCCTTGGCTTCGTCGGCGGATCGGGCACCGGCAAGTCGGTGCTGCTGCGCACGGTTCTCGGCCTTACGCGCAAGCAGTCAGGTACGATCAGGCTCTTCGGCGTCGACCTCGACACCATATCGGAGGCCGCTCGGGTCGAGCTCGACATGCGCGTCGGGGTGCTGTTTCAGCACGGGGCCCTTTTCTCGGCACTCACCGTCCTGGAGAACATCCAGGTCCCGATGCGCGAATATCTCGATCTGCCGAAGAAGCTGATGGACGAGCTGGCGCGCCTCAAGATCGACCTGGTCGGCCTGCCTCAGGACGCAGCGGAAAAGTTCCCCTCCGAGCTCTCGGGCGGCATGATCAAGCGCGCCGCGCTCGCGCGCGCCCTGGCGCTCGATCCCGAGATCGTGTTTCTCGACGAGCCGACCTCAGGCCTCGACCCGATCGGTGCAGCCGATTTCGACGACCTCGTCGCCAAGCTGCGCGACACGATGGGCCTGACCGTCTACATGGTCACCCATGACCTCGACAGCCTCTTTTCGGTCTGCGACCGCATCGCCGTGCTCGGCAAGAAGCGCGTGATGGTCGAGGGGCCGGTCGAAAAGATGCTCACGTTCGACGAGCCGTGGGTGCAGTCCTATTTCCGCGGCAAGCGCGCCCGGCTCATCGACCATTCCGCAAGGGCGCGCGCCTGATGCATCCGCGCTACATACATCGGCGCCGCGCGGCGTCTATGGTTGCCGCGCGCACGCCCCCGCCACCACAGAGCGAATCGGTGACCGACGTCTGACATGGAAACCAAGGCAAACTACGTCGCGGTAGGAATCTTCACGATCCTGGCGGTTCTGGCCGCGTTCGGCTTCGTCTGGTGGTCCGCCGGGCTTGGCGAGGGCGGCGAGACGACGACGCTTCGCGTGCGGATCCCCGGTTCGGCTTCGGGGCTCGGACGTGGCAGCGCCGTGCTCTTCAACGGCGTCAAGGTCGGCGACGTGCGCCGGGTCTATATCGACGTCTCCAATCCCAGCGACGCGATCGCAGACGCCGAGGTCGACCGGCTGACGCCCATCACGCGCTCGACGGCCGCCGACATCGGCCTCGCCGGCCTGACCGGGCAGGCCAATATCGAGCTGAAGGGTGGCAATCCCGCCGAGCCGAACCTGCTCGACGAGGCCGAAGCGGCGGACCGCATCGCAGAGATCGTCGCCAACCCGTCAGCAGTGACGAACCTGCTGCAGACCGCGCAGGACATCTTCCGGCGCGCCGATGCCGTGCTCGTCCAGCTCGAGGGCTTCGTGGGCGAGGCGAGGGGACCGCTGACCGAGACCGTTCGCAACGTTGAACAGTTCTCCGCGGCGCTGGGTCGCAATGCCGAGGGCATCGACCAGTTCCTGGCGAATTTCTCCGAACTCTCCCAGTCGCTCGCAAACGTTTCCGGCCAGCTCGATTCGACGCTGAAGGCGGCCGAGAACATTCTGCAGGCGGTGGATACCGAAAAGATCGGCTCGATCGTCGCCAATGTCGAGACGTTCACCGAGACCCTGCGCGACGCCACCGATGAGTTCAATACGATCGTGGCGGGCGTCGACAGGGCCGTCACGTCGATCGGCGAATTCTCGGATAACGCAAACGCCACGCTCAGCCGTGTCGACGGCATGCTGCAGGGCGTCCAGCCCGGGCAGATCGGCGAGGCGGTCCGCAACATCGAGGCGGCCACGACGACCGCGCGCCAGATCGCGACCGACGTCGCCAAGGTGACCGACCGGTTCGGCAACCGCGCCGACGACATCGACCAGATCATCACCGACGCGCAGACCCTTTCGGATCGTCTCGCCCAGGCGTCGACACGCGTCGACGGCATTCTCGTGAAGGTCGACAACCTCTTGGGATCTGGCGAGGCAGAGGGCGTCATGGCCGAGGCCGGAGAGACGCTCAAGGCCTTCCGCCAGGTAGCCGACACGCTCAACGCGCGCATGGGCACAATCACCGACGGCCTCGCCCGCTTCTCCGGGCAGGGCCTTCGCGACGTCGAATCCCTGGTACGAGACAGTCGCCGCGCGATCACGCGCATTGAACAGGCCGTGACCGATCTGGAACGCAATCCGCAGCGGATCATTACCGGTGGATCAGGCACCGTCAGGGAATATGACGGGCGGGTTCGGCGTTGACAGGGCGCATCGTCGCCTGAAGACAATGTGACGGTCGTCCGGCACGGCCGAATCGGAACAGCGGCGGGGGCTACTTGACGTCATCGATGGGCATATCCGGGCGCCGCGCCGCGCCGCTGAGGAACGCGACAGCACTTCTGGCCGCGGCGTTCCTCATGTCCGGCTGCGCCGTGCTCGGCGGCGGACCAGCCCCGCTCGACACGTTCGATCTCACCGCGCCGGGCAGCGAGCGCAGGGTGGCGCGAGCGCGAACGCAGGTTCTCGTGCCCGAGCCCACCGCGATCAAGGCGCTGGACGGAGAGAACATCGTCGTCAGGACGGCGCCCAATGCCATCGAGTTCCTGGCCGGCGCCCAATGGGCCGACCGCCTGCCGCGCGTCGTGCAGGCCAGGCTCGCCGAATCGCTTCAGAAATCCGGCCGGTTCGGCGGGGTGGGAAAGCCGGGCGAAGGGCTCGCCATCGACTATCAGGTGATGGTGGAGATCCGCGCATTCGAGATACGCGCCGACGGCAGCCAGCGCGCCGTCGTGCAGCTTTTCGCGCGCATCCTCAACGATCGGAATGGCGTCGTGCGGGCCTCTCGCCTGTTCGAGGCGGCCGTTCCCGTGTCGGGATCCGGCAACGAGGCCTTCATCGGCGCGCTCGACCGCGCCTTCGGCTCGGTGGCGGACCAGATCGTAGGCTGGACCGCAAGCGCCATCTGACCGGCGACGCGGTCGGCGCGCGCCCCTGGCTATCACGACATCGAGAGCAATGCGGACCGGGACGCCCGAAAGGCGTCCCGGCGCAGCGGCTACTTCAGGCGCCCGCTGGCATGAGCCAGCATCGTGTAGACCTTGCCCGTGTCGGATGACAGGTAGGTCTGGGCCATCATCTTTTCGCGGTCGTCCTGCGACACGTCCTCGAGCAGCTTCTCGAAATCGTCGCAGTAGCGGTCGACCGCGGTGCGGAACTCACCCTCCGACTGGTACTTCCTGCGGATCTCGTCGAAGGTCTGCTGGCCCTTGAGCGTGTAGAGCCGGCGCGTGAAGACGTTCCGCTCGCCACGCCGATAGCGGTCCCAAAGTTCGATCGAGGCCTCGTGATCGATCGCCCGCGCGATGTCGACCGACAGCGAATTCAGCGATTCGACCACATGCAGCGGCGAACGCTGCTGCACCGCGGGCTTCGGCGCCGCGGCGGGCGAACTCTCCTCGGTGCTCGACGCGCCGCGCAGCAGATCGCGCACCCAGCCGCCCTGGTTGCCGGCCGGCGCGGAGGAAGCCGCAATGCTCGCCTGGTCAGCCACGCCCACGGCGCGTCCGCCGCTGCCCGCCGACGGCGACGGTGCGGCGCGCGCGGCCGACCCGCCCGATGGACCGGCCGGGGGTGTACGCTTCGACGAGACGTCGAATGCCCGGCCCGATTTCGAGACGATGTCCGCCAGTTCCTTGAGCGCGTTGATCTGCTCCGCGACCGCGCGGCGCATGGCCGTGGTCGATTCCTTCGTCTCGGCAGGCAGGTCCATGACGCCCTTGCGCAGTTCGGCCCGCGTCGCCTCGAGCTCGGCGCGTATGGCGTCGGCCGTCTTGCGGATGTCCTTGGTCGCGTCGGCGAAACGCTGCGTGGCGGATTCGACCACCTCCTGAACCGATCCGCCCATGCGCTCCGCCGCTTCGCGGGCCCGACCCTCGACGCGCGTGGCGGCGGCGTTCACGAGCCCTTCGAACGACTTCATCGTCCGCTCGATCTCCTCGGACTTCTTGACGAGACCGCTTGCCAGCGTCTCCAGCGCCTTCTGACGGTCGTCGAGCGTCGAAGCGAGGTTGGTTTGCGCCGAGCCCAGAAGGTCCGACGCAGTCGCCAGGACCTTGCCATGTTCCTCGAAGCGGGAAGCAATGCCCGCGATCTCGGTCAGTGTCGCCGACGAGAGCGTGCTCAGCCTGTTCGTGTTGTCGTCGAGCAGCTTGGCGGAGCTGGAGAAGGCGGCCGCCGCCTGCTCGGTCGAGGAGGAGAAGCGGTCGGTCGAGGCGATCAGCCTGTCGTCGATGCCGGTGAGATTGGTCTCCGTTTCCTCGATCAGCTTGCGCAGGCTGCCGTTGGATGTCGTCAGGCGCTCAAGCAGATCGCTGACGCTGTCGGCCAGCGAGCTGCGCGCGCCTTCGACGGCTTCCAGCGTCTCGGCCGTGCGCGCGGCAAGCGCACTGACGAGTGCCGAGTTTTCGCTACGCAGCCTCTCGGCCGCGCGCTGGGTCGCCTTGTCGAGTCCCTGCTCGAACTCGCTGCCGGCGGCCGAGAAGCGATCCACCAGCGGTCGCGCCTGCTCGTCGAGGATGCGCACGATCTCGCCGGAGCGGTTGGCCAGCATTTCCGACAGTTCGCGCATGTTGCGCTCCAGTGTGCCGGTCGCTTCGCTCGTCCGCTGGCCGATATGCGCGTTCACGGCCGAGAACGTCTCGGCGATCGTCCCGGCGCGCTGAGCCAGCTGCGTCTCCGATTCCGACACCTGCTCCAGCAGCCGGCCGCCGACGCGCTCCGCGGTCGCAAGCAGGTGCGATTCGGCTTCCGCCACCTTGTCGCCGACCAGCGAGACCAGCGTGGACGCCCGGTTGCCGAGCGAGCGCTCGGCGTCCCCGAGAACCTGCTCGATCTCGCGGGCCCGGGCGTCGAGTTCCGTCGAGGTCTTGTGGGTGCGCGCCACGATGCGCTGGTCGACCTCGTCGAAGGTGCCGGCGATCTCGGACGAGCGCGCGATCAGGCCCGATGCCGTGCGCTCGATGCGCTCGGCGAGCTTGATGTCGGCCTCGTCGAACGTATGCGCGATGTCGGCGGCCCGCGCCGAAAGCAGGCTCGCCGAGCTTTCGACGCGCTCGGCGATGATGCGGTCCACCGCCTCGAGCGACTTGGCGAATTCGCCCGTACGCTGTGACAGGAGCGTGGCGGCCTCATTGACGCGCTCGTTCAGGCGCATGTCGACGTCTTCGAAACTGCGTGCGATCTCGCCCGCCTTTTCCCCGAACACGCCGGCGCTGAGATCGATCCTCTCCGAGACCCGCCTGTCGGCTTCGTCGAACGCCCGGATCACGGTGCTCGTGCGGTCGCTGAAGGAGGTTGCGGCGAGGTCGATTCTCTCGGCGATACGGCGGTCCGCCGTGTCGACGACGGTCTCGAAGGCGCCGGCGCGCGAGGCGAGTGCCTCGGTCGTCGCGGCGATGCGATCCACGAACTGCCGGTCCGCGTCCTCGAAGGCGCGCGAGATATCGTCGGTGCGGGCCGAGAGAAGATCGTTCGTCGCTTCCACCCGTTCGCGGATGCGCTGGTCGACGTCGGTGAAGACCTGATCGGCATCCTGCGTCAGGGCGGACGTGACCTCCACGACCTTGTCGCGCAATGCGCCGGCGACGACCGTCGCACTCTTCTCGAGCACCAGGCGGACATTGTCGATGCCGGTCGACAGCGCGCGCTCCATGGTCGCCGTGCGCTCCTCGATCACCCCGGTCTGGCGGCCGAACGCATCCTCGATGCGCGCGACATCGTCGGCGAGCGCGGTCGAGATGTTCTCGCGGCTGGCCGCGATCGCCCTGACGTGCTCCGCAACCGCCTGGTCGATGAGGGAGCGCGTTTCGACGAGGCGGTCGAGATCGCTCTCCAGCGCACTCGTGAGCGCGCTGCGGCCGTCGCTCAGCTTGCCCAGATGCGCCGAGACGGCCTCGTCGATCACCCGGACATGGGCGGCGATGGACTCGTCGATCTCCGACCTGGCGACGTTGAGACGTGCCAGATCGGTTTCGAGTGCCTGGGTGAGCTGGCTGCGGCCGTCGTCGAGACGCGCGAGGTGCGCGGCGACCGCCGCTTCCACCGCCTGGACGTGCTCCATGGCGCTGCCGTCGATCGCGCCGCGCGCCTCGGCCAGCCTGTCCAGCTCGGCCTTGAGGTCCGCCGTGACCTGGGAGCGGGTCTGTTCGAGACGTGCGACATGTGATGCAATCGCATCGTCCACCGCCTTGATCTGAGAAGCGGCGCCGCGGTCGATCTCCGCGCGGGACTCTGCCAGCAGCGCCAGATCGGCCTCGAGCGCCTGGGTGAGCACGTCGCGGCCCTCGTTGAGCTTGCGCAGATGCGCCACGACGGCAGCGTCGATCGCCTTGAGCTGCTCGCCCGCCGCCTGGTCGATGCCCGCACGGGTCTCGGCGATGCGGTTCATGTCGCCTTCGAGTGCCTCGGTCAGCGAACTCCGGCCGCTGGCGATGCGGTTCATGTGCGCCTCGATCACCGACTCCAGCGCGCGAAGCTGCTCGATCGCGGTCTGGTTCATGCCGGAGCGCGCCTTGGCGAGACGGCCAAGATCGTCCTCGAGTGCCTGAGTCAGCGCGGAGCGCCCATCGGCGAGCCTGCTGATATGTGCGCCGACGACCGAGTCGATCGCCTGAAGTTGTTCGGAGGCGACGTTTTCCAGCCCGGCGCGGGTTTCGGCGAGTTGGGCCATGTCGGCCTCGAAGGCGGCCGCGAGCTGTGCCCTGCCATCGCTCAGGCGTGCGAGATGGTTTTGCACGGCGCGATCGACGGCCTTGAGCTGCCCTCCGGCCTGCTCGTCTATGGCGGCCCGCGTCGCCGCGAGCTGCTCCAGATCGGCCTCGAGGGCGGCGGTCAGCGTCGACCGGCCCTCCGAAAGCCGCGCCAGATGGCCCTGGACGGCGAGATCGATCGCCTCGAGCTGGCTCGCCGCGGCTGAAGCGATGCCTGCGCGCGTCTCTGCCATCCGGCCGAGGTCGGACTCGAACGATTCCAGCAGCCCCGTGCGGCTCTCCGCAATCTTGCCGAGGTAGCCTACCACCGCCCCGTCGATCGCCATGCGGTTCTCGTCGAGCAGGCGCAGGTCCTCCTCCAGCGCGCGGCTGAGCTGGGCGCGGCCTTCCGCGAAGCGGCTGATCTGGCCGTCGAAGCTGGCGTCGAGCGCCGCCTGCGCTTCGGAGAGGCGGGAAAGGTCGTCGTCGAGCGCGCGCGTCAGCCGTGCGCGGTCCTCGGCTGCCCTGCTGGCGTGTTCGCCGATCGCGAGGTCGATCGCCGTGCGCGCGTCCGCGATGCGCTCGAGATCGGCTTCGAGTGCGCGCTGCAGTTCGCTGCGACCCTCTGCCAGCCGCTGCGCATGCCCATCGATCGATGCCTCGATCGCGTTGCGGGCGTCCTGGACGCGGGAAAGATCGTCTTCGAGCAGGACGGCGATCCTGTCGCGGCTCTCGGTCAGGCGTGTGTCGAGTTCGCCGGCCTTCGTGTCGAGCATGGTCGAGGTGGACGCAACGAGGACCGCGAGGTCGTTGGCGATGGACGCGCGGCCGGTCTCGATGAGCGCGGTCATGTCGGACTTGCCGGCGGTGAAGCTCGTCGCAATATCGCGGGCGCGCTCCACCAGCGTCTCGTTGATCTGCCGGGCGCGCGCTTCCAGCGCTTCGTTCAGCTTGCGCGTGCCGGTGTCCAGCGCCTGCGCGCGGGTCTCGAATTCTCCGATCAGCGACTGGCCGCGCTCCGCAAGCGTCTTCTCGATGCCTGCGAGACGCTGGTCGAACTCGTCGGAAAGCGCGTTGGCCGCTCCGCCAAGTACGGAGACCATGCCGGCCGCACGCTGCTCGATCATCTCGCCCAGATTGCGCGTCATCTCCGCCGTCTTCTGCTCCAGCGCGGCCACGCGCGTGTCGAGCAGGCTGGCGAATGCTTCGCCGGAAGTCGTGATGTTGTGGGTGATCGCCCCGATGCGATTGTCGATGGCGGCCGAGATCGCACCGCTGCTCTCGCTGATGCGCCCGATCAGCCTGTCGCCGGATTCGGCAATGTTCATCGTGAGATGTGTCGAAGCGTTCAACACGTTGTCGCGGATGAGGTCGCTCGCCGAGCTGAGCTCTTCCTTGAGCTGCTCATGTGCGCCGGTGATCGAGGCGCGCACACGCTCAGCATGGCTCACCACGGCATCGCGCTCCGTGCCCAGCCCGTCGACGAGCAGGCGGATGCGGCGCTCGTTCTCGCTGTAGGCGCGCTCGAGTTCGTTGACTTCGGTATGGACGAGCGTCTCCAGTTCAACGGCGCGCGCGAGCGTGCGCTCGATTCCTTCGCCCATCGCCTGGACTTCCCGGCGCACCGCCTGGCCGACCGTCAGTACGCGATCCTTGGCCGAACCCTCCGGCTCGACGAGCCGCAGCGCAAGCTCCGAGATCGACTGCGCGGCATGGCGCATCTCCTGGGCGCGCCGCACCATCACGCCGAAGCCCCAGAAAAGGAGCAGCGGCACGAGGATCGCGATGGCGACGCCGATCGCCTGGGGCGCGGCGGCCAGTTGTTCGCCGGTGCGGATCTGCCAGATTTCGGGGCCGTAGAAGAGGTTGGCCAGCAACAGGCCGGCAACGATCCAGACCGCCGACAGGACCGCGACGAGCCAGTAGACGCTGCGCGACGGCGCGGCGCGCACCGACTGCAGCGTCGCGCGGCCATTCTTCTGGCTGTCGTCGTTGGCGGGCGAAAGGGTAGGGCTGCGGAGCGGCTCGGTGGGCGGGGCGACCGGACGCAGCTCGCCCTCGGGCCGACCGATTGGTCGGGCAACTGCGGGCTTCTCCTCGTTCCTGGAGGGAGGCTGCGTCTTGAACAGGGGCGCTGCGGCGCTGGCGGCCGCCAGCGGCGCCGGCTCGGGTTCCGGTTCGAACCCGGCATCGAGGTCGATGTCCTCGATTTCGATGGTCGAAGCGGCAGGCTCGGTCACAACCGGCTCGGCGTCCCGCGTATCGTCGGAAACCGCGGCTGCGGCCTCGGGCGTGACGGGCTCCTCAGGGGTGCCGTTCTTTTCCCTTGCAAGTTCGTTGGCGGCTTCGGCGATCTGGGCCTCCAGGTCCTCCATCGACGCGGATATGTCGATGTCGCTGTCCAGATCGTCGTCGGTGAAGTCGAAATCGAGCGCCTTCTCGAGTTCCTTTTCGACGTCGTTGTCGAGGGCCTTCGTGCTCGTCGTCTTGCGTGCCATGCCGCCTACACCTTGTACATTATTATTGCGCGCACAAACTCACGCGGATGGCTGTGGACGCCGCCCGGAGAGGCCAGAAATGGGGCGTTCGTATCGTAGTGGCACACCCCGCCAAAGGGAACATGCATTAGGCGGCATGCTTAAAAGTTTAAACACAAGGTTAATGACACAGCGGTTGCCGGCCGTGAAATGCCCCCAAAACCGCCCAGACCTGGCCCAAAATAGGACATCGGCCCCTGCGACTGCGTGAAAGAGCGCATTAACGCGTTGTGCATATGCACATTCTAGTTTCACGCAAGGGACATTCGCCAGGAGGGCGATTCGAATATGTCGGTACAAGCAATGGCGGCCTTGACCTTCGGCAGACCGGGCGGCGACAGGCCCGTTCCCTCGCGTAGACGTCCCGTGGACCTCGTCCATCTGGCTCGCCAGACCATGGGTGATCGCGCGCTAGAGCAGGAAGTGCTGGGGCTCTTCCTCCAGCAGCTTTCGGGCCTGGGCGATCGCATGGCGTCGGGCGATGCGCAGGTCAGGCGTACGCTTGCCCACACGCTCAAGGGTTCGGCCAGGGGGGTGGGCGCGTTCGGTCTCGCCGAATGCGCCTCGATGATCGAGGACGACCCGATGTCGACGGCCCATCTCGACCGGCTCGGCGACGAGATCGCTGCCGTCAGGCAGTTCGTGGCGGCGATCAACCGCTGACGCCATGGACGTGCCCGTGCGATGTGGCGCGGGGCCGCTCGGTTGACTTGCACGACAGGTTCGATATCTGGGCAATTCCGATTGTCCAGCAGGCCTGACACATGACCAAGATCTCCTACATCGCCTTCGACGGCACCCGTTTCGAGGTGGACGCCGAGAACGGCTCGACGGTGATGGAAAACGCGATCCGCAACGGCGTCCCCGGCATCGAGGCCGAGTGCGGCGGCGCGTGCGCCTGCGCCACCTGTCACGTGTATGTCGACGAGGCGTGGACCGATATCGTGGGCGAGCCGGAGGCCATGGAGGAGGACATGCTGGATTTTGCCTACGACGTGCGGCCGACCTCCCGCCTTTCCTGCCAGATCAAGGTGCGTGCCGAACTCGACGGGCTGACGGTCAGCGTGCCCGAGCGGCAGGGCTGAGCGGGCGGCCGGAGGCAGAGCATGGGCGAGATCAGGACGACTGACGTTCTCGTGGTCGGTGCCGGCCCGGTGGGGCTGTTTGCCGTATTCGAGCTCGGCCTGCTGGACCTCAGGTGCCACCTGGTCGACATACTCGACCGACCCGGCGGCCAGTGCGCCGAGCTCTACCCCGAAAAGCCGATCTACGACATCCCCGCGTGGCCGATCATCTCCGGTCAGGAACTCGTCGACCGGCTGATGGAGCAGATCGCGCCGTTCAAGCCCGAATTCACCTTCAACCGCATGATCGCCGCGCTCGAAAAGCGCGAGGACGGCACCTTTCGCGTCACCACCGACGAGAACGAGATCATTGAGGCCAAGGTCGTCGTGATCGCGGCCGGAGGCGGCTCCTTCCAGCCCAAGCGCCCGCCGATCCCCGGGATCGAGGCGTTCGAGGGAAAGAGCGTCCATTATTCCGTGCGGCGGATGGAGGAATTCCGCGGCCACGACGTGGTGATCGTCGGCGGTGGCGATTCCGCGCTGGACTGGACGCTCAACCTGCAGCCGATCGCACGCCGGCTGACGCTGGTCCATCGCCGCCCCGAGTTCCGCGCGGCGCCAGACAGCGTCAACAAGATGTTCGCCATGCAGGAGCGGGGCGAGCTCGACTTTCTTGTCGGCCAGGCGACCGGTCTGACGGGGGAGGGCGGCAATCTCGCCGGCGTCACCATCAAGGGACCCGACGGCGAACGCACGGTGCCCGCCACGCGTCTGCTGCCGTTCTTCGGTCTCACCATGAAGCTCGGCCCGATTGCCGGCTGGGGCCTGAACCTGCACGAAAACCTGATCACGGTGGACACCGAGAAATTCGAGACCTCGGTGCCGGGCATCTTCGCCATCGGCGACATCAACTGGTATCCGGGAAAGCTGAAGCTGATCCTGTCCGGCTTTCACGAGGCCGCGCTCATGTCGCAAGCGGCGAAGCGGATCGTCAGTCCGGGCGAGCGTATCGTCTTCCAGTACACGACGTCGTCGACGAGCCTGCAGAAGAAGCTCGGCGTGGCCGGCTGAGCCTGACGGGGGTCAGCCGGGTATGCGCCCGGCCTCGATCTGCTCGAGCCGGTACTGGAGCAGGCGCATCATGCGCCGCTCGAAGCCGATCCCCTCGATGCGGTCGAAGCGTTCCTGCGCGGCATCGTGGCGCTCGAGCAGCGCCGCCGTCTGCGCCGTGACCTTCTCCGCCAGGGTTTCGCAGCTTCGCTCGCGCGGCATGGACTTGAGAATGTCCTCCAGTTCGCGCGCGTGGTTCTTTGCGATGATGACGTGGCTTTCCTCGTGCCGCTTGATGTCGGAGGAAAGCGTATCCCAGATGATGCGCACGTCGCGCTCCGCGCTGCGGCGCTGGCCCCATCGCGGCAGGATCAGATTGGCCTTTACCGATACCCTGGCCTCCGTGACCAGGCAGTAGCCGCCAGCCTCGCCATAGGTGAGCTTCGTCGAGAACTCCATGCGGGTGGCACCCGGATGCCGCCGCCCCGTGGTCTTGAGCTGGGGGCCGCGCGACGAGAGTTCGGTCTCGATCTCGTCGATCGTCACGCCGCCGATCGTGAAATAGCTGTATGTCTTGGATATGCTCGCGGCCGTCGATACGCTGGTCGCGGCAAGAAGAACACCGGCGCAGATGACGGCGGATCGTGGCATTCCAAGGCCCCTTTTCGGCGTGAAGCTTGCGACAACCCAACTGCGGGCGCAACAGCCGTCCCCGGGAAAACGAGCGCCTTTCCCCCGCATGCAAAGGGAATTGGGTTGCAATTGCCGGGTGGCGGACGCACAAGCCGCGCGAGACCGAGATCCGAGAGAAGATGACCACCCCGGCCTGGCAACTCGCCCATGGACAGAACCTGCCGTTCGGCGACAGGGCACGGATCGTGGGCATCCTCAACGTGACGCCGGACAGTTTTTCCGACGGCGGCCGCTTCGGCTCGCCGGACGATGCGGTCGCCGCCGCGCTCGCGATGATCGATGCGGGCGCTTCGATGGTCGACGTCGGGGGCGAATCGACCCGGCCCGGCGCCGAGCCGGTGAGCGCGCTGGAGGAGCAGCGGCGCCTTCTGCCTGTCGTCGAGGCGCTCGCAGCGCGGGGTGGCGTGATCATGTCGGTCGACACCTATCGGGCCGAGACGGCACGCCTTGCGCTGAAGGCCGGCGCCCATGCGCTCAACGACGTATGGGGCCTGCAGCGCGAACCCGAACTGGCGCGTCTGGCCGCCGACGAGGGGGCTGGCCTGATCATCATGCATACCGCGCGTGATCGCACACCCCTGCCTGACGTCGTCGCCGACCAGCTGGCCTATCTCGGCCAGTCGCTCGAGATCGCTGCCGCGCACGGGGTGGAGAGGGACCAGATCGTGCTCGATCCCGGCTTCGGGTTCGGAAAGGACACGACCGACAACCTCAACCTCATGGCGCGTTTCGCCGAACTGGGGGAACTAGGCTACCCGTTGCTTGCGGGTACGTCGCGAAAGCGCTTTCTAGGCCGGCTGACGGGACGCGAAGCTGCCGATCGCGACGTGGCGACGGCGGCCACCAGCGTGGCGCTGCGCCTGGCGGGAGCGTCGCTCTTCCGCGTCCATGATGTCGCTGCCAATGCGGACGCGCTCAAGGTCGCCGATGCTATCCTGGCCATGTCGGGGAAGGGATAGTCTGGTTGCCATGACGAAATACGTGATCCGCCTGAAGAACTGCGCCTTCTTCGCGCGCCATGGCGTGCACGACGAGGAGCAGCGGCTCGGACAGCGATTCTACGTCGATGCAGAGTTTCTGGTCGATCCCGGGCCGGCGCTGGAAGCGGATTCGATCGACGGAACCGTCGATTACGGCGAGGCCTTCACGGTGATCGAGGGGATCGTGACGGGGCGGCGGCGCTACCTGATCGAGGGCCTTGCGCTGGAAGTCGCACGGGCGCTGACGGCGAGGTTTCCGCAGGTCGAGCGTGCCACGGTCACGGTTCGCAAGCCGAACGCACCCGTCGCCGGCGTTCTCGACCATGTCGAGGTCACGGTCGCCTGGCCATGACTCCGGAAAGAGCCTTCATCGGCCTGGGTGGCAACATCGGCGACCCGGCCGCCGCCATGGCGTCCGCGCTTCGCGCGCTCGACGGCGACGCAGGCACCGGCGTCACCGACGTATCGCCGCTCTATCGCACGCCCCCGTGGGGCCGGACAGACCAGCCCGATTTCCTGAACGCCGTGGCCGAGATCCGGACCCTGCACGAGCCGCTGGCCCTGCTCGACCTTTGCCTGGCCATCGAGCGCGGATTGAAGCGCGTCCGCCGCGAGCGCTGGGGACCGCGCATCATCGACATCGACATCCTGCTATATGCTGGGCGCCGGGTGAACGTGCCGGGGCTGGAAATCCCGCATCCCAGGATGCTGGAGCGCGCCTTCGTCCTGGTTCCTTTGGCCGACATAGCCCCCGATCTGGAGATCGGGGGCACGACCGCAGCCGCCCATGCCGCCTCGATGCGATCCGAGCGGATGACCTGCCTGAGCGCGGACGGTAACTGGTGGAAAGACGGCTGAGGCGTCAGTTCTGCGAGATGGCGCCGATCGCGCCGCCGTCCATGCGCTTGAGGTTCATGCCGATGACCGGCACGAGTTCCTCGTCCACCCGCACGGAGACGGTGACGTTCATCGTGTTCTCGTCATGCATGCGCGCGAGCATGGCGCCCTTGAGTTCGTTGCGAACGAGTGCGAGCGTCACGCGCGACTTGTCCACCTTGCCGCCGACCACGTCGAGACCCTTGCCGGCCGCGCCGTCCAGGAAGCTGCCCGAATAGCCCGTGCGGCCGCTGCGCTCGACCTTAGCCGACATCTTCTGGGTGAACATGCCCACCCTGCAGGCGCCGTCCAGCGACATGCCGAGCTTGCCGTCGGGCGTCGCGCCGATGAAGTTGCAGGTGAACTTCGTGCCCTTGTACTTGCCGGCGACGATCTCGCCTGGGCCGGACCATTTTCCTTCGACCGAGGAGAAGAACTTCTTCTCGGTTTCCGATGCCTGGGCCGCGGGCAACGCGGCGAGGCTGGCGCCAGCGAGTGCGAGAAAGCTGGAAATGATGCGCATTTTCATGGACGTGACCCGGTTCGGACCGACTTGAACGCAGGATCGGGAGCATCACGGAGAAGGGTTAATGCTTCCTATCATCCGCCGCGTTCGGCGCGGACAATGCGCAAATTCGCGGTCGCGCGCAACTGTCTCATGATCCCCCGGGCCGCGCGCGGTTTTCCGCGAAGCGGGTCAGGGTGGAAAGAAAGTCTCCGATGCCCGGCCGCCTCAGCGCACGGAAGGGCAGGGGCCGGGCGGTTTCCATCGCGGCGATGCCGATGCGCATCGTCATGGCCCCATTGACCACGCCCTCGCCGAGCTTGGCCGAAAGCCGTGCGGCGAGGCCGTGTCCGACGAGTTGCTGGACGAGGCTGTCGCCTGCTGCGAGCGACCCCGTCACGGCAAGGTGTGCGAGCACGCTGCGCGCGAGACGGAAGAAGCCGAGCGTGCCGGGCCGGCCGCCATAGAGCTCGGCCAGGCGGCGGATGAGGCGGCCCGATTCGAACACGACATAGGCGACGTCGACCAGCGCGCGCGGGCTGACCGCAGTGACGATGGAGACCCGTTTGCCGGCCTCCATGACCAGCCGGCGCGCCTCGGCGTCGAGCGGACCGAGAATTTCCGTCTCGGCGAGCGCGAGAAGATCGGCTGCGTCGATAACCTCGCCCTCGGTTTCGGCGAGAACCCGCCGCCCCGCCGCGGTCTCGGGCTTTCCCGCGGTGAAGCGCTGCAACTCGGCGACGACGCCGCGCGCCTCCCGGGGATCGTTGCTCGCCAGCGCAGCCGCGGCCCGCTCCTGCAGATGCGCGACCGATGCCAGCCGCCTTATCGCGAGGGCTTCCCGGGCGAGAATCACGACGAGCGCGGAAATGGCGACCGCTGCGATGGCCGCGCCGGCCCAGCCCAGCCATTCGGCCCGCGCGAAGAGCGTCCGGACGAGGTCGTCGATCCAGAGCCCGAGTGCGAGCGACACGAGAAGGCCGGTCGCGCCGAGGAAGATGCGGCCGAGCACGGATCCCTTTCCGTGACGCGCGAGCGGCGCGGCGGGAACCGGATCGGCCGGATTGTCGAAAACGTCAAGTTCGGCCGGGGTGGCGACGACGACGGTCTCGGGAGCCATCGCGCGAGGGTGGCGCTCGCGGTGACGGACCTCGCGGGCCGGACGCGGTTCGGGCGCGGGCGGTTCCGGGGCGAGCCGGAACGCGGCGGGCTTGCGGTCGCCGGTCATGCGAGTCGGTCTCCGATGAGGAACTGCAGCGCCCGATCGAGCCGGATATGCGGCAGCGACAGGGTGACGCCCTCGGCGGTGCGCTCGAGGCGAGGGGGGCGGAAGCGCACGAAGCGAATCTCGGGCACCGGGCCGCCATCCTTCGCGAACAGCAGTTCCGGCCGCGACGGCAGGTCGCCGGGGAAGATGGCGGTCTCGGTTGCACCATCGAACCGTTCGGTACCGATAGTCTCGCCGTCGAGAGGCGTGCCGATGATGATCGGCAGCGTGTCGCCACGCTGCGTCACGGTGCCTTCCCGCGTCGCGCGGACGGCCGCCATGGCGAGCACCTCCACCGCAGCGCCCGAGAAGTCGGCTCGCGCGATCGCGCGGTCCGCCAGCCTGCGCACGATCGCCTGCAGCCGGTCGTGGCTTTCGTGGTGGATGTGGTCCGCCTTTGTGGCGGCGATGAGGATGCGGTCTATCCGCCGCACGAACAGATCGGTGAGAATGGACCCCCGGCCGGGACGGAAGCAGGCGAGGATTTCGGTCAGTGCGCGTTCGAGATCGGCCACGGAGTCCGCGCCGGCGTTCATCGCCTGCATAGCGTCCACGAGAACGATCTGGCGATCGAGACGCGCGATGTGCTCGCGGAAGAAGGGCTTCACGACATGGGTCTTGTAGGCCTCGTAGCGCCTCTCCATCATCGCGTGGAGCGAACCGGGCCTTGCCCTGCCGCCCGCGGGCACCGCGAGCGGCGCGAATGTCAGCGCCGGCGATCCTTCCAGGTCGCCGGGCATCAGGAACCTCCCCGGTGGCAGCGTGGAGAGGGCCCGGCTGTCCTGCTTGCAGGCGCGCAGATATGCGGTAAACGCTTCGGCGAGGCCACGCGCCACCATCTCGTCGGCGTCGGCGTCCGGATCGACCGCCTCCATCCGTGCACGCCATTCGGCCGACAGGTCGGCGCGCGCCGGCGAGGCGGCCAGTTCGAGCCCGTCACTCGAGAACTGGGCGTAGCTCTTGGCCAGGAGCGGCAGGTCCAGCAGCCACTCGCCAGGATAGTCGACGATGTCGAGCGAAAGCCGCCCGCGCGAGAAAAGCCGGCTCCAGGCGGAGGCGGATTCGAACTCTATCGTGAGGCGAAGCTCGGAAATGGCCCGGGTCGATTCGGGCCAGATGCGCGAACCGACCAGCGCCGCGACGTGATCCTCATACTGGAAGCGGGGCACGGCGTCGTCGGGCTGGGGTTCCAGATACGCCCTGGCCACGCGTCCCGACTTGCGCGGCTCGAACATCGGCAGGCGCCCGCCATGGATGAGGTTGTGCACGAGGGCCGAGATGAAGACCGTCTTGCCGGCGCGGGACAGGCCGGTCACGCCGAGCCTGAGCGAGGGGTTGACCAGGCTGGCGGTTCGCCCGGCAATCGTGTCGAGGGCGATAAGGGCCTCGTCGGCAATCGTCGTCATCGAGGCCAAATCTGGTCTTCCCGGCTGGTCGTGGCGCGCCGCATATAGGTATCGGCCGTCAGGATTGAAACCGGACACGCCCAGGTCGGTATCGACGGCGCGGGAAAAGGGCCGCCGTCTCCCCTTGCTTTGCCATTGGGCGATCCGGAGTACATTGTCGCGGAATGACCGAAATCGAGAACCACGATGCCTATATCGCCGCTGCGCCGGAGCCGTTTCGTGCGGCGCTGGGTCGATTGCGTGCCGAACTGTCGCAAGCATTGCCGGACGCACGCGAAGTGATGAGGTACGGAATGCCCGGATTTCAGATCGGGGATTCCATCATTGCCGGTTATGCGGCATTCAGCAGGCAGTGCGGTCTCTATGTCGCCCCGGACGCCATCGCGGCCCACGCCGACGAGATAGATTCGCTGAAGCTCAAGGCGACGAAGACAGGGGTGACGTTTTCTCCAACGCGACCGATCACCGGCGACCTGGTCCGGAAACTGGCGACGAGTTCGCGGAACAGTTTCACGACCTAGCTGGCATCCCGGCCTACGCGCCACGCCGAAGCCCTCGTCACTGACACGCGTTTCCTCCGGCGGAACGACTCCGTGTAGCCACGACAGCCGCTAGAGTTCACCCGGCGTGAGAAATGTCTCCAGATAGCCCGTGGAAGGCGCTATCCCGGAAAGCGGCCCCTCGAAGCGCAGCACTGCAAGGCCGGATGCCGGAAACCCGGAAGCGAGCGTCGAGCGTGCTTCGTCGGCGCCCGACCCCGACAATGCGAACGCCAGGTCCTCCATCATCGGGTTGTGTCCCACGAGCATCATCGACGGCGTCGGCTCGCAGTTCCGCACGATCTCGAGATAGCCGGCGGCGTCGGACGAATAGAGCGCGTCGGTAAACTGGGCACTGTCGTAGGGCCGGCCGATCATGCGCGCGACCGCCTGCCAGGTCTCGCGTGCACGCTTGGCCGTGGAGCAGATCACGGTTTCGGGCAGAACGTCGGACGTGCACATCGCCGCCCCGAGCGCTGCGGCATCGGCCAGCCCGCCGGGCTCGAGCGGGCGGTCGAAGTCGCGCGTGCCCGGATCGGCCCAGGCTGCGCGGGCGTGGCGAAGGAGGAACAGACGGGTCATTGGACGGAGCCTCCGAGGTCACGCCGGGCGTTCTGGGCCTGTGCCCGCCTCGAAGCATTAGAGCAAGCGGCGGCCGTTTGAAATCCGTCCTGCGGAGGATGCCGGCAACCGTCCGCCGAGGCATCGTCGCGGCGGCGGCGGCCCGACGAGCGGCGCGTAGGATGACGGGCGCTGTAGAGACCGGCGGCGCCTCCAGATTGTACCGGATCAATCCGCCGTGATGGAAGAAATGCATTCTTCGTATTGTTTTCATTGGATGTTGTTGAATGAGATGTAAACAGCGAAATGCTCGGAAAGGGCACGGATTTGCGCGCTAACATTTGCGTGACGCCGCTGGCCTTTGCGCTTGTGCGCCTCCGGCCGCGCGAATATATAGGCGCCCGGGTGAACGCTATGGGGTGACTCGAATGAGCGCAGTCGCTGACCACGCTTACGTGCCGTCCGAGGACGAGCCGTTCATGAATGAACGGCAGAAGTCTTACTTCCGGTCGAAGCTTGTTACGTGGAAGAACGAGATCCTGCGGGAAGCCCGCGAGACCTTGGAAATACTCCAGCAGGAAAATGCCAACCATCCCGATCTTGCCGATCGTGCCTCGTCGGAAACGGACAGGGCAATTGAGCTTCGGGCGCGCGATCGTCAGCGCAAGCTGATTTCTAAGATCGATGCCGCGCTGCAGCGTATCGACGAGGGGACGTATGGCTACTGCGAGGAGACGGGCGAGCCGATCGCATTGAAGCGTCTCGACGCCCGCCCGATCGCCACGCTTTCGATCGAGGCGCAGGAGCGCCACGAGCGTCGCGAAAAGGTCTATCGCGACGACTGACCGCTACCGGCGGCGTGTTCCGCCGGCCCTGACGGCTTACTGACGCTTCTCCCGCGAGAGGCTACCGAGCAGCCGTGCCATCTCGTCCTGAATGGAGGATTCCGACTTCGGCTTGGATGCCGAAGCGGCGGCCGCGTCGTCGAGACTGGCCTCCAGTTCCTGCAGCAGCGCCGAATCTATCTCCGACTTCGGATCGGGACGTGCGACCGGCGCTGCCGGCGCTGCCGGCGCCGCCGACGCCGCGGACGATGCCGGTGCCGGGCGCGTCGCGGGCTCCACCGGCCGCCGGAAGCTCGCCACCCCGTCGGCCGGGGGCGCCGCTGCGATAGGCGTGGCGCGCGGCATTGCCGGCGGCTGGGTGCGGCCCGCGGGGAGAGGGGCGGGCTGAGGCGCCGCGACGGTCGGTCGGGGTGGAGTCGTCGCCGCCGGGCGCGCTGCCGGCGGCGTCGCCGGCTGCCGGGCGGCGGGCAGGGCGGTGGGCATCGGCTGGGGAACCGGCATTGGCTGCGGCGGCTGCGTCCGTGCCGGCAATTGTGGTGGGCGCGTTGTTTGCGCCGCCTGCTCCTCGATCGTGCGCGGCGGGCGCGTGGTCTCCGGTTCGCCGGGCGCGCTGCGCGCCCGGGCAATGAGCTGGATATTCGATTCCACCACCACGTCCGTCGGTCCGCCGATAAGGATGAGATGCTCGACGTCGTCGCGACGCACCAGCACCAGCCGACGACGCGCGTCCACGGCCGCAGCGTCCATTACCGAAAGGCGCGGCTTGCGGTTGCGACCGCCGACCACGAACGTGCCGGAGGTTAGAACCCTCGCCAGCCGCACGAGCACGTAAAGCACGACCAGCAGGATGGCGGCGGCCACGATCCACATGGCCGGAGCGGCGAGGTCGGGGCCCAGTACGTTCTCGAGCCATGCCCGCATCGCCGATCTCCTCCACCCACTGTTCGGTGAAGCTTAGTCGCAAGGCGGCATCGCTCGCAAGTTGGGTTTCGCCTGTGCGCTTGCGGAGCGCGCCGGGCTTATTGTAAGCCGGGTTCGGCCGGATGGGGCTGGCCAATCCTGAATCGCACAGGCGGAACATCATGGCGAAGGATGCGCGCGGCGACTTCTATCCGACGCCGGTGATCGACCAGGGCACGCGCCCGGGGGCGATTGCGCGCCTGACCGTGTTCGTCATCGTGTTGACCGCGTCCGCGATCCTGATCGCGCTGTTCCGCGAGCGTCTCGGCGAGGCCTTCCTGCTGGGTCTTCTGGGAATCCTCGCCATGATCGGCGTCGGTTTCCTCTTTGCCGCCGCGATCGGCTTCGTGACCGTGACCCCGCGAGCAGGCGGAGACGATCTGTCGAAGTCCTTCGTCGACACGCTGGGGCAGGGCCTGCTGGTCACCGATGCGAAGGGTCGCGTGCTTTATGCGAACAAGTCCTACGCCGACCTGACCGGGGCGACTTCAGCGTCCGACCTGCGCACGGCCGAGGCGCTGCTGTCCGACAACCAGGAGGCAGCCTCCACAATCCACAGGATCGTGACGGCCCTGCGTGACGGGCGTGCCGCCGAAGGCGAATTCCGGCTCACGCATTCGCTGCGTCCCGGCGAGCCGGCAGGCTCGCGCTGGTATCGCGCCGAGGCGCGCAGCTTCCCAGTTCCCGGTCGCCATCAGCCGCTGATTGCCTGGCAGCTGGCCGACATCTCCGATGAACGTGCCGAGCAGGAGCGTTTCTTCCTGGATCTGCAGCGCGCCATCGACCATCTGGACCATGCGCCGGCCGGCTTCTTCGCGGCCGAGGCCGACGGCCGCATCACCTACATCAATGCCACGCTCGCCGAATGGCTCGGGGTCGATCTCGCCTCCTTCACGCCGGGGTCGCTCACGCTAGCCGAGATCGTCGCCGGCGACGGCATGGCGCTGGTCCGCTCCGTGCGCGCCGATCCGGGCGCGACGCGCAACGCGGTCATCGATCTCGACCTCGCCACCATGAAAGGCCAGGGCGTCCCCGTCCGCTTCATGCATCGGGTGACGGCGAGCCGCGACGGCGCGGCCGGCCAGTCGCGGACGATCGTGCTGAACAGGACACTCGGTGAGGATGCTTCGGCAGAACTGCGGGCCGCGGAGGTCCGCTTCACGCGGTTCTTCAACTCGACGCCGATGGCCATCGCCGGCGTCGATCACAAGGGTCGCATCCTGCGCACCAACGCTCCCTTCCTGTCGCTCTTCTCCACGGTGGTGGATGCCGACGCGGTAGCGCGGCGCGTGCGCCTGGACACGGTCATCCACCAGCGCGACCGTGCCTCGGTCGCCGCCGCACTCGACAAGGCCCGGCAGCGCCAGGCCTCGATCCCGCCAATCGACACGGTCCTTCCGGACGACGAGGAGCGCCACATGCGCTTCTACGTCAATGCGGTCGCCGACGGGCCCGGCGGCGAGGGCGGCGAGGAAGCGGCGATCGTCTATGCCGTGGAGACCACCGAGCAGAAGGCGCTCGAGGCGCAGATGGCGCAGAGCCAGAAGATGCAGGCGGTGGGCCAGCTCGCCGGTGGCATCGCGCACGACTTCAACAACGTTCTGACCGCCATCATCATGGCGGCGGACCTGATGCTGACGAATCACCGTCCGTCCGATCCGTCCTTCCAGGACGTCATGAACATCAAGCAGAATGCCAACCGCGCGGCTGCCCTCGTGCGCCAGCTCCTGGCATTCTCGCGGCGCCAGACGCTGCGGCCGGAGGTGCTGAACCTCACCGACGTCCTCGCGGACCTGCGCATGCTGCTGGCACGCCTCGTCGGAAGCAACGTCACGCTCAAGATCGAGCACGGCCGCGACCTGTGGCCGGTGCGGGCCGATCTCGGCCAGTTCGAGCAGGTGATCGTCAACCTTGCGGTGAACGCCCGTGACGCGATGGCCGAGGGTGGCGACCTGACGGTGAGGACCCGAAACGTCGCCACACAGGAGGCCTCCGGATTCGGCTACCGCGAACTCGTGCCGGCCGACTACGTGCTGATCGAGGTCGAGGATACCGGTTCCGGCATCGCGCCCGAGGTGATCCGCAAGATATTCGAACCGTTCTTCACCACCAAGGAAGTCGGCAAGGGTACGGGTCTCGGCCTGTCGATGGTCTACGGCATCATCAAGCAGACCGGCGGCTTCATCTATTGCGAGTCCGAGCTCGGCAAGGGCGCCGTGTTCCGGATATTCCTGCCGCGCGACGTGCCCGCAGAACAGACAGGCGAAGCAGCGGCGGAAGGTGCGCAGACCGAGCGCGCCGTCGCGGCCGAACCGCCGCGGTCGGAGCCGATCACCGATCTGTCCGGCAGTGCGACGGTGCTCCTTGTCGAGGACGAGGATGCGGTGCGGATGGGGGGCATGCGCGCCCTGACATCGCGCGGCTACACCGTCCACGAGGCCTCTTCCGGCGTCGAGGCGCTGGAGGTCTACGAGGCGCTCGAAGGCAAGGTGGACGTCGTCGTCTCCGACGTCGTCATGCCCGAGATGGACGGTCCCACGCTGCTGCGCGAACTTCGCATGCGCCAGCCGGACATCAAGTTCATCTTTGTGTCGGGCTACGCGGAGGACGCCTTCGCAAAGAACCTTCCGGAGGACGCGCGCTTCGGCTTCCTGCCCAAGCCGTTCTCGCTGAAGCAGCTCGCCACGGTCGTGAAGGAAGTGCTGGAAGGCAAGTCATCCCAGTAAGTGCTGCACATTTTTTGATCGCCATCGCCAGGTGATCAATATTGCAGCAACTCGCCAGTGCCGATGCGCAATTAAGTCTCAACGATTCCTTAACGGCCGGCCGCCGCCCGCCTGCACCATGCTGGCGCCCCGGCCGCAAAGCCCGGCATCGCCAAGCAAATTATCCCGCTTCGGACGCCTCGCGATCAACTGGCACGCCGGTTGCATCGTCTTGTGCGGTGCAAACTCATCCGAACACGGAGGTGGCAATAAAATGAGGGGTTCCAGTTCATATATTCGCGGCGTCATGGCCGCGGGCTTCCTGGCCGCAGGCTTGGCCTTGCCGAGCGCCGCGATCGCGCAGGAAGACACGATCAAGGTCGGCATCCTCCATTCGCTGTCGGGCACGATGGCGATTTCGGAGACGACGCTGAAGGACGTGATGCTGATGCTCATCGAGCAGCAGAACGAGAAGGGCGGATTGCTCGGCAAGAAGCTCGAGGCCGTCGTCGTCGATCCGGCGTCGGACTGGCCGCTCTTTGCCGAAAAGGCGCGCGAGCTGATCTCGGCCAACGGCGTCTCCGCCGTCTTCGGCTGCTGGACCTCGGTTTCGCGCAAGTCGGTGCTGCCGGTCTTCGAGGAGCTCAATTCCCTGCTCTTCTACCCCGTCCAGTATGAGGGCGAGGAAAGCCAGCGCAACGTGTTCTACACCGGCGCGGCGCCGAACCAGCAGGCCATCCCGGCCGTCGACTACCTCATGAACGAGGAAGGCGTGGAGCGCTGGGTGCTGGCCGGCACCGACTACGTCTATCCGCAGACGACCAACAAGATCCTCCAGGCCTATCTGCAGGCCAAGGGCGTCGCGGCCGACGACATCATGGTCAACTACACGCCGTTCGGCCATTCGGACTGGCAGACGATCGTCACCGACATCAAGAACTTCGGTTCGACCGGCAAGAAGACGGCCGTGGTTTCGACCATCAACGGCGACGCCAACGTTCCCTTCTACAAGGAACTGGCCAACCAGGGCATCAAGGCAGAGGACATCCCCGTCGTCGCCTTCTCGGTGGGCGAGGAAGAACTCGCCGGCATCGACACCGGCCCGCTCGTCGGCCATCTCGCGGCGTGGAACTACTTCCAGTCCGTCGACACGGAAGACAACGCCGAGTTCATCGCCGCTTGGAAGGAATTCATCGGCGACGACAAGCGCGTCACCAACGATCCGATGGAAGCCCATGTGATCGGCTTCAACATGTGGGTCCAGGCCGTCGAGAAGGCCGGCACGACGGATGCCGACGCCGTCATCGATTCGATCATCGGTGTCTCCGTGCCGAACCTGACGGGCGGCTACTCCACCATGATGCCCAACCACCACATCACCAAGCCAGTGCTGATCGGGGAGATCCAGTCCGACGGCCAGTTCGAGGTGGTCTGGGAGACCTCCGGCCTGGTGGTCGGCGACGAGTGGTCAGACTACCTGCCGGACTCCAAGGACCTCATCGCCGATTGGCGCGCGCCGATGTCCTGCGGCAACTTCAACGTCGCGACCGGAAGGTGCGGCGGCAAGGGCACGAACTGATCGCCCATCCGAAATCCGCACTCCTTCCCGCTGCGGGAAGGAGTGCGGTTCCCCCTCCCGGCATCCGATAGTCATGAACATCCCCGGTCAGGCCTTTCTCACGTCAGTCGTCCGCGCGATCGTGGGTCTGCTGTTCGTGCTGTCATTTTCGCCCGTCCATGCCGACGAGGCGGCGATCCGTGCGACGATCTCCAAACTCGCCGACGCCAAGGGATTTCCGCAGATCGAGGCCGTGGTACGCGAACTGGGCGCAACCGGCGATCCCGCCGTCGTCGTGCCGCTTGAGGCCCTGTCCGACGGCAATCTCTACATCCGCAAGTCCGACGATGCCGTCTTCGTCGTCCAGGAGACGCGGTCCAGCCTGAAGCTGTTCGACCCCCTCGGCGGCGAGGCGGCTGGAGAGGCGGGCCCCCGCGAACTGACCAAGATCCGCGTGAACAACAGCCTGCGCCGGACCATTCGCGACGTGCTGGGCGGCCTGACGCTGGCCTCCGAAAATGCGTCCGTGCGGCTGCAGGCGGCATCGACCCTCTTCGCCTCGCCCGACCCGGAGGCCGTCGACGCGCTCGATGCCGCGCTCGAGCGCGAAACCAATGCACAGGTCAGGTCTGTCATGGCGCAGGCGCATGCCGCCGCCGTCCTGCAATCCGACCGTCCGGAAGCGGACAAGCTTGCCGCCGTTGACGTCATTTCCGCGCGCGGCGACCGCGCTGCGCTGTCCATACTCGGGCCGATCGCGGCCGGTCCGCCGGGTGCTCTCCAGTCGGCCGCGCAGGCCGGCGTCACGGCCATTTCCGCGACGCTGGCCATGTGGGACGTCGCGCAGAACGTCTGGTTCGGCATCTCGCTCGGATCGGTGCTGCTTCTTGCCGCGATCGGCCTTGCGATCACCTTCGGCGTGATGGGCGTCATCAACATGGCGCACGGCGAAATGGTGATGATCGGGGCCTACACCACCTTCGTCGTCCAGAACGCGATCAGAACCAGTGCGCCGGAGCTTTTCGACTGGTCGCTGGCGATCGCGCTGCCGCTCGCCTTTCTCGCCGCCGCCGCCGTGGGGCTGGCGATGGAGCGCGGCATCATCCGTTTCCTTTACGGTCGTCCTTTGGAAACCCTGCTGGCGACCTGGGGCGTATCGCTGATCCTCCAGCAGGCGGTACGCACCATTTTCGGCCCCAACAACCGCGAGGTGGGAAACCCCTCCTGGATGTCCGGAGGCTTCGAGATCGGCCAGCTGGCCATCACCTGGAACAGGCTGTGGATCGTGGCCTTCGCGCTGGGCGTCTTCGCGCTGCTGCTGTTCGTGTTCAACCGGACCGCGTGGGGGCTGCATATGCGGGCCGTGACCCAGAACCGCCGCATGGCCGCCTCGATGGGCATCCGCACGCCGTGGGTGGACGCATTCACCTTTGCGCTGGGTTCCGGCATCGCCGGGATCGCGGGCGTCGCGCTGTCGCAGATCGGGAACGTCTCGCCCAATCTCGGCCAGAGCTACATCATCGACAGCTTCATGGTGGTGGTGTTCGGCGGTGTCGGCAATCTCTGGGGCACGCTCATCGGGGCGCTGTCGCTGGGCGTCCTGAACAAGTTCCTCGAACCCTACGCAGGCGCCGTGCTCGCCAAGATCTTCGTGCTCGTGCTCATCATCTTGTTCATCCAGAAGCGGCCGCGCGGACTGTTCGCTCTCAAGGGCAGGGCGGTGGACGCATGATCGCCGCACGCTTCTTCGCAGGCGGCGTGGACCGCAGGATCGCCATCATGCTCGGCGCGCTGGTGGCGCTAGCGGTCGTCGTCCCGCTGCTCAATCTCGCCGTTCCGCCGGGAAACCCACTGCACGTGCCCAACCACATCGTGGCGCTCGTGGGCAAATATCTCTGCTACGCGCTGCTTGCGCTCTCGCTCGACCTGGTCTGGGGCTACTGCGGCATCCTCTCGCTGGGCCACGGCGCCTTCTTCGCGCTCGGCGGCTATGCGATGGGCATGTACCTCATGCGCCAGATCGGCAGCCGGGGCGTCTATGGCAATCCCGACCTTCCCGACTTCATGGTGTTCCTCAACTGGAAGGAACTGCCCTGGTATTGGTACGGCTTCGACCAGTTCTGGTTCGCCGCGCTGATGGTGATGGCGGTTCCGGGGCTGCTTGCATTCGTGTTCGGCTGGTTCGCCTTCCGCAGCCGCGTCACCGGCGTCTACCTGTCGATCATCACGCAGGCCATGACCTATGCGCTGCTGCTGGCCTTCTTTCGCAACGACATGGGCTTCGGCGGCAACAACGGCCTTACGGACTTCAAGGAAATCCTCGGCTTTCCCGTTCAGGCGGCAAGCACGCGCGCCGGCCTCTTCGCCGTCAGCGCGCTGGCGCTGGCGCTGGGCGTGCTCGTGACGGCCTCGATCGTCGGCTCGAAATTCGGGAAGCTGATGATCGCGGTGCGCGACGCGGAAAGCCGCACGCGATTCATCGGCTGGCGGCCCGAGAACGTGAAGCTCTTCGCCTTCACAGTGTCGGCGGTGATGGCGGGCATCGCCGGCGCGCTCTACGTGCCGCAGGTCGGCATCATCAACCCGGGCGAGTTCGCGCCTGCAAATTCGATCGAGGTGGTCGTGTGGACCGCCGTCGGAGGACGCGGCACGATCGTCGGCCCGATCATCGGGGCGATGCTCGTCAACGCGGCCAAGAGCTGGTTCACCGCCGCGTTGCCGGAATTCTGGCTGTTCGCGCTGGGCGGCCTCTTCATCGCCGTCACCCTGTTCCTGCCGAAGGGGATCGTCGGCGCCTGGGAGGCGCTCAAGGGCCGCATTCCCCCCCGCAACGCCGCGCCGGGGCGTCCCGACAAGTCGGCGCTGCCCGAAGCACAGCCTGCGGAGTAGAACCCGTGACCCGAAAGAACACGCTTCTCTACCTCGACGGCGTATCGGTCTCCTTCGACGGTTTTCGCGCCATCAACGAGCTTTCGCTCGTCCTCGACAGAGGCGAGATGCGCGCAATCATCGGTCCGAACGGCGCGGGCAAGACCACGATGATGGACATCATCACCGGCAAGACGAAACCGGACCGCGGCGAGGTCTTCTTCGACGGCGACATCGACCTGACACGTCACGACGAAGCCGACATCGCCATGATGGGCATCGGCCGCAAGTTCCAGAAGCCCACGGTCTTCGAGAGCCATACGGTCGAGGACAATCTCCTGCTTTCGCTGAACGGGCCGCGATCGATCTTTCCGGCGATTTTCCACAACGGCTCGGCGCAGGATCGGCGGCGCATCGACGCCATCCTCGATACAACGCGGCTCGCGGCGCGCCGACACGAGCTCGCCGCCAATCTCAGCCACGGGCAGAAGCAGTGGCTGGAGATCGGCATGCTGCTGGCGCAGGATCCGAAGCTTCTGCTCGTCGACGAGCCGGTGGCCGGCATGACGGACGCAGAGACGGAGGAGACCGCACGCCTTCTGCGTGAGATCGCCCTGGATCATTCGGTGATCGTCGTCGAGCACGACATGCATTTCGTTCGCGAACTCGGCGTCAAGGTCACGTGCCTGCACGAAGGCTCGGTGCTTTCGGAAGGTTCGCTGGATCACGTCTCGTCCGACCAGCGCGTCATCGAAGTCTATCTGGGCAGGTGAGCAATGGACGGTCTGCCGAAAACGAGAGCAACAGCCGACATTACCAGGGGCGTTCGCGCATGCTGACCGTGACCGATGCCACCCTCCACTACGGCGCGGCGCAGGCGCTGCGCGGCGTGTCGCTCAAGGCCGAGCCTGCGCGCATTACATGCGTCTTGGGTCGCAACGGCGTCGGCAAGACCAGCCTCATGAGATCCATCGTCGGCCATCACCGGCTGACAAGCGGCGAAATAGCCTTCGAGGGGAAGGCGCTCGGCCGGAGCGCGGCATACGATCGCGCCCGGTCGGGCATCGCATTCGTACCGCAGGGGCGGGAAATCTTCCCCCTCCTGACCGTCAGGGAGAACCTCGAGACAGGGTATGCCCCGCTGTCGCGCGGCGAGCGCAGCATTCCGCCGCACGTCTTCGAACTGTTTCCCGTGCTCAAGGACATGCTCGGGCGGCGAGGCGGCGACCTCTCCGGTGGCCAGCAACAACAGCTCGCCATCGGTCGCGCCCTCGTCATGCGGCCCAAGCTCCTGGTGCTGGACGAACCGACAGAAGGCATCCAGCCGTCCATCATCAAGGACATCGGGCGTGCGATCCGTTTCCTTCGCGACACCGCCGGCATCGCGATCCTGCTGGTGGAGCAGTATCTCGACTTCTGCCGGGAGCTCGCCGACGAGATCAACATCATGGATCGCGGCCAGATCGTCCACTCCGGCCCCGCCGAGGACCTCGATCGTCCGGACGTCCGCCGCTATCTCACGGTCTGAGCCGCGGACCTGACGCACCAGGCTGGCGCGCGCGCAACCCGGGGAAAGTCGGCTGGCCGGCCGCCGATATGTACAAGGCCGGGACGTACCGGTGCTTCTGCAGCCATCGCGGCATGCGACCGGTGCCCTTCGACGCGGCGCGGTCGGGTGAAGAACTCGGTGAGGAAGCCCATGCGTCCGTCTCCAGAATCATCCTCCCTCGTTTGTTCTAGCCCGACTTTATGGCCGCCATGTTGCAGTGCACAATAAAAATGGAAGCGTGATGCATGTGGCTGGCGAAAAAATTTGCGGGGCGTTGAAACTCCGCATCGCTGCCCTGCGTACCTTCAGATGCTGGAATACCCCGACTCAATTGCCGTCCAGGCGATTGCGGGCCGTGTCGCAAGGCACGGCCCCTTTTTTGTTCGGAACGGCTCGATGGCTAAAATTTGCCGGGACCGCCATCCCGAAATCTTAACCGCGCCCGGCTACAAGGCGGATCGAAATCCCGCGTGAGGCATTACGGATCGAGGAAGCCTCCGGAGCCGCAATGAGCGCATTGTCAAACAGCGACTTCGCACAATTGCTCGATGAGCTCATGCGCGTCGAACAGGAGCCATCTCCGGCCGTGCGCGCCTCCATTCCCTTCGATTTTCTTATGGAGACCATCCGCGCGGAGGTTCCTTCGGCACATGGCGCGGCGGCGGACTATTTCGACGCGTTGAGTGCCTTGGACGAAGTCAGCGTGACGGCGCTTGACGAGGTCGAGTTGCCCTCCATCGAGCCGGAGGCCGTGGCCGACGAACTGCGGCTGTGCGAGGCCACCGAGGCGAGGGATCTCGACCAGCTCAGGCGCGAATTCGCCTTCCGCAACCATCCCGACCGTGTCGGGCCCGAACTCCGCGATCGGGCGATGATCCGCATGCAGATCGCCAATCGCCTGATCGACGAGGCCAAGCGCCGGGCTCTGGCGGGTGCCCGGCAGCGCGCCTGACGCACGGTCGATCGGAACCTTACGTCATACTTAAATGACAGCCAGTGTCGTTTCGCGCCATCCTTCATTTCAAGGAGGCCGATATGACAAGAACACAAACGACCGATCCGGCACAATCGACTGCTCTACAGCGTGCCGTACAGTCCTATTTCCGCTCAGTCCCCGGCTCCGGACCGGTCTCGACGGCCGAGGCCATCCGCAGCATTCGCGCGGAGGTACCAGACTGCGATCTCGCCAATGGCGATCTGGCCGACATCGTCGCCAGGCGCGCGATCTGGCACGGCTATGACGTCTCGTTCGACGGTGAGGGCGGGGACGGGCGCGCCTGACCACCAAATATTCCGTGCCGGCTTTGAGGTTTCGTGCAACAAATCGGATAGGTTGACGTTTGTCTGGGCCGCCGACGGTCTGATCCGGTCCGGCGCATGGACCTTTCCGGGCAATGACAACCGACACGCAAGTCCCTAAGACGCTCCGCGCCCGCGCGGAGGTTGGTCGTCCTGTGCCGAGATCGACCGAAGCCATGAACACAGCCAGCGAGAAACCGACGAGCCTGCAGCCGGTCATCGCCGCCATTGCCGTCGTCGCTGCGCTGTATTTCGGCCGCGACATCTTTGTTCCGCTGGCGCTTGCGCTGCTCTTGACGTTCGCGCTGTCGCCGGTCGTGTCGTGGCTGCGCCGCTGGCGCGTCCCGCGTATCCCGGCGGTCATGGCGGCGGTGGCCGGCGCGCTTATGGCGATGTTGCTGTTCGGAGCAGTCGTCGCCTCCCAGCTCGCCACCCTGGCCGAGAACCTGCCGCTCTATCAGCAGAACATCACGATGAAGGTCCGCGCCGTCCGTGAGGCGAGCGTCGGCGAGGGGATCATCCAGCGCGCCAGCCGCATGCTGGAGACGCTTGGCCGCGAGATCGAGCGGGACACCGAGACGGATGCGCCGCCGACTGCCGGACCGGGCGAAGAGGCGGAAGACGAACCCGGTTCCGGCGAGGTCGAGCCGATCCCGGTCCTGATACGCGAGCCGGCCAAGGCGCCGCTCGAACTCCTGCGCACGATCGTCGGGCCGCTCGTCGAGCCGGTCGCCACCGGCGGCATCGTGCTCGTCTTCGTGATCTTCATGCTCATCAGGCGCGAGGATCTTCGCGACCGGTTCATTCGCCTGATGGGTGCCAGCGACATTCATCGCTCGACCACGGCCCTCCAGGACGCCGGACGCCGCGTCGGGCAGTACCTGCTGATGCAGCTGGTCGTGAACGTCACCTATGCCATACCCGTCGGCATCGGCCTTTGGATCATCGGCGTGCCGAACGCGGTCCTGTGGGGCCTGCTGGCGCTCGTCCTGCGCTTCATCCCCTATGTCGGCCCGATCATCGCCGCGCTTTTCCCGCTGGCCCTGGCCGTCGCCGTCGATCCGGGCTGGACGATGCTGGTGTGGGCCGGTGCGCTCTTCGTCACGCTGGAGCTGATATCCAACAATTTCGTCGAACCCTGGCTCTACGGCTCGCGGACCGGCCTGTCGCCGGTGGCGATCATCCTGGCCGCGATATTCTGGACCTGGCTTTGGGGTCCGATCGGGCTGCTGCTCTCGACGCCGCTGACGGTTTGCCTGGTCGTTCTCGGGCGCCACGTCCCGCAATTCCAGTTCCTCGACGTGCTTCTCGGCAACGAGCCCGTCCTTTCGCCGAGCGAACAGCTCTACCAGCGCCTGCTGGCAGGCGACCCCGACGAGGCCACGGACCGCGCGGAGGAATTCCTTCGCACACGTTCCCTTGTCGACTTCTACGGTGAGGTCGCCATGCCGGCGTTGATCCTTGCCGAGGAGGATCGCGCCCGCGGCGTCCTTGATGACGCCAGGCGGGAACGCGTGGCCGACGGCGTCGAGACGCTGGTCGACAATCTCGCCGAACATGTGGACGTCGATCCCGAGGACGAGGACGACACGAACGAGGAGAAAGCCGAACGTGGTTCGGCCGCTACGGGCGTCGCCGAAGAGCCTGATGCTATAGCCCGGGATATCGTGTGCGCCGGGGGACGCGGGAATCTGGACGATGCTTCGGTGGTCATGCTTGCCGACGTACTCGAGCGGGCCGGCGCCACCGTTGCCGTGGTGTCGCATGAGGAGATGGTTTCCGGCCGGGCCAGCCGTATCGATCTGATGGGCAAGGAACTTATCATTGTCGGTTATCTGAACGAGGATTCGGCCGCCCACGCGCGCTATGTCGTGCGCCGCCTGCGCAGGCTTCGGCGCGACGCGGTGATCGCAGTCGCGATGTGGGGCGAGGGCGCCGACGAGGCCTTCGCCGAGCGCATGCGCGAGAAGATCCGGTGCGACCACGTCGTTGGCACGATCGGCCAGATGCTCGCCGTCGCGCGCGATCTCGGCAGCGAGGAAGAAGCACGCGAGGCGGCCGAGCCGCCGCCTTCGCCGAAGCGCAGGACAAAGGCCGTCGCCGCCGGGTAACCTCTTGTAAATCCGGAACCGCGAAAGTCGCGCTGTCGGTCACTGATTCCGGCGCGGCGTGAAGGTGAGGGAGTGAGCGTTATGGGTCGGTCGACGGAGTTGGGGAATGACGAGACGCGCGGCGCGGTCATAGGCTTCCCACTCAGCCGCCAGCACGGGCGCATCCGCGCGACCGCGAAACTCCTCGCCTCGCTGTCCGACCTCGACATAGCCGACAATTGCCGCCATGCGATCGCGGCTGACCTGTTCAGCGAACTGGCTGCTCTCGGGCACGACGAGGACGCGCAGGACGAAGCCGTCGGCATATTCTTCTGCGAGGTCGAACTCGAGATGCTGCGGATCGAGTGGGCCGCCGAGATCGCGCCGGCCGACGCGCTCGAAGGCTGACTCACGCCCGGGCGGGCGGGCGCGGTGTGGTTCCGTAGGCGTCGGCCATTTCCCTGATCGCCGAAACTTTCGCTTCAAAGGGCTGCCAGTCGTCCCCTTCGGCGATTGGCTCCCAGAGCGCCTCGACCTCCTCGATCAGCATGGTCACCGGCAGTTCCCTGTCGAAATAGGCATGGTGTGTGGCCGCCGGTTCGAAGGCTTCCAGCGCGCTGGCGAAAGCCTCGTAGTCCGGCCCGCTGTAGTGGTGGGCAGCCGGACCCGACTCCGCCCTGGCCCGGCGGCCCGCTCCGCCATGCCAGTCGAACAGCACCTGCTCGAACGGCGCCCGCGACCTGGCGAGAAACGTCCAGAGCGCGGCAACGAGTTCGCCGCGCTGCGCCTGCGAACCGCCGCCGATGCCGAGCCTGCGCAACGCGGCCGCCTCGAACGCCTCGCGGAAAATGCCCTCGAACGTGTGCAGCACGGCTTCGAGGCGGGACCGGTCCGCCAGCGGGAGCAGGCACTCGGCCAGGCGTGTCAGGTTCCACAGCAGTGTGTCGGGCTGGCGTCCATAGGCGTAGAGGCCGGTCTGGTCGAAATATGCGGCCGTGAAAGACGGGTCGAGCACCGGCAGGAAGCGCCACGGTCCGTAGTCGAAGCTTTCGCCGGTGACGTTGATGTTGTCGGTGTTGAGCACCCCGTGGACAAAGCCCGCGAACATCCAGGCCGCGCCGGTCACCGCCACGCGCCGGCTGACGGCATCGAGGAAGGCGACGGCCCGCTCGCCGGTTTCGTCGCGTTGCGCCTCCGGCAGATAGGTCTCGACCGTATGGTCCATCAGCCGGGCGATGTTGTCGTTCTCTTCCAGAAACAGAAGGCGCTGGAAGCTGCCGATGCGGATATGCGAATGGCTGAGCCGCACCAGAACGGAGGAGCGCGTCGGCGACGGTTCGTCGCCGCGCATCAGCGCCTCGCCCGTCTCGATCAGGCTGAACGTTTTGGAGGTGCTGACGCCGAGCGCCTCCAGCATCTCCGTCGCGAGAATCTCACGCACGCCGCCCTTGAGCGTGAGCCGGCCATCGGCCGTGCGCGAATACGGTGTCAGCCCGCTGCCCTTCGTGCCGAGATCGAGCAGGCGCCCGTCCACGGTGTCGTGCATCTGGGCGAACAGGAAGCCGCGCCCGTCGCCGATGTCGGGATTGTAGGCCCGGAATTGATGCCCATGATAACGCAGCGCGAGCGGCGCCGGAAAGCTTCCGGGCAGTGGCTCGAACCGGCCGAAATGATCGATCCATTCGCCGTCGTCGAGCGTGCGGAGTCCGACGCGATCCGCCCATTGCTGGTTCCTGAAGCGCAGTCGATGCTCCGGAAAGCGTGCCGCTTCGACACGATCGTAAAAGTCGTTGCCGAGATCGGCGTGGCGGATCGATGGGCGGAAAGTCGGCGAGGGCGGCATTTGCTGTTCTTCGGCTGCGTCGGTACGGGATACTTACAGAGGCCAACGGGCCATTGACAGCGTCGTTGAGCGTTTGCGCGCAGCCCACGCGCGCGAGGGAACCGGAACCGGTCGCTGCGGATTTATCTGCATCGCGTATCCAGACACCCGATCCTGCGCTACTCTCCTGCGCCGGCGGCATCCCGAAGGAGCCCGTTCTTGGACTTTTCCCTCGTCGTCTTCCTGGCGATTTGCATAGCAGCGGCATCGACCGGCTTCTTCTTCCAGCCGGGCGCCTGGTACGAGACGCTGCAAAAGCCTTCATGGACGCCGCCGAACTGGCTGTTCGGCCCGGTCTGGACGATCCTCTACGTCCTCATCGCGATTGCGGGCTGGCTCGTCTGGCGCGAGGTGGGGTCAGGCGCGGCGATGGCCTTCTGGGGCATCCAGATCGTCGCCAATGCTGCGTGGTCGTGGCTCTTCTTCGGGCTGAAGCGCATGGACCTGGCGCTGGCCGACGCGGGTCTGATGTGGGTGTCGATCGCCGCCTTCATCCTCGCGGCCGCCGACATATCGGCGACGGCGACATTGCTCTTCGCGCCCTATCTCATCTGGGTAACGGTGGCGACCGCCCTCAACCTGACCATCCTGCGGATGAACCAGCAGCCGGCCTGATCAGCGCTTGCGGATCGTCCTCATCATCGCGCGCGTATAGAGCCTGGTCGAAATCCGGTTGAGCCACCACGAAATCCGCGCCACCCGCCCGACCAGCACCATGTCCCGGCGGCGATCGATCGCCTGCACGATCTGGCGCGCGGCGGCGTCGGCGTCCATGGCGGCAACGCCGTCCTCGGCTGCGCCGGGCCGGTGCGTACCATCGGCGCGCATCGCCGCGCCGGGGTTCGTGGCGATAAAGGACGGGCAGGCGATGAGCACGTGCACTCCCTTCGGTCCTTCCTCGGCGCGAAGCGAGCCGAAGAAGCCCTGCATCGCATGCTTCGAGGCGGAATAGGCGGTCCGCCGAACGAGCGGTGCGAAACCTGCGACGCTGGACACGGCGACCAGCGATCCGCGCGATCGGCGAAGGGAGGGCAGGGCGGACGCCGTGCAATGCACCGCGCCGAAGAAATTCACTTCGACGACCTTGCGCATGACGCCGGCCGGCATCTCCGAGAACGGACCGAGCTGAGTGATGCCGGCATTGTTGATGAGGACGTCGATGCGACCGTGGCGCTCGTCCACCTGCGCGAATGCGCGCGCGACGGCCTCTCCATTCGTGATGTCGAGATCGATGCCTTCGGCGACGCCGGCGCCCTGGGCGGCGGCGAGCGCGGCGAACGGCGCCGTATCGAGATCGAGCCCGACGACGATCGCGCCGCGGCCCAGATAAATGCGCGCCATGGCGCGGCCGAGCCCGCCCGAGGCCCCGGTTATCACGACGACCTTCGGCGCGTCGCCGCGCAGCCGCTCCGACGTCATCGCATCAATCCAGAGTGCCGGGCCCAGGCCTCGAACGCCTCACGTGAGCTCTTTTCCGGGCGATAGCCGAACACCGTCTTCAGGCGCGTGTTGTCAAGAACCGGCCTGTAGCGCAGGAAACGGACCTGCTCCGGCCCGTATCGGGTCATCCCCAGACGTCGACCCAGGGCGAGGGCCGCTGCGAGCGCCCAGGCGGGCAGGGTCATGACCGGCCTGCCCATCAGGACCGCTATCTCACGCACGCTCAGTGCGCCGTCTCCGGCGACGTTGTAGATCCCTGCCGGTCCGTCGCTGGCCGCGCGCAACAGGATGTTGGCCAGGTCCTCGTCCCAGACGAAGACGAACGGGCTTTCGCTTCCTGCGATCCTGATCAGGCGTGGCCGGCGAAACAGCGCGGTTATCTGGTTCTCAAGTCCCTTGCCCAGGACCGTGCCGACGCGCAGGATCACCTGCTCCAGTTCCGGGTGCTCCTTGCGCGCGGAGGCGAGCATCTCCTCCGCCAGCCGCTTGTGACGGGCATAGGCGAATTCGTCGTTGCCCCTGAGTGGCCGCTGCTCGGTCAGCCATGATGGATTGTCGGCGTGATAGCCGTAGGCCGCGCCCGAAGACGTCACGACGATCCGCCGTACGCCGTGCTTGAGGCAGGCATCTAGAACGTTTCGCGTGCCGAGCACGTCGACCGTATATTCGAGTTCGCGGCTCGAACCGCGTGGCGGCGTCACGATCGAGGCAAGGTGGATCACCGTTCCGCCGACGGCCTCCGCGATCGCGGCGTCAACCGCACCCGCATCGGTGACGTCGAGGCGCGCATGCGTGACGCCCGTCGTCATCTGCTCCGGTGATGGAAGCGAAAGGTCGGTCGCGGTCACCCGGCCGCTCCACTCCGCGGGGAGGGCGCGAAGCAATGCACGGCCGACATGGCCGCCGGCGCCCGTGATGAGGACGGGCCGGTCCTGCGCCATCAGGCGGCCGCTTCCTGTCCGCCGGGCCGGCGCCTGTAGAGCGTTGCGGCGGCGAAGCCGGCGATGATGTGCCAGATCCCCCACCAGGCCGCGACGACGGCCATGCCGCCCAACCCGTTGAAGAAGTTGAAGATGAGAATCAGCCCGAGCCCGGAGTTCTGGATGCCGGTCTCGATGGATACTGTTCGCCGCTGCGCCTCCGGCAGGCCGCTTCCAAATGCGATCGCGTAGCCGCCGGCCAGCGCGACGGCGTTGTGGATCAGCACCAGCAGGAACACCGCGCCCGCGTAATCGAGGAAATTCTGCCAGTTGCCGGCGAGTGCGATGACGATGAAGAGCGCGAAGAACACGAGCGAGAATATCCGCATCGGCCGGCGCAGCCTCGCTGCGAGGTCCGGGCGGCGCACGTTGACGGCCATGCCGAGGAACAGCGGCACTGCCAGAAGAACCAGCACGTTGAGCGCCATGGAGATCGGGTTGAGCGACGTCTGGCGGACAAGTTCGGCCGCGGGCTCGTAGAGCGAACCCCAGAAGGCGATGTTGAACGGCGTCATCAGAACGGCAATCAGCGTTGCCGTGGCCGTGAGGCTGACCGACAGCGCGACGTCGCCGCGCGCGTGGTGGGTGATGAAGTTGGACACGTTGCCGCCGGGACAGGCGGCGACGAGGATCATTCCGAGCGCCAGGCTCGGCGGCGGTTGGAAGAGCACCACAAGCCCGAAAGTGGCGACGGGCAGGAATATGAACTGGGAGAACAGGCCGATCAGATAGGGCTTCGGCGCGCGCAGCAAACGGCGGAAATCGTCGATGGTCAGGTCGAGCGCGATGCCGAACATGACCAGTCCGAGTATGACGTTCAGCAGCATCAGGCTGCCTGGCGCGAAATTCAGCGTTGCCTCGTCGAGCGGCGTCATCTCGTCCCCCTTGGCGGCATCACGACAGCGCCGCGATATGTTGCCGGATGGTCTTTCGGTAGGTGTCCTTGTGCACGTAGTAGGCCATGCGGGCGAGGCGAACGTAGTTTATGCCGCCGCGCATGTCGTCGAACGGCTCGCGCTTGGTTTCGCGGAAGGAGAGCGCCGCTGCCTTGCTGGCGTCGAGGCCGGCAATGTAGCGCGCGACCAGTTCGGCCTGCTCGTACCTTCCCTGCCACCCGAGACCGGCGGCCTCCACCATGCCGAGCACGAACAGGTCGTCGCGTTCCGGATGGAAGCAGTTGAGATACAGCCGGGGCGCGTCTCCCTTCCAGTTGAGCAGCGCCCTGTCGACGAAGGGATAGTGCAGACGGTAGCCCGTGGCCGCGACGATGATGTCGTAGTCGGCAGCCGCGCCGTCGCGGAAATGGACCGTCCGGCCTTCCAGCCGCTGGATGTCGCCCTTCACGCCGATGTCTCCGTGGCCGGCATGGAAGAGCACCAGCGAGTTGACGATAGGGTGGCTTTCGTAAAGGGCGTGGTCGGGCTTCGGAAATCCGTGGCGCTGCGGATCGCCGACGAACCAGTCCAGGATGAGCTTGTCGATCCGGCCCTTGAGGAATTTCGGCAGCCTGACCTTCCCGCCGACCGTGTCCGCGGGCCGCCCGAAAACGTATTTCGGCACGAAGTGATAGCCGCGCCGCATGGACATATCGACCGAGCGCCCGAAATGAACCGCATCGACCGCGATGTCGCAGCCCGAATTGCCGGCACCCACGATCAGCACCCTCTTGCCGCGGAAGATTTCCGGCGACTTGTAGGCGCTGGAATGGATGAGCTCGCCGTCGAACGTGCCTTCGAATGAGGGCAGATTGGGTTCCGACAGCGTGCCGTTGGCGATGAGGAGCCCGCGGTAGCGGCGTGTGTGCTCGCCCTCGCCATCGCGCCACGTGACGTCCCAGCCCTCTCCGCTCCGGCCGAGCGGCCGGGCCGCGATCACCTCGGCGCCGAACCGGTAGTGGTCCATGAGACCGAAATGACGCGCGAAATCCTCGAAATAGGCGCGCAGCACGCGGTGGCTAGGATAGTCTGCCGTGCCGACCTTCATCGGGAACTCGGCGAACTCCGTCATCGTGCGCGACGAGATCAGGTGCGCCGATTGGTACATGGTCGAGCGCGGGGCATCGATGTTCCACAGGCCCCCGACGCCCTGCGCGAGCTCGAATCCGTCGAAAGCGATGCCGTGGACGACGAGGTTCCGCGCCATTGCAAGACCCATGGGGCCGGCGCCGACCAGCGCGAATTTCGCCTGTGATTCCAGTTCCCGCCTCCACGTCCCCGGTGCGGGGTCACAATCGGCCGTCTGGCGCCCCGCGGTCAAGCTGACCCACGGGAAGGCAGACCGTCACTGCACGGTCAGGCCGGCGAGAGCAGGCACGCCTCAGGCCCTGGACTTGCCGAGCGCGGTCCGGAAGTCTTCGTAGATCAAGCGAACCATTTCCAGGAGCATCAGAACGAATGCGACCGGCATCATGATGATTATGGGCCAGAGCGGCAGCACGTTGATTCCGATCTGCATCGATCGGTTGGACTGGATGCCGTTCCACACGAAGAGCACGACGAAATAGAGCACGATCGCGTATATGACCGCCTCGACGCCGACGATGAAGATGTTCAGCGCTGCCTTCGCCTTTGGGCTCAACGCCTCCGGCAGGAGTTCCAGTCGCGGAAAGGTCCCTTCGCGATGGGCCATCGGCAGGGCCCAGAAGATCATCAGCGGAAATATGATGCGCTCGATGATGTTGTAGGCGCCGGGGATCAGATCCATCTGCATCACGTAGCGGCCGAACACGCTGATCACGGTGATGAACACCATCAGGATAAGGCAGATGCCGCCGCCGATGGAGGCCATGCCCCACTCGAAATCCCATATCGCCTTCCAGAGCTTCATCTGCACGCCCTCCTAGTTGATGTGGCTGGGCAGCCAGGTGACGATGCCCGGGAAGGCGATCATCGCGCCGCCGACGACTACCGCCGCGACGAGCGCGAACAGCGATGACGGGCGGAAGACCTGAGCGACGGGATAGCGAGCGGCGGTCGCCGCGGCATAGGCCGAGAGCCCCACGGGCGGTGTCAGCAGGCCTATCGCGATCATGAAAGTGGCCATGACCCCGAACCAGAGCAGGTCGATCTGGGCAGCCTGGAGCATCGGCAGGATGATGGGGATCAGAAGCACGATCACGGCTGCCGACTCGAGGATCATGCCCGCCAGGAAGATGACCGACATGAGGATAACCAGAAGCAGGCTTTGCTGGTTGAGCAGGGGTTCGGCGAGGGCAAGCAGTTCGCGTGGTGCGCGTGAAAAGGACAGGAATCGCGCGAAGATCTGCGCGCCGATGACCAGCATCATCAGCATGGCGGTGACCTTCACGGATTCGGCCAGCGCTTCGAAGATGTCGCGCATCGACACGCGCCGCATCGCGATCATGCCGACGAGCGCCACGAAGGCGCCGAGCGCACCGGCCTCGCCGACAGTGACGACGCCGCCGTAGATGCCGCCGAAGACCGTAAAGAGCAGTACGACGACGAAGACGAAGGCCGCCATGGAGCGGCGGCGCATGGCCGGCGTTTCCGGCTCGCTGGGCGCCACCCCTTCGACCGCGTCGGGACGGGTCTCGCCAAAAACGCGAAGGCACACGACATAGACGATGATGCAGAGCAGGCCCGGGCCGAATGCGCCTATGAAGAGGTGGCCGATCGGTACCATCGTGATCGACCCGTAGATGATGATGATGAGGCTCGGGGGAATGATGGCCGACAGTGAGCCGGCGATCGCCGCCAGCGCCACCGAGAAGCGTCGCGTATAGCCGACGCGCTCGAGTTCGGGCGAGGCGAGGGCGGCGAGCGCTGCGGCGCTGGCAGAACCCGATCCCGACACGGCGCCGAGAAGGCCGCCGGTCACGAGGGTGGCGATGCCGAGCGGAAAGCGCTTGTAGCCGGCGAGCCGATGCCCGACGCGGAATAGGTCGAGAACGACACCGCCGCGAACCAGCATCTGCGCCATCAGCAGATAGAGCGGTATGATCGACAGCGAGTAGGTCGAGGCCGTGTAGAATATGTCCTGGCCGACGATGCCGGTGAGCACGCCCGGCCCGGTCCATAGCAGGATGCCGACGATGCCGGCTCCTAGCAGGCAGGTCGCGACCGCCTGGCCGAGCGCCAGGAAGACGACGAACCACAGCGCCACGAACCAGATGATGAGATCCTTCGGCATGCCGCTTCCCGATCAGCTTGGACGATGAGGGCAGGGCGGCTTCGGCCGCCCTGCCGCCGACTGGCGACTTGTCCGGATTACTGCGCGAGATACTCGGCAACACCCGCGGGCAGCCGTCCGCCTTCGGCCTGGACGAGTTCGGCCCACAGCTTTGCGGTGGCCTTGGCCGGATGCCCGAGACCCTCGGTCTTCTCGATCCAGGTCTTCCAGGTATTGGCGCCGGCCTGCGCGATGTGGTCCTGCATCTCCTGCGACAGCTCGGTCACCGGCGTGAAGGTCCCGCCATGCTCGTCCTTGTTCTTGGTCATGGAGACCTCGACCCCGTCCTCCCAGGCCTGGGCATTCTCGAGGCCGACGCGACGGGCGACCGTGTCGAAGAGCGTCTTCTGCTCGTCCGAGAGCTGGTCCCACGCGGTGTTGGAGATTGCGATGTAGCTTCCCCAGTGTCCCATCGAGGCGTCGGTGATGGTGAACTTGATGAGCTGCTCGATCGAATAGGAAAGCCAGTCGGAGATCGCGATCACGATGCCGTCGACCGTTCCGCGCGACATCGCCTCGAAGATCGCCGTGCCGGGGATCGTGACAGGCGTGGCGCCGAGTTCCTGCGCCGCGATCGTGTGGATCGCAGAGCCGGCGCGCAGCGGCAGGCCGCTGAAGTCCGCGGGCTTCTCGAGCTTGGTCTTGGCAGACGAGATCGAATACGCAGCCGTGGTGCCCAGCGCCCAGGCGCGGATGTTCTTCGGCTCGATCTCGTACTGGTAGAAGGTCTTGCCGTCCTTGATAGCAACATCGGAGTCCAGCAGATTCTGGAAGGCGCGCGTCACCTTGGGGGAATCGGTGCCGTAGACGGGAAGCTGCGTGATGTCGGAGAGCGGGAAGGCCCCTTCGTGGTAGGGCGCAAGCAGCGGCGCCGCCACGGCGACCGTGCCGCTCTGCAGAGCGTCAAGGTCGCGGCCGATGCCACTCAGTTCGCCCGCGTAGAAGCGCGTGAAGGTGATTGCCCCGTTGGACTCCGCCTCCATGGCATCTGCGAACGGGTCCATGTGCTTGCCGACCCACATGTGTGACTGTGGCAACGAGGCCGAGATGATCAGTTCCTGGGCGGCGGTTGCTGCGGTCAGCGTGACGGTGGCGGCAGCGGCAAGCAGGGCATTACGCGTAAGCTTCAACATTTGGACTCCTCCCGTTTTGTCAGTTCGAATCGTCAGGTCGCACGAATGATCCGGCTGTCGCGCGGGCAGCTTTCGATATGCTTCGGCCGCGGCAACCTCCCGCTGCGGCCGAAACGCCATAATGATGTGAATTCATCAGCAATGGACAATGATGTCCAGTGCATCCGGTCTCGGACCACGAAAATTTCAACGGCTATCGCATTTTTGCGTGGAAACGCGTGCAATCGTGCGCGGCGCTGGTGATGAACAGCATTCATCATTGCAGTTTGAGGCATGGGGCGACGTCGTTGCGGCGTTTTCGAGCGAGGCGACTGCGGCATTACCGGCCAACCCCCCTCAACCTGTCGGAGGAGAGCAAGCCGGCGGCGCGTCGTGCGAATATCTGCGAGAGCGCACCGACCTGCGCGGCATTCGCCGCAGCAGCGGTGCCGGAGCGCGCCCGACCGGCGATTCCCTCGAAGATCACCGCCATCCGGAACAGGGCGAAGGCGAGGTGGAACGGCTGCAGGCCGCGCGCCAACCCGGCGCTCTCGATGCAGAGTTCTTCGAAGTCGCGCCAACCCGGGATTCCGGTGCCGGCGAGTTCGAGGCCCATCAGCCCGCCATATTCCTCCGGACGAATGAACCAGAGCGAGACGGCATGCGCGACGTCGGCGAGCGGGTGACCGAGCGTCGACAGTTCCCAGTCCAGCACGCCCGCAATCCGCGTCGCGTCGGGCGACAGGATCAGGTTGCCCATGCGGTAGTCGCCGTGCACGATCGTCGTGATCTCGCCCTCGGGGATGTTTCGCGGCAGCCAGCCGATGAGTGTCTCGATCTCCGGAATGTCGCGGGTCCGAGAAAGCTCCCACTGTCTCGACCAGCGGCTCACCTGGCGCGCGAAATAGTTGCCGGGCCGGCCGAAGCCATCCAGGCCGACGGATTTCCAGTCGACCCGGTGCAGGGCGGCGAGCGTATCGGCCTTGTGGTCGTAGATCGACTTTCGCTGGTCGGGCGTCAGCCCCGGCAGCGCGCTGTCATGGATCACGCGGCCATCGATGCGCTCCATGACGAAGAACGACGTGCCGATGATGGCCGGGTCTTCTTCGAGGAAGAGCGTGCGCGGCATTGGAACGCCCGACCCGGCGAGTGCCGTCATCACCCGATACTCGCGATCGACGGCATGTGCCGACGGCAGGTGTTCGCCCTGCGGCTGCTTGCGCAGCACGAGGCGGCGATTGTCGTAAGTGATGAAGAAGGTGGGGTTGGACTGGCCGCCCGTGACCGGATCGACCCGCAATCGCCCGGCGAGGCCGGCGACGCGCGCCCGCAGATAGGCGTCGAGCCGGGCCTCGTCGAGTACGTTGGTGCCGCCCACCGGCATGTCCGCGACGCGTGCCGGCCGGGTCATTTCCCAGCCTCGGTCTTGAAGACCGCCGGGGCATCCAGCGGGATGCCCGCCAGTTCGTAGCCGCGTCTGAAATCCACGATATGCTTGCGCATCCAGTCGGCGGCGGCCTGCGCGTCCCGACGTTCGATCGCGTCGAATACGCGGAAATGGGCTTCGAGCGTGCGCAGCCCGGCGCGCGGCAGGCGGGGCACGAGCCCTTCCATCGCGGTGTAGAGCAGCAGGCCGATCGGTTCGCGTGACAGCGACAGCGCGCGATTGCGGCTCGCCTTGTCGATCAGCGTGTGGAACTCGACATCGAGCGCGGCGGGCGAGTCTCCCTTGCCCAATGCCGCCTCCAGCGCCGCCAGGTTGGCGCGCATGTCGGCCATCTCGTCGTCGGTGGCATTGGACGCCGCCAGCGCGGCGGACAGCGGCTCGAGCGCGAGCGCGACGGTCCAGAGCTCCAGAAACGTCACCTGGTTGAGCACCAGAGCGCGACTGGCGCGTGGTGCCAGATCGCCGTAGTGCGGAACGCTGACGGTCAGCCGCTTGGCGCCGCCACGCCTGACGAGCCCTTCGCTTTCGAGACGCCTGATCCCCTCGCGCACCGTGGAGCGGTTCACCCCGAACTTTTCGGCGAGTGCGGTTTCGGTGGGCAGGATCTGGCCCGGCCGGAGGACGCCGCCGAGTATCTGCCGCTCGAGCTCGCGCGACACCTGCTCATAGGCCGGCGCGATGTTCAGCGGCTTGATGTCGAGGTCCATGCCTCGCTTCCTCCCTGTTGCCCGATCGTTGGATTGTCGGACAACGGATCGTCATCGAAGCCGACGCGGCTGTCAAGCGCGGTCTCGGCCGTGTGGACAGACGTAGGGTGGACAGCCTGCCGATCGCGCAAGGAAGCGATTGCAAATCGATGATCCAAAAGAAAAAAGGCGCCCGCAGGCGCCTTTCCGCAATTCGCTGTCGTTTTGCGCTAGCGTTCGAGCCGCGCCATCAGGGAGGACGTGTCCCAGCGTTGGCCGCCCATCCCCTGAATTTCCTTGTAGAACTGGTCGACCAGCGCAGTGACGGGCAGCTTCGCGCCGTTGCGATCGGCTTCGTCGAGGCAGATGCCCAGGTCCTTGCGCATCCAGTCGACAGCGAAGCCGAAATCGTACTTGCCGGCATTCATGGTCTTGTGGCGGTTCTCCATCTGCCACGAACCGGCCGCGCCCTTCGAGATCACGTCCACGACCTTCTCGATGTCGAGCCCGGCCTTCTTGCCAAAGTGCAATCCCTCTGCAAGGCCCTGGACGAGGCCCGCGATGCAGATCTGGTTGATCATCTTCGTCAACTGGCCGGCGCCGGTCGGGCCGAGCAGCCCGACCATGCGTGCGAAGCTTTCGATGACGGGTTTTGCCTTGTCGAACACGGCCTGGTCGCCCCCGCACATGACGGTGAGAACGCCATTCTCCGCGCCAGCCTGGCCACCGGAAACCGGCGCGTCGATGAAGCCGATGCCCCGCTCCTTAGCAGCCGCCGCCAGTTCGCGCGCAACCTCCGCCGAAGCCGTCGTGTTGTCGATGAAGACCGAGCCCGTGCCCATGGTCGAGAAGGCGCCCTCCGGCCCGAGCGCGACGGAACGCAGATCGTCGTCGTTGCCGACGCAGGAGAACACGAACTCCTTGTCCCGCGCTGCCTCGGCCGGGGTCGCCGCGAAGCCGCCACCGTGCTCCCTGGCCCATTTTTCGGCCTTCGCCGTGGTGCGGTTGTAGACCGTGACCTCGTGGCCGCCCTTGTTCCGGAGGTGCCCGGCCATCGGGTAGCCCATGACGCCCAGACCCAGAAACGCAACCTTCGCCATCTCCATCCCTTCCTTCGACTGCCTTCTTCGATGCTGCCACAGGTCTATGGGAAGGAGCGGAAAGGTCAAGGTTGGGAGCCCGGTCGGTGGAGTGAATCACTTGTGACCGGATGGACACTTGCTACTGCGTGAGTTGCTCGATGGTTACATGCATGCCCATCGCGCCGGGCGGGGGCGGCGGAGGCAGGACGATCACTTCGCTCGCACGCCGCCTGATCTCGGCGTCGATGGCGTCGATGCCGGGGTTCTGCTCCTCTATCCAGCGTGTCAGCCGGGTGAACTCGTCGTCGCCCATCGTGTGGCTGAAGGTGATCGTGTCGCCTCCCGCCACGACGCTGGTACCGTTGATCGACAGCCCGTTGACGGCCACGGTCCAGCTCGGCCCGAAGGTCTTCACCATCGTGTACATGGTCTTGGCCTTGATTTCCGACACGCCGCCGGCCCGGCAGGCCTCGTAGAACATGCGGTGCGTGGCCGCCGCGGTGCGCGTGCGCACATCGCAAAAATGGTCGTGCACGATCGAGGCCCGCCGGTAGTCACCGATGAATGGCGACCCGAAGGTCGTCCAGAATATGCGCGGGATCGATGCACCGTTGATGACGGCTCCGCGGGCGGCGGTCCATTTCAGCCCGGCATCGTCCTCGAAGGTGAAGCTCTGGTTGAGTTTCATGTCGCGGTCGTCGCCCGGGTGTTCGAGCCACGTGACCGAGACCGTACCGACAAAACGCGCCATGGCTTCCTCCTCGCTCGGAAGAAGGAGTAGTCTATGGGCCCGTGCGAAAGCGCATATGAAGCGCTTCACGATGGCAATTCATGGCGCGTCCCGCAGTGCGCGCCTGATCGCCTGGTCGAGCGCGGCGAGGAAGGCGGACCGGTCACGGGCGGAAAAGCCGGCATTGTAGCCCTTGATCTCGCCCGTCTCGCGCAGATGCTGCTTGAGGTCGCGCATGGCCACCGCCAGGCCGATCGATTCCGGCGTGAAGGGCTTGCCGGTCATGCCGATGACGTGGGCGCCGAGCGCCACCGCGCGCGCCGCGAGGGGAATGTCGGCCGTCACGACCACGTCGCCCTGCCGGGCATTCTCCACGATCCAGTCATCCGCCGCGTCCGCGCCCTTGGACACCACGACATGGCGCACCATTGGATCGCGGGAGGGTCGCAGGCCGCCGTTCGATACGAAGCTTATGCGAACGCCGTGCCGCTCGGCGACGCGCATGGCCTCCTCCTTGACAGGGCAGGCGTCCGCATCGACGAAGATTTCGGCCATCCTTTATTCCGGCAGCCGGCAGCGGACGAGGTCGACAGTGCCGGGAGCCTCCGGTGTTCCGATGCGAAGCGTGTCGGCCGACGGCATGTCGATCGCTATGCGGCGATCTTCCACGTCACCTTCCGCTATGCAGGAGGCGTCGAGCACCACGCTGTCGCCGGACATCTCGACCGGGTCGAAATTACACATCGCCTCGTAGCGGCGCACCGTCGACGTCGTGATCACCGCAATCATCTCCACCGCCTCGCGATCTATGCGGCCGCAGCTTGCGGCGTCCGCCGCCCAGACGCCCACATAGTCGGGACCGACGCCTGCTGGCTGCGCCCGCGCCGCCGCGCGCGTGTCGGCCCTCAGTTCGCCCGCCAGCGAGAGCAGCGCCTCCGGGTCGCCCGTGAAGGGCTCTCTTTCGCCCTGGCGCTCGTCGATGCGCTCTTCGAGCCGCCTTGCGCCCTCGTTGAACTCGCGCAGCGCCTGCTGGCCGATCGCGCTCAGCGACTGGCCGATCTCGGCGGCGATCTCGCCCGCCCGGTCGATCGCCGGCTGCGCGTCCTCAAGTGCCTGGCGGCCGCGCTCGCCGAGCTTGCCCGCTTCCTCGCGCACCGCGCGGCCCGTCGCCTCCGCCGCGTCGCGGATCTTGTCGAGTGCTTCCTGGGTACTGGTGCGCTCTTCCGTCACCGGCGCCTCGGCGGGTCTCTCCTGCACGTCCGGGTCGGCGGGCGGCGCGGAAGCCGACTGGTCGTCGCTGCAGGCCTGAAGCGTCAGGAGCGAAGCGCCGGCGAGGGCCAGCAGGATGGAGCGGGCAGGCATCATCGATCGGTTCCATTGTCGCGGGAGGAGCTTCGGCGCGCCGAATTCCGGGCAAGCCAAGACACAAACGCGCAAGCTAGCGAACGGTTGCGAGAAATTCCGCGAGCGCCTTCTCGTAGCGCTCGGGGTTCTCCTTCCAGGAAAGGATGTGGTTCGCCTCTGTCCTCAGATAGGTGATCCGCCCCGCGCGTCGCTCGGCCAGCGCATCGCTGGTGGCAACGGGCACGATCTGATCGCCCGCGCCGTGCGAGAGGAACACCGGCCCCTCGAATTCGGCAATGGCATCCCGAACGTCCGCATCGGCAATCGGAAGTCCGTTGCGAAAGGCGAACAACCGCATCCCTGCCGGTGCGAGGATCGCCGGCAGAGGCGCCCCGGCCTGATTCATGTTGTTGAGAAGCACGTCTGGAAAGTCGAGCGCGGGCGCGTCGAAGGCCAGCGCCGCAACGCGTCCGGCATGCTCCGACCGACGCATGAACTGGCCGACGATGCCGCCACCCATGGATTCGCCGAAGAGAACCAGCGATGCGGCGCCGCGCGACAGCGCGTATTGCGCGGCCGCTTCCAGGTCGCGCCATTCCGTCAGACCGAACGCGTGGAACCCGCCCGGATCGCGCGGCGCGCCTTCGTCGTTGCGATAGGAGATGAGCAGCGTGGGCATTCCGGCGTCCCGGAAGGGTGCGAGAAACCGGTATCCGTTCTCACGACGTCCGCCGATGCCGTGCACCACGATCGCCCAGGTGGCGCCCTCCGAAACACCCTGCTGGGGTGGCACGAGCCAGGCGGGCAACGGACCCAGTTCGCCTTCCAGAAGAACGTCCTCGAAATCATGGCCGAACGCCGCGGCGGGGTCGCCCTTGAAGCCGATGTCCTGGGGTCCCTCGGGCGCCGGCCATCCGCTGTTCTGTGCCGTCGGTGCACCGACCCTGAGTACTGACTCAAGCGTGCTGGCCGTGTGCCACGAACCGTAGCCGAGGAAGATGAGAGCGCCCAGCACGACGGCGGTCGCGATACCGATTGCCACGCGTTTCATGCGACGTCTCCCTCTTGCCGCAACAGGGCGCGCCGCCCCTCGTCAGACGATATCAGTATACCACGACCGAACGGATCGACTTGCCCTCGTGCATCAGGTCGAAGCCCTTGTTGATCTCGTCCAGCGTCAGGCGGTGCGTGATCATCGGGTCGATCTCGATCTTGCCGTCGAGGTACCAGTCTACGATTTTCGGCACGTCGGTCCGTCCCCGCGCGCCGCCGAATGCCGTGCCCTTCCAGGTCCGGCCGGTGACGAGCTGGAACGGCCGGGTTGAGATCTCCTGGCCCGCGCCGGCGACGCCGATGACGATGGACTGGCCCCAGCCGCGATGGGCCGATTCGAGCGCCTGGCGCATGACCTTTACGTTGCCGGTGCAGTCGAACGTGTAGTCCGCGCCACCGATCTGGTCTGCCCCGCGCTTCGTCATGTTGACGAGATGGGCGACGATGTCGCCGTCGACCTGTTTCGGATTGACGAAATGCGTCATGCCGAATTTCTCGCCCCAGGCCTTCTTGTCGTCGTTGAGATCGACACCGATGATCATGTCGGCCCCGGCGAGCCTGAGGCCCTGGATGACGTTCAGGCCGATCCCGCCCAGCCCGAAGACGATCGCGGTCGCGCCCATCTCCACCCTGGCGGTGTTGAACACGGCACCGACGCCGGTCGTCACGCCGCAGCCGATGTAGCAGATCGTGTCGAACGGAGCGTCGGGGTTGACCTTCGCCACCGCGATCTCGGGCAGGACGGTGAAGTTGGAGAAGGTGGAGCACCCCATGTAGTGGTGGATCTTGTCCTTGCCGATCGAGAACCGGCTCGTGCCGTCCGGCATGAGGCCCTGGCCCTGCGTGGCGCGGATCGCGGTGCAGAGGTTGGTCTTGCGCGACAGGCAGGACGGGCACTGGCGGCATTCGGGCGTGTAGAGCGGGATGACGTGGTCGCCCTTCTTCACGGAGGTCACGCCCTTGCCGACATCGACGACGACGCCCGCGCCCTCATGGCCCAGTATCGCCGGGAACAGCCCCTCCGGGTCGGCGCCCGACAGGGTGAATTCGTCCGTGTGGCAGATGCCCGTCGCCTTGATCTCGACCAGCACCTCGCCTTCGCGCGGTCCTTCGAGGTCCACCTCCATGATCTCCAGCGGCTTTCCGGCTGCGACGGCTACGGCGGCGCGGGTTTTCATGAGGCGGTTCTCCGATGCTGCAGGGCGGGTCTCGACCCGCAACGTTTTTCAGGTTTGCGACGCTGGATCAAGCGACTGGGACGCGTGGACGAGAGCGGCACCCGCGTGCGATAGTGATGCGCAATGCTGGGGGAGCATCGATGCCCGTCAAAGTGACTGCCAAACTGATGAGGACGTTCCAGGGCGAGCGTGCCCATGAAGTCGAACTGCAACATCCCACCGTCATCTACCGTCTGGGAGGAAAGCGGATTGCAGACGATCAGGGAAAATCGATTGTCGATGTGAACGAGGCGGGCCTGTACTGGTTTAGCGAGAAATTTTTCTGGAAGATGGTCGATATCGTATCGGAACACCAGATGGACCAGTATGCATTCACTTCCAATTTGCGGAATATTTTGAGGGAGAGTCTGGCTGTTTGTTATGATTGGAACAGCTTCGCCTGTTACTACAAATTGCAGGTGCCTCTCGGCGTAAAGCTGCATGCCGTTTGTGGTTTCGTGGCGGCGCAACCGCTTTTCAAGGACGAGACGCACGCCAGGCGTCTTAATCCGGGAGATATGGCCGAGGAAGATCAGTTCCTGGGAAGGGACATCGGCAAGGCCAATTTCATCGGAGGCGGATTGCAGTACGCGATTGATGTCAGGGATGTCGCGCATCACATAAAGGGCCCGATACCGATCGACGTCGTCGGCCCCATCCCCGACGAAGGTGGCCTCGTAGGCAACGCCTAGCGAAACACTTCCGCGACGGTCCGCGCGTCCGCAAAGCCGCTGCGCGATCTGTCCCCCTCGGGCATACTTGAGCATCCTCCGCCGACGCCCTAAGAGTGGCCGACTTTCCGGAGGGGCAAGCATCGACATGTTCAAGAAGATCCTGATCGCAAATCGCGGCGAAATCGCATGCAGGGTGATGAAGACCGCCCGGCGCATGGGTATCGCCACCGTCGCGGTCTATTCGGATGCCGACAGGGATGCCGTCCACGTCGAGATGGCCGACGAGGCCGTCCATATCGGGCCGGCGCCGGCCGCCCAGAGCTACCTTGTCGCCGACAGGATCATCGAAGCCTGCAAGGCCACCGGCGCCGAGGCCGTGCATCCCGGATACGGTTTCCTTTCCGAGCGTGCATCCTTCTGCGCCGCGCTGGAGAAGGAGGGCATCGTCTTCATCGGTCCAAAGCCCAGGGCGATCGAGGCCATGGGCGACAAGATCGAATCCAAGAAGTTCGCCAACGCCGCGAAGGTGTCCACCGTACCCGGCTTTCTCGGCGTCATCGACGATGCCGACCATGCGGTGAAGATTGCGCGCGAGATCGGCTATCCGGTCATGCTCAAGGCCTCAGCCGGCGGCGGCGGCAAGGGCATGCGCATCGCCTGGAACGACGCCGAGTGCCGCGAAGGCTTCCAGTCGTCGAAGAACGAGGCAAAGGCCTCCTTCGGCGACGATCGCGTCTTCGTCGAGAAGTTCGTGGTCGACCCGCGCCACATCGAGATCCAGGTGCTCGGCGACGCCCATGGCAACGTCATCTATCTCGGCGAGCGCGAATGCTCGATCCAGCGCCGCAACCAGAAGGTGGTTGAGGAGGCGCCGTCGCCCTTCCTCGACGAGAAGACCCGCCGCGCCATGGGCGAGCAGTCGGTCGCGCTCGCCAAAGCCGTTGACTACCAGAGCGCCGGCACGGTCGAGTTCATCGTCGACAAGGACCGGAATTTCTATTTCCTGGAGATGAACACGCGCCTCCAGGTCGAACACCCCGTGACGGAACTCGTCACCGGTGTCGATCTCGTGGAGCAGATGATCCGTGTCGCCGCCGGCGAGAAGCTCGCGATCAGCCAGTCGGACGTGAAGCTGGACGGCTGGGCCGTGGAAAGCCGTCTCTATGCGGAGGATCCCTATCGCAACTTCCTTCCTTCGATCGGCAGGCTCACCCGCTATCGCCCGCCCGCCGAGGGTCGCTTCGGCGACGTGGTCATCCGCAACGACACGGGCGTCACCGAGGGCTCCGAGATTTCGATGTTCTACGATCCGATGATCGCCAAGCTCTGCACGTGGGCGCCGGATAGGATCACCGCGATCGACGCGATGTCGGAGGCGCTGGACGAGTTCGTCGTCGATGGCATCGAGCACAACATTCCCTTCCTCTCCGCCCTCATGCAGCATCCGCGCTGGCGCGAGGGACGGCTGTCCACGGCCTTCATCGCCGAGGAGTTCCCAGACGGGTTCGCTCCTCTGCAGCCGGGCGATGAGGATCGCGCCGTGCTCGCGGCCGTCGCCACCGCCGTGGAACTCCTCCGCCGCGACCGGCTCGACCGCCATACGGACCGTCTTGCGCCCCACAGCGGCGCCCTGAAGGACAGGTGGGTGGTCCGGATCGGCGACGACTATATCGACGTCACGATAACGGAAGGCATGGTTTCCATCCCGATGGAGATCGACTGCCGGGTCGGCGACCGGACCCTCACCCTTGCCTCGGACTGGCGCCCCGGCGAACCGGTCTGGCGAGGCCTCGTCGGAACCCGCGACGTCGCGGTTCAGGTCCGTCCGATGCTGAACGGGCTCCGCATGGCATGGAAAGGCCTCTCGGTCATAGCCAAGCCGATGCTGCCCCGCACGGCCGCGCTCGAGAAGCTGATGCCGGTCAAGGTTCCGCCGGATACGTCGAAGATGCTGCTCTGCCCGATGCCCGGCCTCGTCGTGTCGATCGCCGTCTCGGAAGGGCAGGAGGTGAAGGCCGGCGAGACGCTTGCGGTCGTCGAGGCCATGAAGATGGAGAATGTGCTTCGCGCCGAGCGCGACCTGACCGTGGCTTCCATCAACGCCAAACCGGGCGACAGCCTCGCCGTGGACGCAGTCATCATGGAATTCGCCTGACGCTTGAATTTCATGCTGCACTGCACAATATAGGCGTGGAAGGAGTCTGCGACTCGGGGAGGAAGTCCGAGGAGTAGGACCATGCCGAAGGCACTCAAGAAGGCGGTCAAACCCGCCGCAGGTATCATCAGACAGTTGCGACCGTCGGATTTGCCGCGATTCCGCGAGCATCTTCTGCGGCTCGACGCCGAAAGCCGCCGCGACCGCTTCAACGGCGTGACCGACGACGAATTCGTCGCCGCCTACGCCGAGCGCTGCTTCACCAGCGGTACCACCGTCATCGGCTATGTCGAGGGCGACGAGGTACAGGGTGCCGCCGAGCTTCACGAGCGGCCGGATCTGCCCGAGCCGACCGGCGAGATCGCCTTTTCCGTCGAGCATCGGTTACAGAACCGCGGCATCGGCAGCCAGCTCTTCCAGCGGCTCATCGGCCATGCGCTCGCGCTCGGCTATCGCCGACTGAGGGTGACGACCCATTCCGGCAACGACGCCATGAAGGCGCTGGCGCGCAAGTTCGACGCCAAGCTGACCTTCGAGGACGGCGAGACCGTGGGAATGATCGATCTCGACGGCATCCGCATGTCCATCGTCACGGAGCTGGCGTCAGGCGCATCCGTCCACGCGGTGATCTGACCTATCCGGTCAGTGCCGGCTCTGGGACTTCGGCGCGTACTGCCCTTCAGGCGTCTTGTCGAACAGTTCGACGATCTGCGGATGGCGCACCGGCTCGCCCGACATGTCTTCGAGCAGGTTCTGCTCCGACACGTAGGCGATGTACTCGGTCTCGGCGTTCTCCGCGAGCAGGTGGTAGAAGGGCTGGTCACGGCGCGGGCGCACCTCGGCCGGGATCGACGCGTACCATTCCTCGGTATTGTTGAACTCGGGGTCGACGTCGAAGATCACGCCCCTGAACGGAAACAGCCGGTGCTTGACCACCTGGCCGATCTTGAATTTGGCATGTCTGACGTCGGGCATCTTCGTGGGCCTTCTTGAGCCTCTATTTGGCGCAGGCGCGCGGGCAATTCAATGCCGACTTGCGGTCGGCGGCGATGACGATCGGCATTGCGGCTCGTCGCAACGCTTGACGCGGGCCGACTTGCCCCTTAGCGCGCAGGGCAAAGGGAAGCGATCCGCACCATGTCCGACGTACTGGGCCTCGTACTGCCGCTATTCGGGCTGATCTTCTTCGGCTTCGCGGCCGCCCGCATCACGCGGCGTCCGCTGGACGAACTCGGCTGGCTCAATACCTTCATCATCTACTTTGCGCTGCCGGCACTCTTCATCCAGCTCCTGTCGAAGACTCCCGTCGAGGAACTGACGGAATGGTCCTACATCTTCGGCGCGATCGCCTCCACCTACATCGTCTTTGCGCTGATGTTCGCATTCTCGCGTTGGCGCGGCGGCGCGACCGACGAAAGCACCATCAAGGGCCTCGCCGCCTCCTACGGCAACATCGGCTACATGGGGCCTGGCCTCGCGCTGATCATCTTCGGCGAGCAGGCCGCCGTTCCGGTAGCGCTCATCATATGCTTCGAGAACATCGTCCACTTCACCGTCGCCCCCTTGCTGATCGGCATCGGGCGAAACGACGGGTCCAGCGCCCTCGATCTGTTGGGCGACGTCGCGCGGCGCATCCTGTTCAACCCGCTCATCCTCGGCGTCGTGGCGGGCGTCCTGATGGCGTGGGCCGGCGTTTCCGCGCCGCTGCCTCTGGAGCGCGTGTTCGACTATCTGGCGCGCGCCGCCGCACCCTGCGCGCTTTTTGCCATGGGCGTCTCACTGGCTCTTCGACCGCTGACGCGCGTCCCCGCCGACATGTCGCTCATCGTCGCGCTGAAGCTCGTTCTTCATCCCATCGTCTGCTACGTCGTTTTGAGCTGGGTCGGGAATTTCTCGGAGACCTGGCTGTTCACGGCAGTGCTGCTCGCCGGCCTTCCGACCGCGACCAACGTTTTCGTGCTCGCGCAGCAATACGGCGTCTGGATCCAGCGCGCCTCGGCGAGCGTGCTTCTGACCACGATCCTCTCCGTCGCCACGCTCACGGCACTGATCTTCGCGATCAAGACCGGGGTGCTACCCGCCGACCTGTTTCCGTAGCGTGGAGAGAGCGGCGGCGAAGCCGCTGCCGGGCTCCAGCCCCTCGCGCATGAAGAAGCCGCGCAGCGGTGCCGCGCGCCTCAGTATGGACAGCCCCGCGCCGCGCAGCGCCTGCGCCGGAAGGCTGTCCGTCAGCAGCGAATAGTTGAGCAGGTTGACGGCGGTCGCGCGCGCCAGGACGTCCGGCCTGCGTCTGGCGTCGTAGGCAGCGAGCGTCTCGGTCGATCCGGGATCGTCGGGCGACGCGCCCACCGCATGCGCGAGATCCTGGACGTCGCGGACGCCGAGATTGAACCCCTGCGCTCCGATCGGCGGAAAGACGTGTGCCGCCTCGCCGGCGAGCGCGACGCGGTTGGCCGCGAAACGGTCGGGCACCAGCGACGACAGCGGATAGACCTGCCGGCCCGGCTCCACGCTCACGCTGCCGAGCATCGATTGCATACGGCTCTCTATCCGCGCCGACAGTTCGTCGTCCCCGCAGTCGGCGAGTTCCTCGGCGAGGTCCGGCGCGACGACCCACACCAGGCTGGAACGATTTCCATGCAGCGGCACCTGCGTGAACGGCCCGCTTTCGGTGTGGAATTCCGTCGAGATTCCTTCGTGCGGACGCGTATGGGCGAAGCTCAGCACGAGCGCTGCCTGGGGGTGGCTGCGACGCGAGGCCGATATGCCGGCAGCCTGCCGCGCGCGCGATTCCCGCCCGTCGGCGCCGACTGCGAGCCGCGCATCGACGCTGGCGCCATCGGCGAGCCGCGCCCGGATGCGCGTGCCGGCCAACGACCATTCGTCGACCGTGGTGTCGCGCCATTCGATCCGCCCGTCTCGCGTCACGGCATCCGAGAGGGCGGCATTGAGCGCGGCGTTGGGTATGTTGAGCCCGAAATGCGGCTCGTCGATCTCGGCCGCGTGGAACGTCACCGGCGCTGCCCGAAGCAGCCGTGCCGTTCCGTCGATGATGCGCATCGACTTCAGGGGCGCCGCCTCGGTGAACTCGTCGATCCCGAGCGATGCGAGGTAGGAAAGCGCCGGGGCCATGACCGCGGTCGTCCGCCGGTCCCCCGCGCCGGGCCGCGGGCCGGCCAGCAGCACCGCGAAGCCCTGCCGGGCCAGCGCGAGCGAGGCGGTCAGCCCCACCGGGCCGCTGCCGGCCACGACGATCTCGGTCGCGATTTCCGTCCGCATCTACGCCGCCCTCCCGGTCCGCCGTTTGCGTCGGCTCACCGTCAGCGTATATGGCGGGGGCCGGGCCGCCATCAAGGCGGCGTCGTGGCGCAGCCGGGAGTTTCGCGTGGCGGTGGAGGATCGGTTCGATCGGCTGGATGCGTCGGGGCGTGCCATTGCCCGCATCGCGGTCCGTCCGGCATTTCCGGTCGGTGTGGTCGTCGGGCTGGCGGTGGTCCTGGCATGGGCGGTGCTCGTCGCCATGGCGGGAATGAGCGCGGAGATCGCGCCGGGCGAAGTGGGACCCGGGGCGGAATTGCTCCGCCACCTTCCGCGACTGCCCGTTCCCGCCTTTGTGGAGCGGTTCTTCCAGCTATGTCTTTCACCCGCCGGCGCCGGCACGACCGAGTATCTCCTGGCGCTCGTCGCGATGTGGTTCCTGATGGCGGTGGCGATGATGCTGCCGTCGGCCGCGCCGATGATCCGGACCTATTGCGAGATCGCCGACACCGCTGCCGCCCGGAGCGAACCGGTGGTCCATCCACTGGTTCTGGTGGCCGGCTATCTCGCCACGTGGCTGCTCGCCAGTCTCGCATTTGCCGCGCTCGCCTTCGCCATCGGGGGAATGGCGGGAAGCGGGGGACCGCTGCCGCTCGCTGCCGGCGGGCTCGCCCTCGCTCTCGCCGGCGCCTATCAGTTCTCCGGACTGAAGGAGGCGTGCCTGGAGAAGTGTCGCAACCCTTTCGCGATCCTCTTCTCGCGCTGGTCGACGGCACCTTCCTCCGTCTTCCGCCTTGGCGTTGAGCAGGGCCTGTGGTGTCTCGGCTGCTGCTGGGCGCTGATGCTGGTCATGTTCGCGGTCGGCCTCTCCAACCTGTTCTGGATGGCCCTGCTGGGGCTTCTCGCCTTCGTCGAAAAGCTGGCCGGCACCAGCGTTCTCACCCGCGCGACCGGCGTTATACTGCTTGTGTGGGCGGGCGCGCTGCTAGTAGTGTCCGCCGCATGAAGCCGGGAACAGACGCATGAGTTCGGAACGCTGGGCGATGAAGGGAGAACTCGTTCTCTCCTGCAATTGCAAGGTCTTCTGCCCCTGTGTGCTGTCGCTCGGCAACCATCCGCCGACCGAGGGCTACTGCCAGACCTGGGCGGGATTTCGCATCGACAGCGGCCACTACGGCGACACGGACCTGTCGGGTCTCAATCTCGGCCTCATAATGGAGATTCCCGGCTACATGAGCCGCGGCAACTGGACGGCTGGGCTGTTCGTCGACGAGCGCGCTTCCATCTACGCGCAGAAGGCCTTCGGCAAGATATTCTCGGGCAAGGCGGGCGGCACGACCGGGCTGCTGTCGATTCTCGTGGGCAATTTCCTGGGCATCGAGCGCGCGCCGATCCACTACGACGTCAAGGACCGTACGCGCATCTTCCAGATACCGAAGATCATCGACGGGGCGGTGTCACCGATCCCCGGCAAGAACCGCGATGGCGATACCGTCATCACCAACTCCGAATACTGGATCGCCGAGGAGATCACGGTCGCACGCGCAGACAAGAGCCGGCTTCGCGCCTTCGGGCGCAACTGGAACTTCGCCGGCCATTCGGCCGAGATTTGCAAGCTCGACTGGCGCGGACCGTGAAACGCGACTTCGACCCGCGCAAGCTGGCCGCGCGCATCCCAAAGCCAAAGAAGAAGGTGACGTGGCCGCAGGCGCGCGCCTTTTCCGTGCATCTGCTGACCGCGTCAGGCTCGTTTCTCGCATTTCTGTCGCTGGTGGCGGCGAGCGAGATGCGCTGGACGGCCATGTTCTTCTGGCTGGGTCTGGCGCTCCTCGTCGACGGCATCGATGGGCCGATCGCCCGCAAGCTCGAGGTCAAGGAGGTTTTGCCGACCTGGTCTGGCGAACTGCTCGACAACATCATCGACTACGTCACCTACGTCCTGATTCCCGCCTTCGCGCTCTACCAGCGCGGCTTCATGGGGGAGGGCCTGTCCTTCCTGTCGGCGGCGATCATCGTTATCTCGAGCGCCATCTACTACGCCGACATCGGCATGAAGACGAAGGAGAATTTCTTCAAGGGCTTCCCCGTCGTCTGGAACATGGTGGTCTTCGCCTTGTTCGTCATCGAGCCTGGGGAATACCTGTCGTTCGGCGTCGTGCTCGTCTGTGCGGTGTTCACCTTCGTGCCGATGAATTTCCTGCACCCGGTGCGGGTGCAGCGGCTGAGAAACGTCAACCTGCCGATCTGCCTGTTGTGGGCCGCCTTCTGCGCGGTGGCGCTGCTCCAGGACATGGATGCCAGCGACTGGGTGAAGGTTTGCGTCGCAGCGACCTCGGTCTATCTCTTCGCCATTGGCGGCGTCATGCAGCTCTTTCCGAAACTGGGTACAGGGAGACAATCAAGATGAAGGCAATTCGCATCCATGAGACCGGCGGCCCCGAGGTCATGCGCTTCGAGGAATTCGATCCGGGCCGGCCGGGCCAGGGGGAATTGCTGATCCGTCACACGGCCATCGGCCTGAACTTCCTCGACGTGTATTTCCGGTCGGGCCTCTATCCCTCGCCTTCCTTGCCGTTCACGCCCGGCAACGAGGCTGCCGGCGTCGTTCTGGAGGTCGGGCCGGGCGTGACCGGTCTCGCCGAGGGGGATCGGGTCGCCTATGTCAATCCGATCGGCTCGTACGCCGAGACCCGCGTCATCCCGGCCGAACGCGTCGTCAAGGTGCCGGATGGCGTCTCCGACGAGCAGGCCGCTGCCATGATGCTCAAGGGCATGACGGCCGAGTATCTGCTCCGGCGTACCTTCCCGGTGAAGGCCGGCGATACGATCCTGTGCCATGCCGCGGCCGGCGGCGTCGGCCTGATCCTCGGCCAGTGGGCCAGGCATCTCGGTGCCAGGACGATCGGCACCGTCGGCTCGCCGGAGAAGGCCGAACTGGCGAAGGCCAATGGTTACGAACACGTCATCGACTACTCGAAGGAGGATTTCGTCGCGCGGGTCAAGGAGATCACGGGCGGGAAGATGTGCGAGGTCGTCTACGATTCAGTGGGCAAGGACACGTTCCCGGGCTCCCTCGACTGTCTCAAGGCCAGGGGCATGTTCGTCAGCTTCGGTCAGTCTTCCGGCTCGATTCCGCCCTTCAATCTCGCCATGCTTTCCCAGAAGGGCTCGCTCTACGCGACCCGCCCGACGCTGTTCACGTATGTGGGCACGCGTGCCGAACTCGAGGCGTCCTCGGAAGCGCTGTTCGACGTCGTGAAGAAGGGCGTGGTCAAGATCACGATCAACCAGCGCTATCCGCTTGCCGAGGCCGGGCGCGCCCATGCGGACCTCGAGGCACGTAAGACCAGCGGAACGACGATCCTCGTGCCTTGAGGGTGCTTTGCTTGAAGCACTTTCAAGCATCCGCAACGTTTGCGAAACGTGCCGGCCGCGCCTAGGATCGCGGCCGGGAACAAGCTCGACGAAAGGCCGCAAAGGCCATCGGGGGACGAATTGACGGCTGAGATCACGCTCGGCGGAACCAATCTGCTCGACGTCCGCGGCCTGACCAAGATATTCGGCAGCCTGAGGGCTTGCGACGGCATCGACCTTTCGATCGCGCGCGGGGAGATCCATGCTCTGCTCGGCGAGAACGGCGCGGGCAAGTCGACATTCGTGAAGATGCTCTTCGGTTCATTGGAGCCGAATGCCGGCGAGATCGCCTGGGCCGGAGAGCCCGTCCGCATCGCCAGCCCGGCCGAGGCGCGTCGCCTGGGCATCGGCATGGTCTTCCAGCATTTCTCTCTCTTCGAGGCGCTGACCGCCGCCGAAAACATCGCGCTGTCGCTCGGTCATGACGAGCCGATCCGCACGATCGCCGCGAAGGCCCAGGCGCTGTCGCATTCCTATGGCCTGCCGCTGGACCCCTATTCGGTGGTCGGCGACCTGTCGGTCGGCGAGCGCCAGAGGATCGAGATCATCCGCTGCCTGCTTCAGACGCCGCAACTGATCATTCTCGACGAACCCACCTCGGTCCTCACGCCGCAGGAGGCCGACAAGCTCTTCGAGACGCTCGAAAGGCTGCGCGCGGAGGGCAAGTCTATCCTCTACATCTCCCACAGGCTGGAGGAGGTGAAGCGGCTTTGCGACCGTGCCACCGTGCTGCGCCACGGGAAGGTCGTCGCCGAATGCGATCCGCGCCGGGAGACGGCGGCCTCGCTCGCCCGCATGATGGTCGGCGCCGATGTGCAGCAGGTGCATCGCGAGGCGCCTGAGGGAGGAATATCCGGAGAGCCTCTCCTCGAGCTGCGCTCGCTGTCGCGCAAGCCCGCGACGCCGTTCTCCATCCCGCTGCGCGACGTCTCCCTGGCCGTCCGGGGCGGCGAGGTGCTGGGCATAGCCGGCGTGGCGGGCAACGGCCAGAGCGAGCTCTTCGAGGCAATCTCGGGCGAGGCTCTGCAGGATCAGCCCGACGCGGTTCGGATCCGGGGCAGGGCTGTCGGCCGCCTCGGCATCACCGGCCGCCGGCTGTCCGGCGCTGCCTTCGTGCCGGAGGAACGTCTCGGACATGGCGCCGCCCCCCGGATGAGCCTGTCGGAAAACCTCCTGCTCTCGCGCCACGGCACCGACGCCAAGGCCTTCCTCGGCTCAGGAGGCACCATCCAGTCCGGCACGATACGCAGTGCCGCGCGCCGCATATCCGAAGTGATGGACGTGAGGAAGGGCGCGGAAGATCCTGAAGCGGCGTCACTTTCCGGCGGCAATCTGCAGAAGTTCATCATCGGCCGGGAACTGGACCGCCAACCGTCGGTCATGGTCGTCAATCAGCCGACATGGGGCGTCGACGCAGGCGCGGCGGCGCGCATCCGCCAGGCGCTCGTCGATCTCGCCCGCTCCGGTTCGGCGGTGCTCGTCATCAGCCAGGACCTCGACGAGCTGTTCGAGGTATCGGACGCCATATCCGTCATGCATGACGGGCGCCTGTCTGCTCCCATGTCGCGCGCCGAGGCTTCGTTCGAGAAGATCGGCCTGCTCATGGGCGGCGCGGACCCCGGCCATGCGGCGCGCGAGACGGAGTTGGCATGATGCGGGTCGAGCTCGTGCGCAGGCCGCAGCATTCCGCGCTGTTTTCCGCGCTGTCGCCTTTCATCGCCTTCGCCCTGACGCTGATCGCGGGCGCGATCCTTTTCGCCGTTCTCGGCAAGAACCCAGTTGTCGCGCTCTACACCTACTTCGTCGAGCCGCTGACCGAAATCTGGTCGCTGCACGAGCTGGCGATCAAGGCCGCGCCGCTGATCCTGATCGCCGTCGGCCTCTCCGTGTGCTTCCTGTCGTCCAACTGGAACATCGGCGCCGAGGGCCAGTTCATCATGGGCGCCATCTTCGGCGCGGCCATACCGCTCTATCTCCCGACCTTCCAGAACTGGGCGGTGCTGCCGCTCATGCTCGTGATGGGCGGGCTGGGCGGAGCCGCCTACGCGGCGATCCCCGCCGTGCTCAAGGCGCGGTTCAACACCAACGAGATCCTCACCTCGCTGATGCTGGTCTATGTCGCCCAGCTCTTCCTCGACTGGCTGGTGCGCGGTCCCTGGCGCGATCCGGCCGCCATGAGCTTTCCGCAGGCGCCGGCATTCCATTCGTGGGCGGTCCTGCCCGAACTTTTCCCCGCGTCGGGCCGAGCAAACTGGGGCATCGTCTTTGCGATCGTGGCGGCGATCCTCGTCTGGTTCATGATCGCGCGGACCATCAAGGGCTTCGAGGTGCGCGTCATCGGGCAGAGCCCCCGCGCGGGACGCTTCGGCGGCTTCTCGACCAGTCGCACGATCATCTTCGCGTTCCTGGTGTCGGGCGCGCTGGCGGGGCTCGCGGGTATCTCCGAGGTGTCGGGCGCCATTGGCCGCCTGCAACCGCAGATCTCGCCCGGCTACGGTTTCGCGGCGATCATCGTCGCCTTTCTCGGGCGGCTCAATCCGCTGGGCATCGTGGCCGCAGGCTTCGTCCTTGCGCTGTCCTATCTCGGTGGCGAGGCAGCGCAGATCGCCGTGGGCGTGACCGACAAGACCGTGCGCGCCTTCCAGGGCATGCTGCTCTTCTTCGTGCTCGCCTGCGATACGCTGATCCACTATCGCGTCCGCCTTGTGCGGCCTGCCGCCGTTCCGGCTACGGAGGTCGTCCATGGGCATGGCTGAAGCGATCCTGCTGACCATCGCGACGGCCGCCACGCCGCTGCTGATTGCCGCGATCGGCGAGCTCGTCGTCGAGCGATCCGGCGTTCTCAACCTCGGCGTCGAGGGCATGATGTTGATGGGCGCGGTCGCCGGCTTCGGCGTGGCGCTGACCACCGGCTCCGCATGGCTGGGACTGATTGCGGGCGTCGGCGCGGGGGCGCTGTTCTCGCTGCTCTTCGCCTTCCTGGCCCTGACGCTGGTCACCAACCAGGTCGCGACAGGCCTTGCGCTCACGCTGCTGGGCATCGGCATGTCGGGCATGATCGGCGAAGCCTTCGTTGGCATGCCCGGTGTCAAGCTTGGGGTGATAGCGGTGCCCGTGCTCTCGGAACTGCCGCTGGTCGGGCGGCTCCTGTTCCGGCAGGACCCCTTCTTCTACCTCTCCATACTGCTCGTCATCGGGGTAAGCTGGTTCCTGTTCCGCACACGGGCCGGGCTAACGCTGCGCTCGGTCGGCGACAGCCATGCGTCCGCCCATGCGCTTGGCATCAAGGTGATTGCGATCCGCTACATGGCGGTGCTCTTCGGTGGTGCCTGTGCCGGCCTGGCGGGCGCGCAACTGTCGCTGGTCTACACGACGCAGTGGATCGAGAACATGACGGCCGGGCGCGGCTGGATCGCGCTCGCGCTGGTGGTCTTTGCCTCGTGGCGTCCGCTGCGGGTTCTTGTGGGCGCCTATCTCTTCGGCGCCATCACCATCATGCAGCTTCACATCCAGGCGACCAACCTGTCGGAGTTGCGTTTCCTGCCTTCGCCGCTCTACTGGATAGCCGAGGTCGTCAAGTCCGTGCCTTCGCAGTTCCTTTCGGCGCTGCCCTATCTGGCGACGATCGTGGTTCTCGTACTAATCTCGCGCAACAGACGGCTGACCATGATGAACACCCCCGCATCGCTCGGAAAGGCGTTCGTCCCGGACCGCTGACCTCGACGCACAAGACAACGACAGGGCGGGATCACCAGACATGTTCGTAACCAAGAGGATCAACCAATGAGAAAGACAATCTTCGCATTGACCGCTTCGGCGGCGATGCTCCTTGCCGGCGGGGCTTTCGCGCAGGACAAGACCAAGGCCTGCTTCATCTATGTCGGCCCGATCGGCGATTTCGGCTGGTCGTACCAGCATCACCAGGGCGCGCTCGAAATGCAGGAAGCGCTGGGCGGCGAGGAGAAGGTCGAGATCGCCTATCTCGAGAGCGTGCCGGAAGGCGCCGACGCCGAGCGCGCAATCGAGCGCTTTGCCCGCTCCGGCTGCAACATCGTGTTCACGACCTCCTTCGGCTACATGGATGCCACCAACAAGGTGGCGGCCAAGTTCCCGGACGTGAAGTTCGAGCATGCGACGGGCTTCAAGCGCGAGCACGCCAACGTCGCGACCTATAACTCGAAGTTCCACGAAGGCCGCTACGTGCAGGGCGTTATCGCCGCCAAGATGTCCGAAAAGGGTCTCGCCGGCTATATCGCCTCCTTCCCCATTCCCGAGGTCGTCATGGGCATCAACGCCTTCGTCCTCGGCGCGCAGTCGGTCAATCCCGACTTCAAGGTCAAGGTCGTCTGGGCGAACACCTGGTTCGATCCGGGCAAGGAAGCCGATGCCGCCAAGGCGCTGATCGACCAGGGCGTCGACATCATCACCCAGCATACCGATTCCACCGCACCCATGCAGGTCGCTGCCGAGCGTGGCATCAAGGCCTTCGGACAGGCTTCGGACATGATCAAGTTCGGGCCCGAGACCCAGCTCACCTCGATCATCGACGACTGGGGCCACTACTACACCGAGCGCGTCAAGGCGGTAATGGACGGGACCTGGGAACAGGTCGACGTGTGGGAAGGCATGGCTGAGGAACACGTCGTTATGGCGCCCTACACCAACATGCCCGACGACGTGAAGAAGCTCGCCGAGGAGACCGAGGCGAAGATCAAGGACGGCTCGTTCAATCCCTTCACCGGACCGGTCAAGAAGCAGGACGGCTCCGAATGGCTGAAGGATGGCGAGGTTGCCGAGGACGGCGTCCTGCTCGGTCTCAACTTCTACGTCGAGGGTGTCGACGACCAGCTTCCGCAGTAAGGCCGGACGGCCGGCAGGATGACAGGGGCGCCCCTCGGGCGCCCCTTTTTCATTTCGATCCCGATAGCCTCGCCGGCCGGCTATAAGCCGGGCCTATCGCCACGATATTTTTTTCATCCTTGTGCCGCGCGATCTTTGAAATCATCCTCACCTCAGCCCAGTTGGACGGTCCTTGCGGGAGGATATAGCGCCAGGACCGTAGCGCGTACTTGGGCCGGACACAGCGCGTACCGCGTTGACCGGAAATGCCGTTCTCGATCCAGTGTCGGACCCTTGTCCGCCCGGCCGTTTGGCCTGGCGCGGCCGACGCATCGATGAACACGGTCGGGCCGTGCCGTCTCCGGATGCGCATAAGCATGTGAGAAATGGGGACTTAACGCGCGTGCCAGCCCATCTGGCACGACCGAGAGGCTTGTTGCGCGCTGCGCGACGACAGGGAGGAATAGCCGTGAAGAGCGATGAAGGGACCACCGCGACCGATCTGGACAAGTCAATCAGCGCATATCGACACGGCCGCATGAACCGGCGATCCTTCATTTCGGCTGCGATGGCGGCGGGCGTCACTTCCGGCGTTGCCGGTGCGCTGGCCACGGCATGGTCCAACCAGGCCTTCGCGGCGTCGTCCATGCAGTCCGTCCGTCCGGCCAGAGTATTTGACTATATCGTGGTCGGGTCCGGGTCAGCTGGCGCCGCTCTGGCCGCCCATCTCGCGCAAAGCTCAGACGCGGCCGTGCTCGTCCTGGAGGCTGGCGGCGCCGACGACGTGCCGGAAATCCATGACCCGCGCCTGTGGCCGAATTCGCTGGGCACGCGCGCCACCAAGTTCTTCAACACCGTGCCGCAGATCAATGCGGATGGACGCGTTCACGCCTGGCCGCGCGGCAATGCGCTCGGCGGCACCGCCAACCTCAACGCCATGATCTATGCGCGTGGTCACCGGTCCGACTATGATTCCTGGGCCTATGCCGGCAATGCAGGCTGGAGTTACGCCGACGTCCTGCCGATATTCAGGTCCATCGAGGATTTCGCCGGCGGCGAGAGCGAGTATCGCGGCGTGGGCGGCCCGCTTCACATTTCCATTCCGGATCCCGACAAACGTCACGAAGGTGCTGTCGCCTTCATGGACGCTTGCGCAAATCTCGGCTTCCAGGAGACGCCTGACTTCAATGGCGAGCGCATGGAGGGGCAGGCGTGGGTCAATTTCAACATCAAGGACGCCAAGCGCCAGTCGACCGCGGTCGCCTTCCTCAAGCCGGCCATGGAACGCCGCAACCTGACGGTACTGACCGACGCCCCGGTGCTGGAACTTGTCATCGAGAAGGGCCGCTGCAAGGGCGTGAAGTATCTTCACGGCGGCGAGCCGCACACCGTCTACGCCGACCGAGAGGTCATCGTTTCCGCTGGCGCCATCGACAGCCCGCGTATCCTCATGCTCTCGGGCATCGGGCCGGCAGGCGAACTCGCCTCGATCGGCATCCGGGGTAAGGTCGACTTGCCGGTCGGCAAGGGCCTCCAGGATCACGTGCTGGGAGCGGGTTGCAACTACGAGGCCAAGGCGCCCGTGCCGGCTTCCCACTACAACCATTCGGAAGTGTATATGTGGGAGCGTTCCGACAGCCGCCTGCCGGCGCCGGACATGATCGCGCTCTACGTATCGCTGCCGTTCGCGTCGACCGGCTTCCAGATGAGCCATGCCAACGGCTACTGCGTCCTGTCCGGGGTCGCCCGTCCCCATTCCCGCGGGCACGTCAGGCTGGCATCGCCCGACCCGGCCGTTCCCCCCATCGTCGATCCCAACTATCTGGCGGAGGAACAGGACTGGAAGACGTTTCGTGCGGCGACGGAGCTCTGCCGCGAGATCGGCGCCGACAAGGCCTACGACGCCATCCGCGCGACCGAGGTGCTGCCTGGCGTAGGCGAACTCAGCGACAAGCAGTGGCGGGAGTTCCTCGCCAAGTCCGTGAACACCTACTTCCACCCCACCTCAACCTGTCGCATGGGCGTCGACGCTGATGCCGTCGTCGATCCGGAACTCAGGGTCTATGGCGTCGAGGGCCTCCGCGTCGCGGATGCGTCCGTCATGCCGTCCATCACCACCTCCAACACCAATGCGCCGTCCATCATGATCGGTCGCAAATGCGCGGAGATGGTGCTGGCCAAGACTGCCTAGTCGAGACAGCCCACGGTCGCGTCCTTCGCGTCCGCAAGCCATCGGGAGGACCAAATGGGTATCAGACTGACGGTCAATGGGGTCGAGCACGACCTCGATGTCGAGGCGGACACGCCGCTTCTTTGGGCTATCCGCGACGCGGTCGGACTGAAGGGCACCAAGTTCGGATGCGGGATCGCCGCCTGCGGCGCCTGTACGGTGCATGTCGACGGCGTGGCCACGCGATCCTGCTCCGTGCCTATCGGTGACGTGGGCGGTGCCGCGGTGACGACGATCGAAGGACTCGCCGAGAGCGCCGGCCATCCCATCCAGCGCGCGTGGATCGAACTCGACGTTCCGCAATGCGGTTACTGCCAGTCCGGCATGATCATGGCCGCCGCGGCGCTGCTGGCAGAAAATCCGTCGCCCAGCGACGACGAGATCGACGCCGCCATGACGAACATCTGCCGGTGCGGCACCTACAGCCGCGTCCGGGCAGGTATCCATCACGCCGTTCGCAACGCCTGAGGGAGGGCCAGATGTCGGACATGACGGTATCGAGGCGAGCGCTTCTCAAGGCGACCGGCGCCAGCGCGGCCGCGCTCGTACTCGGCTTCTCGCTTCCGCTCGCCGCCAGGGTCGCCGAGGCGTCCACGGGTGGCTTTCTGAATGCCTGGCTGACGATCACGCCTGACAACCGAATCCGGATCGCCCAGCCGCAATCCGAGATGGGGCAGGGGGTGTGGACCTCGATGGCCCAGCTCATCGCGGAAGAGCTGGACGCCGACTGGAAGCAGGTCGAGATCTATTCGCCGCCGGCCGGCGCCGCCTTTGCGCATCCCTTCTACAAGTTCCAGACGACGGCGGAGAGCCTGACGATCCGCTCCTTCTGGGAACCGGCACGCATGGTGGGCGCGCAGGCCCGCGAGATGCTCAAGATGGCGGCCGGTGAGATGTGGGGCGTCTATCCCGGTGGCCTCCAGGCAAAGGCAGGCCACATCGTCAACCCGATGACGGGCCAGAAGCTTCCATATGGCGCGCTCGTCGCCCAGGCTGCCAAGTACAAGCCGGCGAAGGTGCCACTCAAGCGGCCGGAACAGTGGAAGATCATCGGCAAGTCGGTGAAGCGGGCCGATACGCCAGCCAAGGTCGATGGGTCGGCGGTTTTCGGTATCGACGTCGCCATGGATGGTCTGCTGACCGCAGTGCCGCTCTTTGCGCCGACGCTAACCGGCAAGATGAAGAGCATCGACGACAAGGCGGCCCTCGCGATCAGGGGTGTCAGACAGGTCGTGCCGCTTGAAGAGGTCGTATACGTCGTCGCCGACGGCTACTGGCCGGCGCGAAAGGGCGTAGACGCGCTGAAGGTGGAATGGGAGGCCGGCGAGGCCGCTACGCTTTCCACCGATGCGGTGTTCGAACGGTTCCGCGCCGCGGTGGCGACCGGCAAGGGCGCTGAGGTCGAATCCGCAGGCGACATGGATTCCGCTCTGTCGGGAGCCGCGAAGGTCGTCGACGTGACGCTTGAGGCGCCTTATCTCGCACACGCCACGATGGAGCCGATGAACGCCACGGCGCACTATACGCCGGATCGCCTGACCATCTGGGCGCCGACGCAGGCTCAGGGTCTTATGGGCTTCGTAGCCGGTGCCGTCGGGCTGGATGCCGCCGATGTCGAATGCCACACGACCTTTCTCGGCGGCGGCCTCGGACGGCGCTTCGAGATCGACCTGCCGATCCACGCAGCGCGCGTATCGAAGGAATCTGGCGCGCCCGTGAAGGTGGTCTGGACTCGCGAGGACGATACGCGGCGCGACTTCTTCCGGCCGGGGGCGGTGGCGCGCATGCGCGCTGCCGTGGACGCGGACGGGAATGTCACGGGCTTTTCAGCCGAACTTGCAGGTTCCTCAATCCTCGCCCGAGCCGTGCCCGACCTCGCCAAGGGCGACGTCGACCACACGAACCTCGATGGACTGGGCGAGGGCGCATCGCCGGCCGGCGTGCCCTTCCATCGCCAGTATGCGTTCGGCGACGCAGCGCGCGTTGTCTACGCCATGGAGAACACCGCTATCCCGGTCGGATTCTGGCGCTCGGTCGCCCATTCGCAGAACGGCTGGTTCATGGAGGCTTTCATCAACGAGCTGGCAGCCGCCACCGAGACGGACCCCGTGGAGATGCGGCTGCGGCTCATGAAGACCGAGCGCGCCCGCAACGCGCTGAGAGTGCTCGCGGACAAGGCAAAATGGGGCAGCCCTGAAGCCGGCAACGTCCAGGGTATCGCCATCCACGATTCCTTCGGGAGCGTGGTCGGCCACGTCATCGAGATCGCGATGACGGGCGACAGGTCCTTCCGCATCGCGAAGGTGACTTCGGTCGCCGACGTCGGCACGGCGGTCAACCCCGACACCGTGCTGGCGCAGGTGGAATCCGGTGTCGTCACGGGGCTGACTGCGGCCCTTTTCGGCGAGGTCACGGTGAAGAATGGCATGGTGGAGCAGGCGAATTTCGATACACAGCGCATGCTCAAGCTCGCCGAAATGCCAGTCTTCGACATCGAGATCATCGCCAATGGCGACCCGATCGGTGGGATCGGCGAGCCCGGAACGCCGCCGACCGCCCCGGCGCTGGTGCATGCTCTGTCGAGAGCGACGGGCACAACCATTCGAACGCTGCCGCTTACCAGATACGGATTCTCCCTGACCTGACGACGACCTCCTCAAAGCCTTGGGCGCCCGCAAGGGCGCCCGTCTTTTTTCGAGGAAATCGTCGCTCCTGACATGAGCATGTCAGGAGACTCCTGGTAGTGGGGTGCCTTGAAGGAGGTGCCGCCATGCTGAAATTCTACCACGCGCCCTGGTCGCGCTCGTCGAGCGTGCTCTGGCTGCTCGAGGAACTCGGGACCGACTACGAACTGATCGACGTAGACATTCGCCAGGACGGTGGCGTTCCGGAAGCCTACCGTCGCATCCAGCCGAGCAAGAAGGTTCCGGCGATCGAGCATGACGGCGTCGTGATTACCGAACGAGCAGCGATCACGATCCATCTCGCTGACCGCTTCCGCGACGCGGGGCTTGCGCCGGCCGTCGACGATCCCATGCGCGGGCCGTATCTGACCATGCTCGTCTATAGCGACGCAGTCTTCGATCCCGCGCTTTCGGCACGAGTGCAGGGCTGGGAATACGACAGCAACCACTTCTCCTTCGGTCTGGCCGAGGACATGATCGATTATATTGACCGGACCCTCACTGATCGACCCTTCGCCGCCGGCGACCGTTTCATCGCCGCCGACACGCAACTCGCCTCCGGCATCGGCTACACGATGGACATGATGAGGGCGCTGCCTGAGAAGCCGTCCTTCCGCGCCTATTTGGAGCGTGTGAAGGACAGGCCGGCGAAGCTCCGCGCGGAGGAAAAGGACAAGGCGCTGGCGATGGCCACGCCCTTCTTCCAGAAGCAGTTCGGCTGACCGTCCGTGCCTCGACGGCCGCACCGGTGCCTCAGGCTGCCGTTCCGTGCAGATCGTACGCGTCCGAGCGCTCGATCTTCACGGTGACGATGTCTCCGACCCTCAGCGGACGACGCGATTCCAGATGTACGCTGCCGTCGATCTCGGGTGCGTCGTAGCGCGTGCGGCCCTTGGCCGACGTGCCGCTGGCCTCGTCAATGATGACGGGCAGGCGCTTGCCCACCTTCTTCCTGAGCAGGCTGGAGGAAACCCTCTGCTGGCGCTCCATGAAGCGGCGCCAGCGCGCTTCCTTGATCTCGTTCGGAACCGCGGGCAGATCCAGCGCCTCGGAGCGCGCCCCGCCGACCGGCTCGTACTTGAAGCACCCCGCACGGTCGATCTTCGCCTCGTCCAGCCAGTCGAGCAGCATTTCGAAATCCTCCTCCGTCTCGCCTGGAAAGCCGACAATGAATGTCGAGCGAACGGCGAGGTCGGGACAGACGTCGCGCCACGCCTTGATGCGCGCTGCCGTCTTTTCCTGGTGCGCTGGGCGGCGCATGTTCTTCAGCACCGCCGGGGAGGCGTGCTGGAACGGGATGTCGAGATAGGGAAGAATCTTGCCGTCGGCCATCAGGGGGATGACCTCGTCGACATGCGGGTAGGGGTAGACGTAGTGCATCCGCACCCAAACGCCCATCTCGCCGAGCGCGCGCGACAGGTCGATGAACTTCGTGCGAACCTCGCGGTCCTGCCACACGCTCGGCGCGTATTTCACGTCGACCCCGTAGGCGCTCGTGTCCTGGCTGATGACGAGGAGTTCCTTCACGCCGGCCTTGACCAGCCTTTCGGCCTCGCGCAGCACGTCGCCCGCCGGTCGCGAGACCAGATCCCCGCGCAGAGCCGGGATGATGCAGAAGGAGCAGCGGTTGTTGCAGCCTTCGGAAATCTTGAGATAGGCATAGTGGCGCGGCGTCAGCTTCACCCCTTGCGGGGGAATGAGGTCGAGATAGGGCTCATGGGCCGGCGGCGCGGCCTCATGCACCGCGGCCATGACGCTCTCGTAGGCCTGCGGACCGGTTATCGCGAGGACGTTGGGGTGCTTCTGCCTGATCAATTCCGGCGTGGCGCCCATGCAGCCCGTCACGATGACCTTGCCGTTCTCCTTCATGGCGTCGCCGATTGCTGCGAGCGACTCGTCGCGCGCCGAGTCGAGAAAGCCGCAGGTATTGACGACGACGAGATCCGCGCCGTCGTGCTTGCGGGCGATCTCGTAGCCCTCGGCGCGCAACTGCGTCAGGATGCGTTCCGAATCCACCAGCGCCTTGGGACAACCGAGACTGACGAAACTGACGCGCGGGGCGGACATGGACGGCTCTTCGATGGACTGGGGAATTCGGCGCCGCTCTATCACAGGCGGTGCACCGGCGAAACCCACCGGCCGTTCGGTCGTCTTCGGCTGCAGCGTGGCGGCTATTCGGCCGCCGCCACCGTCGCTCCGATGCGTCGGTAGATGAAGTCGCCGCCGGCATCCTCGCCCGAGGCTTCGGCCGCGAGCTGGAGAATGCGCGCGTTCATCGGCGACAGCGAGCAGGCCGGGTCCGTGGCCGCAGCGTCGCCTGCGATGGCCATCGCCTGGCAGCGACAGCCACCGAAATCGATCTCGCGACGGTCGCATGTCCTGCACGGCGTCTGCATCCAGTCCGTGCCGCGGAAAGCATTGAACGCGGGCGAATTCTCCCAGATCTCGGCAAGCGGCGTCTCGGGTACCCGATCGAAGGAAAGGCTCGGGATGGTATGCGCGGCATGGCAGGGCATCACCGCGCCGTCCGGCGCGATCATGAAGGCGTCGCGCGCCCACCCGCCCATGCACGGTTTCGGGAAGGCGGCGTAGTAGTCGGGTGTGACGAAGTCGATCGCGAGCACACCGCGCAGGCGCTCGCGGGCTTCCTCGACGATCTCCGCCTGGCGCATCACCGTATCGCGCGTGGGCATCAGGTTGGAGCGGTTCAGCAGCGCCCAGCCGTAATATTGCACGTTCGCTATCTCGAGCCGTTCGGCATCGAGTTCAAGCGCCAGCTCGATGAAGTCCGGTACTTCCGCGATGTTGTGACGATGGATCGGCGCGTTGATCGTCAGCGGCAGCCCGAGTGCGCGTACGGCCTCGGCGGTCTGCCGCTTCTTCTCGTGCCCTCCGCGATAATTGCCGATCTTCTCGGTCGTCGCGGCTCTCGCTCCCTGGAAGGAAAGCTGGACATGGTCCAGGCCGGCATCCTTGAAGGCCGCCAGCCGGCTGGGCTCGAGGTTGACGCCCGCCGTGATGAGGTTCGTGTAGACGCCGCGTTCCGACAGCGCACCGACCAGGGTTTCCAGGTCGCGTCTCAGCGTCGGCTCGCCACCCGACAGATGCACCTGCAGGATGCCGAGATCTGCAGCCTGACGGAACACCGAGATCCATGCGTCGGTGCCGAGTTCGCGGTTCGCCTTGAGCAGTTCCGCGGGATTGGAGCAGTAGGGACATTGCAGGGGGCAGCGATGCGTGAGCTCCGCCAGCATGCCGATGGGCGGGCCGGGCGCGGTCATGATCTCACCAGCATCCGATCGGACCACTCCTGTACGAAGTCGAGCACGTCCGCCTCGATATCCTCGGCAGGGGCGTCGTATTCGCCGGCAAGGGCGATGGCCATGTCCGCGACGCTGCGTCCGTCCATCAGACGCAGTATGTCGAGGCTCGTCTCGTCCGGCCACAGAACCTTCTCCGGCGACAGCAGCGCCCAGCGGTTTCGGACGGGGTCGAACTGCAGCCGCACATGGGCGTGCAGCCGGGGTCGGCTCACCGGCTCGATCACCGCGCGCTGGCGAGAAGCGCTCATCCCGGATGGTCCTCCGGCACGAAGGCGCCCGGCGCCACGAGCGCGGGTTCGACATAGGCGAAATGCAGTGCGTCGAGCATGGCCCACAGGATGTCGCATTTGGTCAGCAGCGCGCGGATCGCCGCGCGCTGCTGTTCGACCGTGACGGCGTGTTCCTTGACGTAGGCGAGCGCAAAGTCGGCGTCGCGCGGGGCCTGCGTGAGGCGCGGCTTGAAATAGGCGAGGATGTCCTCGGTAACGTAGTCGTAGCGCGCCAGTATCGCCGGCACGCGCTCGCCGATCACCTTCGGCGAGAAGAGCTCCGTGAGCGACGATGCGACAGCCTCGAGGAAGGACCGTTCGGCGACTAGCGTCACATAGGCACCCACCGCGAAACGGGTCGCGGGCAGGGCCTTCTCCTGGCTGCGCACCATCGCCTCGTCGAGGCCAAGGCCTGTCGCGAGTTTCACCCAGCGGTCGATGCCGCCTTCCTTCCCGGGCCCGCCATCGTGATCGATGATCCGCTCGCGCCATTCGACGCGGAAGGCGGCATCCTCCGCGCGCGACAGGATGATCGCGTCCTTTCGGGGGATCGCCGCCTGGTAGCAGTAGCGGTTCAGCGCCCAGGCCTGCATCTGGCCTCGGGTGAGCTTGCCGCCGGTCATCAACTTATGGAACGGGTGGTTGATGTGGTAGCGCTCCGCGCCGACCGCGCGCAGCGTGTCCTCCAGCGACGCCGGGGAAAGTGGTGCCTCGGGCAGTTTCCAGTGCGCGGTCAAAGCACCACCTCCATTCCGTCCTCGCCGACCTCCCAGCCGGCCTCCACCACATGCTGCCTTTCGGGCGACCGCTCGTCGAGCACCGGATTGGTATTGTTGATGTGGACGAAGATGCGCCTGCCGACCCTCAGCCCGTTCAGCGCCGCGATCGAGCCGTCCGGGCCCGACATCGGAACATGTCCCATGCGCCGGCCGGTCTTGTGACCGACACCGGCCTTCTCCATCTCGTCGTCGTGGAAGACCGTGCCGTCGAAGAGAAGGCAGTCCGCGCCCTCGATGCGGTGGCGAAGCGATGCGTCGACCGCCGCGCATCCCGGCACGTAGTGCGCCGTCGTTCCGCCCCCGTTGGTAAGCGCCACGCCGATCGTGTCGCCGTCGTGGGAAACAAACTTCGCCGGATCGCCGCCATCCTCCAGGAACAGCGCCACCTTGCCAGCCACCGCATAGGTCTCGACGGTCAGCCCGGTGGGGCCGTCGGGACCCTCGATGTGGGTGCTCCTCCCGAGTGGCAGTTCGATGCGCCTGACCAGGGCCGGATCGAGCACGCGAAAGATCGGATTTGCCTCCAGGACCGCGTGAACCTTGGCGCTGGCGTAGAGGTTGAAGGGCTGTCGCTCCCGCAGCGTCAGCAGGCCTGCGATGTGATCGACGTCGGCGTTCGTCACGACGACGGCGCGGATCGGCGTCGCACGCAGCGGTCCTTCGGGGCCCGGGTGCAGCGCCGGCGTCGCCAGCAATTGCGCTCCGATGTCCGGCGATGCGTTGAAGAGCACCCAGCGCTCGCCGTCTGCCGAGGCCGCGAGGCTCGACTGCGTCCTGCGCTTCACGCCGGGCGCACCGGATCGGGCGTCCCTGCTGAGGCGATAGTTGCAGTTCCATTGCGGGAACCCGCCGCCGGCGGCAGCGCCCAGAATCTTGATTTTCACGATAACGACCTGTCGCCCGAGGTTTCATGCTCGCTGCGGGCGCGAGAAAGCGTCCCGCCACGGCGGGACGCTGATCTGCGATGCTCGAGAATTACTTCTTGAGCTGGGCAGCCTGATAGCGGGAGATTTCCATGCCGGCTTCGACCTGGCACATCGCCGGCTTGGTCCACGACTTCTTCATTGCGCATTCCTCCGTTGCTGTGATCTCACGGTGCCCTAGGGAGGCGTTCCAGACGGGAAAGTAGCATCGGCACGGGCGTCCGCCAATCGCCAAGACCGTCAAGTGCCCTGTCCTTTAGGCCAAATGGGGGTCTGGGGCGCAGTTTGTAGCAGGATGCTGCCACATTCACGAACATGTGATCCAGACGCTCAGCTCTGGCCGGCGTCCACCGGCGGCGTGCGGTCGGCGCCGATCGCCTCCGCCGCTTCCTCGTTGAGCGCACGCCCGCGAGCGCGCGGCGGGGCGAGGGGAGCCGGCGTCGGCATGTTGCCCTTCAACAGGTCTCGGCCGGCCTGAATGCCGCCCGTCGTCTGGAGTTCGAAGCGTTCCGCGTCGCGGCGCCGGACCTCGGCGATGATCTCGCTCGCGTCGGCCGGCAGCACGCCCAGCCTCACCAGCGTCTCCTCGCCGAACACGAGCGCCGATTCGAACGTCTCCCGGATCTGGAAGTCGACCCCCGCCTCGATCAGATCGAGCGCGTTGCCGCGGTCGAAGGCCCTGGCGAGTACCCTGACGAGCGGGAACTCGGCCTTGAGATGCTCGGCAATCCGCTTCGATGTCGCGGCCTTGTCTACGCAGATCAGCACTGCCGATGCCCGGCCTGCACCGGCGGCATGAAGGATGTCGAGGCGCGTCCCGTCTCCATAATAGACCTTGAAGCCGAAATCTGCTGCCGCCCGGATCATCTCGACATCGTTGTCGATGATGGACACGTCGACGCCCCTCAGCAGCAGCGGCTGGCTGGCGATCTGGCCGAAGCGGCCGAATCCGATCACGAGCACGCTCCCCGAGAGCCCTTCGGCCACATCCACGCCCTCGGTGCCCTCGGGCTTTTCCTCGAACGCCGAACGGAAGGCGATGATCGCGATCGGGGTCAGCACCATCGACACGATGATCGTGGCGGTGAGGATGGCGTTGGTCTGGCCGTCGATGATGCCGACGCCCGCCGCCGCAGCGTAGAGCACGAAGGCGAACTCGCCGCCCTGCGCCATAAGCACCGCGCGCTCGACCGCCTCGGCATGGCTCGACTTGAGCAGTCTGGCGATCAGGTAGATGGCGATGCCCTTGACCACCATGTAGGCGGCCACCGCCATGCCGATCACCTGCCAGTTGCTGGCCACCACCGCGAGGTCGAGCGACATCCCGACCGAAAGGAAGAACAGTCCCAGCAATATGCCCCGGAACGGCTCGATGTCGGCTTCGAGCTGGTGCCGGAATGTCGATTCGGAAAGCAGCACGCCTGCAAGGAACGCGCCCATGGCCATCGACAGCCCGCCGAGATCCATCAGCAGGGCGGAGCCCAGCACGACGAGCAGCGCTGCGGCGGTCATCACCTCGCGCGCCTCCGCGGCGGCCAGGATACGGAACATCGGGTTGAGCAGATAGCGCCCGACCGCCACGAGCGCGACCAGCGAGCCGGCGGCGATCGCCATCGATGCCAGCCGCGACGCGCCGTCCGCCTCGGTCGGCTGCGGCGCGAGAAAGGCGACCGTCGCCAGCAGCGGCACGATCGCAATGTCCTCGAGCAGCAGGATCGAGACGATTCGCTGGCCCTTTGGCGTCGACAGTTCGCCGCGCTCGTTGAGTATCTGGAACACGATCGCCGTCGAGGTCAGCACGAAGCCCATGCCCGCCACGAAGGCGACCGCCGGCGAAAAGCCGAGAGCCATGCCCACAAAGGTGAGAAGGGCGCCGCACGCGGCCACCTGGAACAGGCCGAGGCCGAGAATTTCGCGCCTCAGGTTCCACAGCCGCGAGGGCTGCATCTCCAGCCCGATGACGAACAGGAACATGACGACGCCGAGCTCGGCCACGTGCAGGATCGCCTCCGGGTCGGAGAAGAGCGCCAGTCCGAAAGGGCCGATCACCACGCCCGCCGCGAGGTAGCCGAGAACCGAGCCCAGCGCGAGGCGCTTGAAGATCGGAACCGCCACGACGCCCGCCGCCAGCAGCGCGACGACCTGTACGAGTTCGCTGCCATGAGCTTCCGCCGCCATGCTGTCATTCCCCTCGCAGGGCGCCGGAGGCGGCTCCCGTCAACGGCGAGATTGGTCGCAAGCGGAAGGCGCCGTCAAGCCGCCGCCACGGCCTCGATCTCGAGGTCGAATTCCATCGGCCAGGAGGCGACCGGCACGAAGGTCCGCGCCGGAGGCGCTTCCGGGAAATGGCGTGCGTAGACCGCGTTGATGGCCGCGTAGAAGCCGGCATTTGCCGCGTAGATGCGCACCATCAGCACGTCGTCTGCAGAACACCCAGCCGCCGCCAGGCAATGCTTGAGCGCCGTCAGCGACGCCTCCGTCTGCGCGGCGATGTCGCCCTTCACGAGCCGCCCCGTGCCGATGTCCAGCGGCGGGGTTCCCGACACGAAGACCAGGCCTCCGCCGCGCGTGACGAGCGACAGCGGAACGCCCATCGCACGCACCGCCGCCGACAGTACCGGAACCTCGACGATCTCGCGTTTCATCCCTGAACTCCTTGACGACCGTCAGCTCTTGCGCGGCTTGGGGATGCGCCGCCCGTAGAGTTCCAGCCTATGATGGGTGATCTCGTAGCCCAGCGAACGCGCTATCTCGTCCTGGAGCTTCTCGATCCGGTCGGAAGAGAATTCGATCACCTCGCCGGTATCGACGTCGATCAGGTGGTCGTGATGTTCCTCGCCCGCCTGCTCGAAGCGTGCCGGTCCGCCTGCGAACGCATGGCGATGGATGGCGCCCTTTTCCTCCAGCAGCTTCATCGTGCGGTACACGGTCGAGAGCGATATGGCGCTGTCGACCGCGCTGGCGCGCTGGAATATCTCGATTGCCGGCGGGTGGTCGTCGGTTGCCGCGAGGATGTCGAGAATCACCCGGCGCGGCCGGGTGATGCGGATGCCCTCGGCGCGCAGGTGGCGCTCGTAGTCCTGGCGGCGGTCGGTCTGTGACGTCATGGGCGAACTATGGGCCAGTTGGGAATGCGTTGCAAAGTCCTGGCAGATGGGGATCGTGCCGTCTAGATGCAAATGATTTGCAATTGCATTGACGTTGCCATTGCCGTGCGCTATCTCCGTGACTGTCGAAACGCTCGAACGGATGCGCCAATGCGCGGGATCGCCGCCGCCCTCATCGCTTTGCTGCTGCTTCAGGCCGGCCCGGCTGTCGCTGCCGACGACCGCTTCAAGGTTGTGACGACGTTCACGGTGATCGCCGACATGGCCCGCAACGTCGCGGGCGATGCCGCTGACGTTGAATCGATCACGAAGCCGGGCGCCGAGATCCACAACTACCAGCCGACTCCCGGCGACATCCTGCGGGCGCAGGACGCTGACCTCGTCCTGTGGAACGGGCTCAACCTCGAGCAGTGGTTCGAGCGTTTCCTGCGCAATCTGCGCGACGTACCCTCGGCAGTCGTTTCCGACGGTATCGAGCCGCTCGGCATTCGCGAAGGGCCCTACGAGGGCAAGCCCAATCCCCATGCCTGGATGTCGCCCACGGATGCCCTGCGCTACGTCGAGAACATCCGCGCCGCGCTCGCCGAGCACGATCCGGCGAATGCCGACACATACGCGCGGAACGCGGCCGCCTACTCCGCCCAGATCGAAGCAGCGGTCGGTCCGATACGCGCGGCGATAGACGTTCTTCCCGAGGAGCGGCGCTGGCTCGTCACGAGCGAGGGAGCGTTCAGCTATCTGGCGCGCGACCTGGGGCTTAGGGAGGCCTATCTCTGGCCGATAAATGCAGATGCCCAAGGCACGCCGCAGCAGGTGCGCCGCGTCATTGATCTCGTCCGCCAGAACGCGGTGCCCGCCGTCTTCAGCGAGAGCACGGTGTCGCCGGACCCCGCAATGCAGGTGGCGAGGGAAACCGGTGCGCGCTACGGCGGCGTGCTCTACGTCGATTCGCTCAGCGAGCCGGACGGACCTGTACCCACCTATCTGGACCTCCTGCGCGTGACGGCGCAGACCATCGCCGAGGGGCTGGGCAGGTGAGCGAGGGCCTGCGCGTCGAGGGAGTAAGCGTCACGTACCGCAACGGAACGACCGCGATCACAGACGTCACCTTTTCATTGCCGCGAGGAACCATCGCAGCCCTCGTCGGCATCAACGGCAGCGGCAAGTCCACGCTCTTCAAGGCGATCATGGGCTTCGTGCCGCTCGCATCCGGCAGCGTGTCGATCCTCGGCGCGCCGGCCGGGGCCGCGCTGAAGCGCAACGTCGTGGCCTACGTCCCTCAGGCCGAGGAGGTCGACTGGAATTTTCCGGTCCTCGTCGAGGACGTCGTCATGATGGGGCGATACGGCCATATGGGCCTGTTGCGCATGCCGCGAAGCCGGGATCGTGAAATGGTCGACGCAGCGCTCGCGCGTGTCGGGATGGAGCCCTTCCGCAAGCGCCAGATCGGCGAACTTTCCGGGGGTCAGAAGAAGCGGGTCTTTCTCGCGCGGGCGCTGGCGCAGGAAGGTCAGGTGATCCTGCTCGACGAGCCATTCA
>VFQR01000238.1_pt1 | contig 103170 bp, 61 predicted proteins | sample 3512321 | NCBI WGS metagenome assembly VFQR01 (sample SAMN10412374, study PRJNA504923) | tailings metagenome | isolation source: Relicate 3 Philex TSF1 revegetated site | place: Philippines: Tuba, Benguet | collected 2017-08-29 | reverse complement strand
GCTGACCGCGGTTGCCTTCGAGTTCGAACAGAGTGGCGACACGGTCACGGTCACGGGCGAGGATCTGTCGTTCGAGCTGAAGGCCGGCTCGACCCGCATCGTGAAGGTGGAGGTAGAGGCCTTCGGGTTTGCCTTCACCGACGCCGGCATGGTCGCCGCGATTCGCAACGGTACGATCTTCGGTCCCGATATCACGGGCTTCACCTTGGAGGGCACCGTTTCCCTCGACATCAACACGACGGGCGAGGAATACATCTTCAACGAAGGCGAAGCGAATGAACTGATTGTTCCGACCGGCGTGGGTGGCGCCAACTATGTCCGGGTTGAAGTCACGGACGCGCTCCTCATTATTCCAGGGGCCACGCTGGCGGCGGCCTCGTTCGAGTTCGAACAGAACGGCGAAGAAGTCACCGTCACCGGTACCGAACTCGAATTCGAACTCAAGGCGGGATCGACCCGAATCGTTCGCATTGAGGTCGCGGCCTTTGGGTTCGCCTTCACCGAGAACGGCCTTGTGGCAGCGGTCGAGAACGGCGTGCTCTTTGGTCCCGATATCTCCGGCTTTACCCTCGAAGGCTCCGTTTCCCTGCTGATCAACACCACGGGTTCGTCCTACACCTTCAATCCTGGCGAGGCCGACGAACTCCTCGTGCCGGCGGGCGAGGGCGGTTCGGACTACATCTTCGTTGAAGTGGGCAAGGTCGACGACACCACGCCGGCGCGCCTTGCGGTCGGATCACTGTCCCTTGAGGTCGATCGCTTCATGTTCGAAAAGTCGGGGGACAACGTGGCGGTGCAGGTCGAGAATCTCGTCTTCAAGGCGGGTACCACGCTCACCCTCACCGGCTCGGTTGATCTCCTCTTCACCCCGGACGAGTTCCGCATCAACAATGCGCAACTTTCCGTCGCCGCCATCACCGTTGGCACGACGCTCAACATTTCCAATCTCACGTTCGGCCTGCAGAACTTCGTGGTCACCAACGACGGTGCCATCTCCGGTGTTCTCACGGTTTCAGCCACCACCGTCACCCTCAATGTCGGTACCTCCTTCGGCCTCTCCGTGGCCGACAGCCCGAATACGCCGGAAACAGGTGACACGGACGATGCGGCCATTGCCGGCGCCTACGATTTCGCAACCGATGCCTTCACCCTCGAGATCGATCAGCTCACCCTGACGATCGGCACCTTCCTCACCTTCAAGGCGACCAATGTCGCCGTCAACACCGCCGCCGGGGACGACGATTTCCTGCTCTCCTTCGAGAGCATCACCGGTACATTGACCGCCGGTTCGTTCGTCGTCGTGGCCAATGCCGAGAACTTCGGTCTCACGGGCGACGGCAGCTTCAAGGTGCTTCCTGGCGAGGAATTCAGCGTCCAGCTGGCCTTCGGCCCGAACACCTCGAGTCAGCTGCAATGGCCATCATGGCTCCCGATCAACATCGAGAACCTCGAGCTCACGTGGGACGACTTCGAGGCCGACCCCCTCGACTTCAAGATCGAGCTCACCGCGACCATCACCGGACTCTTCGGCCAAACCAGCTCTGATGGGCTGGAGTTCGTCGGCATCATTCGCGGCCTCGTCATCGACGTTGGGCTGCTCGCCGACGGCAAATTCCCGATCACCCAGCTCTCCGAGCTTGGCGTCTCGATCAAAGGCCCCCTCTTCGGCGGCGAAATCGAGGCGGCCCTTTCGGCCGGTATCATCAAGGTGAGCACGGCGGCAGGTACGAAGGGCGACATCCTGCCCGACGACGCCGAAGGCCCCGATGTCGAATCGGTCTTCTACCTTGCGGTCATTGGTGGCTTCAAGCTGCCCGGTCTCGGCGGCGTCAACGTCCGCCTCGCCTTCTCGCAGCGCGGACCGCTCGAGTTCTACATCGAGGCCGCGATTCCAATCCTGCTCGACTACAACACCGGCCTGACGCTCGACCGCCTGCGCGGCGGCGTGCAATTCAGCTCCTCGGTGCCCGAGCCGCTCGACGCCTTTGCGCTGCGCAACAAGGCCTTCGGTCCCCCGGGTGAAATGCCCTTTGATCAGTGGATCGCGAAGCTGCGCGAACAGGTCGGAACCCAGGTCGAGAACGACGTCACATTCGACAACCCGGCGGCCCTCTTCAACAGCGGCCTCGTCATCTCCGCGGGAGCCGACCTCTACACCACCTACGCCTCGAAGCTGACCTTCCGCGCCGAGATCGACCTGATCATCGATACCTCCGGCAAGATCATCATCAACGCGAGTGCGGTCTTCGGCGATTCGCTCGCCGCCAAGACCTACCTCTACGCGGACCTCACGCAGGTTCAGGCCGGCGAGGCGCGCTTCCTCTTCCTGGTCGACTTGCCCGAATCCATCGGTGGCGTGCAACCGCTCCTCAGCATCTACGGCGAGCTCAAGTTCGAGTTCGTGCAAGACCTCGCCGATGGCTCGAATCCGGCCCCGCTCACCTCGGCCCAGCTGCAAGCCCTCGGTCTGACCGACCTGAAGACGGACAGCTTCACCTACAAGGCCGCCACTCCGACCAACACCTTTGTCCTGAGTGCCGAGCGGTCCACGCGTGCCAGCGTCGTCGTCACCGTCAACGGCTCTGCTTACCTCGATCAAGTTGTCGTGGGCGACGATGGACAGACCATCACGCTCGCGGGCACCTTCGCCGACAACGACGTGATCGCCATCTCCTACAAGGTCGATGGACCACGGCTTACGGACAGTTATGAGGCCCGTCTCGGCGAAACGCTCAAGCTGCTCGAGATGAGCAAGGCGCCGATCATCGAGGGTCCGCTCGGCACCGCCCAGGAAGTCGCATCCCAGATCAATCTCCAGGTGACCTATGACAGCTCGTCGGCCGATCCTGTCATCCTCGTGTACGGCGTCGACTACACCCTCAACCTCGAGAACTGGACCGTTGTCCTGACCGGCGCCGGAAGACCGGGCGCGTCCACGATCACCGTGGCCTACGATACCTTTGCCACCTACATCGACAGCACCGGCCCCCCGCCGGCGACGACCACCACCTTCCGGATCACGATTGCCGGAGGTGCGGTCTTCACTCTCCCCGGCAACGTGTCCGCCGAGGCCACCGGAGAGATCGTGCTCAGCTTCAATGCGGAACGCTTCAAGATTCAGTTCTCCGCCTCGATGTCGGTATCGTTTGTCGGGGAACTCGGCGAGGTCGCCGGCGAGTTCGTCATCGAGAACAACAACGACGAATGGCAGGTGTGGGGAGCCGTCCAGCTCAACACCGGCGATGCGCTCAACGCCTTCCTCGCCCCGAAGGGCATCACGATCGACGGCACGATCCGGCTCTCGATCAACACCACGACGGAGGAAAAGACCGTCACGCTGCGCTTCCCGAACGCCGGCGCCCGCGCGCCCTTCACGCCGGACGAGGTCACCGAACAGCAGATCAGTATCGAGGCCGAGGCCTTCACCTTCTTCGTCGACGCGACCGCGGCCGTGTCCGCTCCGGGCGGCGCCCAGCTCTTCAGCCTCGACGCGATTCTCTATCTCAAGATCACCCCGGACCGGCTCGAGATCTTCGCCGACGGCACACTGAACCTCGGTCCGGCCGACGCGCCTCTGGCCTCGTTCGACGCCACCGTGCTACTTGTGGTCAACGCCAACGGCATCGCCGGCCGGGCGACGCTCTCGATGGATGTCAGCAGCATCCCGGGCATCACGTTCTCGGCTGCCTTCCACCTCACCTTCAACACCACCGGTGAGCGCATCGTCTTCATCCTCCCGGAATTGATCGACCCCATCCCGGAGATCGACGGCCCGGCGATTCCGTTCAGCGCAGCCAACCCCACGGCCAAAGTTTCTTACGAGACCCTCGAGCCCACCGCTCAGGGCGACAAGCGCGCCCTGGTCATCCCGGCAGGCGCACCGCCGGTCAATCTGTCCACGCCGGCTGATTGGACATCCGTTCAACAGACTCCGGGCTTCTACTTCTACCTCTTCGGTGCAGGGACGATCAACCTGCAGGACAAGTTCAGCCTCGTCGGCACCTTCTCGATCATCGGTACGATCAATGGCAGCGCGATCAGCTTCCGCCTCGACTTCGCCGCCTCCCTCAATCTCGCGCCGCTCGGTACGCTCTCCGCTGCCGGCACCTTCCAGCTCTCCAACGCCGGTGTCGTGGCATCGATCGATGTGGCGGCCGCCGGCTCTGTCGGAGCCTCGGACAACCTGTCGCTCTCCGGCCGCTTCTCCCTCGAGGTCAACACCACCTCGAGCAGCAACTTCGTGACCCGGCTCAAGCTCGGCGCCGACAATCGTCCGCTACCCAGCCTCGAGACCGAGATGGTCGCCATCGAGCGCGATACCGTCCGCATCTTTGTCACGGCGGATGTGACGATCCTCGGGGTTCTCGAGGGCGGTGGCGCCTTCCTGCTCGAGAAGGTCGGCAATGACCTGACTATCCTCTGGACCGGCGACGTCGCGCTCAAGGTCGGTGGCAACGAGCTGCTCGACTTCAGCACCAGCGGCTTCATCGCGGTGCGCAGCGAAGGCATCGCGGCGCGGGTCAGTCTGTCGCTCGCCGTCGGCGGCTCCACCATCCCCGGCGTCAGCTTCTCCGCCGGCTTCCACCTCGTCCTCAACACCACCGGCGGCGAAATCGCGTACGAACTTCCGGCGACGTTCCCGACCATCAACGGCCCCGATTTCGGCAACCCCGGCGGTCCGGCCATCAGTTACGAGGACACCTCAACGGGCGTTCGGCGCATCGTGGTGCCAGGTGGACCGCCCCCGGATACGATCGGCGCCACCTGGACCCCGGACACCACCACCGATTACCTCGTCATCGTGGCGGCCGGACAGCTCACGCTGGGCAGCGCCTTCACCCTCTCGGGTTCGTTCCGCCTCGATGTCTCGGGCCTCGGTTCCGGCTCGCCCGTCATCACGCTCCGGCTCAATGCCAACCTGAATCTCGATCCTCTCGGCACGCTAGCCGCCTCCGGACAACTGACGATCACCAGCCAAGGCGTGGTGGCGTCCTTGTCGCTCGCCGCCAGCGCCAGCCTTGGCGATGCCGGTGGTCCCGCGTCGATCGCGTTCAACGCCGCTTTTGCGCTGGAGATCAACACCACCGGCTCCACGGCCGACATCCAGCGCATGGTGCTCGATGCCAACTTTGCTCCGACCGGGGCGATGGAGACCGTGCAGATCGAATCCGGGAAGGTCCGGGTCTTCGCCGGCGGCTCAGTCACGCTCGGCAGCTTCGCCGCTGGCAAGGGGGCTTTTGTCTTCGAGCGCGCGGGTAGCGGTCGCCTCGTCTTCCTCTGGGGTGGTGAACTCACCCTCAAGGCCGGCCCGGTTGATCTCTTCACCTTCTCCACGTCCGGCCTCGTGGTCATTCAGGCCAACGGCATTGCCGCCAGCGTCGGCCTGACCATCGGCACCGGCGAAGCGCTCCCCGGCTTCAAGTTCAACGCGTCGTTCTACCTGATTCTGAACACCACCGGCGAAGAGGTCACCTACCTCCTGCCGACCGGCTTCCCGCAAGTGAAGGGGCCGAACCTCGCGACGCCGGGTGGCGCTCCCATCCTGTACGAAACCACGATCAGCGGTGCGCGCGCGATCAAGATCGCCGCCGGCCCGCCCCCCTCCGGCACCATCTCGGCCACCTGGACGCCCAACACCACGGCGGACTATTTCATCGTGGTCGGCAGCGGCACCCTGACCCTGCTCGATACGCTCGAATTCCAAGGCCAGTTCCGCCTCGAAGTCACCACCGGTGCGGGCGGCCCCATTGTTGATCTGCGGCTGAGCGCCAGCATCACAATTGATGACCTCGGCGCCCTCACCGCCACCGCCACCCTGCGGTTGCAGCCCGATGGTGTGGTGGCGGCGATCAACCTCAATCTCGCCTCGAGCGAATCCCTGCTCGATCAGGGCGGCGTCAGCGTCACCGGTCAGGTCTTCCTGGAGGTCAACACCACGGGCTCCAGTGCCCAAGTTCAGCGCCCGCTGGTCAACAGCAACGGACAGGTCATCCCGGGCCAGTTCCAGTCGGTCGAACTCGGTGCGGGCGACTGGCGTCTGTTCGTCGCCGCGGCGGTTGACCTCGGCGGCTTTGTCCAAGGCGCAGGCGAGATCGAAATCTCTTCCGTCGGCGGCGAGACCCGCCTCTTCCTGAGTGTGCGTCTCTACATCAAAGCCGGCAGCACCAACCTGCTCGCTTTCGATGCCAACGGTGTGGTCATCGTCCGCGACGCCGGCTTCGCCGCCCGCCTCTCCCTCACGCTGGCCTCCAATGGCGTCCCTGGCATCTCCTTCAACGGCAGCTTCGCATTCATCGCCAACACGCTCGGCACCCAGGTCGAGTACATCATTCCGGATGGCAGTTCGACCACCTTCACCGGCCCCACGCCGAACGGAGGCACCGAATCCTACATCATCACGGAAACCGATGCGGACGATAATGTGATCCGGAAAATCCTGATCCCTGCGGGAGCGCCCGGCGCGAACGAGACTTCGTACCGTCAATGGACGCCGGCTGCCGCTGGCGCCTACGTCGTCGTGGTGGGCTACGGCAACATCAGCCTCGCCGGAGCCGTCACCCTCAACGGCGGCTTCCGCATCGTCCTGAGCACGACCTCCGTTGAGGTGGCCCTCGCGATGACGGCCTCCGTCGGACCGCTGGGCACGCTCGACGTTTCGGGCGGGTTCCGTCTCACGGCTGCCGGTGTCGTTGCCTCACTTTCGGTCGACCTCAACGTCGGCAACTTCCCTGGCTTCAGCCTCACCGCGAAGTTCGTCCTCGAGATCAACACGACCAACGCCACCGCGCAGGTCCCGCGCTTCAACTACTCGGGCGGCACGCCGGGCTCCGGCGAATCCAACGTCGACATCACGGCCAATACCGTACGCGTATTTGCGGCCGGCTCGATCAACATCCTTTCGGCCATCAGTGGTTCCGGCTGGTTCGAGTTCGTGATCAAGCCTGGCCAGGTCGACCTCCGGGCCGGCGTGACGTTCAGCCTGCTCGGCGGTGTCCTGAACGCATCCGCCACCTTCGATGCGCGCATCACCTCCGCCGGCCTGGTCCTGAGGGTGACACTCAATGTAAACGGCAAGCTTGAGGTCATCCCGGGCTTGTCCTTCTCGCTGAGCGGGATTGCCGATCTGCGCGTCAACACCACCGGCAGCGCGGTCACGTTCGCCGGGGTTAACATTGCCGCCGGCATGCGCCTCTCGGTCTTTGCCGAAATCGATCTGGCCAGCGTCATCAAGGTCAGCGGTCAGATCACCTTCGTGATCAACAACGGCGGTTCGTGGGGCGTCTACGTGCCCAACGAGGCCGATTCCAATGACACCAATCCGCCTCCGGGTGCGCTCACCGCCGACTTCTTCGGTCTCGCGACCATCTCGGTCTGGGGCTTCTTCAACAGCGAGGGCGAGTTTGCCGTCAACGTGAAAGGCTCCCTCAACCTGGGCGCCGCCGGCACGGGCATCTTCGGCGAGGTCACCTTCCGCGCGAGCTACATCGAAGGTGTCCTTTCCGTCAGTGCCTCGATTTCCGGCAAACTCAAACTCTTCGGCATCACGCTCGCCGGCTTCACGGGCACGTTCGAGTACAGCAGCGACACGGGACGCCTGCGGGTCTACGCCGAAGTCACCATACTGGGCATCACCAAGGGCAAGTGGTTCACGCTGGGTTACTTCAAGCTCGGTCTCCCGCCGCCGTTCGACCCGGCGGGCGACTTCCTCGACGGCACCGACTGGACCCAGGGCAAGGACGTGGGTGGCGATGGCGTGCTCTACCTCAACCTTGGCTCGCGCTCCGCCTTCCGCAGCACGGACTCCAGCCTCACCGATCCTGGTGATGAGACCTTCATCATCCGCAGCCTCGGCGGCGCGCCCGAACTCTCCACGGGCGAAACCATCCAGATCATCGGTCTCGGCCGGACCAAGACCTATACCGGCGTCACCAAGATCGTGCTCCTCGATACGGCCGGTGGCGACAACATCATCATCCTGGGCGACGACGGTTCCGAGGGTGGCTCGGTGAACTACATCCAGTCGCCCTTCTACGCCAACGGCGGCGTGGGCGAGGACGTGATCGTCTTCTTCGGTCAGGGCAACCGCTCGCTGGGCACCTTCACCACGGGCGTCGGCCAGACCAGCCCGAACTACACCCAGACCACCGTCATCACCACCAACGGCGGTGATGACTACGTGGAGATCGGCGCTCTCGTTTCCGGCACGGTTCTCATCAATGGTGGCAATGAGAACGACTTCCTGATCCACAACGGCTCCGGTAGCGCGACCATCAACGGCGGCGCGGGCGATGACGTCATCTACGGCGGTCCGAACGCCGATACGATCAACGGTGACGCCGGCGCCGACCGGATCGTGGGACGTGGCGGTGTCGACACGATCACCGGCGGATCCGGCAACGACCGCATCTACTGGGCGGCAGGCAATGGTGCCGACTCGATCAACGGCGGGGCCGACAGCGACACCCTGCTCTTCGTCGCCACGAACGCCGGCGAGTCCTTCACGCTCACCTCCGAGGGCGGCAACGCCGCGACGCTCGATTACGTGCGCGCCGGCGAGGAGACGGTGGCCCTCGCCCTCGTCTCGGTCGATACGATCGACGCCCACCTCGGGCAGGGTGCGCACACCGTGGTGGTCAACGACCTGCTCAACTCCGGCATCTCCGCCCTCGAGTTCCGCGTTTCCACCGCGGTGCCGACGATCGACGCCCTGCTGAACAACGAGGCCCTCCCGGTTGCGACGGCCCCGGCGCCCGACCTGTTCCGCTTCACCGGCAGCAGCCGTGATGACGAGTATCTCGCCGCAACGGCCTCGGGTAAGGTCACCGTCACCCAGAAGAATGGCGGCTCCACCGTCGCCGTGGCCACCCTCCACGGCGTCACCCGCCCGGGCAACGCAAACGACGATGTGCTCGAGCTCAAGGGGGCCGGTGGCAACGACCGCCTCGATGCCCAGGACGTCGCCCAGAATCTCATCTTCGTAAAACTCTTCGGTGAGGCCGGCGACGACCGTCTCATCGGCACGCCCTACGTCGACCTGCTGGATGGCGCAGGCGGCAATGACACCTACACGGGCGGTGCGGGGGTCGACACCTTCAGCGATCCGGACTTCAACAACACGCTGATCGAGGTCTTCGACCGCGACATGTCGCTCTTCAACAACCGCTTTGTCAGCGGTACGCTCTCCGGCTTCAGCCGGTTCGGCCTCGTCGACGCCTCGGGCAACCCGGTCGACCCGAACCGGGCCACGGGGCCTGCCGGTGTGCTCGCCGCCTACAGCGACGCCTACGCGGCCGGAGCCGAGGTTGAGAACATCGCGCCCAGCGGCACCGCCATGTTCGCCACGGCCATCCTCGTCGGTGGTTCCAGCAACAACGTCATCACCGTCGGCACCTCCACCGGTTCGCTCAATGTCGGCGGCAGCGTGCTCTCGGTTTCCGCGTGGACCGGCGACGCCACCCTCGACAACCGCGGCAACGGCAACGCCGGCCAGAACGGCTACTACCTCGTTCACCTCGCCAACGCGACCGGCGCCACGGTCACGATTGCCGACTCGGCCGTCTCCACCGCGCAGCTCAACGGCCTCAGCCACCTCGACGCCGTGGGTGGCGGCTACGATGAACTCTATGTGATCGGCACCGCCGGCGACGATCGCGTGACCCTCCGCGCCGGCTCCGGCCACGTCGCGACCACCGACCCGCGCGGCCAGATCCTCGTCGGCGACCCGGCCGCCGCCACGACCGTCGTCTCGCATCGCAACCTCGAGCACGTCACCGTCCGTACGCTTGCCGGGGCCGACCGCATCGACGCCGAACGCATCGTGGTCGCCACCGTGCTCGAGACCGGATCCGGCGACGACGATGTCAACGTCAGCGCCGTTGACGCCGTTTCCGGCTACTCCGCCTTCGAGCGCTGGGCCGCCCTCGTCATCAACACCGGCGCCGATAACGACGACGTCATCGTGGGCAACGCCCTCTCGCCGACGGCCAACACCGTCAATGCCATCGCCGGACAGATCCACCTCCGCGGCGAGGGCGGTGCGGATACGCTCGTCGTCAATGACTTTGGCGACACCGCCGACAACACCGGGCACCTCACCTCGACCCGTCTCACCGGTCTGGGCATGGGCACCTTCGGCCTTACCTACGCCGGCCTCGAGGTGCTCACGATCAACCTCGGCACCGGTGGCGACACATTCTCCGTCGGCAGCACCCATGCCGGAACGACCACAATCAACGCCAACGATGGCGACGACACCGTGGTGATCGGCTCGACCGGTGAAGGTGTCGCCGGCCTGCTCAACGCCATCGCCGGCCCGCTCTTCGTGAACGGCGATGCCGGAGCCGACGACCGTCTCGTTGTCCTGGACAACGCCGACGTCCTCACCAACCGCGGCGCGCTCACCGCCACCACAATCAACGGACTCGGCCTCTCCGCCGGCGGCATCACCTACACCAGCTTCGGCGCCCTGGAGATCCTCCTCGGCACCGTGGCCGACGCCTTCTTCATCGAGACGACGCACGCGGGGACGACGAGCGTCGACGGCGGCGCCGGCGACGACATCTTCCGCGTCAAGTCCATCCAGGGCGAGACCACGATCACCGGCGCGGCGGGCGCGGACCGTTACCTTGTCAACGTCTTCGACAGCGCCAGCGACGCCCCGATCGGCATCGGGGCCGACGAACCGCCAGCCGGTGCCGAAACGGGCGTCAATGGCATCGGCGCCACGCTCAACCTCGACGGCGAGGCCGGCGACGACCGCTACTGGATCTATGGGGCCAACGCCGCCTACTCGGCCGCGCACCTCGTCTCGCTGATCAACCTGCTCGACACGGGCGTGGGCGACGCTGACCGCCTGCGGCTCTACGGCACGGATACGGCGGCGAAGGATGACGTCTTCTTGGTGCGCCGGAACTTCATTGCCCTGATCTCCGCCACGGATGCCGCCGAACGCATCAATTACAGCGGACTCGAGGCCGGCGTGCGGATCGACGCCCGGGCCGGTGACGATTACGTGGCCTTCGACGACACCGGGACCACCTTCGACGTCTACCTCGGCGACGGCGCAGACCGTCTCCAGGTCGGCCAGATCTTCGATTCGCCGCGCGTCTTCAACAAGGTCGATTACGACGATCCGACCCAGGCGCCGGATGCGGCCGTGCGCCACCCGATCATCGCCGGTGCTCTCAGCACGGTGGGCAGCCTCGCCGACGAAATCGACACCTACCTGACCACCCGCGGCTGGCTGTCAGTCGGCACGAGCCACACCGTCAACGCCTACGGCGGCGACGGCAATGACACCATGACGGTGTACCACAACAGCGGGGCGTTGTTCCTCTTCGGCGATGCCGGTGACGACACCTTCATCGTCCGCGCCTTCGCCCTCTACGAGTCCCAGGTCGGCAATCCTGACCGCGAGCTCACCACGCTCAACGGCGGACAGGGTGGCGACCGCGTCGAGTACGCGATCAACGCGCCGGTCGCCATCGACGGCGGCGAGGGCTTCGACACGGTGATCATTATCGGCACCGAGTTCGGCGACCGCTTTGTCATCGACTCCGACGGCGTCTACGGCGCCGGCCTCAACGTCAGCTTTACGACGATCGAGCGCCTCAAGGTCTACGGCGCCGAGGGCGACGACATCTTCGTGATCCTCGGCACCGCCGCCGGCGTGGAGGTCCAGGTGTGGGGCGGCCTCGGCAGCGACACCTTCTACGTGGGCGGCGTCGAGAACGATCCGGTCTTCGGCACCGTGCCCTACGACCTCAGCCGCATTCAGGGTCCGCTGCGCATCGAGGGTGCGGACGATCCTGACGCCGACTACACGCTGGCCGATCCGCTGCTGTACCTCACCGACAGCAATCCGAACGTCTTCGTCGCGCCCTACATCGAAACGCTCTTCGACGTCGAAGAAGAGATGGTCGACGTGGTGGTGGTGAACAACACCAGCGTCGGCACCAATGCGGTGGCTTACCTCGATCAGGCGCGCCTGTGGGGCCTCGGCATGTCGTCCGGCTCCACGGTCAATGGCACGGCCTTCCCGGGCGGCATCGTTTATGGCGGGATGGAGATGTTCCACCTCCTGCTCGGCGCCGGCAACGACGCGGTGCAGGTCTACGCCACCCACGGCGGTGCGACCGAGATCCTCACCGGCTTGGGCAATGACCTCATCAACGTCGTCTCCGTGTCCGGTCATACCACGCTCAACGGCGGCACGGGCAACGACACCTTCAACATCGGCACGCGCCACATCGATGCCGCCTACCTCGACGGTCATGGTGCGGCGGCGGCGGGTGGGGTGCTCGATCGGATCGGCGCGGCCCTGATCGTCCTCGGCGGCGGTGGCACGGACACGCTCAACGCTGACGACAGCGGTGACCTCAGCTCTGACGTCGCCGTCGTGACCGACCGCACGCTCGACGGCCTCAATCTGCGCGAGGGCTTCGTCTACACCGTGCGTTTCACCACCGACTTCCTCGGGACCTACACGTTGCAGGGCACGGCCGGCGGCACCGCCTTCACCACCGCCGCGATCGAGACGCGCGATGGCGCGGCCGTCGTGCGTGAGCGTTTGCGCGACGCGCTGGGTCTGAACAGCAGTACGCCCTTGGTGGCCGGCCTCAAGGACCTCGCGGTCAGCTTCGCCGGAGACACCTTCACCATCGTCCTGATCGCCGACGAGACGGTCGCGATCGACACGCTCACGCTCTCGTCCAGCCGCCCTGAGGTCGCCGTCGAGCGTTCCCGCGTCAATCTCCTCCAGGTCGTCCATGTCAACGCGACGGCCGGATCCTTCTTCCTCGACCTGCTCGATGACGGCGGCTCCGTCTTGGCTACGCTCGAATTCGCTTGGAACGTCACGGCAGCCGCCCTCCGCACCGCCCTCTACAACGCCTACAAGACGTTGCTGGGCGAGGGGAACGTCTTCCTCCGCGACCTGCTCGTCAGCCAGCACGGCGGCAGCTTCTACATCGCCTACCAGGGCCAGCTCCGCGGCACGCTCGGCGAACAGATCACGCTCCGTTCCGCCTCGCCGTCCCAGGTGGTCACGTCCGACGGAGCCAACAGCGCCTTCTATCGCATCGACGCCGCGGGCGGCACGTACCGCCTGACGATCGGTGACAAGGTTTCCACCCCGATCGCCTTCAACGCCGGTGTCGCCGCCATCCAGGCCGCCCTAGCCTACGCCTGGGGCGATGCCGTGACCGTCGTCGCCGAGGGTGCCGGTTATCGCATCACCGGTGCTGGCGCGGGCAGTCTCACCGTCGCTGACCTGCACCTCGTGCCGGTGATCGAAGTCGGCCTGCGCACGCAGGGCATCAGCTACTACGACATCGACACCCTCAACCTCGACCTCGGCGCCGGTGCCGACGTCGTCAACGTGCGCAGCACCAGCGCGACCACCAACGTCTGGACCAATGGCGGCGACGACCAGGTCTTCGTTTCCTCCGTCGCCGACGAAACGCTCGCCACGGCCGACGCCACCCGGTTCCTCCCGGGCAACCTCGACGGTATCCTGGGCACGCTCAATCTCAGCCTCGGCGACGGCCGCCACACGCTGATGATCTCTGACGAGGCCGCCTTGGCCGCCGACGGCTCACTCGCCACCCGTGCCCGCATCAGCGACGAGTCCCTCTTTGCCACCCCGACCTCCGCCGAAGCCGAGATCTGGATCACCGGCCTTGCGCCCGCGGGCATCAGCTACGGCACCTCCGCTTCGGGCAACCTTGCCGACGGCATCACCTACTGGACGGGCTGGGGCGCGGACGCCATCGAGCTCGACGGCACCTACGAGCGCGCTGGCGTGCGCAACACGACTTCGCTCAACACCGGACTCGGTAACGACAATGTCCTCGTCAAGCTCGACGGCACCGACGGTCACACCGTCATCCATGCGCAGGGCCCGTACGACGCCTACCTCACCTATGCGGACGACGACGTGATCGACGGTTCGCTTTCGACCCGTTCGCTCATCGTCTTTGGTGGTCAGGGCGACGACACGCTGAAGGGTGGCAGTGCGGATGATCTCCTGATCGGCGACCGCGGGAACGTTGAGTACCGCGACGGTGCGGCGCTCGTTGCCCGTTTCGGCACGGGCGGTCGCGACGACTACACCGACGGCGCGATCCGTCCGATTGCCTCCGCCTTCTCTGTCGACCCGACCGTGGGCGGCAACGACACGGTGCTGGCCGGCGCGGGCGCCGACGTGGTCCTCGGCGGCGTGGGCGAAGACCTCATCCGTGGCGATGCCGGCACCGACCTGCTCCTCGGCGACCTCGGCTGGGTCACCTTTGACACAGGGGCCACGGTGGCGGGCATCACCGGCACGCCGTCGCTCTTCGGCCGCGTGGCCTTTGTCACTCCGGGGGAAACGACCGAGCTCCGGGCCATCGGTGGCGATGACACGATCTACGGCGACGCCGGCGACGACCTCATCCTCGGCAGCACGGGCGACGACCGCCTCGACGGTGGTGCGGGCGAGGATGTCGTCTTCGGCGACAACGCGACCTTCGACCGCCGCACGTCGCGCGCCGCCTGGGCGAGCGCCGACCCGCGATTCCGCACTGCCACCGGCGGCTTGCTCTACGACCTCATGACTGGCGCTTCGCGGCAGGGCGCGACCGCCTTGGCGAATCCGGCCGGTCGCACCGCTTGGGCTGACTTCACCTTCACGCACCAAGACCACAGCGCCGCCGTGCAGGCCGATGCCCCCGGGCTCTTCGGGCGTGATTACATCGCGGGCGGCGCCGGTCGTGATCTGTTGTTGGGCGGTCTGGGCAACGATGTGATGCAGGGCGACGGCTCCATCGATCTGGTCGCCACCCTCCGGGTGATCGATCCGGCCACGGGTAATCTGATCGCAGTTGCCCCGGGTGCCACTCCAGCGGGTGTGCCCGCGGGTACGGACGTGGGCGCCTGGCGCCTCAATGGCCTGCTCTACGTGCGCAGCTCGGTGGAAGCCGCGACGGATGGCGACGACTACCTCGAGGGCAACGGCGGCGACGATACGATCTTCGGCGGCCTCGGCCAGGACGACATCATTGGCGGCAGCTCGAACCTCTTCGGTCTCACGGATCGTGACCAGCGTCCGGATGGCTCCGACTTGATCTTCGGCGGCGCCGGCACCGCGATCGGTCGCAACGATGCCGGCCAGACCAACGCTGAGGGTCATGCCCGCGACAGCGACGCGATCGTCGGCGACAACGGCAACATCTTCCGCGCCGTCAGCAGCGTCGGCGTACCGCTGGTGTTTGGCTACGACAACTACAGCACCTCCCTCAAGATCGCCGTGCGCATGGTCGAGTGGCTCGACTACACCCCGGGTGGCATCGACGCCGACGCGGTCGCGGCCGCGCTCGACCTTGGCGCAGCGGACGAAGTGCACGGCGAGGGTGGCGACGACGTCATCTACGGTCTGCTCGGCGACGATATTCTCCATGGCGATGGCATGGACGACGATCTCATCGGCGGTACCGGCAACGACTGGATCTCCGGCGGCGTGGGTCAGGACGGCATCCTGGGCGACGACGGCCGGCTCTGGACCAGCCGCAACGGCACGGCCGAGTCTCTCTACGGCATCGCGGCGATCCCGAACGGTGGGCTCGATCAGTACATCAGCACCCCGGGCAAGGTGCAGCAGGCCACCATCAACCTCAACGGCGTGCTCAAGAAGACCGCCCTGCTCGAACCCTTCAACCTCGGTGCCGACGACTACGTCACGCCCGGCCTCGGCCGCGCCAACGACGTCCTCTTCGGCGGCCTCGGCAGCGACTGGATCCACGGTGGTGCCGGCGACGATGCCATCTCGGGCGCCGAGGCGCTGCCCGAGTATTTCGCGCGTCCCTTCAATCCCGACAACTACCTCGGCTGGGGCACCGTGCGCGCCGGCGAGTTCTCGGCTTACGACGAGTACAATCCGCTCAAGAAGGTCTTCGTGGTGCAGAATGCCGACGGCCGCTGGGTCTTCGCGGATGCTTCCGAGGCCGGCGCCCGTCCGTTCCTGCTCAACTTCCTCGATGCCGAGGACGATGGCGACGACCGGCTGTTCGGCGACCTGGGCAACGACTGGATCGTGGGCGGCCGCGGCCGCGACCACCTCTATGGCGGCTGGGGCGACGACCTGCTCAATGCGGATGACCGCCACGACACTGCCGGCGGCCTCAACAACACGCCTGACACCGATCCGTCCCACGAGGACATCGCCTTCGGCGGCGCCGGCCGCGACATCCTGATTGGCAACACGGGTGGCGACCGCCTCATCGACTGGGCGGGCGAATTCAACACCTTCCTCGTACCCTTCGCGCCCTTCGGCCTCGGCACGGTCAGCCGCGCCCTCGCGCCGCAGATCCCCGAGTTCCTCACCGCCCTGGCCGCCAGCGACGGCGTCGATGTCACCCGCTCCGCCAAGACCGGTGCTTCGGCCACGCGGCTCGGCGAACCCTTCGGCGAGCTCGGCATCGTGCTGCAGCAGGACTTCGCCTGGCGCGACCAGACCGGCGCCCCGGATGATGTGCAGCCGGGCAACATTCCGGGCGGCAAGCGCGACGTGCTCCGCTCCGCGTCCTTCGACTCCAACCGCACCGACGGCTTCTTCATCGACTCCGGCTCCTGGACCACGCGCAACGGCCGCATGGAGGTCGCGCCGTCGACGCTCGGCTCGGATGCCGTCTCGATCTTCCACGTCGGCGACATGCTGCCGGTCTACTTCGAGCTCCGGGTGATGATGAACGCGGTCAAGCCGGTGGCCGGCTACAAGGCCAACGCGTATCTGATCTTCGACTACCGCAGCCCGACCGACTTCAAGTTCGCCGGCCTCAACTCCTCGACCAACAAGATCGAGATGGGCCGCCGCACCGCCGCAGGCTGGATCACCGACGTGCAGACGCCGCTCCTCGTGAAGTCCGGCCAGGACTTCAACCTTACCCTCGCGGTCAACGGCACGACCGCGACGCTCGTCGTCAACAACCAGAACTACTTCTCGCACGTCTTCGCCCCGCGCGTCATCGAAGGCGTGAGCTACGGCCTCAACGGCGGCTTGGTCGGCATCGGCGCCGACAACTCGAGGGTCAACCTCGACAACTTCTCCGTCCAGGTGCTGCCGCCCGCCATCACGCTGGAGCAGACCGAGGACTTCAACGACGCGGTCGACGACGTGCTCACCGCCAGCGCCCAGGGTGCGAATTCGCTCACGGGCGGCGCGCTGGTCCTCAACCCTGCTGCCGGTGCCTTCGCCTTCGAGACCTCGCGCCTCGGGCTCGGCACCAACTCGGTCTATCAGTTCAAGACGGCACTGAGCACGGCGGGTCTCGCCGGCGTGATCTTCGACTACTACGGACCGAAGGACTTCAAGTTCGCCGGCATCAACGTGGCCACCAAGCAGGTCGTGATCGGACACGTCGGCAACAAGGGTGTGGTCATCGACGCCGCAGTGGGGCGCAACCTCAACGCCACCACGACCTATCAGCTCGAGGTCTTCCTCAAGGGCACGACGGTGAGCGTGTCGGTCGATGGCAACCAGCTGCTCGGCTTTGTCTTCAACGCCCCCGTGGTCGACGGCGAGGCCGGTGTTTTTGCCCAGGGTGTGCAGGCGCGCATCGACAGCTTCACCCAGCGCACGGATGACGCGCAGTACCGCACGCCGGCGACCGGCAGCAACCTCGAAGCCGCCTTCGCTCCGCTCGACGCCGCGACGGTTCAGCCGCTGGCGGTCACGGAACTTGCCCGCGCCGTCGAGGACACCCTCGCGTGGTTCGAGAACGCCGGTTACGACGCCGGTGCGCTGGAAACGCTGCGCGCCCTCCCGGTCGCCATCGCGGACCTGGACGGTCTGGCCCTCGGTTGGACGGATGGCACGCAGGTGCTCATCGACGCCACCGCAGCCGGACACGGCTGGAGCCGAAGCGGACGGATCGAGGCGGGTCGCATGGACCTGATCAGTGTGCTCGCTCACGAATTCGCTCACGTCCTAGGCGAGGATCACGCCGACGTCGTGGGTTCGCCGCTCGTCTTCATGCATGAAGTGCTGCAGCCCGGCGTTAGGTTGCTACCGGACCTCGTCGTTACGGCTCCGACTGGCGGTGAGGCCGACCCTGCGTTGGGCCTTCGCTATGCCGAGTATTCTGCGGCCGGCCTCTTCGCGCTGACCGGATCGTCTGCCAGCGCGGCTCCGATCTTGTTGCCCGTTACCACCTTCGACGGTCCTTCGCCCGCGCTTCACGCGCTCCTACGCGCTCGTCGGTAAGCGTCGTTGTGAGGCGACCCGCCCCGGTTGAGCAGGGTCTGCAAAACCCTTGCTCGAAGCGCGCCCGGCGGGCAGGCTATCGGCCTTCCCCATGAAATCACTCCGACACGTTCTCGTGGGTTGGGCGATGGTGGCCTTCGCGGTTGCATGGGCTGCGGTGGAGCAGGCGCCGGTCACCACCTTTACCCGGCTCGATCTGACGGACGGGCGGACGCTGCGGGAGGTGACGGTGAAGTCCTACGATCCCGCCACCGGGCGCGTGCTGTTGCTGGCTGGGCGGACTGCCATGAGCATCCCGGTCGCGCTGATTCCGGCTCCATTTGATGTGCAGGTGAAGGCGGCCGTGCCCGTGGCCGGGTCCAATCTCACCACGATCGTCCCTCGCGCCGCGCCGCCGCCGTCTGCCGTCGCGCCCGCGGTCGTGCCGGTGCAGGTGAGCGCGCCCCCGGCGGCGCCCCGTGCGGCGCCGGTCAGCCGGCATCGGGAGGCGGCGTCGGAACGCGCCCGCCGTTTCTTCACCTACGAATATCAAGCCGGCTCGAGCTCAGTCAGTGTCTACGAATGCGAGATCGAGGCGGAAGAGACGGAGCCGATTGCCGGATGGGACGGTCGCTACCGGACCAAGGGTCGGGCCTACCTGCAGTTCTACGACAGCCGGGGCCGCAGCTTCAGCCGCGCCACGAGCCGTTTCGAGGTCATCACCGAGCAGAAACCGGGCAAGGGCGTTGAGGTGATCGACTTCACCCGCCTGGGCGAGTTTCGCTAAACGCGCTCACCGGTCAGAGCTGGGTTGGCACTGCCACCACGGTGGCCTGATGGGCCTCGGTAGCGGCGACAATCGACGCGACGACGTCTGGGTGAGCGGAGGCGACGTTCGTCGTCTCGGACGGATCGACCTCGAGGTTGAAGAGCAGCGGGGTCTCGTGCACAACGGGTCGCGGATCGCCGTAGCCCCCTTGGGTGCGGGTGTGCATCTTCCACTTGCCCAACCGGCAGGCGAAGATCTGGGTGCCGCGGTAGTAGAAGAACGGCGCGTCGGGCCGCTCCTTGCCCTCGAAGAGCACCGGTCCGAGATCGCGCCCGTCGAAGGCGAGACCCTCCGGTGCCGTGGCGCCGGCGAGCGCGAGGGCGGTGGGAAACAGGTCGAGCACACTGGCCGGCTGGCGCACCACGGCCGGAGCGATACGGCCCGGCATCCACGCGAGGGCGGGCACGCGCATGCCGCCCTCCCACGTGCTACCCTTGCCTTCCCGCAACAGGCCGGCGCTGCCGCCCTGCAGGCCTTGCGTCAGCCAAGGACCGTTGTCGCTGCTGAAAATGACCAGGGTGTCTCCGGCCAGGCCGGCCTCGCGCAGGGCGTCGAGGATGCGGCCGGTGCTCGTGTCGATCTCCTCGACGGTGTCGCCGTAGATGCCGCGCGGGCTCCGGCCCTTCTGCTCGGGCGAGGCGAAGAGGGGCACGTGCGGCATGGTGTGCGCGAGGTAGAGGAAGAACGGTTTGCCGGCGGCGCGGCTCTCGCGGATGAACCGCAGCGACTCGTCGGTGTAACGCTGCGTGAGCGTGGTCTGATCCGCCGGCTGCTCGATGATTTCGCCGTTGCGGATCAACGGTACATTCCAGCCATCGGCGGGCGGCGTGGGCGACATGGCCGAGCCGCGCGGCAGGTCGGCCCGGGCGTCCATGTCGTTGGAGTAGGGAAGCCCAAAGCTGAAATCGAAGCCCTGATCCTGCGGGCGCGAGCCGGCGTGAATGCCGAGGTGCCATTTGCCGATGTGAGCCGTGGCGTAGCCGCGATCGCGCAGGGCCTCGGCGAGCGTGAGCTCGGCGGGTGGCAGGCCACCGGGCGAATTCGGGAACAGCACCCGCCGTCCGCCGGCCATGCCGCTGCGCAAGGCGTAGCGGCCCGTGAGGAGGGAGGCCCGGCTTGGCGTGCACACTTCGGCGCCCGAGTAGAAATCGGTGAAGCGGATGCCCTCCGTCGCCATGCGGTCGAGATGAGGCGTGCGGATGCTGGGGTGGCCGTAGCTGCCGAGGTCGCCGTAGCCGAGGTCGTCGCAGTAAATGACGATGACGTTGGCCGGTTTCGCGGCAGCCGGACGGTTGGCCGCTGCGAACGCGAGGCCGGGCGCAACGACGAGCAGGGCGAGGGCGATCAGGCGGGCGGGGGTCATGGGGCGACGCTCCGGATTACCAGGTGTCGGTGCGGAAGGGCGCGGCGGGAAGCCCGGCACCGTTGAAGAGATTGGCGCCGGGATCGTTGCTCCAGGCGTAGCGCAGGGCAACGGGCTCCGTCACTTCGGGTGCACTCACGACGACGGTATTGCGCTCAATCACGGCCTTGGCGGGATAGAACTTCCGATCGGGGCCGGCGAGTTCGAAGGTCTGCAACGGCTTGTCGGCGGCGGTGAGTCCGTTGTCGGCGTACTTGAAGTGCACGCGGAGGGTGGCGCCCTCGCGGGCCGCGCGTTCGAAGACCGGGCCCGAATGGTCACCGGGTTGCTGATACACCTGGTGACGCGCGATGAGCGAGAGCCGGCGGCCGACCTCCTGCTTGTTGGTCGGATGAATGTCGTTGGGGTCGCCGATGTCGATGATCACGGCTTGGCCGGTGGCGGGCAGCGACAACGTCTCCGTCTGCGCCTCGCGCAGGTACGCCCAGGTCTGGCCGGTGGCGTCGTTGTTCACCTTGAAGTTGGCCAGCTGCACCCAGAGGAAGGGGAAATCGCCCTGACCGAAGTGCTTTCGCCAATGCGTGATCATCGCGGCGAAGAGCGCATGGTACTCCGCGGCGCGGGGCGCATTGCTCTCGCCTTGGTACCACAGCGCGCCGCGCAGGGCGTAAGGCACGAGCGGATTGATCATGCCGTTGAAGAGACTGGTCGGCGTCGACGGGTGTCCGGGACCGGCGGGATCGCCGGGACGGTTGCGGGTGAACGGCTGCTTCGCGGCCTGGGCGGCGGCGCGATCCGCCTCCCATTTGGCCACCGCCTCGTCGTGGGCGGTCTTGCGCTGCGGATACGAGTCGAGGGTGGCGGCCCAGCGTTCGTTGACCACGGCGAAGGCGGGGTTGCTCGCGAGGGCGAGCGGGCTCATCCACGCCTCGATCGGCGTGCCGCCCCAGGAGGAATTGATCAGGCCGATCGGCACGTCGACGCGGCGCTGCAGGTCGCGGGCGAAATAGTAGCCGACGGCGGAGAAGCCACCCACGGTTTCCGGCGTGGTCGCGTTCCAGGTCCCGCCTGCCTGAGTCTGCGGCTCGGTGGCGACGTTGCGTGCGACTTTGAAGTGGCGGATGAGCGGATTGTTCGCGGCGGCGATTTCCTCCTTCGCGTTCATCGAGCGCGCGACGGACCATTCCATGTTGGACTGGCCGGAGAGCAGCCAGACCTCGCCCACGACGACGTCGCGCACCGTCACGGTGTTCTTGCCCGTCACGACGAGTTCGGCCGGCGTCGCCTGGGCCGGCAGTGCATCGAGGGTCACGATCCAGCGGCCGTCCGCACCGGTCGTCGTGCTCACCGCCTGTCCGCCGAACGCCACCGTTACCTTTTCGCCGGCATCGGCGGTGCCCCAGACGGGCACGGGCTTGTCGCGTTGCAACACGGCGCCGTCGCGGAAGAGCGGCGCGAGCACCACATCGGCGTACGCGCCGGCGGCGGACAAACCCAGGAGCAGGTACAGGCGGAACATGAATCGGGGTAGGATCATGCGGCGTTGCTAGGCGCGATCAGCCGCGGGCGCAAACGCGCATTCGCCGCGGCGCGCGGATCGTTGGCGACTGGCGCGCCCTTCAGGCGGGCGGGGCTTCGGTCGCGCTTTCCTCGTCGGGCTTGGTTGCAGGCGCAGCCGGGCGGGCGAGGAACGCGTGCAACTCTGCGGCGAGGCGTGGACCGAAGCCTTCGACGGCGGCGATCGCGTCGGGCGTGGCCGTGCGCAGGCGGTCGATGCCACCAAAGTGCGCCAACAGGGCGGCGCGGCGCACCTTTCCGAGTCCGGGAAAATCGTCGAGGATGCTCTCGCGGATCTTCTTTGAGCGCAGGTCGGCGTTGTAGGTGTTGGCGAAGCGGTGCGCCTCGTCGCGCAGGCGCTGCAACACCTGCAGGCCGGGGTGGTTCAGCGGCAGGTTGAGCGGGGCGCGTTCGTCTGGGAAGATGATCGTCTCGTGCTTCTTCGCGAGGCCGATGAGGGCAGGGGGCGTCAGGTCGAGCGCAACGAACGCCTTCAGCGCCGCGGCGATCTGCCCGCGCCCGCCGTCGATCACCACGAGGTCGGGCATCGGACGTCCTTCCTCCGCGAGCCGCCGGTAGCGGCGGCCGACCACTTCCTCCATCGCGCGGAAATCGTCGTTGCCGACGAAGCTCTTGATCTGAAACCGGCGGTACTGATCCTTTTCGGGGCGTCCGTCGGCGAAGTGTACCATCGACGCGACCACGTAGGTGCCGCTGATATGCGAAATGTCGAAGCACTCCATGTGCGCCGGCGGCTTGGGGAGGGCGAGGGCGGTCTGCAGCTGGCGCAGGGCCTCGTCATCGGCGGCCACGCGCGGGCGTTCGCGTTCGAAGCGCCGCGTCTTGGCCAGGGTCTTCTCGAGGGCGAAGACGATGTCGCGCAACTCCGCCGCCTTCTCGAAGGCCTGCTTCTCCGCTGCCGCCGCCATCTCGGCGCGCAACGTCTCGAGCCACTCGCGCGATTTGCCTTCGAGGAAGGCGCAGGCCTCCTCGACCCGCTCGCGGTACTCGCCGGCGGTGAGCTCGTTGCGCCCGCCGTAGATTTCCTCGCGCACGTCGTCGTACAGCCGCCAGCGTCCGTCCGGCAGCGGTTGCGGGGTGCCGTCCGCGAGCAAAATACCGAACTTGCGCCGCATCTCGGCCAGCGTGCGCCGCAGCAGGCCGCTGTGGGCAAACGGGCCGAAGTAGCGCGAGCGGTCGTCCTTGCGCAGGCGGGTGAGGCGAAAGCGCGGCAGTTCCTCCCCCAAGTCGACCCGGACCAGCAGGAAGCGTTTGTCGTCGGTGAAGTCGGTGTTGTACTTCGGCCGCCACTGCTTGATCAGCCTGCCCTCGAGCAGCAGCGCCTCCGGCTCGGATTTCACCTCGATCGTGTCGAAATCCGCGATCAGGTCGATCAGCGCCCGGATCTTCGGGTGCACGGTCATCGCCCGCGAGGGGGTGAAGTACGATGAGACGCGTTTCTTCAGGCTCTTCGCCTTGCCGACGTAAATGATCCGCCCGAGGCGGTCTTTCATCAGATAGACGCCGGGTTTCTCCGGCAGCCGGCGCACTTTCTCCTTCAGATTGACCGCGTCAGCCATGGGAGAAACCGGCCCGGCGCACCGAGGCGGGCGAGGAGGAAAATTGAACTGGCGCGGGCGCTGGCATTTTGGGAAGTCTAGCTTAGTTTACGCGGTCGCAAGTATGGTTTCTCCCGGCTCCCGTTCAGGCACAACGCCCAAACCCCTGGCGCAATTACGTTACGAGTTGCTTACGCTCGGCGACGAATTGCTCCTCGGCCTGACCGCGAACGGTCATCTCACCTTCATCGGCGGGGAACTGGGCCGGCGGGGGGTTACGTTGGCGCGCAATGTCACCCTCACCGACGAAGCGGACGCCATCGTGGCCCAGGTGCGGGAAAGCTGGGCGCGCGCCGACGTCGTCATCACCACGGGTGGCCTGGGGCCGACCTGTGACGATCGCACCCGCGAGGCCGTCGCCGCCGTGCTGGGCCGCGAGCTGGTGTTTTCCCACGAGGTTGAGAAGGCCATCGAGGAGCGGTTCGCGCGGCTTGGCCGCAAGATGACGCCCAACAATCTCAAGCAGGCGTACGTGTTCGCCGGCGGCGAGATCCTGCCCAACGCCCACGGCACCGCGCCGGGCCTGTGGATCGAGGCCGACGGCAAGGTGCTTTGCATGCTGCCGGGGCCGCCGAACGAGCTGCACCCGATGTTCACCGAACAGGTGGTGCCGCGGCTGGTGAAGCTCGGGCTGCTCGCGGACCGCGAAGCCTACGTGCAGCTGCGCACCGCGGGCATCGGCGAATCTGCGCTCGAGACGCGCCTGCAACCGTTCTTCGACCGCCACGGCGACGATCTCAGCGTCGCGTTCTGCGCCCACCAAGGTCAGGTCGATTGCCGCCTCAGTTCTCCGAACGGGCGGCTTTCGTATGCCCAGCTCGACGCGCTCGCGGCCGAGTGTGCCGCGCTGCTGGGTGAGGATTTTCTCTGCCACGGCCACGACTCCCTCGCCAAGGTCTGCGCCGATTTGCTGCGCGCGCAGGAGAAGACCCTCGCCGTCGCCGAAACGGCCACGGGCGGCCGGCTCGCCAACGCGTTCACCGACATCTGCGGCGCCTCCAAATTTTTCGCCGGCGGCTGTGTCTGTTACTCGAACGAGTCCAAGATGCAGCTGCTCGACGTGCCGGAGGACATCCTCATCCAGCACGGCGCGGTCAGCGCCGAGAACGCGGTCGCGATGGCGGCTGGCGCCGCCGAGAAACTCGGCGCCGACTACGGACTCGCCATCACCGGCTACGCTGGACCGTGCGGCGGCACGAATGAGAATCCGGTCGGCACGATTTACGTGGCGCTTTATTCGCCGAAAGGTGCCTGGTCGAAGAAGCTCTGCTATCCGGGTCCGCGGACGACGGTGAAAACGCGCGCGGTCAACGCCGCCCTCGACTGGCTGCGTCGCGAACTCGTCCGCACCGCCAACGGCACCGCGACCCCGCCGCTGCGCGCCCGCATGGTCCCCTGAGCCGCGCCGGAGTCGCACCTCCTTCCACGTCGTTAACGTGATCGCGGGAGGGCAGCGGGCGACGTGGGGCCAATCAGCGGGAGGCGGTGCCGAGGGTGGCGAGGTAGTCGACGAGGTCGATGGCTTCCTGGGCGGTGAGTTCGGCGAGCAGGCCGGCGGGCATCAGTGAGGCGGGAAGCGGCGTTTCGCTTCGGATGGTCGCCACGGCGAGATCGAGCGTCTCGCCGGTGGCCACGCGCAGGCGGACCGTGTCGGGCGTGCGGGCGACGACGAAGCCGACCTGCGCCTGGCCGTCCGCGAGTTCAAACGCGCGGGCCTGATAGGCGGGGTCGACCGTTTTGGCCGGCTCCAGCAGACTTTCGAGCAGCTGTTCGCGCGAGAGGCGCAGGCCGACCTTGCTCAGGTCCGGTCCGAAGTCGCGTCCCTCGGCGCCGACGCGATGGCAGCTCAGGCAGGCGGCGCGCGTGGCGACGGCGGCGCCCTGCTCGGGCCGGCCGCGCAGGGCCAGCAGGGCATGGGGATCGATCGCGGAGCCGAGCGTGGCGGCCCGCTGGTCGTCCGGCAGGAAACGTTCGAACAACGCGCGCACCTGCGGGTCGGTCGCGGCGAGTCCGGCGGCCACCACGGCATCGGCCTTCTCGGCCGGCCAGACGCCGCGGTCGACTGCCTGGACCGCCTGCATGGCATCGCCGAGCGTTGCGACCGAGGGCTCGGTTGGCGGCGTGAAGGGTTTGGCCGCAATCCAGTCCCACAGCAGCTGCAGCCCGGCCACATCGGTCGTGCTCGATCCGAGTTGCGGCATCCGCCCGGGACCGCTTTTCGCGATGCGGTAGTAGAGCGTGCTGCGCTCCGGCGCGCCGGGGGCAACGACACGGGCTTCGGGCAGGCCGAAGTCGCCCTGCAGCGGTTTGGAGTCGAGCAGGGTGTCCGCCGTCGCGGTCTCGATGTTGACCCGGAACGCGCCCGAGCCGCCGCCTTGGAACCGGTGGCAGTGGGCGCAATTGGCCTGGAGCCAGGAGCGGGCGCGGTGGTCGAGCGGGGCGCTGGTGTCGTGGGGATTCACGAGCGTCATGACCTTCGCGGCGGCGGCAAACTCGTCCGAGACCACGCCGCGGGACGGGAGCGAGGCGAGGTCGAGGTTGCCCGGCATGAAGCCAAGCGCGCGGCCGGCGTCCTCGTTGTGGCATTTGAGACACTCGGCGCGGGCGTGGAACCGCCAGGGCAGCGAGCGCTGTCCACCGGGCGCGGCCGGGTCCTGCACGAGGAATGCCGTGGCATCGCCGCCGGCCTCCACGAGCTCGGCGTCGGTCTGGGCCTCGTTCCAGCGATAAGCGTAGGCATGCCAGTCGCGCCCGTCGAACTGCAGCAGCTGGGTCTCGATCCGGCGGCGCGAGGCCGGGTCGCCGGCGATGAGGTCCAGCGACAGGGTGCGCACGAACACGGTGCCGGCCGGCACGGCGGCGCGGCGCAGGTGCTTGGGTCCCCACTGCTCTACGCGCAGTCCCGCGGGCTCCGTGCCGGGCAGGGCAATCCAGCGGCGTGCGGTGGCGCCGTCCTGCCAGAGCGGCGCCATGACGGCGTAGGGGAAGACGCCGGTCTCGGGCTGCTCGCCGGCCGCGTCAGCGAAGAGTCCGGTCTCGCTCAGCTGGCGCGGAAACGGGGCGGCTTGGGCAGGTTCGTCCGGCCGCAGGGCCAGGCGGAGCAGTCCCTTCTTCTCGCCGAAGTCGATGAAGTAGACCTCGCCGTCATGGCCGGAACCGAAGGACACGATGTTGGCCGAGGTGCGGGCGACCTCCTGGCGACGCGTCACCCGCGCGCCATCGTGCCAAAGCGCCCAGATGCGTCCTGTCATGTAGTCGCCATACACATACGCGTCGCGCAGCGCCGGCAGGCGTGCGGTGGTGGAGAAGACGCCGCCCGTGATGCTGGCCGCCTCGGTGTGCGGATGCACCACGACGGGCGGAAGGATCGGGGTCGGGCCGCGCGGGGCGTCCGGCTTGACCGGCTGCGGGCCCTCGGTGATCGGCCAGCCGTAGTTGCCGCCGCGTTCGATCCGGTGGATCATCTCCCAGCGTTCCCACCCGACATCGCCGGCCCAGAGCTCGGCCGTGCCCGGGCGGAAGGCGATCTTCCACGGATTGCGCAGGCCGTAGGCCCAGATCTCGCCGCGTGCGCCGGGGTGGCCGACGAAAGGATTGTCGCGAGGAATCGAATACGCGAGCCCTGGATCGCGCCGGTCGACGTCGATCCGCAGGATGGCCGATTCGAGGTCATCGAGGGTCTGGCCGAGGTCGTAGATGTCCGGCGGCGAAGCCGGCCCGGCGTCTCCCGTGGTGATGTAGAGAAAGCCATCCGGGCCGAAGGCGATGTTGCCGCCGCAGTGGCTGCCGGCGCGGTAGGTCAGGATGGTCTCGACGCTCGCGGGATCGAGGCGCAGCGGCTCGCCTGGGAGTGTCCGGGCGCGCAGGATGCGGGAGCCGTCGAGGCTGTCCTCCTCCAGCCGGACCCGCACGTAGACTTCGCGGTTGCGCGCGAACTGCGGATGAAAGGCGAGCCCGTAGAGCTCGAAGGCGGAACGGTCGGGGTAGAGTTCGCCGATGTGGGCGAACAAGGTCTTCGCGGGGCTGGCTGCCTGGGGGTCGAAGGACCAGATGCGCCCGCGATGCTCGAGCACATAGAGCCGGCCGTCAGGTCCGGCGACGAGGTCGAGCGGCATGTCGAATTCGAGCCCGGGAAACGCCGGTTCCGCGACGTAGGGCGGCGGGGCTTCGGGTGTGCCGAGCAGACGCGAGGTGGTCCAGGCGGGACGGGGCTGGGCAACGGCAGCCAGGGGGAGGAGCAGGGCAAGCGCGGCGGCAGGACGCGCGAGGAAACGAAGGCACATGGAGTGAAACGCGACGCGGCGGTCGGCGATAGGAGAGGGTAAACGACGGTTGAAGGGGCCGGGCGCGAAGGCAAGACGCGCCCGGCGCTTCAGGACTCGCCGCCGTTCATCCCGATGAAATTTCACCCTGCCCGCCGGCGGTTCGACTTCACCTCGAGAGCTCGGCGCGGCAGAGTGCAGGCGCATCCGGCATCTCCCGCCGGTGGTTCCCCGTCAACCCCGCCCCTTATGTCGTCCTCCCGACTTCTGCTCGTATTGCCCTGCCTCGCTGCCCTGCTGCCGGTTGCTCTCCGGGCGCAGGACGTGCCGTTGACCGAGTTGCCCACCGGGCAACGGTTCATTCCCACCAAGACGTACTCCCTCGAGGAAGACCGGGCTTTGCTCAAAGCCTTTGCCGGCCTCCGGGTGGTCGATGTCAGCGACGGACTCGATATCGTGGGGCTGATGGGCACGATGCTGCTCGATCCCGCGATCCGGCCGTTGTGGAAGGACACGGAGCAGTTCAAGCACCGCATCGTGGGCATCGCCGTCACCGCCCGCTTCATTGCCAGCAACGAACCCCTCCCGGGACGCCTGCCGTACGACGAGTTTCGGGCAAAGGAAGGGCAGTTCTACTGGCAGAAATCCATGGAGCATTTCCTGCCGGTCTTGCGCGAAGGCTCGGTGGTGGTGATCGACGAGGCGGCGAGGGATGTCGGATCGATCGGTTCGGCCAACATTCTCCAGTGGGTCGAGAAAGGCGCGGTCGGCGTGGTGACCGGTGGGACGGCGCGCGACACCGACGAGGTCGTCACGCAAAAGGTCCCCTTGTATTTCCGCGGTCCCGGTCGCGGCATCCGGCCTTGGCGCAACGAACTCGAGTCGGTCAATCTGCCGGTGGAGGTGGGCGGCGTGCAGGTGCGGCCGGGCGATGTGATCGTGGCGGACGGTGATGGCGTCGTCTGCGTGCCGCGCGAGGTGGCCGCCGAGGTCGCCGTCTATGCCCATGCGATTCTCCGCGGTGACAAGGAAGTGCGGCGCGACCTGTACAAGAAGATCGGGCTGCCTGAGGACCCGTCGATCAAGTAGTCGGTCTCCCGCCGGCGCGGACGTTTGCGCCGGCGTTCCTACGCGATCAAGGCCTTGACCACGTGTCCCTCGACGTCGGTCAGGCGGAAGTTGCGGCCCTGGGCCTTGTAGGTGAGACGCTCGTGGTCGACGCCCATCAGGTGGAGGAGGGTGGCCTGCAGGTCGTAGACGCTGACGGGATGCTCGGTCACGTTGTAGCCAAAGTCGTCGGTCGCGCCGTAGCTCAAGCCGCGTTTCACGCCGCCGCCGGTCATCCACAGGGTGAAGCAGCGCGGGTGATGGTCGCGTCCGTAGTCGTCGGCGGTGAGCTTGCCCTGCGAGTAATTGGTGCGGCCGAATTCGCCGCCCCAGACAACGAGGGTGTCATCGAGCAGCCCGCGTTGCTTCAGGTCGGTGACGAGGGCGTAGCTGGCGCGGTCCACATCCGCGCACTGCCGCCGGATCTGGCGGGGCAGCGCGCCATGCTGGTCCCAGCCCGGATGGTAGAGCTGGATGAAGCGCACATCGCGCTCCGCGAGGCGGCGGGCGAGCAGGCAGTTGGCGGCGAAGGTGCCCGGCTGGCGCGCCTCCTCGCCGTAGAGTTCGTAGGTGGACGCGGGCTCGTTCGACAGGTCGGCCACCTCAGGCACGCTGGTCTGCATGCGAAACGCCATCTCGTACTGGGCGACGCGCGAGGCGATCTCCGGATCGCCGAGGTCGTCGTACTGGTGGGCGTGCAACTCAGCGAGCCGGTCGAGCATGAGCCGCCGGGCGCGGGGAGGCAGGCCCTCGGGATCGCGCAGGTAGAGCACGGGATCCTTGCCGCCGCGGAACTGCACGCCCTGGTGGGCGCTGGGCAGAAAGCCGTTGCCCCAAAGGCGGGCGTAGAGCGGCTGGTCGATGCGATCCTTCGAGATGAGGACGATGAAGGCGGGAAGGTTGCGGTTCTCGCTGCCCAGCCCGTAGCTCAGCCATGAGCCCATGCTGGGACGGCCGGGAAGCTGGTGCCCGGTCTGAAAGAACGTAATCGCTGGATCGTGGTTTATGTGCGGCGTGTGCATGGACCGCACAAAGCAGAGATCGTCGACGATCTTGGACGTCCACGGTAGCAGGTCGCTCATCCACGCCCCCGAGGCCCCGTGGCGGGCGAAGGAGAAGAGCGATCCGGCGAGCGGCAACGAGGCCTGGTTGGCGGACATGCCGGTGAGGCGCTGCATGCCGCGCACACTTTCCGGCAGATCCTCGCCCTGGCGCTGGTTGAGCAGCGGCTTGTAGTCGAAGAGATCGAGTTGCGACGGCCCGCCCGCCATGAAGAGGTAGATGATGCGTTTGGCCTTGGCGGGAAAGTGCAGTTGGCCGAGCGCGCCGAGGGCTTGTCCGGGCGAGGCGGGCGCAGGTGTGGCGCCCATCAGGGCGGGGTGCAGCAGCTCGGACAGCGCCATGCCGCCCACGCCCATCGCGAACTTGGTGAAGAAGTCGCGCCGGGTCATGCCGACGTTGAGTTGATCGCAGAACATGATGAAAGAGAGTTATGAAGTATGAAGAGCGGCGCCGGCTAACCCCGCGTTGCCGCCGCTCATGAGCCAGCCTTGCCCCATTTTTTAGGTTTTAGATTCTTGGGATTCTGCGGTCCGCCGCGCGGGATTTGGACGTTTGCGGTTTGGGATTTTGCGCCGATCACCGGCGCGTGGTGACTTCGTCGTGATTGAGCAGCACGCTCGCCACGAGCGAGGCGGCGGCGAGACGGTCGGCGGGGAGGGTGGGGTCGGCCGGACTCTCGCCGACGCTGAGCACGGCGGCGGCGCCGGCCGGATCGGTGGCGAAGAGCGCCTCCTGTTCCGCGTAGGCGGCGGTGAGGGTGGCGAGTTCGGCCGCGGTGGCGTCGCGGCTGGCGAGGAGCCGGAAGGCGAACGCGGTCTGCTCACGCGGCGAAGGACCGCCCTCCCGCAACATGCGCGTGCCGATGAAGCGGGCCGCCTCGAGCTGTTGCGGATCGTTGAGCAGCACGAGGGCCTGCAGGGGCGTGCTCGTGGCCTGCCGCTTTACCGTGCAATTCGCGCGGTCGGTGGCATCGAAGGTCAGCATCGCCGGGTGCGGGACCGTACGCTTGAGGAAGGTGTAGAGACTGCGCCGATACAGATCTTCGCCCGTGCCCTGGACGTACTTCGGCTTGCCCATGGCGATCTCCTCCCAGAGCCCCGGTGGCTGGTAGGGTTTCACCGGGGGACCGCCGTGCTTTTCGACCAGCAGGCCGGCGGCGAACAGCGCCTGGTCCCGCAACATCTCCGCGGTCAGGCGTCGCGCCGGGGCGCGGGCGAGCAGGAGGTTTTGCGGGTCGCGGGCGCGCACTGCCGGATCGACCCGGCTCGACTGGCGGTAGGTGGCGGAGAGCACGAGCTCGCGCAGGAGCGCCTTCACATCCCAGCCGCTCTCGACGAAACGCACCGCCAGCCAGTCGAGCAGTTCGGGATCGGTGGGCACGCCGCCGGTGACGCCAAAATTGTCCGACGACTCGACCAGCCCGCGTTCGAAGAGCTGCTGCCAGAGCCGGTTCACCGTCACGCGGGCAGTGAGCGGATGGTCGGGCGCGGTGGCCCACTGGGCGAGGCCGAGGCGGTTGCGCGGGAGGTCGCCAGGGAACGGCGGGAGCACGGCAGGCGTGTCCGGTCCGACCGCCTCGCTGCGCTCATCGTAGCCGCCGCGTTTGAGAATGTAAGCCGGGCGGGGCTCCGACATCTCCTCCATCACCATGACCTCGGGCACGCGATCGTAGCGTTTGACCTGGTCGCGGCGCAGGGCGGCGAGGAGGGCCAGGGCGTCGCGCACGCCTGGGGCCGACGTGAGGAGGTAGTGCGCCCGCAGTTCTTCGCGTTGCGCGGGCGTCAGCGCGGCGGTCGGCGTGGTCCATGCCTCAGTGAAGTCGTTGCGACCGGCGAGGTGAGCGGCCTCGAGCCCGGACAGCTCGCGGGTGTAGATGCGGAAGGCGTCGACGTGTCCGCCCTTGAACCCGGAATCGCGGAAGCGGTGGCCGATGAGCAGGGGTGGCTGTTTCTCGCGATCGTAGGTGATGTCGCCCGCGAGTTTGTCGCGTACGACCTCGGTTTCGGCGAGGCGGCCGTTGAGATAGATCCGTGCGCCGGCGGCGCGGCTGGAGCCGTCGTACGTGAGGGTCACGTGGGTCCAGGTGTCGGCGGGGAGGGCATCGCGGGAGACGACCTTGAGCGCGTTGCCGGGCCAGTGACGGTGCAGGCCGAAGGCGGCGCGGCCGTGTTCCAGCACGAGTTCGTAGCCGCGGCTGCCCGCGTCGGTGTAGGCGAGGCTGCGATGAAACACGACGGCCCGTTCCGCCGGCGCGCTCGGTTTGACCCAAAGAGAAATCGAGAAGGCGTCGCCGCGGGTGAAGACCGGTGCGTCGGCGAGCGCAAAGCCGTCTTCGCCGTCAAGGACGGCGGCCTGACCGTGGGGGCCGGCGACGAACGACGGCCCCTCGACGAGCCGGGCCGGCGATCCGGAGGCGACAGCGTTGGGCGTGAACACGAGCTCGCGCACCGCGCCGGTCTTGGCGTCGGTTTCCGTTCGGGTCTCGGTCGATTCGAAGTCGAGCGCGACGGCGAGTCCATCCGGCTCCGGCACCGTCTGGGAGCGCGTTGCCAGCCACGCCTCGAAATCGCCGGCGGCCTTGGCGCGCAGGACGGCGAGGGTGGCGGACTGGGCCGCGATCGCGGCGTCCAGCGCGGCGAGTTCCTGTTCCGCCGTGGCGTCAGGCAGCTTGAGCACGGGGGGCGGCATCACATCCGAGAAGCCGAGGTACGAGATGGCGCCCGCTTCGTCGATGTTGTGGAAAAACGCGCTCAGCGAATAGAAGTCGCGTTGGGTGAGCGGGTCGAACTTGTGGTCGTGGCAACGCGTGCAGTCCATCGTGAGCCCGAGCACGGCGGTGCCGAAGGTGTTCACGCGGTCGTTCACGTAGGCGATGCGGTACTCCTCGTCGACGATGCCGCCCTCCTCGTTCTGCGCGTGCAACCGGTTGAAGGCGGTCGCGAGTTTCTGCTCGCGGGTGGCCGCGGGCAGAAGGTCGCCGGCGAGCTGTTCGGTGAGGAAGCGGTCGAACGGCAGGTTGCGGTTGAACGCATCGATCACCCAGTCGCGGTAGGGCCACATCGCGCGGGGCCGGTCCATCTGGTAACCGTGGGTGTCGGCATAGCGCGCGAGGTCGAGCCAGTCCGTGGCCATGCGTTCCCCGTACCGGGGTGAAGCGAGCAGGCGGTCGACGACGGCCTCGTAGGCGGAGGGCGAGCGGTCGGCGACGAAGGCGTCGAGCTCCGCGACGGTCGGCGGCAGGCCGGTGAGATCGAGGGTCACCCGACGCAGCCACCGTGCCCGCTCGGTCTCGGGGGCCGGGGCGAGGCCTTCGCGCTCGAGCCGCACGAGGATGAAGTGATCGACCGGCGAGCGGGGCCAGGCGGCGTCTCGCACCGCGGGTACGGCGGGCTTCACCGGAGCGCGAAAAGCCCAGTGCTCGGTGAAGGCGGCGCCTTCGCGCACCCAGCGTACGAGCAACTCCTTCTGTTCCGGGCTGAGGGTGCGGTGCGAGTCCGGCGGCGGCATGACCTCGTCCTCATACGGCGACAGGATGCGCAGGATCAGCTCACTCTCGTCCGGGTTGCCGGGCAAAATCACCCCGGGTTTCTTTTGTCCCTCCGCGGTGTCGAGCCGCAGCTTGCCCTCGCGGGTGCCCGCGTCCTGACCGTGGCAATGGAAACAGTTGTCCGCGAGGATGGGCCGGATGTCGCGGCCGAAATCGATCGGCTCCGCGCCGAAGGCGGCGGGTGCGAGCAGGGCGAGGCAGGCGGTGACGAGGGGGCCGCGGACGCAGGACGGCATGACGGGAGGGGCAGTGAAAGGCGGCGAATCAGGCGGGTAAGGCGTCGCCGGGAAGGTGGCAGGGTGGTCGAAGCATGGATGGTTCCGCCCGGCAGTGGCAAGCCGGAGGCCGCATCCCGCACCGCCCGGCGGAGTCATGGAGACGAAGCGACGTTGCTCTCGGCCCATGAAAAAGCCGGCCCCGCGGGGCCGGCTCGGAAGGGTGGCTGGGCGAAAGGCTGGATCGCTCAGGCCGTGTGCTTGCGTCGGAACGCGGCGAGCACTCCCACGCCGACGGCGAGCAGCAGGGCGGTCGCGCCGGCATCCGGCACCTGCTTGGGCAGGCCTCCGAAGTAGAGCTGCGACTGCTTGTGCACCCAGCGTCCCTGATTGTCCTTCTGCTTGAGGTTCAGCACGGAGACGCCGTAGGCGCCGTTCGCGGCGGTGTTCCAAGTCTGACCAAACTGGTTCTGCACGAGCGATACGTAGCTGTTGGTCGCGAAGGTGATCTCATTCTCCAGCATCCAGAAGGCCTTCTGGAGCGCGCCGAAGTTCACGGTGCCGAGATTGCCGCGGGCGAACTCGGCGTAGAGCCAGGCGGTTCCCATCGACAGGTAGTCCTTGTCGGTTTCGGTCTGACCGCCGACGCCGCCCTTGTGCGCGTAGTACTGCAGGTCGTCGTTGTAGTGGTAGGTCTGGCCCGAGGTGATGTACTCGTTGTACTCGAGGCAGAACGTCAGGAAGCCGCCGTTGTGCAGGGCCGAGGCCGCGTAGTGGGACGTGTCGAGACCGGAGTTGGACGCGGAGAACGCGCCACCCGGATTCACCGAGTACGGCGTGGTCTTCAGCACCAGGGTTCCGGCCGAAGCGACCGATGCGGCGGCTGCACCGAAGGCGAGGGCGAGGAGGGGACGGCGCAGGGCATGGAGGAGGGAGATCATGGGAGGTTGGATTGGTTAGGTACATTCCCACCTAGCAATCCCTGCTCCAACCGACGTACGTACAGTTTCGTATCCAACTCTTACTACCTGATCCTCGCGACATTAACGAAGCAGAAAGGCCAAGGGCCCGAATGGGCTCCCTCCGCCGGTCCGGAAAGGTGTAAGCCTGGCCGACGCGCTTGTCGGAAAACGGACGGAATCCGCGGTGGATAGTCGGCCGGCGACTACGCCGCGGCCTTCAAGCTCAGGCGGACCTTCGCCGCACTGTGCGTGACCTGATCGAGCAAGGGCAGCATATCCGCTTCCGGCACGAGAAACCCCAACGGGAGTTCGTTCGCCGCCGCGGCTTCGAGGCGGAGCTCGGCTTGGCCGAGGACGAGGGCTAGGTTGCGCAGGCCCAGATTGGCCGATGCCCCTTTGAGGCTGTTCGCTCGCAAGGCCATGCGATCGAAGCGGCCCGACACGGAGACGGCGCGCGTCGCAGTGGTCCAGTCGTGGAGCTCGGTCAGGAGTGCGTCCACCAGCGATGCGTGCGTTCCGGCGTCGATGCCCAGCCGGGCGCAGACCGTGGCCAGATCCTCGATGTCCTGGTGAGCCATCAGGTCGGTTTCGATGGCGTCCAGCTTCGACAGCACCACGGAGGCGGTGAAGGGTTTCACGATGTAGTGATTCGCCGACAGCTGAGCCGCGCGCTCCACCGTTGTACGGTCGGCTGCGCCGGTGCAGAGAACCACGGGCAACGTTTCCAGACCCGCCGTCTGGCGGATGCGATGGAGCAGGTCGATCCCGTCGATCCGGGGCATCACGACGTCGAGGACCGCGGCGTCGTACCGGTTCTGTTGATCCTTGAGCAACCACCACGCCTCCTCGCCGTCCGTCGCCAGCGTGACCTTGTGCCGTCCCCCTTGCTCAAGGATGCTGCGGAGCAGCATGCGGGAGATCTTGTCGTCGTCAGCGGCGAGGATGTTCATGGCCAAAGGTGCCTCTCTTCATCGTCACGTCCGGGGCAAAGCCTGAATGCGAACACGGACCTCTGATGCCATCGGATGGCAACTACGGCGGGGCTTCGCAGGTGACGTGACGCCCGCTGGTTGCCATGGTGGGCGGTCATGACGACCACGAGCGACGCGAGGTGCCTCCGTGTGCGGCGGCTGGGCGCAGGGTTGGCCTGCCTGCTGGCGATGGCGCCGTGGCCGGTGGGCGCCGCTTCGGCGATCCCGCCGCCGGCCGACCTCGGTTACCGGGGCATCTGGTTCACCCTCGGGCAGTTCTCCGAGTTTGGCGACAAGTACTCCGGTGGGCTCGGCACCTACACCTCGCATCACGTGCCGATGGCGGTGTACGCGCCGGCCGTGCAACGCACGTTCTTCACCTACGGCGGCACGGTCGCGGCGGATCAGCGTTACCTGGTCAACATGGTCGGCGCTTACGACCACCGGACCCACACCGTGATCCGGCCCGGGGTCGTGCACGACAAAGGCGCGGCCGGCGTCGACGATCCGCACGACAACGCGAGCCTCAATCTCGATGGCCTCGGCCATCTCTGGCTTTTCGTCAGCGGCCGCGGGGTGACCCGGCCGGGCTTCATCTACCGGAGCCGCGAACCGTACGCCATCGACGCGTGGGAGCGGGTGTTCGAGGGCGAGTTCACCTACCCGCAACCGTGGTGGGTGCCGGACGCCGGGTTCGTTCACCTCTACACTCGCTACCGGGGCGAACGCGGTCCGCGGGCGAGGGACCTGTTTGTCCGCACGAGTCCGGACGGCCGCACGTGGGGCGAAGAACGGATGCTGGCGGCGTTCGGTGGACATTATCATGTCAGCGAGCAGCGCGGCCGGCGCCTCGTCTCCGCCTTCAACCGTCATCCGGGCAGCAACGTCGACCGGCGCACGGACCTCTATTTTGTGCAATCCAACGACGGCGGCACCACTTGGACCACGGTCGACGGCGTCGTCCTTCAGCTGCCACTCACCGCCGCGGACAATCCTGCCCGGGTGCGCGACTATGCGGCCGAGGGCCGGCTGGTGTACGTCATGGACGTCACCTTCGACGCGCAGGAGCGCCCGATCATCCTCTACGTCACGAGTGCCGATCATCGTCCGGGCCCCGGCGGAGCCCCGAGGCGCTGGACGCTCGCGCACTGGACCGGCGCGGCGTGGGTGTTTCGCGACGTGGCCGAGGCCGGGCACAACTACGACACGGGTTCGCTGCAACTCGACCCGGACGGCGCGTGGCGGCTGACGGGTCCGCTGGGCCGGGGGCCGCAGGTGCACGGCACCGGCGGCGAGATCGAGATGTGGGTGAGCCGCGATGAAGGTGCCACCTGGGCGCGCGATCGCGTGCTGACGTCCGGCAGCCCGCGCAACCACGGCTACGCGCGGCGCCCGCGGCACGCGGATGCGGCCTTTCACACTTACTGGGCCGACGGGAATCCGGATGCGTTGTCGCCCTCGTACCTCTATTTCACCGACCGTGCGGGTAAGCAGGTCTGGCGCCTGCCGTACACCATGCCTGAGGCCACCGCGGCGCCGGAGCCGCTGCGGTGAGGTGGGCCTGCTCCGACGGCGCACGGGGCCGTCAGGCGCCCGCGGCCTTGCCATCGGCCTCCAGCGGCCAGCGGGCGAGGAACGCCATCTGCGCGTCGCGATCGGGCACGGCTTCGTAGCCTTCGCGCACGAGGAAGCGAAGCGGGTATCCGGTTTTCAAGGACAGCACGTGGACGGTGGTGCCGGTGAGGATGAAGGTGGCCCGCCAGGCGCCGCAGCCGATCTCGAGGTGCGTGTCGCCACGCCGCCGGATGCGCCGGGTGCGATGCGGCGTCGGGTCGCGCGCGAGCAGCTCGTTGAGCCGGGCGGTGAAGTCGACGTTCCACTGCGTACGCAGCCAGTCCGCCTGCTCGACCGCGAGCGGGGCGTGCCGGACGGTGAAGCGGGGCGGTTCGCGCAGCTCCGCTTCCATGGCGTCGATCCAGCCTGCCTTCGCCTCCGGGAAGGCGTCGTAGGCGGGAATGTACGGCTTGAGATCGAAGACGGGCGTGCCGTCGACGAGGTCGCAGGGACCGAGGCGCAGGCAGCGTCCGGTGATGCCGAGCAGGGGCACGGCCGTCAGGGCGAGCGGATTGGGCCGGTGCGGGGAGCGGGTGGCGAAAACGCCGCGGCGTTTCGCCGGTCCTCGGGGCGGCAGTACGCGCGGGCGCCAGCCGGCGTTGCGATGAAACCACGCGAGCAGCCAGACGCGGTCGAACCCTTCGAGGTCCTGCAGCGCCTGTTCGTAGCCGCAGCCGGGCAGCAGTTCCAGGTCGTTGCTCGCCTCCATCGCGGCCTCAGCCTGATGGCCCGCCTGGAACTTCACCTGCTGGCGGGTGCGCAGGTAACCGATGGGCTGGAGCGTGAGGGAGTCAGACACGGTGTCGGTCCGGTGGGGCGGCAGGGCTCAGTTCCGGATCCACGCGGCGTCGAAGACCGCGTGCCTGATCGTCTTGGTGCCGTCCGCGGCGAAAAAGCTGAACGTCGCGTGCAGCCGTCCGTCGGCGCCGACGATCAACGCCGGGTAGTGCGCCCGCGCGTCCGGTTCGTGCACGAGCACGCGGTGCACCCAGGTGCGGCCATCGTCCTCGGACCGCGAGACGGTGAGCCGGGCGCGGCCCTCCTCGGTGTCGTTGTTGATCAGGACCCAGTGGCCGTTGGGCAACGTGACCACGTCGCACGCTGTGCCGGAGTTCGGCAGGTCCGAGTCGCGCACCGGCGACCAGGTGGCACCTTGGTCGCGCGATCGGCTCACGTGCAGACGTTTGGGCGGAGGGCCGTTGTCGCGCATGAACGCGACGAGCTCGCCGTTGGCGGTCACTGCGATCGCCGGCTGGATGTTGCCGGCTCCGACGAGCGGGGCGCTGGAGCCCCAGGTCTCGCCGCCGTCGTCGGTCCAGGCGATGAGCGAGAAACTGAAACCGTCCGAGTAGAGCGGCACGAGCATGCGTCCGGTCGGGGTGAAAACGGGCTTGTTGCGCGTCTGCCAGCCCATGCGGCGAAAGTAAGGGTAGCCGAGTTCAGCGGCATCGCTGGAGCCGTCGACCGCCGCCACCCGGCCGGCGCGCTTCATGTCTTCGCCGCGCGCGAGCGCGATGAGCCGCGCACCGCGTTCCTGCCAGCGGTCGACGTGCGACGCGGTGGCCGGCGAGGCGGCGAGGTAGTCTGCGTAGTCGCGCACCTGGCGCTCGACGGCCGTGGCGAACGCATCGCCGGCCTGGATGCCGCGTTCGGTCTTATCGCCGGCCTTCACGAGCAAGGTATCCTGCCAGGTCCAGCGCGGGGCGCCGGCGGACGTCATGAAGTCATCGCTGATCCGGTACTTGATCAGGGCTGTCTCCCATTGGTTGGCGATGATCGTGATCCACATCAGCCAAAGCCGGCCGCGGGGATCGAGGAAGAGCACGGGGTTGCAGTCCGGGAAGTCCTCGACATCCGCGAGTACGAACGGAGCACTCCACGCCGCCGCGCCGCGCGGCTTGCGCGCGCCCATCACGCGCACGTCGTCCGCCCAGCGTTCCCCGCTGCCCTGAAACCAGCCGGCGAGCAGGTCGCCGTTGGGCAGCTCGACGATGGTCGAACCATGGACGTGCTCGGACTGCGGCGGGAAGAGGGTGGTGATGACCGGCTCCGCCGCGCGTCCGATGGACGCGAGCACAAGGAGGACGACGGCGAAGCCGAGCAGGCGGACGGACGCTACCATTTGGTCGGGTGGAGTTTCAGGGCGGGGTGGGAGACCCAGAGGTGCCACACCACGGCTTGGAAGGCTTCGGCATGCGGGGTGACATGGGCGGCGTTGACCGTGGGGATGAGCACGCAGACATCGGCCTGGGTCGCGGTGTAGCCGCCGTCGCGTCCCACGATGCCGAGCACGCGGGCGCCGACAGATTTCGCGAGCTGGATCGCGGAGATGAAGCCGGGGGAGACGTTTTGTTCCAGGTTGCCGCCGCCAACCGAGAGGATGAGGAGGGCATCGTTGCCGTTCAGGCGCGAGCCGCGCAGCCAGCCGGAGAACACGGTGGCCCAGCCCTCGTCATTGGTGCGGGCGGTGAGCTCGGCGACGTTGTCGGTCGGCGCGTAGCACTCAAGGCCCGCGAGCTTGCGAAAGTCGTTGGCCGCATGGGAGGCGTTGGCCGCGCTCCCACCGACGCCGAGGATGAACAGGCGTCCGCCGCGGGCGCGGAGGGCAACGAGTTCCTCCACGCCCCGCTCGCAGGCGACGGGATCAAGCCGGGCGAGGACTTCGGCGGTTTCCTTCAGGTGCTCGACGGAGTAGGACATGGGGTGAACGGGGAAATCCAAGCGGCGTGCGGGCAAAGCTCAATGCCCGTTCCCGCGGCGAAGGTGGGCCGAGAGCTCCGCCAGTCCGGCGGGCGAGCCGATTTCATAGAACCGCTCGGTGATCTCCAGACCGGCGAGCCGGCCCTCGGCCGCCAGCCGCGTCTGCAAGGCCGAGAGGTCGAACGCCGCGTCGCGCGGGCAACCGTCGAAGGCGTCGGCGCGGAAGACACCGAGTCCATAGTCGATGTGACGCATGGCGGGCAGCCGGGCCTGCTTCGCGTAGGCCCGGATGCGGCCCCCTTCGAACCAGACGTTGCTGGCGTCGTAGGCATCGCGGTTCTCGAAGACGGTCATGAGCGCAGGTTGCCCGGAAGCGAGGAAGGCCTGGCCGACGGCGCGGTAGTCGATTGGCAGATACGAGTCGCCGTAGAGTACGTAAAACGCACGACCGAGGCGCGGCAGCGCCTGCACCAGCGCTCCGCCCGTTCCGAGCGGAGCCGGGCCGTCGAAGGCGTAGTCGATCTGCACCCCCCAGTCCGAGCCGTCGCCGTAACGGTCGACGATCTGCGCACCGAGGTGGCCGACGCAGAGCACGAGCCGCGTGAGACCGGAGGCCTTCAGCCGGCGCAGCTGATGGTGAAAGAACGGTTCGCCCGCGACCTCGACGAGTAACTTGGGGGTCTGCGCGGCGATCGCCCCCAGCCGCGTCGCGAATCCCCCGGCGAGGATGGCGACAGGAAGGTCGTTGGGGGTGGCGATCATCAGGGGAGGAAAAGGGTATTGGCCACCAAAGGCTCTAGAGGCTCAGGCATCGAACCGCACGGAAGTTTAACCGGGAATTACCGCGATTGGATCCTCTATTGTGAGGAAGCGGGGCGGTGGTTTCTGCGATGTAATTGACGCCATCGGAAGTCAGTTAATGGCGTAGGTTCGGGTGAGATTCTTGTGCCTTCTTGTGGCAAAATCCCTCCGTGGTTCTCCGGAATGAGTCCTCAGTTCTGCACCAGGACCTTGGTGCCCTCGAAGTCGAAGCGGAAGCGGACCTCCTGGAGGCCCTGCTCACGCATGGCCCGGCGCAGTTCGGCCTTGTCGCGAGCATAGAAGAGCAGGAAGCCGCCGCCGCCGGCCCCGATCAGCTTGCCGCCGAGGGCGCCGTGGGCGCGGCCGTGGTCATACCACGCGTTGATCTGGTCGTTGCTCATGCCGGCGCTGCGCCGCTTCTTGCGCTGCCAGTGGTCGTCCATCAGCGCCGCGAACCCGTCTAGGTCGCCACATTCGAGGGCTTCGAGCGATTGCCGGCCGAGTGCCTTCGTGGCGTGCAGCGCCTCCAGCATCGTCGCGTCGTGGCGCAGCGAGCGTTCATGCTGGTCCTTCAGCAGGACCGACGCCGAACGTGAGTAGCCGGTGAAGAACAGCAGCAAATTGTCCTCGAGGTTGAAGAGCGTTTCCTCGGACAGCCGCACAGGGCGGTATTCCACCCGGCCGTCCGGATGGAAGGTGAAGGCCGTGATGCCGCCGATGGCGGCGATGTACTGGTCCTGCTTGCCGATCGGCTCGCCGAGGCGGTTGAGCTCGATCTCGCAGGCCTGCTCGGCGAGCTCGGCGGGCGAAACGATGTTCTTGCGCGACGTGTGCAGGGCCTTGAGCAGCGCCGTGGTGAAGCTCCCGGAGGAGCCGAGTCCCGTGCCGCTCGGGATGTCGGCCATCGAGGCCAGCTCGAGGTGCGGCTCGGTCACGCCGGTGAGCTTGAGCGCCTCGCGCACGATCGGATGCTCGATCGCGTCGACCGACGTGACGCGCTCGAGGCGCGAATACTTGACGATGATCTCGCGCTGGAACGTGCGGTGTTGCGTGAGGTAGACGTACTTGTCGATCGCGGCGGCGACGAGGAAGCCGCCGTGGTCACGGTAGTAGGACGGCAGGTCGGTGCCGCCGCCGCCGAGGGAGATGCGCAGGGGGGAACGGGTGATGATCATGGGCGGGATGCGCCCCGCGGGGCGGCGCTCAAGGGGTATCCGCTTTTCTGGTACAAGGTTTCGACAATCTCAAGGATGCGCCGTCCTTCGCGCAACCCGGGCGCGGGCGGGCGTCCAAGGCGCACGTCGCCGGCGAAGGCCGCCAGTTCGTCCGCCCAGGAACGGTCTTCGCCCGGGTAGTCCCACACCGTCGTGTCGGGCGGCCCCATCTCCGGTCGCATCCGGTGGAACGTGCACCGCTCCGGTCCGTAGCTCCCGCCGAGTCCGTCCACCGCGACCTTGCCGTCGCGGCCGTAGAGTTCGAAGGAGAACAGGTTCTTCCACTCGGTGCAGCTCGCGTGCAGCCACGCGGTCTGACCGGCCGCGGTACGCAGGGAGACGAAGGCGTTGTCCTCGACTGGCATGGCCCAGAAGGACGTGGTCACGTGACCCTCGACGGTAGCGAAGTCCCCGAGGAACCAGGCGGCCAGGTCGATCAGGTGCACGCCCTGGTCGATCAGTTCCCCGCCGCCGGCGAGCGCGGGGTCGGCGCGCCATTCCCGGTCGTAGCCCGTGCGGCCGCCGTGCCCGTAGCGGGCCCGCAGAAAGAGCAGCGGTCCCAGCGCACCGTCGTCCACCAGGCGACGCGTCTGTTGCAGGGCGGGATGAAACCGGTGGTTGTAACCGAGGCGGACGCACACGCCCGCGGTTGCGGCGGCCGTTTCGAGGTCGCGCAGGGCGGCAGAGGTGACGGCGCCGGGTTTCTCCAGCAGGACGTGCTTGCCCGCCCGGATGGCCGCGAGCGCGAGCGGGGCGAGGGCGGCGTTGACGGTGGCAACGATCACCGCGTCAACCGCTGGGTCCGCGAAGGCGTCTGCGGGATCGATGTGCGCGCGGCAGCCCGGATGAGTGCTGGCGAGTGCGTTGGCCCGTTCGAGGTGAGGATCGCAGGCATAACGCAAGGTGCCGGCGGGGAGCGCGGCCGCGCGTTTGCGTCCGACCAGGCCGCAGCCCACGAGGGCATATTGCAGTTGCGGGTAAACCGGGGCGCTCATTCGGTCGGGGGTGCTCTCAGCCAAGATAAACGACCGCGGCACGCAAGGGAGGCTTTTGCGATTTCTGTGCGTGGGCGGCTTTGCTGCCTTGGTGCAGTTTGCGGTGCTGGCCGCCTTGAAACGGCTGCTGGGCCCGGGGGTCGCGTTTACACTGGCCTTCGCCGCCTCGACGACGACGCATTACCTGCTCAACCGATTCTGGGCGCTGCCGAGCGTGCGCACGGACAGCAGACGGCAGGCTGGTGAGTATGGGCTGACCGTCGCGGTCAGCTACGCGATCAACCTGGGCCTGTTCGAGTTGGCCCGCCGCGGGCTTGGCCTCGGCGTGATGGCGGCGGCAGCCGTCGCGATCCCGCCTTCGACCGCGGTGGTGTGGCTGCTGCTCAACCATCGTGTGTTTCGGCATGGCTGAGGGCAGGGGAGCGCCCGTTGGGCCGGCCGTGGGCGACCTGTCTTCCTTTCGAGAGGGGACTTCACCTCATTTTGGCGAATCCTCCTTGGTCTTTCGTCGGTTTGAGCCGATCTTACCCCTGTGGCACGCGTGCCTTCCAGCTCCCCAGGAAAATCGCGTTTGGGTCGCAACGGCTGCACCGCCCGGGCCCTCCTCACCATCTTGACTGCCGGCCTCGCGCTCGCCGCCGACCCCTTGCCCAACGGTCCCATGCCCGGTGCAGTTCTCTCCCTCGCGGACGAATCCTTCCTCGACGAGCTCCAGCGTCGCGCGTTCCGGTTCTTCGACGAACACACCCATCCGGTCTCCGGCCTCACCCGCGATCGCGCCCCGGCTGATGGCTCCGGCTCCGACGCGCCGGCGAGCATCGCCGCGACGGGTTTCGCGCTCACCGCCTGGTGCATCGCCGCCGAACGCAACTGGCTTCCGCGCGACGAGGCGATCGACCGGACCCGACGCGCCCTTCGCTTCATTCATGACCAGGTGGATCACGAACGCGGCTGGACCTACCACTTCGTCGACCTCGCGACCGGCAAGCGCGCGTGGCACAGCGAGGCGTCCACGATCGACACCGCGCTCCTGCTCAAAGGGGTCCTGCTTGCCCGCGAATACCTCCGCGACCCCGAGGTGACCGGCCTCGCCGACAAACTCTACTCCCGCATCGACTGGGAGTGGGCCCTCAACCACGGCCCCACGCTCACGCACGGTTGGCGCCCGGAAACCGGTTTCATTCCCCATCGCTGGGACAGCTACAGCGAGCTCCTCGGTCTCTATCTCCTCGGCATCGGCGCGCCCGCCAAGGCGCTTCCTCCCGACGCGTGGAACGCCTGGCACCGCGGCCCCGTCGTCACCTACGGCGAGCGCACCTTCATCCATTACCCGCCCCTGTTCATCCACCAGTACGCCCACGCCTGGTTTGATTTCCGCGGCAAACGCGACTGCTACATGGACTATTTCCAGAACTCGATCGATGCGACCCTCGCTCAACGCGACTGGTGCGCTGATCTCGCGGGGAAGTTCAATCACTGGTCCCATACCCTGTGGGGCATCACCGCCTCCGACAGCGCCCGCGGTTACATTGACTGGGGCGGCCCGACCCTCGGCTCCGAACGCCTCGATGGCACCGTTGTCCCCTGCGCGCCTGGCGGCTCGCTGCCTTTTGCCCCGCGGGAATGCCTCGATACCCTTCATGCCATGCGCACCCTCGGCGGTGACCGCGCCTGGGGCCGCTACGGATTCGCCGATGCCTTCAACCCACACACCGGCTGGGTCTCGCCTGATGTGATCGCGATCAACGTGGGCATCACGCTTCTCATGGCGGAAAACCTCCGCAGCGAGTTCGTCTGGTTCCACTTCATGCGCGCCCCCGAAGCCCGCCGCGGCCTCGCCCTCGCCGGCTTCCAGAACACGTTCGACCTCCCCGCCGCTCCATCCGTCGCCCAACTCGACCCGCCTCGCGCAACGGATCCGTGATCTCCCGCGGACCGGTCACACTAAGGGTCGAAACGCAGGCCCCGGTCCTCCGGGACGATGCGGCGCAGGGTGTAGACGTCGCTGGCGAGTTCGGCGCGAAAGCGGGCCAGGTTCTCCCAGGGATCCCAGCGGGCGCTGAGCAGCTTGCCGGTGATGCCTTCGCTTTCGGGGCTCGCGAGAAAAACGCAGAGCGCCGCAGCGCGTGTCGGGGTGACGTCGGCGTCGCCGGCGAGAGCGGCGCGCAGCGCTTCGGCCTCGGCTCCCGCCCGCTCCTCACCGGCTGCCAGGATCTCCTCGGCGAGACGGGTGCGCAAGGTGCCTGGGGCGACGGCATTGACCGCGATGCCGTGCGGTCGCACCTCCTCCGCCAGCGTCTCGGTCAGGCGCACGACCGCCGCCTTGGTGGCGGCGTAGGTGGCGAAGTTCGGCCGCGGGGAGCCGGCGCCGCCACCGGAGATCGTGATGATCCGGCCACCGCCCGCACGTTTCATCGCGCGTACGGCGTGCTGGCAGACGAGCAGGGTACCCGTGACGTTGATCCGCCAGGCGCGCTCCCAGCCCTCGACGTCGATGGTCTCCGTTGCACCGATCGGACCATGAATGGCGGCGTTGCTCACGGCGACGTGCAACGGACCGAGCGACGCGGCCCGTTCGAACAACGCGGCGACGGCGGACGCGTCGGCCACATCGCAGGCGATGCCCTGAACAGTCTGGCCGGGACGCGCACGTGTCCTCAACGCAGCCTCCGCCGCCGTGACCTCGTCGGCGGTGCGCGCGCAAAACGTCACGTTCGCTCCCTCGGCAAGGAAGGCCTCAACGATCGCGCGGCCGAGCCCTTGAGTACCGCCGGTGACGAGCGCGTTGCGTCCTTGGAGTTTCATGGGCGAAGAGGGGTGTGGTCTCGGGACTGGGCGAGGTTACCGAACCGCTCGGTTACCTTCGTCATTATCCGTCAGACCCAGGGTCAGGTTCGCGATTGTTTGGGATTTGACTGGTTGTGATTTGGGATTTCCGGTTTGGCGGCGTTTACTGGCGTGCTTCGTAGATCCAGCGGTTGGAATCGAGCCACTGCACGGTACGGAGCAGGGACTGTTCGATCGTCAGCCGCGGCTGCCAGCCGGTGGCGCGGATCTTCGCGGTGTCGAGGAAGATGAATGGGCTGTCGCCAATCCAGCCGCGTTCGCCGCCGGTGGTTTCGATTTTTGGATTCACGCCGAGTGCCCGGCAGATCAGGCCGACGCTGGTGCGGACATCGATGAAGTGGTCCGTGCCGAGGTTGTAGACCTGCGTGGCATGCGGCGCGCCGCGGGCGGTGTGGGCGGCGAGCACGTGCAGGAGGGCGTCGATGCAGTCGTGCACGTAGAGGTAACTCTTCCGCTGGCGTCCGTCCCCGAGCACGCGCAGATGGTGCGGATCCGCGAGCAGCCGGCGGTGGAAGTCGAAGACGTGACCGTGGCTGTAGCGTTCGCCGAGCAGGGAGACGAAGCGGAACACGTAGGCCTCGTCAAGGTGTCCGCCTTCGGCGTAGGCGGAGACGAGGCCTTCGCCGGCGAGCTTGGACGCGGCGTAGAGGGAGATCTGGACCGGGAACGGCGCGGTCTCCGGGGTCGGACGGTCGGCGCTCACCGCCGGCTCGCCGTAGACGGAGCCGGTCGAGGCAAAGACGATCCGGCGCACTGCCTGGGCGCGCATCGCCTCGAGCACATTGAAGGTGGCAACGGTGTTTTGCTGAAGGTCTTTTCCCGGGTGGCGCCAGCCGTCGCGAATGTCGGCGTTGGCGGCGAGATGCACGACGAGGTCGGCGCCCGCCATCGCGGCGGTGAGGGCGGTGGCGTCGAGGGTGTCGCCGCGGACCAGGGTGAAGGCCGGGTGGGTGAGGGCGTCGGCAAGGAACCGCTCCTGTCCGGTGGAAAAGTTATCCCAGCCCGTCACGGCCACACCCGTGGCGAGCAGGCGGTCGACGAGGTGGGAGCCGATGAAGCCGGCGGCGCCGGTCACGAAGGCGCGGGACGCGACGGCGGTCATGAGTCGAAGCCCACCTGGCGGTCGACGATGAACCGCGGCCGTCCGCGCACCTCCTCGTAGATCCTGCCAATGTATTCACCGAGGATGCCGACGCTGATCAGCTGGATGCCGCCGAGGAAGGACACGAGGATGACGAGGGTCGGGTTACCCCAGACGATCTCCCACCCCATGAGCTTGTAGACGAAGTACACGGCGGTGAGCAGCAGCGAGAAACCGGCGATGGTGAAACCCATCACCGTGCTCAGGGCGAGGGCGTAGGTGGAGAAGCAGAAGATGCCGTTGAACCCGATGCGCAGCGAGCCGAGGTAGCGGTTGTAGTGGGTGGATCCGGCGGTGCGGGCCGGGCGGTCGAAGGGCAGGAGCACCTGGCGGTAGCCGACGACGGCGACCATGCCGCGGAGGAACCCGTGACACTCCTTCAGCCGCAGCACCTCGTCCGCGACCCGGCGCGACATGAGCCGGAAATCGCCGGTGTTGGGCGGGATGTTCACGTCGGCGATCTTGTTGATGACGCGGTAGCCCACCCGGGCGATGAGGCGTTTCAGCCACGGCTCGCCCTCGCGCTGCCGCCGCTGGGGGAGGACGACATCGTAGCCCTCGCGCCATTTCGCGACCATGGCGTGAAGCAGCTCGGGCGGATCCTGCAGGTCGACGTCCATCACGATGACGGCGTCGCCCCGCGAGTACTGCAGACCGGCGAGGGTGGCCATCGGCTGGCCGAATCGCCGCGAGAAGGTGATCAGCTTGATGCGGGGATCGCGTTCGCGGGCGCGCAGGATGGCGGCCTCGGAGCCGTCGGGCGAAGGATCGAGGCAGAAGATGAGTTCGTAGGTCTCGCCGAGCACAGCCAGGATCGGTTCGATGCGTTCCAGGAAGCGCGGGATGTTGTCCTCTTCGCGGTAGACGGGAATGACGATCGAGAGGGACATGACGGCGGGGCGGGGTGGGCTGGCGGAGAGTTGAACCGGTGCACTGCGGTTCGTAAACAACGACCTGAAGTACAGGTGCAGATGCAGTCGAGCCGCGATCGCGGCCGGGCCGGCCGGGCACCGACTTCCCCCTTGAAGTGCTCGGGGGCGCTTCGTAGCACGGGGCGTGCTTTCCGGAATCCGCCCCACCTCCCGCACCCTGTGGTCCGGCGTTGGCCTCGCCGTCGCCATCGTCGCGGTCTATGCGTATTCTCTGCGGGGCGACTTCCTGTGGGATGACGATCTGCACATCACGGCCAACGCGACCATCGTCGGGCCGCTCGGGCTGAAGGAGATCTGGACCAGTTCGCGTGCCCTCTATTTTCCGCTCACGCTGACGAACTTCTGGGTGCAGCATGCGTTGTGGGGCGTGGAGCCCTTCGGTTACCGGGTGGTGACGCTGGCCTTCCATGTCGGCGCGGCGCTGCTGCTCTGGCGAGTGCTGGCCGGACTGCGGGTGCCGGGTGCGTGGCTCGGCGCCGCGCTGTGGGCGCTGCATCCGGTCCAGGTCGAATCGGTCGCCTGGATCTGCGAGCTGAAGAACACGCAATCGGCGGTCTTTTTCCTGGCGGCGATTCTTGCCTGGCAACGCTGGCTCGACCGGCCGCGTCCGGGATCCGGCGTGCCGCCCGCGACGGGGCGATCCGCCGGTGAATCCGCGTACGCGTGGGCCCTGCTCTTTGCCGTCCTCGCCATCCTGAGCAAGCCCTCGACGGTGATGTTGCCGGTGGTGCTCGGACTCTGCAGTTGGTGGGTGCGCGGGCGGATCGAGCGGGCTGAAATCTGGCGGCTCGTGCCGTTCTTTGCCCTGTCCGCCCTGGCCTCGGGCTGGACGATCTGGGAACAGAAGTTCAACTCAGGCGCGATCGGCGAGGCGTGGAGCCAGACCCTGCCGGAACGGTTCGCCATCGCGGGACGGGTGATCTGGTTCTATCTGGGCAAGCTGGCTTGGCCCGATCCGCTGATCTTCATCTATCCGCGCTGGCAGATCGACGGCGCCAACCCCTGGATCTACGCGGGCATCGTCGCGGCCGCGGGGGTGGCGGTGGTGCTGTGGCTTGGGCGCGACGGCCGGCTGCGGCCGTATTTCTTCGCGGGCGTGTACTTTGTTGCGCTGCTCTTTCCCGTCCTCGGGTTTTTCTCCGTCTACTTTTTCCGGTATTCGTTTGTAGGCGACCATTTCCAGTACCTCGCCAGCATGGGTCCGCTCGCCCTCGCCGGGGCCGGACTGACCCGGCTGCCGCGCCGCCTGACGGTCGCGGTGGGTGCGGTCGTCCTGCTCGTGCTCGGCGGTCTGGCGGCGGGGCACACCCGGGCCTACCTCGACAAGGAGGCGCTCTGGCGGGACACCCTCGCGAAGAACCCGGCGGCCGACATGGCTTGGTTCAACCTCAGCGGGGAGCTCTCCCGCCAGGGCCGGCACGAGGAGGCGATCGAAGCGATCCGGCGCGGCCTCGCGCTCAAGCCCGACGACCCCTACGCCTACAACGATCTCGGCAACGAGTACGCCCTGCTGCGGCGTCCCGCGGAGGCCGTGCCCCAGTTCGAACGGGCGCTCGCGCTCCAGCCCGGCTTTGCCTCCGCCCACAGCAATCTGGGCAATACGCTCATGGACCTTGGGCGCGTCGACGAGGCGCTCGGCCACCTGCAGCGGGCGGTCGAACTCGATCCCGCGTACCCGGAAGGCCTGAACAACCTCGGCGTGGCGCTGGCCAAACGCGGACAACACCCGGAGAGCCTCGCCGCGTTCGAACGGGCGCTGGCGCTGCGCCCGCGTGACGCCGCGACGCATGACAATCTGGCCGGGGCCCTGCGCGCGCTCGGACGGATCGAGGAGGCCCTGGCGCGTCACGAGGAGGCGTTGCGGCTCGCGCCGGACGTGCCGGAGGCGCTGGCCAACCAGGGACGCACGCTCCAGTCCGCCGGTCGCCCGGCCGAGGCCTTGGTCCGGTTCGAGCGGGCGCTCGCCCTCAAGCCGCGGCTGACCGCCGCGCGTATCCAATATGCCTATACGCTGGCCGATCTCGGCCGCTCCGACGAGGCGCTGGCCGAGCTGCGGCGCGCGGTGGAGCTCGATCCGGCCGCGGTCGAGGCGCGTTTCAACCTCGGTTCCGCCCTCGCCCAGGCTGGCCGGCTGGAGGAGGCGGTGGCCGCCTTCGAGTCCGTGGTGGCGCAGTCGCCGGAGTTCCTCCCAGCCCACGAGAACCTGGGCACCGCGCTCGCGGCGCTCCGGCGCTGGCCGGAGGCGATCGCGCGGTTCGAGACCGCGCTCCGGCTCGCCCCTGACTCGCTCCGGACGCGCACCCAGCTGGCCGTCTGCCTCGTCAATGTCGGCCGTCTCGCCGAGGCCGTGCCGCACTTCGAGGCCGCACTGCAGGCCGACCCCGGCTCGGTCGAGCTGCACCAGAACTTTGCCCAGGTGCTGCGCGCGCTCGGCCGCACCCGGGACGCGCTGCGCCATTTCGACGAAGCCACGCGCCTGCAGCTGCAGCGCTGAGCGGGGCTCCGGTTCGCGCCTTGCCAAGACGGCCCTGGTCCGACCATGGTGGTGCGTTGTCTTCGGATCCGGGCGTGCACCCCCTTGCCGGCCGGCCTTCCACGTTCTGGCGTACCCCGCGCCGCGTTCCCAACCCTTACCTGTCGTGAACTCCGTCACCCGTCGCTCCTTCCTCAAGCAGTCCTCCACCTCGGCCGTCGCCGCCTTCGCCTTCCCCGCGATCCTGCGCGCCCAGGCCGGCGGCACGCCCAACAACCGGCTCAACGTCGCCGTGATCGGTGCTGGCGGCCGGGGCGGCGCGGCGGTGACTGCCGTCCGCAACGAGAACGTCGTGGCGATCTGCGATGTGGACGAGGCCCGCGCCGACGGCTCGCTCAAGTCCATCAGCGAACGGCATCCGACGGAGAGCGCCGGCATCGCGGCGGCGAAGCGCTTCACCGATTACCGCAAGATGTTCGACCAGCTGGGCAACCAGATCGACGCGGTGACGATCTCGACGCCCGACCACATGCATTTTCCCGCGGCGATGGCCGCGCTCGCGCTCGGCAAGCACGTCTATGTCGAGAAGCCGCTCACGCACACGGTGTGGGAGGCGCGCGAACTCACCAAGGCCGCACGGGGCAAGAAGGTGGTCACCCAAATGGGCAACCAGGGCCACGCCGGCGAGGGCTGCCGCCTGCTCAAGGAGTGGGTCGAGGCCGGCGTGCTCGGCGAGGTGCGCGAAGTCGTGAGCTGGACCGACCGCCCCTTCTTCCCGATGTGGCGCCAGCCGGTGGGCACCTACAACAAGCCCGATCATTCCAAGCTCATTCCCGTTGTTCCTGCCTCGCTCAATTGGGATGCCTGGCTCGGCGTCGCGCCGGCGCGTGCCTATGATCCGGCCTTCCTGCCCGGACTCAAATGGCGCGGCTGGTGGGATTTCGGCACCGGTGCCTTCGGTGACGTCGCCTGTCACATCATGGACGGCGCCTACTGGGCGCTGAACCTCGGCGCACCCACGGCGGTCGAGGCAATGGCGGCCGGGGCGACCGACGTCGCGACGCCGCACGCGAGCATTGTGACCAACTATTTCCCGGCGCGGGGCAACCTGCCGCCGGTGAAGTACACCTGGGCGGACGGCGGCCTGATGCCGCCGCTCCCGCCCTCGCTCGAGCTCGGGCGCGATCTGCCGGCCGAGGCGGGCACGCTGCTCTTCGGCAGCAAGGCGACGGTGCTGTGCAGTTTCTATTACGACTCCGTACGCATCATCCCGGAGGCGAGGATGCGCGAGATGGCCCCGAGCCTGCCGCCGAAGACGATCCCCCGCGTGAAGGATGGACCGTTCGCCGAGTGGCTGCTCGGCTGCAAAGGCGGCCCGACGCCCGGCTCGAACTTCGAGTATTCGGGCCCGTTCACCGAGGCCGTGCTGCTCGCCAACGTCGCCATCCGCTCCCGCCGCCGCATCGAGTGGGATGCGCAGGCGATGAAGGTGACCAACCTCCCCGACGCGAACCAGTTCGTGACCAAGGAGTACCGCCCGGGCTGGCTGTGATCAGCCCACAACCCACGGTCTGCCGCCGCTCCTCGTTATCGTAATCGTTCCTCGTTCTCGGACCGATCGTTCGAAGAACGAGAACGATTAAGAGAACGAGAACGATTCAGGAATTCCCCCCTGCGTTCTTAACCTTCGATCCCCTTTCCATGCCCCCGCCCGACTCCGAGCTCGGCCGCTGGTTTGCGGTCCACGTGCTGCCGCACGAGGCGATGTTGCGCGCCTGGTTGCGCGGGCGGTTTCGGTCGGAGAGCGACATCGATGACGTCGTCCAGGAGGCCTACATCCGTCTGCTGAGGGAACGGGAAAAGGCGGAGGTGGCTTCGCCCAAGGCGTTTCTGTTCGCCGTGGCGCGCAACCTTGCCCTCGACCGCCAACGCCACCGGGCCGTATCGCAAGCGAAGTCCTTAGCGGAAAATGACGCGCCGGACGTCTTTGATGAGGGCCCGGACGTGCGCGAGACCGTTGCGCGCAATCAGGAGCTCGAACTTTTGACCGAAGCCATCCAGACGCTCCCCGACCGCTGCCGGCAGATCTTCACGCTGAGGAAGGTCTATGGCCTGTCGCAGTCCCAGATCGCGGAGCGCCTCGGCGTGTCCGAGAACACGGTTTCCGCGCAACTCACGATCGGGGTGAAGAAATGCATGGAGTTCATGCAACGCGCGCGGCGCGAACGGGAGGGGCGCTGGCCATGAGCGAACCCATTCGTGAACCGCAGGTGCCCGATCCCGGGGTGGAGGACGCCGCCGCCACGTGGCTCGTGCTTCGCGACCGCGGGCTGACCCCGGCGCAGCAGGATGCCTTCCTGCAGTGGCTGGCCGCGAATCCGGCGCACCGCGAGGCCTTCGAACGGCACGTCGCGATGTGGTCGGATTTCGACCAGCTTTCCCATTGGCGGCCGGAGCACGGAACCGAGCCGAACCCCGACCTGCTCGCCCGCCACCGGCCGAGTCCGTGGCGCCGTTGGTTTGCCCCGGCGCTGCTGGCGGCGGCTGCGGCGGTTGCCGTCGTGCTTTGGCAGGGCTCCGGTCTTCCGTCGGCAACGGGGCCGGTTGTTTTCGAAGCGGCAGAGTACCGGCAGGAGACGCTGCCGGACGGCTCGGTGCTGGACCTCAACCGCGGCGCCCATGCCGTGGTGCAGTACGGCGAACGCGAACGCCGCGTGCTGCTGGTGCAGGGCGAGGCCCGGTTCACCGTGGCGAAGAACCCCGGCCGCCCGTTCATCGTGCGCGCGTCCGGCGTGGACTTTCGGGCGGTTGGGACCGCCTTCAATGTCAAACTGGGCGGATCACGTATCGAAATTTTGGTGACCGAGGGTGTAGTGCAGGTTGAACGCCAGCCGGCGGCGGGCGACGAGGCCGCTGCGGCGGCTCCGGCGGTGCTGGCGGCCCTGACCGCCGGACAGCGGACGGTGTTGGAGCCGCAGGATTCCAATTCGGCCGCGATGGTGCCGTCGCCGGTCGTCACGACCCCGAGCGCCGAGGAGGTGGAGCGGATGCTGGCGTGGAAACCGCTCCTGCTGGACTTCGAGGCGACGCCGCTCGCCGAGGTCATCGCGGCGTTCAATGCCCGCAATGCCGTCACGCTGGAGCTGGGTGATCCTTCGCTGGCGGAACTGCCCATCGTGGCCTCGATCCGATCCGACAACGTCGAGGGCTTCGTCCGGCTCCTGGAGGCGGGCAACGGTATCCGCGCCGAGCGCGTGAACGACCGGACCATTGTGTTGCGTCGCGCTCCCTGACGACGCGACCGCTGGTCCCCGGTAGATCATTTGCCGCCCGCCACCTGCCCCGGGGCGTGCGCTTTTTTGTGCGGGGCCAAAAAAAGCCTTAGCGTGATTTTCCGCCTGAAACGTCTCCGTGGGTGCCAAGGCGTTCCTCGATGCCTTATGCCCCGCAACCCCGCCCCGTCCCGTGTCCGGCCGTCGCTCCGTTTCATGCGCCTGTTCATCCTGCTTGCCGTCCTTTGGGCGGGAGGCCGGGCGGTGGGCGCGGAGCCCTCGGCCCCGCGGCGCTTCGACCTGCCGGCCGGACCGGCCGTGGTCACGCTCAAGCGCGCCGCGCAGCAGGGCGGGCTCGAGATCGTCTATTCGGCGGCGCTGGTGCGGGACGTCACCACACGTGCCGTCTCCGGGGATTTTGCTCCGCATGAAGCGCTCGAACGCATGGTGGCCGACACGCCCCTGACGATCATTCGGGACCTTCAGACCGGAGTGCTCAGCGTTGTTCGCCGCACGGAAGTCGAGGTCCCGCCACCCCCTCCTTCCTCACCCCCCAAAGAACCCCCGCGAACCATGAAACGCAAAAATCCGCTCGCCCTCATCGGCACGTGGCTGGCCTTAGCCCTCGGTGCCGCCGGCCAGACTGGCGATGACGCCGCCAACCCGTCCACCTACGCCTCGTTGCAGGGCCGCATCGCCAATGCGGCCACCGGCCAGTACCTCAACAACGTCCGGGTAACGGTCCGTGGCACCGGAACCGTGACGTTCAGCGACCAAACCGGAACCTACCGTTTGCCGCAGGTGCCGGCCGGCACGGTGGTGCTCGATGTGCTCTACACCGGGCTGGATCCGCAGGAGGTTACGGTCGAGCTCGCCGCCGGTACCTCCGCGACGCGGGACATCGAGCTGACCCGGGGCGGCCGGCAAGGCCGTGAGGGGGTGGTGGAGCTCGACTCGTTCACCGTATCCACATCGCGCGAGACCGATGGCCAGGCCATTGCCGCGAACGAGCAGCGGTTTGCTCCCAACGTGAAGAACGTGGTCGCGGCCGATCTCATGGGCGACGTGATGGACGGCAACGTGGGCGAGTTCCTGAAGTTCCTCCCGGGCATCACTGCCGACTACGACAACGAGGACGGATCCACGATTGCCTACATCGCGGTGCGCGGGTTCGCGAGCAACATGGCGACCGTGATGACCGATGGCGCCCAGATGGCCAGTACGTCGACCACGTTTGGCGACTCCCGCCAGTTCTCCTTCAACAGCACCTCGCTCAACAACATCTCACGTGTCGAAGTGACGAAGGTGCCGACACCGTCGTCCCCGGCGGACTCGCTGGCGGGCTCGGTCAACCTCGTCACGAAGAGCGCCTTCGAGCGGAAAAGCGCGCAGTTCCGCTACAACGTCAATTTCACCGGCAACAGCGAGAATCTGAAGCTCGGCCGGGAGGCCCACACCACGGAGAAGAAGATCTTCAAGATCCTGCCCGCGGCCAATTTTGACTACACGCTGCCGATCAGCCCTCGCCTCGGCCTCGTGCTCACCGGTCTCACCACGCGACGTTACACGAAGCAGCACCGGTCCACCACGAGCTACAGCAACGCCGGGACTTCGACTGGCGCCTCCCTCAGTCAGCCTTACCTGTCCAACTACCAGATGTTCAATTCGCCGCGGGTCATCGCACGCGATTCGCTCGGCCTCCGGGTGGACTGGAAGGTCGGCGAGAACGGTGTGCTCTCGGCCGGCACGCAATGGAGCCATTACGCCTCCGAACGCATCGCGACCCAGTTCACGGTCAACGCCGGCACCAACGGCACGCCGACCGTCGCGGGTGGCGTCCCGCTCACCTTTGGGCCGGATTTCGTGAACGGTGCCACCGGACGCGGCAGCGTCTCGATGGGTGGCGCTGCGTCCGTCCACCCCGACCTGACCAATCGCGGGGCCAACCTCAAGTATCGCTACGACGACGGCCGCTGGCGCCTGAACGCCGGCTATGATCGCTCGACGTCGGCCGGCGGCTACCTCGGAACCGACGCCGGCAATTTCCGCCAGTTCGCGATCACCTCGAGCGCACCCTTGCGGGTCAATTTCCGCGGCTCCGATCCGGTGCGGCCGACCACCATCGAGATCTTCGACAACAACAACGTGCCGTGGGACATGAACGACCTGCGCAACTACACCCTGAATACGGCGAACTCGACCCCACGGTCGACCCGCGACGAGGTCGAGACGCTTTCCGCCAGCGCCCGCCGTACGATCGACGCGCTGGCCTTCCCGGCGAGCATCGAACTCGGTGCCATGCGCCGCGAGCAGACGCGCGACATCCGGCGCTACAACATGAACTGGACGTACAACGGCATCAACGGCGACCGGTCGCCGCTGCCCTTCGCCTCCACCCTCGCAAACAATGCGGACAACTACTACGGCTTCGAATCCTTTCCTCATGTGTCACCCGTGCTGGCGTGGCGCGCCTACGAGGCCAACCCGGCGCTCTTCAGCAAGACGGCCGCCCAACTCGTGGCGGAGGAATCATTCCGCATCACGAACTCCCTCGCCTTCGAGGAGACGGTGTCGGCCCTCTACCTGCAGGCCGAGGCGACCTTGCTCAGCGGACGCCTGAAGGTGGTCACCGGGGTGCGTTACGAGGAGACCGACGTCTCCGGCGTGGGGCCGCTCGTTGACCCTGCGGCGGTGTGGGTGCGCGATCCCGACGGCACCTTCGCCCGCGACGCGAACGGTGCGCGTATCCGGAAACCGGAGGCAGGGGCGGTCAACTCGCTGGAACAGCTCGCCCTGACCCATCGCGAACGGGCCGCCAGCAATGGCGCGGTCTATGACGGCTATTATCCGAGCCTGCATTTCACCTACAACGTGAGCGACAACCTGCTGGTCCGCCTCGCCTATGCCCAGACTTACGGCCGGCCCAACCTGACCGAGATCATCCCCAACACCACGATCGATGAGTTCGATCTCGACGATCCGAACGCCATTCAGGGCAACATCACGGTCACCAATCCCGCGCTCAAGCCTTGGAGTGCCGACAACTACGACCTGTCGGTCGAATACTACACCGATCAGGGCGGCCACTTCACGATCGGGGCGTTTCACAAGGACGTGACGGACTTCTTCGGCACCTCGGTGTTCATCACCACCCTCGAGGACACGGAGGCACTGGGTCTCGATCCGGAGTACGTCAACTGGCGTGTCACCACGCGGCTCAACACCGGCGAGGCGCAGATCCGCGGAGCCGAGTTCAGCGTGCGGCATTCGCTCGAGCCGCTGGGTGGGTGGGGACGCCATTTCACGGGGTTCGTGAACGGCACGAAGCTGCAGTTGAAGGGCAGCCGGCTGGCCGACTTTGCCGGCTTCGTGCCCGAGACCCTGAACTGGGGTCTGACCTTCAGCCGGAAGCCCTTTCAGCTGATGGCCAAATGGAACTACCGCGGTCGTCAGCGCAACGGCGCGCAACCCGCATTCGGGGCGGACGGCTTCACCTATCAGAAACGCCGGCTGGCCCTCGATGTGAACCTCGAGGTGCAGGTGTGGAAGGACATGATCCTGTTCTTCAATGCGCAGAACGTCTTCAACGAGCCCTACATCACCGAGATCTACGGCTCGCAAACGCCCGCCTATGCGCGGCGCAGCTTCACCAACCATAACGGCGTGGGCCTGACCCTCGGCGTCAAGGGCTCGTTCTGAGTCATCCGACCATGAACCTTGTCCACCGTTTTCTCCTCCGTTGCCTCGTCGGTGCCTGCGCGCTGGCCGGCCTCGCCCGCGCCCAGGCGGTCGATGTCGTGGTCTACGGGGCCACGCCCGGCGGGATCGCCGCGGCCATCGCCGCGGCAAAAGGCGGCCGCTCCGTCCTGCTCGTCGAGCCGACTATTCGCATCGGCGGCATGACCACCAATGGGCTGTCCCACCCGGACTTCCGGGCGTTCGAGGCCCTGACGGGCTTCTATTGGGAACTCACCCAGCGCACCCTGGCTCATTATCGTCAGGCCTACGGCGAGAATTCGCCGCAGGTGAAGGACACGTTCCGCGGCACCCACGCAGAGCCGAAGGTCAACCTGCAGATCTTTCGGGAAATGCTGGCGGAGTTTCCCGGCATTGAGGTGCGCACCGAATGGATCCTGCGCGACGCGTATGTGCGCGGAGCGTCCGGCAACCGGTTCGTGCGTGCGGCGGTATTTCGCGACGCCGAGGGACGCGAGCACGTGCGCGAAGGCCGGATCTTCATCGATGGCAGCTACGAGGGCGACCTGATCGCTGCGGCGCAGATTCCGTATCGGATCGGCGTCGAGGGACGCGACGAGTACGGCGAGTCCGCCGCGCCCGAAGACGGAAGCGGCGACCTGCAGGGGTACAATTTCCGCCTCGTCATGACGGACGATCCGGCGAACCGGGTCCCGGTTGCGGCGCCTCCGGGCTACCGGCGCGAGGATTTCCTGCCGTTGCTCGACCTCGTGGCCCAGGGAAAGATCAAACAGGCCTTCGGCGGCTACACCGACCGCGACAACATCGTGAAGGCGCAGATTCCCGTCCTGCCCAACCGCAAACGTGACATCAATGACGTCTCCAGCGGCTGGGTCAGGCTCTCGTTGCCCGGGGAGCAGCTCCTGTGGCCCGAGGGGGACGCTGCGGTACGGCGGCGGATCTACGACGAGCACGTGCGCTGGAACGTCGGCCTGATTTATTTTGCGCAGAACGATCTCGGCTTGCCGGCGGCTTTCAGGGAGGCGGCGCAGGTTTGGGGCTGGTGTCGGGATGAGTTTGTGGAGTCCGGCCACATTCCGCCGCAGCTGTACGTGCGCGAAGCGCGCCGCATGGTCGGCCAGCGCATCTTCGTTCAGGGCGACACGCGGCACGCCGACGGCGATGCGCGGGCCGTCTTGCACCGCGACGCGATCGCCATCGGTGACTACGGTCACAGCAGTCACGGCACCCGCCACGAAGGTTCGCGCTTTGGCGGCAAGCGCTATGGCGAGGGCCTGGGGGTGGTCTACGCCCCTTATCAGGTGCCCTACGGTACGATCGTGCCCAGGGACGTGCGCAACGTGCTCGCTCCAGTGCCCGTCAGCGCGTCCCACGTGGGCTTCTGCGCGTTGCGCCTTGAGCCGATCTGGAGCTCCCTCGGCCAGGCGGCTGGGCACGCCGCGCACTTGGCGCTGGGCGCCTCGGGCGACGGGGATGTGCGCACCGTTGACGTCGGGGCGTTGCAGCGACGCCTGCATGCCGATCGCAGCGCGACCATCTATGTGGGCGACGTGCCGCCGGGGCACCCGGAGTTTGCGGCCGTGCAATGGTGGGGCACCTTGGGCGGTTTTCACGGCCTCGCGCCGCGGCCGGCCGGTCGTCTGCTCGGACCTCAGATCGAAGGCCAGCACTCGCAAGGTTGGTTGAATCACGACGCGAGCTTGGGTGAACCGCTGACCGCGGAGCTGGCTCAGCGCTGGACCCGGCTTGCGCGCGAAGCGGGCGTCACCCTCCCGTTGCCCGCCGCCGACGGCCGGACAACGCGGGGCGACTGGATCCGTGCAGCGTTCGCCGCAGCAAAGTAGCTCAGACCGCGGATCGGTCGGATTCGACGGATCCGGCCGATCCCACCGATCAATCAGACCGAACCGCGGGCGAGGGCCGGCTCGGCGTGCGCGGGCTCCGCGGCGCCCTGCTTGCGGAAGCGCGCGGCGAGGCGGCCGAGGTAGAGGTGCACGACCGGGGTGGTGAAGAGCGTGAGCAGCTGGCTCAGCGCGAGTCCGCCGACCACGGCGTAGCCGAGCGGCTGGCGCAGCTCCGAGCCGTCGCCATGTCCCAGCGCGAGCGGCACGCCGCCGAGCATGGCCGCGAGCGTCGTCATCAAGATGGGACGGAATCGCTTCAGGCCCGCCTCGTAGATGGCGTCCGGCGGCGCCATGCCGCGCCGCTCCGCCTCGATGGCGAAGTCGATCATCATGATCGCATTCTTTTTCACGATGCCGATGAGCAGCAGAATGCCGATGATCGCGATCACGCCGATGTCATGGCCGAAGGCCCAGAGCGTGAGCAGGGCGCCGAGTCCGGCCGAGGGCAGCGTCGACAGGATCGTGATCGGGTGGATGAAGCTCTCGTAGAGCATGCCGAGGATGATGTAGATCGCGATGATGGCCGCCGCGATCAGGTAGGGTTGCGAGCGGAGCGAGTCCTGGAAGGCCTGCGCCGTGCCCTGGAAACTGCCGCTCAACGACGGCGGCGCACCGAGGCCGGCGACCTCCTGCTGGATCGCTGTGACCGCGTCGCCTAGCGCGACGTTGGGCGCGAGGTTGAAGGAGAGCGTCACGGCCGGGAACTGGCCGAGGTGGTTGATCGAAAGCGGCTTGGTGGCGTTGCGGTCGAAGGTGACGAGCGAGGAGAGCGGCACCTGGCCTCCGGTGAGCGGCGAGCGCAGGAAGAGCTTGTCGAAGGTTGACGGGTCCTGCTGCAGCTCGGGCGGCACCTCGATGATCACCTTGTACTGGCTGATGTGGGTGTAGAACTGCGTGATTTGGCGCTGGCCGAAGGCGTTGTAGAGGGCGGTGTTGATCGCCTGCGTCGGAATGCCGAAGCGCGCCGCCGCCTGGCGGTCGATGTCGACGTTGAGCGCGGGCGCGGTCGACTGCTGGTCCGAGGCGACGTCGCGCAACTGCGGCAGCGCCTGGAACCGCTCCAGCAGGCGGGGCGCCCAGGTGTTGAGCTCGTCGATGTCGGCGCTGCGCAGGGTGTACTGGAACTGCGTCCGGCTGGAAAGACCGCCCACGTTGAGGTCCTGCTGCGCCTGGAGGAACAGGGTGAAGCCCGGGATGTTCGCCGTGGACCGGCGAAGACGGTTCATGATCGTCCAAACCGAGTCGCGTTCGCCGCGTTCCTTCAGCGTGATCCAGTAGCGGATGGCGTTGGCCCCGCCGCCGCCGCGTCCGCCGGTGCCGACGCGGCATTGGAAGGCGAGCACGCCGGGATCGGCCTGGATGATTGCACCGATGCGGAACGCCTGCTCGTTGATCGCCGCGAAGGAAATGTCAGGCGGCCCCTCGGCCGTGCCGGTGATGAAGCCTGTGTCCTGCTGCGGAAAGAAGCCTTTCGGCATCTTCACGAACGTGAGCACGGTCAACCCGAGGGTGACGAAGAGCGAAAGCAGGGTCAGGGCCTGGTGCCGCAGCACGAGCCGGAGACCCCACGCGTAGCCGCGCTCGAGTCCGGCGAAGAACCGCTCGGCCAGCCGGTCAAGTCGGGCGAAGAGTCCTGCGCCGGTGGGCGGACGGTGGGTGTGCAGGAAGCGCGAGCACATCATCGGCACGAAGGTGAGGGACACAAAGCCCGAGATGAGCACGGTGGCCGTGACGGTGACGGCGAACTCGCGGAAGAGGCGGCCTACGATGCCGCCCATCAGGAGCACGGGGATGAAGACCGCGACGAGCGACAGGCTGATCGAAAGGATGGTGAAGCCGATCTCGGAGGCGCCCTTCAACGCGGCCTCCCTCGGCGGCATGCCCTCCTCGATGTGCCGGTAGATGTTTTCCAGCATCACGATCGCGTCGTCGATGACGAAGCCGACGCTGATCGTCAGGGCCATGAGCGAGAGATTGTTGAGGCTGAAACCCAGCGCGTGCATCACCGCGAAGGTCGCGACGATGGAAATGGGCACGACGGCGCTGGAGATCAGGGTGGCGCGCACGTTGCGCAAGAAGACGAAGACGACGCCGGTCACGAGCGCCATGGTCAGGACGAGATGGAACTCCACCTCGGCGACGGAGGCGCGGATGGTGCGCATGCGGTCGCTCAGCACCTCGATGCGGATCGAGGGTGGGACGGCGGCCTGGAGTTCGGGCAGGAGGGCGCGCACGCGTTCAACGGTGTCGATCACGTTCGCATCGGCCTGCTTGCGGATGATGATGCCGAGGCCGCGCTGGTTGTTGACGAGGGCGGCGGAGCGGACGTTTTCCGGGCCGGCCACGGCGCGACCGACGTCGCGCACGCGGATCGGGGCGCCGTTGCGGTAGGCGAGGATCAGGTCGTTGTACGGCGCGGCGTTGAGCAGCTGATCGTTGGCGTAGATGGCGAAGCTTTGGTTCGGACCGTCGAGGCTGCCCTTGGGCGAGTTGACCGTGGCCTGGGCGATGACCCCGCGCACGTCGTCGAGGCTGAGGCCGAGGGCGGCGAGCTTGGTCGGGTCGACCTGCACGCGTACCGCTGGTTTCTGCTCGCCCATGATGTCGACCTGCGCGACGCCGCGCAGCTGCGAGAGCTGTTGGGCGACGATGTTGCTCGCGTAGTCGCTGACCTCGGTGAGGGGCAGCACCTCGGACACCATGCTGAGCAGCATGATGGGCGAGTCGGCAGGGTTGACCTTGCGGTAGGTGGGCGGGCTCGGCAGCTCGGTCGGGAGCCGGCCCCCGGCGGCGTTGATCGCGGCCTGTACCTCCTGGGCGGCCGCGTCGATGTCGATATCGAGGTCGAACTGCAGCGTGATCGAGACCGTGCCGAGTCCGCTGACCGACGACATCTGGGTGATGCCCGGGATGAGCGCGAGTTGGTTTTCGAGCGGGGTCGCGACCGACGACGCCATCGTCTCGGGGCTGGCGCCCGGCAGGCTGGCGGAGACCTGGAGGGTGGGGAACTCGACCTGCGGAAGCGGCGCGACGGGCAGCAGCGGGAAGGCGACGAGGCCGAAGAGGAAAATGCCGACCGTGAGCAGCACGGTCGCGACGGGGCGCCGGATGAACGGCGTCGAGAGGCTGAGCGGGGTGGCGGGCGTCATGGGGTTACTCCACGGCGACGACGAGGGCGCCGGGCTTGAGTTTGGCGTGGCCGTCGAGCACGACGCGGTCGCCCGCGGCAAGGCCCTCGACGACGGTGATGTCGCCGGCGGTGAACACCGTCTTCACCGTGCGGGGTTCGACGGTGTTGTCCGGTCGCAGCCGGTAAACAAAGGGACCGTCGAGCCCGGGCTGGACGGAGCGGGCGGGCACGACGATGGCATTGTGCCGGGTTTCGACCAAGATGCGCGCGGTGACAAACTGGCCGGGCCACAGGCTGAGGTCGTCGTTGGCGAAGAGCGCCTTCAGGCGGAGAGTGCCGGTCGCGAGGTCGATCTGGTTGTCGATCAGCTCGAGCCGGCCGGTGGCGAGCCGGGCGTTGTCCTCACCAAAGGCTTCGACGGTCAGCGGGTCGGGTTGGCGTGCGGCGGCGCGCAGGGCGGGCAGGTGGCTCTGCGGCAGCGTGAACACCACCGTGATCGGCTGCATCTGGGTGATCACCACGAGACCGGCGCCTTGGTTCGCCGTGACGACGTTGCCCGCATCGACGAGGCGGAACCCGGTGCGGCCCGAGACGGGGGAGCGCACGGTGGTGAAGTCGAGATCGAGCTGGGCGGCCTGCAAGGCGGCCTCGTCGGCCTGCACGAGTGCGATCAGACGGGCGACGGTCGCCTCCTGCTGTTCGAGCAGGCGGCGGCCCTCGACGTTGCTCTCGACCAGGGTGCGCACGCGGGCGAGTTCGAGCCGGGCGCTGGCGAGCTGGGCCTCGTCCTGCAGTTTCTTGGCGCGCGCCTGCTCAACGATGGCCTCGTAGGGCCGCGGATCGATCTGCGCGAGCACCGCGCCCTCCTCGACGGTCTGGCCCTCGGTGAAGTTGACCCGGTCGAGCGTGCCACTGACCCGCGGACGCACGGTGACCGTGCTGGCCGGCTGCACCGAGCCGATGCCGGTCAACCACACCGGCACGTCACGGGCGACTGCGGTGGCCAGCGTCACCGCCACCGCCTGGGGGCCCCCGGCGCGGGTGGCCTCGGACGGCGAAGCGGCGCCGCGACGCCAAACGAAGAGACCGGCGGCGAGGGCGGCGCCGACCAGGAGGAGAAGCCAGACTTTTTTCATGCGGAAGCGGGAAGACGGCCGGAGCGGTCGGCGGAGTGCGGACGGGGGCAGGCGGGGCGAGCGGACGAACCAAATACGACGCCCGGGGCAGGGTGGTCGTTACAGCGATGATTTGGGCGGGAAAGCCGGCGGTACGCCAGCGCAAGGTGACGGCGCGGGCAGAGAATGCGTTGACCCGTCCGGGGCCAAAAACAGACTCCGGCCATGGCTTCGTACCCCAAGCGCTTTCAGATCTCGCGTCGGTCGTTTGTCCAACGTTGCTCCGTGCTCGCTGCCGCCACGGGCCTGCCCGGCTGGTTCATCGAACGGCAGCTGCGTGCGGCAGAGACCCCGGCACCCCTCCTTTCAGCCAACGACCGTCCCGGCATTGCCCTCGTCGGCTGCGGCGGCATGGGCACTGCGGATGCCCGCAACGCCGCCAACCATGGCAACGTGATCGCGGTGTGCGACGTGGATCAGACGCGCGCCGAAGAGGCCGCGGTTAAGCTTACGCCCGAAGGCGGATCGAAGCCGTCGATCCACGGTGATTTCCGCGAGCTGCTCGCGCGCAAGGACATCGACGTGATCATCAACGGCACGCCGGACCACTGGCATACGCTGGTCAACCTCGGGGCCATCCGCGCAGGCAAGGACGTTTACTCCGAAAAGCCCCTTACGCTCACCATCGACGAGGGCCGGCGCCTCGTGCGGGAGGCCACGGCGCGCGGCACCGTGCTGCAGACCGGCACGCAGCAACGCAGTATGGAACGGTTTCGCCTCGCCTGCGAACTCGTGCGCAACGGCCGGCTGGGCAAGCTCTCCGAGGTGAAGGTCTGGCTGCCGGCCGGCCTGCGCGAAGGGCCCTTTGCCACCGCGCCCGTACCCGAGGGCTTGAACTGGGACTACTGGCTCGGGCCTGCCCCCAAGGTCGACTACGTGCCGGAACGCTGCCACCGTACCTTCCGCTTCTGGTACGACTATTCCGGCGGCACCATGACTGACTGGGGCGCCCACCACAACGACATCGCCTACTGGGCGATCGGGCAACGGGCCCCCGTTCGGGTCGAGTCCACCCGGCTGGCCGAGCCGATTCCGGGCGGCTACGACGCGGTGAGCGAATACGAGGTGCGGTACACCTATGCCGACGGCACCAAGCTCACCATCCTGACCACGCGTGACGACAGCATCTACGGCGCGAAGATCAACCCGGACGGGCAGCGCAACGGCATCCGTTTCGAAGGCTCCAACGGCTGGCTCTGGGTCAATCGCAGCGAGATCAAGGCGAGCGACATGGAACTCCTGCGCACGCCGCTGCCCGACGACGCGACGCGCCTCTACGTGAGCCGGGATCACATGCAGAACTTCTTCGACTGCGTGCGCTCCCGGGCCAAGCCGATCTGCGACGTCGAGACCGGCCACCTTTCCGCCAACATGTGCCACCTCGGGGCGATCTCGCTGCGCACGCACCGCGCGCTCACCTGGGATGCCGACCGCGAGGTCTTCACCGGGGAGCATGCCGCGGAGGGCAATGCCCACCTCGCCCGCGAGCTGCGCGCCCCGTACGACTATTCGTTTGTCTGAGCCGGCTGCGCCCGCGCCGGGCCCGGCCCGCCGGACGCGCGTATCCATGCTCTCGTTACGCCGCTTCCTGCCTCGGATCGCTGCCGCCCTGCTGGCTGCCACGGCCGTCGGTGCCGCCGAGGTGCGGGTGGACGGCGCCGCTGCGCTCCGGGCCGCCGTGGCCTCGGCCGTCCCGGGCACGCGCATTGTACTGGCCTCGGGGGACTACGGCGGCGGGTTTCATTTCGCAAATCTGCGCGGCGAGCCGGGTCGCCCCATTGTCATCGCCGCGGCCGATCCGGCCCGTCCGCCTGTCTTCGCGGATGCGAACGTCGCCCTGCATTTCTCCAATCCGGCCCACCTTGAGGTGCACGACCTCGTCATCACCCGGATGGCGCACAACGGCATCAACCTCGACGACACCGGCGGTCCAGGCGGCGCGGCGGGCGCCCACCATGTGCTGCTCCAGGGCCTGCGGGTGAGCGACATCGGCGGAGCGGGCAACCACGATGGCATCAAGGCCTCCGGAATCTGGGACCTCACGGTGCGCGCGGGCACGATCGAGCGCTGGGGCACGCGCGGTGGCTCGGCGATCGACTTGGTCGGCTGCCATCGCGTCGCGATCGAAGACACCGTGATTCGGCATCGCGAACCGGCACCGCCGGATTGCACCGGCGTGCAGGCAAAGGGCGGCTCGAGCGCGGTCGCGATCCGACGCAACCGTTTCGAACATGCCGGCGGGCGCGCGGTGAATCTCGGCGGCAGCACAGGGCGGGCTTATTTCCGGCCAGCGCTGGCGGACGGCGGCGGTCACGCCGAGGCCCGCGACCTGCTCGTCGAGCGCAACGTCTTTATCGGGAGCGTGGCTCCGGTGGCTTTCGTCGGCGTCGACCGCGCCGTGGTGCGGTTCAACACGATCGAGCGGCCGGGCCGGTGGGTCGCGCGCATCCTGCAGGAGACCCGTGAGGCCGATTTCGTGCCCTGTCGCGGAGGCGAGTTCACCGACAACCTGATCCTGTACGAAGGCACGCGGACGGCCGCGACCCTCATCAACGTCGGCGCCGGCACCGCCCCGGAGACCTTCGTCTTTGCGCGCAATGCCTGGTTCAACCTCGACGCGCCGGAGCGCAGCCGGCCCGTGTTGCCGGTGACCGAAACCGGCGGGCACTACGGCCTCGACCGCGTCCAGGCCACGGGCCTCGCCGGCGCCACCGCACCGGCGGGGGGCCGCTAAGCGGACCTTGGGTCGCGCTCCGCCGCCTTCGGCGGGCGACCTGTAAGGAACTACAGTGGCGGCCTCCGCTGCGCTGGCTATACTCGTGCATCATCCGTTCGTTCGCCGATGCACCGTTCTCTCCGCTTCGTGATCCCGTCGTTTTCAATGCTCGCGCGTGTCATCGTGCTGGGTCTCGTGCTCGGTGCGTCGGCCGCAACGTCGTTCGCAGCCGGACTCCGTGCGCGCGTGTCGATCCACGTCGAAGCCCTCGACCCCGGCGCCCAGAAACTCGTCGAACTCTACGGCACGCAGAACGGCCCGATCCATGGCCGTGTGTTCTTCAAGGCCGGGGCGTCCCGCACGGAGATGCCGGCCAATGCCGGGCCGGGCTTCGCCGGACAGGTCATTGTTGCCACCGCTGCGGGGCAGGTGCACCAGATCTCACCGGCGGCGGAAGCGTACCTGACCTGGCCGCGCCGCACACCGGAGAAGGCACCGCGGATCGAGGCGCAGCGCTCCGGCAAGACCCAGACCATCGCGGGCTACGCGTGTGAGCAGGTGATCTTTCAATTCGGCGTGGAGACGTGGGAGTTCTGGGTCACGAAGGACCTGCCCGGCCTGACCGCCCTCGATGTTTCCGACAACACCCTCGATGCCCGGCGGCGCGCGATGTACCGCCAACTCGGAGGCGTGCCGATCCGCTCCATCAACACCACGGCCACCTACCGTCTCACCTCTGATCTCACGGAGATCGAGGCGCAGGCCCTGGAGGATGCGCTGTTCACGGTCCCGGCCGGCTACGTGCAGGTGAAGGATGCCGGCGACCTGATGAAGCGGACCTCGCGGGCCGCCCCACGTTGACCCCGATTACGCATGCCCACGTCGATGTTCCCTTTGAGCGTCTTACGGTTTGCCGTGGCGGCGGCGCTGTTGGCGACCACGTCTGTCCTCGCGGCCTCCACCCCGGCGAAACCGGTGTCCAAGCGCGAGGCGCGCGCGATGGAGAAGGCCTTGGCGGACCGGCTCAGCCGCGACCAAAGCTTTGCCATGGAACGCTGGCGTACCTACGAACTCACACGCGTCGTGGGCGAGCCGTTCGCCAAGGTCATTGAGACTTGGGGACCCTACACGAGCGTGTCGGACGACGGTCGCGGGGGAAAGGTCTACGCCTACGAGAACGGGCTCACGAGCAACTTCGGCGAGTACACCCCGGGCTACGAAGTCACCGACCCCTTCGGCAACGTGATCGAGCGCAAGGAGGCGCGGGACACGCGGAGGAGCAGCCATTGGACCTTGTTCAAGGACGTGTATGTGGACGCCGCCGGGATCGTGACCCGAATCACGCGCGGTACGCGTGGGCTCGGAACGATCGATCCCAAGTTTGTGACCATGCGCAACGAGTCGTTTGCCTTCACGGGCAAGAGCCGCGAGACCATGGCCGAGCGCATCCGTGCGCACATCCGCGACAGCGGTTACGTGTTGAGGAGCGATACCGGCGACCGCATCGTCTACCGTGAGTTCACGCAGTTCGGCCGCGCGAGCGAATGCGGCGCGGATCTCTATGGCTTGATCCGCGTCACGGTGGAGATCCGCGAAGCGCAACTCGATGTCCTAGTAGATGCGGACTTGTACTCCACTATTTTCGGCGCGCGCCTCGTGATCAACGCCAACGACGACATCGCCGCGGAGAATCACGAGGCCTTTGGCACCTACGTGGCCAAAGTGCCGAAGGAAGTGCGCGCGGCCTACCCGGAGGCAATCTACGACGAGAACGACGTTGTCGTGAACCCGTTTGTCGGCCGGCGAATGTTGGAGTTTTTCGTCGGATACGTAGACGAGTTGCGCGACCTGTGCCGCTGAGGCTGCGCCGGCGGTGAACCTTCCCGCGCGGCGGCCGGGATCGGGATTGAGCCGCGGCCGGATGTCCCTCCGAATGCGGCTGCCATGATCGAACTTGTCCACGTGCGCGTGCGCCGCGCCGACCTTCACACCCGCCTGCCGTTCAAGTACGGCATCGCCGTCCTCACCGAGACGCCGCACGCCTTCGTCGAGGTGGCGCTCCGGGTCGACGGCATCGAGGCGCGCGGCGTGGCCGCCGATCACCTCCCGCCGAAGTGGTTTACCAAGAACCCGACGCGGGCGGTGGCAGAGGAGATTGCGGAGCTGGTCGACGTGGTGACCACGGCCGGACGGCTCGCCCTCGGGGGACGCGGGGCGACGATCTTCGATCTGTGGCTGGAGGCCCATCACCGCATGGAGGCGACGCGGCGCGAACGTGGCTGGCCGCCGTTGCTCGCCCAGTTTGGCACGTCGCTGGTGGAGCGCGCCGCGATCGATGCCTTTTGCCGGGCCAAGGGCCTGACCTTTGCCGTGGCGCTCCGAACCGGCGCGCTCGGCCTGCGGCTTGGCGACATCCACCCGGAACTGGCGGGGCATGCGCCTGCGCAACTCCTGCCGCCGGCGCCGCTCGCCCGCGTCTCGGTGCGCCACACGGTCGGCCTCGCCGATCCGTTGCAGGCCGGCGACACGACGACCCCGCTCGCGGACGGATTGCCTGAGACCCTGGAGGAAAACATCGCCGCCTACGGCCTGCGCCAGTTCAAGGTGAAGTTCACCGGGCCCCAGGACCTGCCGCGGCTGGAGCGGATTTTCGGGCTGATCGCGCCGGCGCTCGCTGCTCCCGGCGGTTGGCTCACGCTCGACGGCAACGAGAGCTTCACCGACGTCGGGGCGTTTCAGGCGATGTGGTCGGCGTTGCAGGCGCTGCCGGCGTGGGCACGGGTGCGCGGCGCGCTCGGTTGCGTGGAGCAGCCCTTCCATCGCGCCGTGGCGCTGGAGCCGGCCACGACCGGCGCGCTGCTGGCGTGGCCGGAACGTCCGCCGCTCATCATCGACGAATCGGATGGCGAACTCGACAGCCTGCGCCGCGCGCTCGCGGGCGGCTACATCGGCACGAGTCACAAAAACTGCAAAGGGGTCTTCCACGGCGTGGCCAACGCCTGCCTGCTCGCGCTCCGGGCGGAACGCGAAGGCCGCCACGGCCTCCAGACGGGCGAGGACCTCTCGAACATCGGCCCCGTGGCGCTCCAGCAGGATCTGGCTGTGCAGGCGGCGCTGGGCATCGCGAGTGTCGAACGCAACGGCCACCATTACTTCCGCGGCCTGTCGTTCCTGCCGGAGAACGTGCAGGTGCAGGTGGTCGCGGCGCATCCCGACTTGTACGCGCGCCATGCACGTGGCTTCCCCGCGTTGCGCATCCGCGACGGCCAGCTCGACCTCGGCACGGTCAACGCGGCACCGTTTGGCGTCGGCTTCTGGCCGGAGCTGGACGCGTTTCCGACCGTGGGCTGAGACGGACGGTGCGAGACGGGCGCACGGCTGCGCCGTGGGACTTTAATATAAGGTTGGAGCACGCCTTGTGACACCCGGGCGCGTTGGGGATAAGCGCGTCACGCCCCTTGCCCCTTACCCCGCCGGGTGCCCTGCAGTCTGCGTGCGTGGGGAGTCGGGGGCGTCGACCCCGCCGGATCTTATCCGGCCTGACTCAACCCTAACCCACATGAAACTTATCCGAACCCTGCTCAGTCTCCCGCCCCTCGCCGCCGCGACGGCGGGCGTCTGGGCTCAGCAACGCACCGCCGCCGATGCTCCGGCTGCCGAGACACCGACCGTCGAACTCAGTCCCTTCGTGGTGAACAGCGAACGCGACACCGGCTACGCTGCCGCCACCACGCTCGCCGGCACCCGCCTGAACACGCCCGTGAAGGACATCGGTGCGTCGCTCTCGATCTACACCAAGGATTTTCTCACCGACCTGGGTGTGACCTCCGCCAGCGACCTGCTCGTGTATGCGACGGGCATGGATGCGGCCGGTCCGCAGGGCAACTACTCCGGAGCGACCAACTCCATCGCCGAGCCGCAGGTGATCGGTGAAGGACCGCGCGTCAACCCGCAGTCGGGTTCGCGCACCCGCGGCCTGGCCACGCCCGAGTACACCCGCGGGTTCTTCATCAGCGACATCGCGATCGACTCGTACAATACCTCCGCGGTCACCGTGAATCGCGGGCCGAACGCCATGCTCTTCGGCATCGGCAGCCCGGCGGGCGTGGTCGACACCACCCTGGTCGCAGCCGACCTCAATCGTGACCAGAACAAGATCGAGCAGCGCGTCGGCGACAACGGCAGCCTGCGCCATGTGCTCGACCTCAACCGGGTCGTCATCCCTGGCAAACTCGCGCTGCGTCTCGCCGCGCTCGACGATCACGAGAAGTTCGACCAGCGGCCCGCCTACGAAAAGAAGACCCGGCTCTTCGGCACCGCCACCTACCGGCCCTTCCGCTCGACGGCGATCCGGGGCAATTTCGAAACGGGCAAGACCCGCGCGAACCGTCCGATCACGGTGCTCCCCTTCAACAGCATCAGCGAATACTGGTACGCCGCGGGTCGGCCGACGTACGACTGGACGTTCTACGACGATCCGGCCCGCAACCCGTCCGCGTCCACGCAGGCCGCGCAGAACTTCCGTCCGCCCACAATCAACCAGGCGCAGATCTTCGGTGGCATCGTCATTCCGTATTCGTCGTCGACCGCGCGGACGCCCGACCTCTCTTTCGTAAGTGTGGTCAACGGCACCGGGGGCACCGGGCTCAACCAGATCCGCAACGGCCTGTTTCATCCCACCGCCAACCGCGACCAGGCCGGTGACGGCATCAACTTCTACGAGACCACGAACATCGGCGAGACGGCTCTCCCGGCGACGCTCTTCCCCGGCGGCGTGCGTCCGGCCGGTGTGAAGATGCAAGGTTTCACCAACTACGACGCCTTCGCCTTCAACCGCCGCATGCTCGACGAAACGTCGTATCAAGACGACAACTTCCGCACCTACACTGCCGCGCTCGAGCAAGGCGCCTGGCGCGACCGCAATGGCCAGGATCGGGTCGGCATCGAGCTCGCGTACTATCGCCAGCAGTTCGACCGCAATTCTAAGAACTCGTTCTTCTCCCAGGGCAACGGCAACCACATCCGCATCGATCCCAACGTGACGCTGCCGGACGGGCGCCCCAATCCCAACGTCGGCCGTCCGTACGCGTCCGGTGCCTCCAATGCGAGCTGGGACTGGGTCGAGACCGATCGTGAGACCCTCCGCGCCACCGCCTACGTGCGCTACGACTTCAAGGAACTCTCTCCGCGCGCTGGCAAATGGCTCGGCCGCCACACCCTGACTGGCCTCGCCGAGCAGAATGCCGTCGACAACCTCATCTATCAGACCCGGCTTGGCACCACCGGCGCCGTGGCCGACACCGTCGGGGCCGCCGTCGACCGCTTCAACCGCCGGCCCAACGTGCTGGTCTACATCGGCGATTCGATCTTGGACGGACGCGACCTGCGCCTCGAGCCGATCCGCATTCCCGAGCTGACGGCTGGTGTCACCTCGCCGACGCGCTACTTCAACGCTCCGGCGGGCAGCTCCGCCCAAGGCGACTGGGCACAGGCCGAGACGGCCCTGCCCGAGATTCTCCACGGCGGCACGGCCACGCGCGAGGTCATCAAGTCCCAGGCGGCCATCCTGCAGAGCTACTGGCTCGCGGACCACGTGATCACCACGATTGGGTGGCGCAAGGACAAGGACTACCTCTCGCGCCTGAACCTCACCTACCCGAACAACCCGACCAAGAATCGCTTTCGCAACGGCGAGTTCGGCTTCCGTTCCACGCCGCCGTTCAACGTCGAGGGCGAGGTCGAGAGCTACTCGGTGGTGGTGCGCTGGCCGAAACGCCTGCTCCGCCTACCCGAGGGCACCGACCTCAGCCTGTTCTACAACGAATCGTCGAACTTCACCCCGGCCGGCGGCCGCATCACCGCCCTCAACCAGAAGCTCACACCGCCCGAGGGTACGACGGAAGAGTTTGGCTTCGGCCTGTCGCTGCTCAACGACCGGCTGAACATCCGCTACAACCGGTTTGAGACCCGGGTGACCAACGCCAGCTTCAATAGCCCGTCTTATAGCGCGGCCTACGGCAACGGCGTCTCGCAGATCGCGGGCTTCTGGGCTGGCGAGCGCAACATCAACCCAGGCATCGATCGCACGGCCGAGATCGAGCGCCTCTTCAGTCCGGTGCCGGAGTTCCGCGACGCGTACGGCTTCCAGCTCGTGACCAACGCCAACGGCACCTTCGGCTTCACCGGCACGATCCCGCCCGGCATCACCGACACCACCGACTACGTGGCGCGCGGCCACGAGGTGGAGATCGTGTACAATGCGACCCGGAATTGGCGCACCCTGCTCAACGTTTCCAAGCAGGAGACCGTGCAGTCGAACATCGCGCCCAACACTCGCGAGTTCGTCGAGAAGATGCGCCCGATCTGGGCCGAGTTCGCCAGCCGTCCCCGTGCGAACTATCCGGCGGGTTACGTACCGGGCACGCCGTTGCCCCCCGGCACAGAGACGGTCGGCTCGTGGGTCCAGACGAACGTCCTCGTGCCCTACGCCACCACCCTCGCCAACGAGGGCCAGGTGTCGGCGGAGCAGCGCAAATGGCGCGTCAACCTCGTCACCAACTACAGCTTCGACCGCGAGTCGCGCCTGAAGGGCTTCGCCATCGGCTCGGGCGTGCGCTGGCAGGACAAGTATGCGCTCGGCTACCCGACCCGGTTCAATCCGGATGGCAGCGTGTTCGTCGACATCGCCAATCCTTACTGGAGCGACGACGATCTCAACGTGGACGCTTGGGTCAGTTACCAGCGCCGCATCCTGAACAGCCGCGTCGACTGGAAGGTGCAGCTCAACGTGCGCAACCTCATCGGCGACGAGGATCCGCTGGCCATCACCGTCCAGCCGGACGGGTCGCCCGCCATCACGCGTCTCCCGCCGGAGAAGCGGATCTACCTGACCAATACGTTCAGCTTCTGAACGCGGTTTTCCGGCGGGGCGCTCCTGCGCCCCGCCGGATTCCGGGCGGCACGGCCGCCCGTCTGCAGCGGGCTTTCCCCGTGCGTGCGACGCGCGGCCGGCCGCGCTTTGTCCCGATCCCGCGGTTCCGTCCGCAGCCCTTCAGCCTTCCTCCCGTATGAATCCTGTCTCCTTCCTTCCCCGCTGGACCGTCCTGGCCGCCGCGCTGCTTGCCGGCGTCGCCCCGACGGTCCAGGCCGCCGGCGAGAACTATCCGTTCCCGCAGAGCATCACCTATCCGCACGGCATCAAGCCGACCAATTACACGCAGGCGCAGATGAACACCGACCTGCAGTCGAAGTACAACCAATGGCGCAGCCTTTACCTGACGACCAACGGCTGCGCACCGGGCGAGATGCGCGTGTACTGCTATCCCACCTACGGTGAAGGGCAGACCATCTCGGAGGGCCAGGGGTACGGGCTGGTGCTTTCCGTCTACATGGCGAATGGGACCAACACCGGACGCGAGGACTTCGATGCGCTTTACCGTTACGTTCAGCGCTACCGGTTGCCCGACTGCGGGCTGATGAGCTGGAAGATCAGCGCCGACGGCCTGACCGCCGACACCTGGTCCGCGCCCGATGGCGACATCGACATTGCGTTCGCCCTGGTGATGGCCCACCGCCAATGGGGCAGCGACGGTGCGATCAACTACCTCGCCGAGGCGCAGGCCTACATCGCCAACCTCATGACCTACGCGGTCAACAAGACGAACTGGAACATCAGCAACGCCCAGTTCGCCGACACCAGCCTGAAGAATGTCTGCTCCTACCAGATCCCCTATGCGTTCAAGGTCTTCCATGACGTCTCCGGCGACAGCCGCTGGATCAACGTCATCGAGGCGGCGTACGACATGTTCGGTCATTTCCAGACCCTCAATCCAGCGACAGGCCTGGTGCCCAACGTCTGCCGCATGCCGACCTACGTCGACTTTGGCGACGGCAACTTCAAGTACGGCTACGATGCCTCGCGCATCCCGTGGCGGGTGGCGGTCGACTACCTCTGGCACGGCCAGGCGCTCAGCCCGCTGGCGCAGGCCCTGCCGCTGCGCAACACGACGTGGTTCCAAGGCGCCAGCGGTGGCGTTCCGTCCAAGCACTACGCCGAGTACAAGCTGAACGGTCAGCGCAACGTGCGCTACGGCTCGCCCGGCAACATGGTGGGACCGATGGCGGTCGCCGCCATGGTGGACTCCGGTCAGCAGGCGTGGTTGAACACGCTCTACGACTACCTGATCGGCCGGCCGGTGAGCTACGATTGGCCTTCCGGCTATTACCAGGACTCCGTGCTGCTGATGACGTTGCTGGCGATCACCGGAAACTTCCCGGACATGTGGAATATGACGCCGGCCCCGCCCCCGCCTCCGCCGCCGGTGAACCTCGCCCTCAACCAGCCGGTGACCGCCTCATCGGTGTCGTCGGGATATGTGGCTGCGAACGCCGTGGATGGAAACGGCGGTACGCGCTGGGCCTCGGCCAGCTCCGATCCGCAATGGATCCAGGTGGATCTGGGTTCGGTCCGTTCCGTGTCCAACGTCCGCCTCCAGTGGGAAGCCGCCTACGGCAAGGCTTACCAGGTGCAGGTGTCGGCCGATGCGACCACGTGGACGACGGTCGCCGGCACGAGCACCGGCGATGGCGGTTTGGACGATCTGTCGTTCGCCGCCACCCCGGCGCGTTACGTGCGCATCTACGGCACGGCGCGCGGCACGCGCTACGGTTACTCATTGTGGGAGTTCGAGGTCTACTGAGACCTTTGACCGCCGGGGGCACGCGAACCGGTTCGCGTGCCCCCGGCGGACTTGTTTGCACCGGTTTTGACTCCGGCAAGCGAAGAGGCGGTGAACGAAGGCCTTGGGCGTTCGTGGGAGGATTCCTCGTGCCTGCCCTCAGGTCACGGAGACGAGGCGCCGGTCAACCAGTACCGCGGCGTACCACTCCCGCCAACGGTCCCCACTTGCCAAGCTCGTGCTGCGATCGTGGATGACGGCATCTTCGACGGAAGGCAGGCTGTAGAGGATGCGTCCGAGACCATGCTGCTGACTTAGCAGGCACGGGTGACCGTCCTGGTCGCGGGCGAGCACGCGGGCCGTCGTCGGTTCGACGACGAAACGCGCCTCGTCCGGCGTGGGTGGAAAACTCCAACGGTGTCCGAAGGCATCCACGGTCAGCCGGCAATTGAGGGCATAGTTGACCGCATGGGCGCCGAGGAACTGCGCGTACGTGGCGCCCCAGTTGCGAACGGAAACGCCGTGCAGGATCAGCTGTCCGCCTTGTTCGACCCAGCGGTGCAGGGTGCGGATCTCCTCCGGACTCAGGCTCTGGCCGACAAAGAGCAACGGGGCCGAACCGGGCGGTGGCAGCGTTGCCCGGCGGGCAAAGCCGGGTGTGGCCCCGGCTTCGGCGGCGAGATGCCAAGCGATGAGGTAGCGACGGCCGAGCTGGCGTTGTGGATTGGGCGGACGCAGGTACTCCGGCGCGGTTGGCTGCGTGTGATCGGGAAGATAGAAGACGAGGTCGGGCTGGGTGCGCGGCGGAAGCGACTCCGGATCGGCGGCCCACGCGGCGAGCTGATGGGTCGCGGCGGCCAGCGCTGGCTTCGGTCGGCCCTGCGGGTTCACGAGCCCCAATGAGCGTTCCATCTCGCAGAACCGGTACGGGTGCTCGAGCGAACGAATGTCTCGCAGGCACCACCACAGCATACCGTTGACACCCTCCGCGGCGGTGGCGGGCAGGGCAGCCGCAAGGAAGTCGCGCTGGACCGCGTCGCCGAAGGTGAGGATCGTGCCGAACTCCTGGAAGAGCACGGGACCGTAGGCTCGGGCGTAGGCGCAGTAGTAAGGGAAAAGCCGGCGGGACAGCGCATCATCGAGTCCGCCCAGCGGCACCGGCGACCAGTTGGCCACCGGGTACGCGTGCATGCTGAGGAAGTCCGTGCCCGGTTGGTTGGTGAAGGCCCAGCCCGTGTCGTTGGTCACCTGGCCCATGTCGCAGCCGCTTACGATCATCACGTGCGGACAAGTCTCCTTGATCGCCGCGCACACCCGGGCGCACCACGCGGCGATGTCGCCGAAGGAGGCTGCAGCCGAGTCGGGCAGGCAGCCCATCTCGTTGCCCAGATCCACCGCGAGCAGGTGGTTGCGATGACGGGCAAAGGTGCGGGCGGCGCGCCGCGCGAAGGCCTCCGCCCGGCTGGCCATGAACGGATCCGCATAGAGGTTGCGCGCTCCTTTCCATGCCGGCCAGAAGATGCCGCCGCTCATCCAGCCGGAGAACAGGGACGGATGCGCCCATAAACCGCGGGCGGCGCAGGCCGAGAGCAGCCATTCGAGGCGCTCGAACGAACGGTCGACGTAACGGCCGGCTTCCGGCTCGAAATCCTGCCAGCGCAGAAAGAAGCGGACGGTGTTGAAGCCGAGTCCGACGATCAGATCGAGGTCCGCTTCGATCTCGTCGGCGTCCCAGTTCGCCCACATGTGCAGCCCGCTCGAGGCGGGCCAATAGTTCACCCCGACGGGAAAAAGCCGTCGGTCGCGATGGACGAAGTAACCTTGGGCATCGATCGACAGCGCGGTGGACATGACGACGGGGCGGGGTGGAAGGAGGAGCAAGTCCGCCCCGGCGGTCCGGACAATCCTCCCTCCAGCCTTACGTTAAGGCGACAGCGGGCTTGCCGGTCGTCTGCGTCGTCCCGCATCGTCGGGGTATGGCGAAGGTGAGCATCACGCGAATCGCCGCGGACCTCGGCGTGTCGGCGATGTCGGTCTCGGTGGCGCTGCGCGGCAAACCCGGGGTGTCGGAGGCGCTGCGCGCCCGCATTCTCGCGCATGCGCGCAAGCTCGGTTATAAGCCGGACCCCGTCACGGCGGAGCTCATGGCCATGGTGCGCTCGCGGCATCGTGCGCGGGGCGCCGAGACGATCGCCTTCCTCAACACGTTTTCCGATCCGGATTTCTTTCGCCGGGTCGATGGCTTCATGGCGTTCTTCCGCGGGGCGAAAGCCGAGGCGGCGCGGTTCGGGTATCGGGTGGAGATGTTCGACGCCCGCGCCAAGGGAATGAGCGAGGGCCGGCTGGCCTCGATTCTCAAGGCGCGGGGCGTACGTGGCGTGCTGGTTGGACCGCGCTGGATGAACGAGCCCGACATCGATTTCCCGTGGTCGGAGTTCAGCGTGGTGCTGGTCGGCGAGGCGGCGTACGGTCCCAACCTGAACCGGGTGTGCAACCACCACATCCATAGTTGCGCCACGGCGCTGAAGGCCCTGCGTGACCGCGGCTACCGGCGGATCGGCATTGCGCTCTTCCGTCTTGGTGAGCAACGCCGCTCCTACGATTACCTGCTCGGACTCGACCAGGTGCGCCGCGTGGGCTTCGAGGACGTGACGGTGGTGCCGTGGCTCTTCGAGCAGCTCGATCTGGCTGCGACCGAAGCCTGGGTCGGCGACAATGCCCTCGATGCCGTCGTCGCCCTCTCCGGGCAGCTAGGACGGCATGTCATCACCCTGCCGTCGCCTCGCGGCGGTCGGGTTGCCTTCGCCGGACTGTCGCTGGAGAAAGACGTCCCGTGGTCGGGCATCAACCAACACCTCGACGAGATCGGGGCGGCCTCCGTCTACCTGCTGCGCGACCTGCTGCTCAGCGGGCACCGGGGCACCCTGCCGCGTCCGCGCATCGTTTTGGTCGAAGGCGAATGGGTGGATGGTACAACGGCGCCGATGCGGACCGATTGAGGTGAGCTCAGCGGCGCAGCTGCAGCTCGAGCACGTAGGCGGCACCGTTCGGCGTCGGCTTCTGGCCGGAGCTGGACGCGTTTCCTGAGGTTTCATTTTCTGGGTGACGGCAACCGGCCCGCGCGAGACTGTGATGGCTAGGTTGCCCTGGCGCACCCTTACGGATGGCCTCGCCCTACGCCCTGCAGATCGAACGGCTCCAAACCCGGTTTCGCACCGGAGATGGAGAGGTGTGTGCGGTGCACGACGTGTCGCTCCGCCTCCGTCGCGGCTCGGTGCTGGCCCTGGTGGGCGAGAGCGGGTGCGGCAAGACCGTGACGGCGTACTCGATCTTGCGGCTGATCCGCCCGCCGGGCCGGGTCGCGTCGGGCCACATCCGCTATTTCCCGGCCGATGGCGGGGAGACGTTGGACTTGGCGGCGCTGCCTTCGGGCGACGAGCGGTTGTACCAGGTCCGGGGCGGTCGGATTGGGATGATCTTTCAGGAACCGATGACGGCGCTCAGTCCGGTGCACACCGTGGGGGACCAGGTGGGCGAGGTGCTGACCCAGCATCGGGGTCTCACCCGGGCGGCGGCCCGGGCCGAGGTGGTCACGATGCTGCGCAAGGTTGGCCTTCCGGCCCCGGAACGGCGGCTGGACCAGTACCCGCACGAACTCTCCGGCGGTATGCGGCAGCGGGTCATGATCGCCATGGCGTTGATCGGCCGGCCGGAGATCCTCATCGCCGATGAGCCGACCACGGCGCTCGATGTCACGTTGCAGGCCCAGATCCTCAAGCTCATCAAGACGCTGTGCGCCGAGACCGGAACCTCCGTGCTCTTCATCACCCACGACCTCGGTGTGGTGGCGCAGGTGGCCGATGATGTGGCGGTCATGTACCTGGGTCGGGTGGTGGAGCAGGGCACGGTGCGGCAGTTGCTGAAGACCCCGCGGCATCCGTACACCGCGGCACTGCTGCGCTCCCTGCCTGGCCGCAGCGTCGGCGCCGGGCGCCTGCCGGCCTTGGAAGGGCAGGTGCCTCCCCTCGGCGCGGTGCCGTCCGGCTGCCCGTTTCATCCCCGCTGCCCCGCCGTCGTGCCCGGGCGCTGTGACCGGGGCGATCCGCCGGTCCTGCAGCGGGACGGCGCCGCTCATGCCGCGGCCTGCGTGCGGTTGGAGCCCTGGCCGGGCAACGGGGAGGTCGCGCCATGAGTCCGCCCGGCGAGCGGCCGCTCCTCCGGGTGCGGGGTCTCTCGAAACACTTTGCGGTGCGCCCGACCGGCTGGCTCCGGCGTTCGTCCGATGTCGTCCGTGCCGTCGACAACGTCAGCTTCGATCTCCGCCGGGGTGAGACGCTCGGCCTCGTGGGCGAAAGCGGGTCGGGCAAGACGACCTGCGCGCGAGTCCTGCTGCGCGGCCTCGCGCCCACGGCGGGCGAGGTGTGGTTCGAATCCCGGCGTGGGCCGGTGGACCTCGCGGCCTTGTCGGAGCGCGAGCTCAAGCCCCTGCGGCAGGAGATGCAGATGATTTTTCAGGACCCGTTTTCGAGTCTCAATCCGCGCATGACCGTGGGTGAACTCGTGGCGGAGCCGCTGCGCATCCACGGGCTGGCAAGCGGGTCCACGCTCGACGACTGGGTGGCGGACATGCTGCGCAAGGTCGGCCTGGCGCCGGAGCACCGGGGCCGGTACCCGCATGCCTTCAGCGGCGGCCAGCGGCAGCGGATCGGCATCGCCCGGGCCCTGATCATGCGCCCCTCGCTGGTTGTGGCGGACGAGGCGGTCTCGGCGCTCGATGTCTCGGTGCAGGCGCAGATGCTGAACCTGTTGCGCGACCTGCAGGCGGAGTTCGGGCTGACCTACCTGTTTGTGGCCCACCATCTCGGGGTCGTGCGCCACCTGTGCGACCGCGTGGCCGTAATGTACGCCGGCCGGATCGTGGAGCTGGCGGACACCGAGACGCTTTTCACGTATCCGCGTCACCCCTACACCCGTCAGCTCCTGGCCGCGGAGCCGGATCCCGATCCGGACATTCCCCTGCGGGTGGAGGACGCCGGCGAGCTTCCCGATCCCGCCCGGCTGCCGGAAGGATGTGCGTTTCACCCCCGCTGTCCGTGGCGAGTCGGGGCCTGCCTGCGTTCCCGGCCCGAGCTTCTGCCGGTCCCCGGGACCCGCAGCCAGGTGGCTTGCCCCCGGACGGAGGCGGCGTCGAACGGCCCGCCGCCCCCGGGTGGCCTTTAGGTCGGCGGCAGCGGGGTGCGCGTCTGACGATGAAAATCGTCGAGGTAGGCCTTGGCGCAGGTCGGGCACAGGCCGTGGGAGAACTTTGCGAGGGAGTGCAGCTCGACATAGCGCTCGAGACTGACCCAGCCGTTCTCGCGGTCGTCGATCTTCCGGCACTGGCCGCAGATGGTGAGCAACCCTTGCAGCACCCGGTTCTCGGCGAGTGCGTCGGACAGCTCCTGCTTGATCCGGGCCCGCTCGCGTTGCATGACGTGATGATAGAGAGCCATGCGGATGCAGGCCCGGATCTCGCGCGGCTGGTAGGGCTTGAGGATGAATCCGTAGGGCTCGGAGATCTGGGCGCGGATGAGCGTGGTTTCATCGTCGTAGGCGGTGACGAAGATGATCGGCACGTCCCGCTCTTTCCGGATCCGGCCGGCGGCGGTGATGCCGTCGTCACCTCCACCCAGATTGACGTCCATCAGCACGAGGTCCGGCTGCTCCCGGCGGGCGACGTCCACCGCCTCGTCGGCGGTGGCGGCATGACCGGCGATCTCGTAGCCCAGGTCCCGCAGCGTGCCTTCGAGATCGAGGGCGACCAGTTGCTCATCTTCAACGATGAGGATGCGATCGGGTGCGGCAGGCATGACTTAGCTGGGGTTGGAGGGTGGGGCAGGAAAGCGGATGGACGTGGTGCGGCCTTCGGAGCCGGCCGATTCCTGGAGGCGACCGCGCAACTGGCGCACAAGGGCGCCGATCAGCTGAAGCCCAAGGCCACCGGATGAGTCAGCCTGATCGGCGGGAGAGCCCACGCCGTCGTCCGAGACGAGCAGCTCCCATTCGCCGCCGTCGGCGTGCAGCCGGATGTGCACCTGGCCGGAGCGGCCGCCGGGGAACGCATGTTTGCAGGCGTTGCTGAACAGTTCGTTCACAATCAGCCCGCACGGCACGGCCACGGCGACATCCACCGGCGGAACCGCGATGTCGATGTGGGCGGCGATGCGGCTCGCCTGCAGCCCGTAGGCGGTGCGCTGCAACCGGACGAGATCGTGGACATACGCCGAGAAATCGATGCGGGCGAGGTCCTCGTGCCGGTACAGCTGGTCGTGGATGAGGGACATCGAGACCACGCGCTGGCGGCAGTCCTCGAAGGCAAGGCGCAGCGCGGGGTCGGCCAGCTGCCTCGCCTGCAGATTGAGCAAACTGGAGATGATCTGGAGGTTGTTCTTCACCCGGTGATGGATCTCGCGCAGCAGGACCTCGCGCTCGGCGAGCGCGCGCTGCACCGAGCTGAGCGCACCCCGCGCCTCGGTGACGTCGCCGGCGATGCCACCGGTGGCGTAATGGCGCCCCTGTGCATCGAGCAGGGGAAAGAGATGCGTATGGAAGATGCGCTCTCCGCTCGGGGTGGGCACGGCGTCCTCGACCTCAAAGGGCTCCGGGTGGGCGTTCATCCGGGCAATGCGCGCGGCAAACGTGTCCGCCACCGCCGCCGGCATCAATTCGTGAAACGTGCGGCCGATGATGTAGTCCGCTTCCCGTCCGAGGGCCTGCGCGGCGCGTTCGCCCACCAGCAGGTAGCGGCCGTCCCGGTCGATCAGGGTGATGAGATTGGGGCTGAAGCGCAGGATGCCGGCGAGCTGTTGCTGCAGCGTGCCGGCCTTCTCCTCGGCGCTCTTCTGCGCCGTCATGTCGGTGTGCGTGCCGATGACGCGCAGGGGCTTGCCGTCGGCGCTGCGCGAGATCACGCGACCCCGGTCCATGATCCACCGGTAGGTGCCGTCTTTGCAGCGTAGCCGGTGGACGGAGACGTAGATCGGCGTGCGGCCCTCGAAGTGTTCGCGGATCAGGGCCATGACCGGTTCGAGGTCATCGGGGTGGACGCGGCTGGACCATTCCTCGAGGCGGGGGCTGATCTCGGCCGGTTCGTACCCGAGCATGGTGCACCACCGTTCGGAGAAGAAGACCGCGTTGGTGGCGGCGTTCCAGTCCCACACGCCCAGATCGCTGCCGGTGAGGGCAAAGTGCCAGCGCGCCTCGCTCTCGGCCAGCGCTTCCTTGGCCCGTTTGGCCTCGGTGATGTCGTGTCCCTCCGGCACGAGGAAAACGATGGCGCCGGCGCGGTCGCGTACAGGCTTGAGCGAGAAGTCGATGATCGCCCGGCGTCCCTGCGCGCCCTGCACCTCGACTTCGTAGCGCACCAGTTCGCCGCCAGCGGCGCGGGCAACGGCGTCGCGGAGGCGGGAGGCGGTGTCCGGCGCGTTCTGCCACCAGTAGGTTTCCCAGAACGGCCGGCCGATGACGTCAGCCGGTGTCAGTCCGCCAAAATTGAGCGCCGTCTGATTGGCCTCCACGAGGGTGCCGTCCGGTTTGAGCAAGCCGATGAACTGAAAGGTGCTGTCGAAGATGCCCCGGAACCGTGTTTCGCCCGCCACGCGCCGGCCGGCCTCGCGATTGAGCGAACCGAGGGCGATCCCGAAGGTGGCGAGGGCGAGGAACTCGCCAAGAACGAGCACAAAGCCGGTCGCGCGGCGCCACTGCTCCGCCTCGATTTCCAGCGCGGCGATCAGGTTGCTCCGTTCGGCCTGCAGGGCCTGCACCTCCCCGCGGATTTCATCGGCGATGCGCGTGCCTTCGCCCGGCGCGATCTGCTCCAGCACGGCGGCGATGCCTGCATTCTGCCGCAGCGAGAGCAGATTCTCTTCGAAGATGGCGAGTCGGGCGATCAACCCTTCGATGTGGGCAATGCGGCCGCGGTTCTCCGCGGGCGTAAGGATGGATTGAAGTTCGACGAGCACGGTCGCCGCCCGGGCCTTGGCGCGCTCCACCGTGCTGGCATCATTGGCTACGAGCTGACGGCGAAGGCCGTTCTCGATATCTTGGGCGGCCGACAACAGCTCGCTGAGGAGGAAGCGGCTCTGGGAGGTTTGCACGAGCCGACCGTTGGTTTCCTCCAGCCGGAGCGAAGCCTCCCAGCTCAGGGTCGCGACGGCGATCAGGCTGGCGACGCCTGTCACAAGAAACCCCGTTTGCCTCCACTGCAGGTGCCACTCGAGCAGCCGGTGGTGACGGATCAGGGCGAAGAGGGCCGACGCCGTGGCGGCGAAGACCAGCGTCGTCGGCGCCGACATGGTGACGGCGCGGCCCCACTGCCGGCCCGCGGAAATGTTGGCGGTGTAGCCGACGATGGAGAAGAACGCCAAGGCGCCGACGACCGTGGCGCCGGCGAACAACGCGCGCCGTCCGCAAGGGGTGGGTCCGCACCCGGTGAAGAGGAGCAACCCGAGGCCGCCGCTCAGAAACGCCAGGGCCGTGTTGGGCGCCATGCGCCCCGGCGCACGATCAATGACGCCTGGCTCGGCGACGAGCAGCTGGTCGATGCCCGCATCGAAGCCCCAGATGTACTGTGCTCCGGTGAGAGCGGCAATCGCCACGACTGCCAGCGAAGGCAGGGACCGGAGAACGCGTGCCCGGCCCGAAGCCGGGGACCGGCCCGCCAGCGCGATGGCGAGGGCGAGCAGCAGGCAGCATACGGCCGTGTTGGCCTTCACCGTCTCCGTGCCCAGGCCGAGATTGGTCAGACCGGGCAGTCCCAGCAGCCAGCCGAACAACGTTAGAACGCCCACCAGCAGGGGGATTGCCGCCCCAAGCCAGATCAACCGTTGCGCCGCCGTCGTCATGTCCGGTGCGGCAGCCGAAGGACGGAGGATTCCGGGCGGCGGCCGGCCGGAGCAGGGGGGAGAAGCAGGAGCGGCATCGACTGCGGGATCTTCTGGCAAAATGCCGCTGCGGGCAATCCGCAGTTATGTAAGGCAATCGCGTTGCCGCATCGGCTCAATGCCCGCAGACCCGCCGGTAGAGGGCCTCGTAACGCGGGACGATCGCGTCGGCCGAAAAGGCGTTGCGGGCCTTGGCCCGGGCGGCGGCGCCGAGGGTGGCGCGACGGAGGGGATCGTGCACCAGCGCGTTCAATTCCCGCCCGAGGGCCTCGGGGGTGGCGTCGCTGACGAGCACGCCGTTGACGCCATGGTCGACGACCTCGGGAATGCCGCCGACCCGCGTCGACACGCTGGGGCAGCCGAAGGCCATCGCCTCGAGGATACTGAGGCAGAAACTTTCGCTCTCCGAGGTGAAGAAGCCGAGGTCGGCGGCCTGCAGGTAGTCCTCAATCTCGGTCACGTTGGTGCGAACGATGATCCGGTCGGCCAGTCCGAGACGGTCCACCTCGGCGGCAAACGGCGCGAAGTCGCCGCCGGCGAGGATGACCAGCTTGAAGGCCGTGCGCGGACGGATCTGCGCGGCGGCCGCGAGCAGCAGCGGGATGCGCTTCACCGGCCGGAGATTGGACAGGTGCAGGATCATCGCTTCGCCGTTGAGGCCCAGTTCCTCCCGGACGACCTGGCGCGGCCGCCCGGCGGCGTGGGGCTCGAAGAAGTTGTGGATCACCTCGATCTCGCGGTCGACCCCGAGCAGACGCCGGGAGGCCTGTCGCAGGTATTCGGATACGGCGGTGACCGCGTCCGACTGCTCGAGCGCGTGCCGGATGGCGGGGCCGTAGCCCGGGTCGCGTCCCAGCAGGGTGGTGTCGGTGCCGTGCAGCGTGGTGATGATGCGCGGCCGGCGTTCCGGCGGCAGCATGTCGCGGGCGAGCAGCGCCGCGGTCGCGTGCGGCACGGCGTAATGCACATGCAGCAGGTCGAGGCCGTGGTCGCGGCTCACCTCGGCCATCTTGACCGAGAGCGGCAGGGTGTAGTCGGGGTACTTGAAGAGGCCGTAGGCGTTGACCTGAACCGGGTGAAAAAAGATGCGCGGGGCGTCCTTGGGCAGGCGGAAGGGCGGCTCGTAGCTGATGAAGTGGACCTCGTGGCCGCGCCGGGCGAGTTCCTCCCCGAGTTCGGTTGCGAGGATGCCGCTGCCGCCGACGGACGGATAACAGGTGATGCCGAGCTTGAGCGGGCGGTCGGGCATCGGCTCAGAAATGACGGGCGGCGCGATCGAGGCCGGCGAGGGAGCCGAAGACGAGCGGGTCGTTGGGGAAGAGGGCCTGGGCGGCGGCCACGCCGCAGCGCGCGCCGAACACGTTGGCCCGCGCCAGCTGGAGGGCCGGGTAGTTGCGCGTCTGCAGCTGCGAGGCGTGGGCCTTCATCGCGGCGAGCCAGGCCTCGAGCACGCGCGGCGCGGACACATCGATGAGCACGGGGGAAATCCCGGGAGGCTCCGCACTGGGCGTCACGGCGTAGAAGAGCACGTGCGCGACGGCGTGCGCCGGTTGGTCGGCGAGGGCGGCGACACCGCCGTAGCGCGCAAGGCGCGCGGCATCCCGGACCAATTTGCCCAGCGCGGCATGATCCGGGTGCTGGTCTTCGACCGGGGTCGGCGCGAGCAGCACCCGCGGCCGGTGCCGGCGGATCTCGGCCGCGAGGCGCAGGGCGTGGGCCGGACGCGCCTCAAGGCGGCCGTCGCCATCGAGCTCGATGAACTCCAACGTAGCGCCGAGCAGGGCGGCGCCTTGACCGGCTTCGGCGGCGCGCACTTCGGGCGTGCCGTGACTGGCGGACTCACCGCGCGAGCAGACGATGAAGCGCGCCGTGCGCCCGGCCTGCGTCTCGAGGGCGATCACCCCGCCACAGCCAAATTCGAGGTCGTCCGGGTGGGCACCGAACGCGAGCAGATCGAGGCCGTCAGGCGGGGACGTCGGTGTAGGCTTCATCGGAGCGTTCAATGGGGTCGCGGGTCACGTAGAGGATGTCAGGCGCGTCCTCTTTGCGCAAATATGCCTGTTCCCCGGCGCCTGTCACGTAATGCGTGCAGTGGATCACAGACTGCATCCAGCGCAGGCGGGTGTCGCGGGTCGGGCTGATCTGTTCGGGCCCGAAAGGCGTCGGGGGCAGCGTGATGACGGCGTCGCCACCGGGATGGAGCTGCAGGGCGCCGCCGGCGTGGCGGGCGCGTACGATCTCCCCTTGGTAGGGCACGTCGACAAAGTAGTCGTCGACCGCACAGGCGGCGCGCCTCACCGCCGGGTCGCTGGAGCGCACGACCTCCATGCCTTCGAGCAGGCCCATGGTGCGGTACATCTCGAGGCAGAAGTCGGCCACGGTCTCCGCCCGGATGCGGCGGAATGCCTCGACCCAGCAGGCCGGCACGTAGGCGCCGAGCTGACGGGCGGTGTTCTCCTGCCAGCCGGCGGGCAGGCGCTTGCGGTAGAGCGGCGAGTACTTGCGCTGGAGCTTGTTCTCGAACGCGAAGTTGAACGTGAGCGGCTCGCCGGTCGTGTGGTGCCGCAGGATCGTCTGGGTTTCGCGCGGGTCGTGGTCGCTGTCGTGGTAAAAGAACACGATGCGTCCCCCGAGCTCGCGCTGCAGGCGGCGGGCGGTCACGAACTTGGCCTGGAGAAACCGGCGCGGGAACAACCCGCACGGCTGCTGGCCGAAACAGATGACGGGCGGCGAACTCATGCCGCGGCGGAGGCGGGGCGTCCGGCGCCGGGTAGCACGGCCTGCAGGAGCAGGCTGAGGACCACGCAGGCGCTGCAGCCGATGACATTGAACCACAGGTAACCGATGCTGCTGGTGAAGAAGAGCGCGATCACCAGGGCCTGGGCGCACAGTGCTGCCGCGAAGACGGCTGTGCCGCCGACCCGCTTCAGGAAGAAAGCGACGAGGAAGAGGCCGAGCACGACGCCGTAGAAGATCGAGCCGACGATGTTGACCGCCTCGATGAGGTTTTCGACCAGGTTGGCGAAGAGCGCGAATGAGATCGCAATGCCGCCCCACAGGGTGGTGAAGAGCTTGGACGCGGTCACGTAGTGGCGGTCGGAGGCCTCGCGCCGGAACACATGCCGGTAGAAATCCACGGTGGTGGTCGACCCGAGGGCGTTGAGCTCGGATGCGACCGAAGACAGTGCGGCGGCGAAGATCACGGCAATGAGCAACCCGATGATCCCATGGGGCAGCTGGGTGAGCACGAAGGTGATGAAGACGAAATCGGAGTCCTTGGTGCGGGCGCGCGGATCGGCGGCGAGCAGGGCAGCCTTGGCCTCGGAACGCACCTGTTCGCTTTGGGCGTGCGCCTCGTTCAAGGCCGCCTGCGCCGCGGCCTCGGCCGCCGGGTCGCCCGACGCGCGCGCCTCAAGCCAGGCCTGGACGCGCGTCTCCTTCACGGCATGCAGGCCGGCATAACGTTCCTCGAGCGCGCGCATCGGTGCGCCCTGCTCGGCCTGGGCATGCCGCTCCCACAGCGTCTGGTTGAAGAACACCGGCGGGCGCTCGAACTGATAAAAGACAAACACCAGCGCTCCGAGCAGCAGGATGAAGAACTGCATCGGGATCTTGAATACCGCGTTGAACATCAGGCCCAGCCGGCTCTCGCGCAGCGAGGTGCCGCTCAGGTAACGCTGCACTTGGGACTGGTCGGTGCCGAAGTAGGACAGGGAGAGAAAAAGTCCGCCGAGCAGCCCGGACCACACCGTGTAGCGCGTGTCCGGGTCGAGGGAGAAGTCGATCGCCTCGAGCTTGCCGAAGCCGCCGGCGACCGCCGTGGCCTCGACGAGACCGACGCCTTCCGGCATCTTCGCGATCAGGATAACGAAGGCGGCGACCATGCCGGCGAAGATCACGCCCATCTGGAGCTTCTGGGTGACGTTCACCGCTTCGCTGCCGCCCGCCACGGTGTAGGCGACGACGAGCAGGCCCGTGACAAGAATCGTGAGGTCGAGGCGCCAGCCCAGCACGGTGGAGAGGATGATGGCGGGCGCATAGATGGTGATGCCGGCGGCCAGACCGCGTTGCAGCAGGAAGAGCGAGGCTCCGAGCAGCCGCGTCTTCGGATCGAAGCGGTGGCCGAGGTATTCATACGCTGTATACACCTTGAGCCGCCGGTAGATGGGCAGGAAGAACACGCAGATGATGATCAGCGCGAGCGGCATGCCGAAGTAGTTCTGCACGAAGGCGAGCCCGCTTTCGTAGGCCTGGCCCGGCGTCGAGAGGAAGGTGATCGCGCTCGCCTGCGTCGCCATGACCGACAGGCCGATCGTGCCCCAGCCAATGCCGCCCTGTCCGCGCAGATAGCCCGAGAGGTCGCGCGGTCCGCGCGTCTTCCAGGCGCCGTAGACCGCGATGCCGACCATCGTGCTGATGAGAACCAGGTAATCGAGGGTGCTCATCGATTGAAAACGGCGGTGAACAGCGCGAGCAGGACCACGTAGGCGACGAAGCTGCCGAGCACGAACAGGTAGACGCCGCGCCAGCTGCGCAGGCCGGGCACGTCAGGGGCCTCGGTATCGGGAGCCGGCGGCGAGTCAGGGGAAGGTTTCGTCATGGCGAAGAGGGGAGCAGGTCGGTCATTCCGCCCGCAGCGACACGAGGTTGGCAAACAGCCGGTAGGCGCCGGGCACGCCCTTCGGAAGCTGTCGGAAGAAGGCGAGGCTGGTGTAGACGTAGTGGCCGCGGCCGTGGCGCGCCACGAGCAACGCGCCCGCCAAGGGAGCCTCGCCCGGATCACTCAGCGCCAGCGGGGTGACGTAGCGTTCGCGATCCCATTCGCTGGCAAAGTACGCGCCGCGCTCCTGCACCCAGCCGGCCCAGTCTGCCGGGCCGATGCGATTGGGCCGGGTGAGCGCCGGATGCGCCGGTTCCAACAGCGTAATCGGGGCGGTCTCGTCCGTCACGCGCAGCGCCGGAGCGGGGCCGGCGATGCTGAGCGGGTAGGGTCCGAGCTGCGGCGTGGCGAGACCGTTGGGGCGGTTGTACTGGGCCACCACGGTGCCGCCCGCCTCCACCCACGCGAAGAGCCCCGGCAGGGCGGAGGCGAGGTCGCGCCGCTCGTTGAACGCCCGCACGCCGATGACCACCGCATCGAGCCCGGCGAGTTTCTCCGGGGTGAGGTCCGCGCCGGTCAGCGTCGTGACCGTGTAGCCCATCTGTTCAAGGCAGCCGGCCACGTCGTCGCCGGCGCCGGGCAGGTAACCGAGGCGTGTGCCCCGGGTGGCGAGTTCGACTGCGACGGCGCGCACCCGGGCCGGCGGTTGCAGGATCTGGTACGCCAGATGGTCGTAGTCGATCGCGGCGCGGCTCGTGTGATACCGCTGGCCGTCGATGTCGACGTGGGCGCGCAGATCGTCCGACGTGGCGCTGGCCGGTGCGGTCACAGCAAAGGTGAATTCAGCCGTCGCTCCGACCGTCGCGAGGCGGAACGGCTGGTTGGCCGGGGTCACCGACCAGCCGGCCGGCACGTCGAGGGCAACGGTGCCTGCGCTCCCGGCGCGGTTGGCGGCCAGCCGGACGGTCACGTCCCGGGTGGAACCCGGGGCGAAGAGCCGGACCAGTGAAGGAAACTGCAGCGTGACGGGCGCGACCACGTCGAGCCGCCGCAACCGGTCCGGTTTGCCGGGCCGCACGAGGGTGTGCTGCGGTTCGGTGGCGACGACGAGCGTCTGACCGCCGACGGCGAAGACAAACTCGACCGGAAAGCCCGGCGGGTTCTCGGGCAGGCCAATCAGCTTCGAGTCGGCCACGCGAAACATGCCCGGACCGGGTTGCTCGCGCAGCCAATAGGGTTGGCTGACGGGCGTTCCCGGCGGCACGGCCGTGGTGTCGCGGCGTTGCGCAGCCGCGTTGGGCGCGAGTTCAATGCCGGTCGGCGTCGTCCGCCCGTTGGTGGGGTAGCGGGTTTCGACCCAACGCACCGGCACGCGGCTGGTGGCGATCAGGTCGACCGCGAAGGGCTCGCCGGGCACGACCTCCGCCTGCTCGATCCGCGCCGCGACGGTGAGGCCGAGGCAGTGTTGCAAGATGCGGTCAAGCAGGGCGCGTTTCTCGTCCACGATCAGATCCGCTGGCAGCGCGGCCAGGCGCTGGCGCAGCGCGAGCAGACCCGGCACGCTCGCCGCGGGGTTGTCCGGTTGGAAGGTTTCGATGATCCGCCCCGCGTCGGCGCCGATGGCGGCGCCTCCGGGAAGGCGGGCCCAGGTGGTGTCGACCCCGTCCATGATATCGGCCGACGCCGGCTGGCCGTCGGCGAATTGCAGCATGGCCGCGGCGCCGCTGCCGCCCCGTCCGCCGCCGAATCCGGTGGGAAAACCGAACTGCGTGATGTGTCGCCCGCGGCTGCGCGACGAGATCGCGGCGAAGGAATCGCCGGTGACCTCGTCGGTGCCGTCGAGCTCGAGCCGGAAGAGACCGCGTGCCGGATCGGGCGTACCGCCGCCACGGCCCGCGCCAGTGAAGATACGCACCGGCTGCCAGGGGGTGAGGCCGTCGCGAAAATGTTCCGGGTAGGCTTGCGGATCGCCTGCGAGCTTGAAGGCCTCGAGCGCCAGCACGGCGGACGCAGTGTGATGGCCATGGGTCGTGCCCGGCACCGGCGAGAATGCCGTGGTGATGACGTCGGGCCGGAACATGCGGATCACCCGGACCACGTCGCCGAGGACCTCGCGCCGGTCCCAGACGTCGAGCGTTTCGAGGTAGCTCTTGGAAAAACCGAAATCGAGGGCGCGGGTGAAGTATTGCCGGCCGCCGTCGACCTTGCGGGCCTCGAGCAGTTCCTGTGTGCGGGCGAGGCCGAGCTCTGCGTCGAACTCGCGGCCGATCTCATTTTGCCCGCCGTCACCGCGGGTGACGGACAGGTAGGCCGTCTGGTAGTGGCGGCCGCGCGACAGGTAGGTAATCTGCTGGGTAAACTCGTCGTCGGGATGCGCGGCGACGTGCAACACCCGGCCCATTTCGCGGAATTCGCGCAGCTCCTTCAGGATCGCCTTGCCGCCCGGTACCTCGGCGGCCGGCAGCCAGGAACCGGCCAGAGCGAAGACGGCCAGCAGACCGGAGGAGACGGTGACGGAGGAAGACGGGGGGCGGCCGGGGTAGGGCATGACGGATTCAGGACGAAGGGGCGTGGTCACAAGAGCACAGCGAACAGCGATAGGCCAAATCCGTGCCCAGATAAACGTCCGGTCCGCCGCCCCGGAACGCGGGGTGGCGGCGGGGTGCGGCCCGGCACGAAGGCCGGGCGCCAGCCATGGCGCGTCGCAGCAACAAGACGCGCGGGGTGCTTACTTTTTGACCGTGAACGGGACGGAGAACTGCGTCGTCTCCCACATCATCTTGATCACGCCGCCCGATCCTCCGCTGACGCGCTCGACGCGCATGGTGAATTGTTCGACGGCGGCAGGGAGGGTCTCGCGGACCAGCGGAACGCGGGCAAAGTCCTGCTTCTGGTCATACTGCGTGCCCCACTGGCCGATCTGCTTGTTGACGATCAGTTGGGCGCTGCCGTCGGCGTTGGGCAGGGTGAACAAGGTGTAGGCGCCGGCGGGAATCACCGTGCCGCCGAGGTCGATCGGCTGCTGGGTGACGAGCAACGTGGCCTCGTTGGCGCCGGTGCGCCACACCTGGCCAAACGGGACGAGTCCGCCCCAGATCTTGCGCACCTGGCCGGTCTTCGGGTCCTTGGCGTAGGGGCGGCCGTAGGCGAGGGTGACACGGTTGCCGTCGACGACGACGCTGGTGACTTCGGACCCGCTGACACGCGGAGCCTGGGCGGTGAGCGGGAGCGAGGTGACGAGCGTCAGGGCGGCAAGGGCGAACAGGGTGTGGGCGAGTTTCATGGGAATCCTCCGGAGGTACGGTCGGAGCAGGCAGGTGGTTGAAGAACAGGAGCGAAGGCTGGAGACGACAAAGGATCCCGCGCGGGATCAACAACCTGAGAGAAAGGGCGGAGAAAAACTATTCCCCGGTCTTGTCGCAAACTGTGCGCAAGGGCCGTGCGGTGGTCGCCGTGGACGCCGGGCATCCCAATCAGGGCGTCGAATTCCATTGCGACAACCTTTGGCGCCGTACCCGCAAGCTCGATTACACTTGGAACGGCTCGTCCTAGATAGTCGGGACCGAGCAGCTCTTTAATTGTGAGGGTTGGAATGTTATCGGCGAACACTTCGGGCTGACAGCGGTGGCTCGTTCCCGACAGCAAACGCCAGAAACTGTCTTTTGGGTAAGGATCTTTAAGCACCGTTCATGGCGCAGGTGGGGTTTGCGGGCTCCTCATGACCAAGGGTTCCGGTGAAAGCTACTTGGCTTTATGAACGTCTCGTGACGACTGGGGCCGGACTTCCACTCCCCTTGACATTCGAAGGGTGTCAGCTTCCCTTGTATGTCGAAGGAAGGCACCATGAGCAAAATCGACCTGTTGCAAGGCACCCTGGACATGCTGATTCTTCGCGTGCTCGCTCGCGGCGAGATGCATGGCTGGGGCATCGTTGATCGCCTGAGCCAGCTTTCCAATAACGCCCTCAAACTCGGCGAAGGTTCGGTTTACCCGTCGCTGTATCGCATGGAAAACAAGGGCTGGATCAAGGCCGAGTGGGCGCAGTCGGACAATAACCGCAAAGCGAAGTACTACTCCCTGACCCGGGCCGGCCGAGCGCAACTTGAGGTGGAGCAACAGAACTGGGACCAGCTCTCGGTGATCATCGCCGATGTGATGCGAAACGCCTAGTCCTTTCCGGCTGCAGGATGATCGCTTGCGCTCATGGACATTCAACGACCTGACCTCTCGCGCGCGAAGCGTCGGCGCCGCCTGCTGCTCCTCGGCGGTGGCCTAGTCTTGGTCGCACTGGCCACCGTCGGATTGACTCGTCTGGAGCCCGCCGCTCCGACGTTGGAGCGGGCGATGGTATGGTCGGATACCGTCAAACGGGGTCCGATGACCCGGGAGGTCCGCGGTCTGGGCACGCTCGTCCCGGAAGAAATCCGCTGGATCACCGCGTCCAGTGCCGGACGGGTTGAGCGCATCCTTTTGCTTCCCGGGGAAACCGTCGGGCCGGACACGGTCCTCGTGGAGTTGAGCAATCCCGAACTCGATCAGCACGCGCTGGAGGCGGCTTCCTTGGTCGCTGCGGAATTGGTCCAGCTGGAACGCTTGAAAATCCAATTGGAGGAGGAGCGCCTAACGCAGGAATCAACCGTGGCGTTGCTCAAATCCGAGATGACCCTCGCCGGCCTCGAAGCGGACCTCGATGCGGAGTTGCTCAAGAAAGGCTTGGTGCCCGCGCATGCGGTCAGACGCAGTCGCGTGAAGGCGGACGAACTGGTGGCGCGCCTCGCCCTGGAGCAACGTCGGCTGGAGATCGGGACGCGCTCGGCTGCAGCCCAAATCAGCCTGCAGGAGTCTGAAGTTCACCGCCTGCGTCAGCAGCATGGTTTAAAGCAACGCCAAGTAGACGCACTGAAAGTGAGGAGTGGCGTGCAAGGGGTGCTCCAACGGCTGGGGGACGAGTTGCGTCCGCTTCAACCCGGTCAGCAGATTGCCGTCGGCATGAATCTCGCGCGGATCGCCAACCCGGCGCGGCTCAAGGCGGAGATCCGCGTACCCGAGACTCAGGCGCGGGACATCCAGTACGGACAGGCCGCGACCATCGACACGCGCAACGGCCTCGTTCGCGGGCGCGTCGTGCGCGTGGACCCGGCCGTGCAAAACGGCACCGTCACCGTGGACATCGCCCTCGAGGACGAACTTCCCCGCGGTGCCCGGCCGGATCTCAGCGTGGACGGAACCATCACCCTCGAGCGGCTGGAAGACGTACTTTACGTCGGCCGCCCCGCTTCCGCGCAATCGGGCACCAAGACGCACCTCTTCAAGATTTCGACCGATGGTCATTCGGCGACGCGCATTCCCGTCGAGCTGGGCCGCAGTTCGGTCAACAGCGTCGAAATCCTCGGCGGGCTGCTCGTCGGCGACCGCGTCATCCTCTCCGACATGTCCCAGTGGGACAGTCACGAACGTCTGCGCCTCAACTGAATGCTCGCTTATCCTCCCCATGAACGACTCCGAAGCTCTGATTGAACTCGCCGGCATCACCAAAGTATTCCTGACCGACGAGGTGGAGACGCATGCCCTCGCGGACGTCGATCTCGTGATTGAGCGCGGCGATTACGTGTGCATCTCCGGGCCGTCGGGCTGCGGGAAGTCCACGTTGCTCTCCATCCTCGGGCTGCTGGATTCCCCGAGTAAAGGGCGCTACCTCCTCAAAGGACGCCCGGTCGAGGAGCTCACGGCCGCGGAACGGGCGCAGGTTCGCAACCGCGAGATCGGTTTCATCTTTCAAAGCTTCAACCTGATCGGCGACCTGACGGTTTCGGAGAACGTGGAATTGCCGCTGACCTACCGGGGCATGCTTCCGGCCGAGCGAAAGCAGCGGGTGGCGGAAGCCCTGGAGCGGGTGGGCATGGCGCATCGCGCGAAGCACTATCCGGCGCAGTTGTCCGGAGGCCAGCAGCAGCGCGTGGCGGTGGCGCGGGCGCTCGGTGGGCAGCCCGCGATCCTCCTGGCCGACGAACCGACCGGGAACCTGGACTCGAAGAACGGCTTGGCGGTCATGGAGCTGCTGACCGAGCTGCACAAGCAAGGCACCACGATCTGCATGGTGACCCACGACCCGCGCTTCGCCGAACGCGCGAATCGCACGGTGCACCTGTTCGACGGCCGGGTCGTGGACGGGGCCGAGGCAACGGTAGGCTGAAGGGAACGTGCGCCCCCCAACCGTCTGACCGTGGGTGGACGCGTGGGTCCGGGGCAAATCGCACCGGAGGGTAGCCGTAGTTTGCGTCCGCCATATCAGACTTTAATTGACATAAAGTCTGGTATAGCAGACGCTATTTTACGTGAGCACGTCGCCGTCACTCCCTCTTCCCGCTGTCCATGCCCTGCGCAAGCTGGGCCGGGAACTCGCGTTGGCCAGGCGGAAGCGCGGCATCTCGACGGATGACATGGCGGCCCGTCTGTTCGTGAGTCGGGACACGCTGTGGCGCATGGAGCGTGGCGATCCGAAGGTGGCCATCGGCACCTTGGCGACGGCGGCCTTCATCCTTCAACTGCATGATCGGCTCGCCAACCTTGCCTCGCCGGGCGAGGACACGCTCGGCTTGAACCTCGACGAGAAGCGCCTGCCGAAGCGCATCCGGCGTCCGCGGGCATGAGCATCGAGGTGCACATCGATTGGCAGGGCACCACGCATCTCGTGGGCCGGTTGCATACCGCGGAGCGCGGATCTGCGGTCACGTTCGAGTATGCCCGTGAATGGTTGGCTCGGGACAATGCCTTCTCGATCGACCCCACCGGTCTGCCGTTGGTCCCCGGTGCAATTCACGGTGCTGCGCTGTTCGGTGCGATGCAGGACTGTGGTCCCGATCGTTGGGGACGAATCCTGATCGAGCGGGCGGTCCGCAAACAGGTTCTCGATCGGAAGCCCTACCGCGAGATTGATTACGTCCTGGCCCTCGACGACGCCGCGCGCATTGGCGCCTTACGGTTCCGCGCCGAGCCTGTGGGTCCATTTCTTGCCGCAACGGCGAGTAAGCTGCCTCCTCTCGTAAGCCTCGCCGCACTGGTGCGGGCCGCGGACGCCATCCATGGTGAGACGGAAACCGCCGCCGACCTGCGCTTCCTGCTCGGTGCCGGTTCACCCCTCGGGGGCGCCCGCCCGAAATCAGCTGTCATCCTCAACGATGGTCGGCTGGCCATGGCCAAGTTCCCCAAGCCGGACGACGTGCGTGACATCGCCGCCGGCGAGGTGCTGGCGCTCCATCTGGCCAAGCAGGCGGGGATCAACGTGGCCGAATCCCAGCTCGTTTCGGTGGGAAGCCGCAGTGTCTCGGTCATCACACGCTTCGACCGGGAGGCGGGCCGACGACTCCCTTTCCTCTCCGCCCACAGCCTGCTCGGACTGCCGCACGGCGAAGCGGGTGCCTATACGCTCCTCGCCGATGGCATCCGCCAGTTCGGTGACGACGTGACCGGCGACCTCCGCGAACTCTGGCGCCGTCTCGTATTCTCACTGCTTGCGAGCAACTACGATGACCACCTCCGCAACCACGGATTCCTGATGCGGACGCCGGGCAAGTGGTCACTCTCTCCTGCCTACGATCTGAATCCGGTCCCCGAGATCGAACGCGCACAGATGCCCAAGACGTCCATCTCCGAGGACAGCGCCGACTCGAGCATCGAGGCCGCCTTGGAAGCCGCTCCGCGTTTTGGGCTCAAGCTGAACGCTGCCAAGGCCATCGTGCGCGAGGTCCACGCCGGGGTGGTGAACTGGCGCACGCTGGCAAAAAAGCTTCGGATCCCGGCCCGCACGCTCGGCGCCTATGCCTCTGCTTTCGAACATTCGCTGATGGATGAGGCCGCGAAACTGCACTGAGCTTTCTCCCCGTGGTCGATTTTCCACTCGGCCTCCAGGGTTGAGGGCAGGGTCCTCAACGGCCCCGGAGGACAGTTCGTGCGATCGAGGTACGTGCAAGAGAGCTTCTACAACCGAACCAGACTCCACTCGAGTCTTGGCTACGTCAGTCCAATCACCTTTGAATCCCAACTGAACTAAATCTTCCCCGGATCACTGTCCGTGGAATCGGGTAAAGCCCAGTCCGACCCCTTTGCCAGCCGTCCCAGAGAATAGTAAATGTCTACGGCTCAAATGGTAAGCTTCTCGCGAATGAAGGAAAAATGCCTCGTGCCCATTTTGATCCTCCAGATGGTTTTTCCTTTGTACCCAGCGTCGCGAAGTCGAATCGCAATATCCGCGGCGGTCAGTTTGCATCTCAAGCCAAGGATTACGCCGACGAGCCTGTCGTTAGGCAGAGGCTGATAGTAGTATCCCGCAGAATCGCGCCAGCATTCTTTTAGAGGGATTATGTATCGGGACTCTCGTTCGTATCGCCAAGGTGGAGATTTAGTGGTGAAGGAATCGCAAAACGCGGTTGAGATAATGTCCTTTTTCGAATCATCGCCAATGTCGCAATACTTCACCGTGGGTCGCCTACGGCAGTACCGTACCGGAAGCAGATTTTCAGTGTTCTTCGGAAAGTTTAACTGCAGGGCAATCCCGCGGTGTTTATCTGCGTAATGGCCCCATAGCAACGGCGCCCTCCAGGTGCGAGACAAGCAAATGAGGCCTAGATCTGTATTTCTATTTCTGAAATGAGCCGTAGCCACCATTTCGCACTTCATACGTTCGTTGGCGTTGTTTCCTTCGAAGTGCGGGGCACAATCAAATGGATCGTTGAGGGCATCCAAGCGGGACACCCGAAAATTGCGATGCTCGATCGAGTTTAGTGCGCCGTTTTCGTCGAGATATCTGAAGTAGGATGGCATAATTGTGCCGTTCAAACGACTCACTGGAACTGATTACGAAACTCGGTAATCAATCGGGTCGGCATCTCGGGGGCTTCTATCCCACAACGGGCCTCCCATTCATCGAGAAAAGCTCGAGCGCTTTCTGAGCATTGAGGAAGATAATCGGTCAATCTCCACTGTTCCGGCTGCTCTACCAAGATTTTCGTTATAGGCGGTGCAACTCGATTAATCAGTATTCTACGCGCCGAGAGACCGGGGAGTTCAGCTTTCCGCTCATTCATTGAGGTGCCCTCACATGCTACCTGACCCTTTTTGGGCGCTGAGCCTAGAAAATTGTTAATAGATACAATTGAACTTTACCTTTTCAATATTTTCTAGTCCATTTGCCTAAAAATTTAGCAATAGATAAAACATGACTTCACCTGCCCCGAAAAATCCAATCAAGGCGCTGGCCTCCTTTCCTCGGGGGGCTCCGCTTGATGCTGCGGATCTAAAGGCCTTGGGCGTTTCTGCTTCTTTGGCGACCTACTATGTCCGGACGGGATGGCTGGCGCGTTTAGGCCGGGGTGTGTTCATGTTCCCCGGCGATCGGCTGGATGCGGCGGCCTCTGTGCGGTTTCTTTCCAGGCGCCTGCCCGGTCTTCATGTCGGCGGCAAAACCGCGCTGGCATGGCGTGGTGTGCGCCACAACGTCGGACCGCGCGAGCGCTCGCTGTTGTGGGGCGACAAGGTCTCCGTGTTGCCGGCGTGGTTCACCGAGCGTTTCCCCTCCCGCTATGTTTCGCGCCAACTTTTCAGTTCCTCACTGCCGCGTGGTTTTGGCCTTCAGCCGCTCCCTGAGGCATTGACCGGTCCCGACGTTTCGGTCCCGGAGCGCGCGATCCTCGAACTGCTCGCCGAGGTGGGTGCCGAGCAAGGTATGGAGGAGTCACGCAACATCATGGAGGGCCTTCGTTCCGTCCGCGTCGATGTGCTCGGGACGTTGCTCGAACACTGTCCCCGTGTGAAGGTCGTGCGTCTTTGTCTCAGCCTCGCTGAGGAGCTCAATCTGAATTGGGCCGCCGAGGTCCGTAAACTCGTCGGATCGCGTGGCCGTGGCCGTTGGTCCACCAAACTGCCCGACGGCACTTCGCTCATTCTCAAGCCGTGATGGACAAATCCTACGTCGATACCGTTCGCCTGATGCTCGAAGTTGCTCCGGAGGTTTTCGCTTCGGGGCGCTTCGCCATGAAGGGCGGTACGGCGCTCAATTTATTCGTGCAGGACATGCCGCGCCTGTCCGTCGATATCGACGTGGTCTTCGTGCCGCACCGGACGCCGCGTGAGACTGCCCTCGCGGAAATCGCCGACGAACTCTCGGCGCTGCAATCCCGGACCAACCGGCGCGGAATAAAGGCGGAGATCGCGAGCAGCAAGACCGGCGACGAAACGAAGCTCCTCGCCCGCCGTGGCCGCATCGAGGTGAAGATCGAAATCAATCACGTGTTTCGCGGCACCCTTCTCCCTGTGGAAACCCGGTCACTGACCACGGCCGCGAGCGATCTCTTCACGACGGCGCTCTCGGTTCCCACCCTCGCCGTGGCTGAACTCTACGGGAGCAAACTTGTCGCCGCGATGGATCGGCAGCATCCGCGTGACCTCTTCGACGTGCACGGGATGTTCAACCGTTTCGGACTCACTCCGGAAATTGTGGAGTGTTTCGTCGGATACATCGCCGGCCACAACCGGCCGGTGCATGAAGTGCTGGGTTCGCGCGACATCGATTTGGCGCGTCCTTTCGAATACGAATTCGCCGGAATGGAGCGTGAGCCCGTGTCACTCAATGTGCTTGAGGACACGCGCGTCCGCCTCCGACGCGAACTTGCTGGCTCCCTCACCGCCGATCACAAACGTTTCCTCATCGGACTGGTTGCCGGTGAGCCGCCGTGGGAGGCGATGCAGTGTCGGCATCTCGCGGAGCTGCCCGCAATCCAGTGGAAGCTACAAAATCTCGCGCGCCTCAAGCGGACGAACGCGGCCAAGTTTCAGACGCAGGCCGACGAACTGAAGCGCCGTTTCGAAAGCTAGAGCTAAGAAACAAGTATCCCAACATTACAGAGCGGGAAGCAAAGTAGCGAGTAGCGGGTAGCGAGTAGACCAAACAACGGTCTTCGCTCACGCCTCACGAGATTATCGTCGCAAACATGTTCGTTGTTCGCGGGAGGGGGCAAAGTGTTTACTCCGCTCTGAGTGCGACCAACGGGTTGACCTGCAGGGCGCGGCGGGCGGGGAGGTAGGCGGCCAGCAGGGCGATGAGCATCAGGATCGCGGCGATCATCACGAAGGTGAACGGGTCCTGCGGGCTCACGCCATGCAACAGGCCGCCCAAGAGCCGCGTGCCGGCGAGTGCTCCCGCGATGCCGATGAGCAGGCCGAGACCGACCAGACGGAACGTTTGCCCCGCCACGAGCCGGAGAATATCGCCGCGCTTCGCGCCGAGCGCTAGGCGCACGCCAATCTCCCGCGTACGCTGGCCAACCGCCTGGGACAAGACGCCGAAAATGCCGAGCGCGGCGAGCAGCAGCGCCACCCCGGAGAGCACACCAAACAAAAAGCGGGTGAAGCGTTGCGTGGCCACCGTGTTGGCCTCCCACTGCGCGATGGGTTGCATAACGGCCAGGAGAGGCATGTCGGGATCCACTTGGTGAATCGCAGCCGCGACGGCCCGACCGGGATTGGGCGAACCCGGGCGAACGCGAACCGCGGCGGTGAGGTGCGTCCAGGTGCTGTGCTGTTTCAGCGGAACATAAATCGCGTCGGCCGGCTCGGCGGTGGCCCCCGCTAGGCGAATGTCGCTCACGATGCCAACGATCTCCCGCCAGACCCGTTTCTCGTCGCGCGCAAGCGCGATACGTTGGCCGATCGGGTTCTCGTTAGGGAAGAATCGGCGCGCCACGCGTTCGCTGATGACCGCGACGAACGGAGTGTCCTCGCAGTCGTTGGCGGTGAACACGCGCCCCCGCTGCAGTCGGTGTTCGAAAACGTTGAAGAAATCAGGCGTGGCCGAGATCGTGCTCACCAGGGGAAGCAACTGCGGATCCGCTTCGCTTCTCTTTTCGATATCCATCCTGTACGTCCACGTGCCGTAGTAGGGTGCACCAAGGGTAATGGCGGCGGCCTCCAACTCGGGCCGGAGCGCCAGGTGGTGCATCGCGCGCTCGGCAAATTCCACCCGCGCGCGATCGTCGGGATATTTTTCCGGCAGCAACATGACCCGCTCGGCGTAAACCACGTCGCCGTTGTAGCCCAGGTCGGTGTTCTGCAGATGGGTGAACGTGCGCGTGAGCAGGCCGGCGCCGATCAGCAAAATGAACGCGAGGGCGACTTCGGCGACGACCAAGGCTTGCCGCAGTCTCCCCACGCGACGACTGACACCGGCGGTGCCGCCTCCTTGTTTCAAGGCCGTGGTGAGGTCGATGGCGCCCGCCTGCCAGGCGGGTACGAGGCCAAAGCCAATTCCGGTTATCACCGTGACGAGCCCGGTGAAAAGCATGGCAAGACGATCGACGTCGATCTCATGCCGGCGGGGTAGATCAGGTGGCGCGATCGCGATCAAGGCGTTCATCGAACCGTAAGCGATTAATAGGCCGAGCGCACCGCCAATCACCGCGAGGACGAGACTCTCGGCCAACAGTTGACGCATGACACGGTGGCGGCCGGCGCCCAGCGCCGCGCGCAAGGCAAACTCGCGCTCCCGCACGCTGGCCCGGGCCAGCAGAAGGTTGGCGACATTGACGCAAGCGATCAAAAGCAGCAGGCCGACGGCCCCGAGGAGAAGGAACAGAGTGGGCCGCACTGCGCCGACCTGAAAATCCAGCAAGGGGACCACGCGTAGTTCCAAACCGCGAAACGGTGCGGGATCGGCAGCGATCAAGCCCTTGGTCAACACCTCGATCTCGGCTCGGGCTTGTTCCAGCGTGAAGCCGGGCCGGAGGCGGGCGACCACCGAGCGCAACCAGCGCGGGTCGGGCACAACGGTGCTGGCGACCAGAGGCGAGAACGCCTTCGGGCCGCCTGCCTCTGTGCGGAACCCCGGCGGCATCACGCCGATGATCGTATAGGGATGGTTGTTGAGGAACACGACCTGACCGAGAACCGTCGGCCTGCCGGCGAACTGCTCCTGCCAGAAATCATGATTGAGGATGAGCACGCTGTCTTTGCCGGCGAGACCCTCTTCGTCCGTGAAGACGCGGCCGAGCAGCGGTTGCACGCCCAAGGTGGCGAAATAATTCACCGTCACCGCATTCCCGAAGACTCGATACGGGAATTCGATCCCGGTGAGATTGCCGTGCATGCCAGTGGACGCCGCCACTTGCGCCAGCGTGGTGGCGTTCTCCTGCAAGGCCTCCACGATCTCCAACGTGGGCGAAAAGTTACGTTGATCGGCCGTGCGCGTCATCGCGATCTCCACCAGTTGGCCCGAGTCGGCGTAGGGCAGGGGTTGCAGCACCACGCGGTTGACGATGCTGAAGATGGCGGTGGTCGCTCCGATGCCGAGGGCAAGGGTCACGACGGCAATGAGGGCAAAGCCCGGAGCCCGCCGCGCTTGCCGGCATCCATACAGAAAGTCCTGCCCGAATTGTTCGAGCCACAGGCTGCGTCGCTCGTCCCTCGCGCGTTCCTTGATTTGGTCGATGCCTCCAAAGGCGCGAATCGCTGCGTACCGCGCCTCAGTGGGGGCCATCCCCGCCGCGATGTTGCGTTCGGTGAGACCGTCGAGGTGCGCCTGCATCTCGTCGGACATTTCGCGCTCGAGCCGTTGGCGGGAAAACAACGCGCAAAATTTCCGCCAGAGCTTCATAGACTTTAGAGACGTCCTAGCTCGGAAGTTCTGCTCCAGATCCAGGCAAAGAAGGTTTCACAGAGTACACAGAGCGCCGACACGGAGGAAGCAGGAGACCGCAAGGTATGGGCGAGGTTTCGGGCGAACGAAGGCCGGATTTCGCTCCTGCGCCTTTCCTGAACAATCGCGTCCATTTATTCACCTCTCTCAATCACGTCGTGGCCAATGCGCGGTTGATGGCCGCAGTCATGCGTGCCCAATGCTCGGCTTCGGAGGCGAGTTGGCGACGGCCGGCGGCGGTCAGCCGGTAAAAGCGTGCCTTCCGCTTGGTCTCGGAAATGCCTTCTTCCGCCTTCACCCAGCCCTGTGCCTCCAGCCGGTAAAGGGCAGGATAGAGCGAGCCTTGTTCCACGCGCAGGACGTCGTCGGACTTTTGTTGAATGCGGTCGGCGATCGCCAGCCCGTGGAGCGGTTCGAGCTGAAGCGCATTCAGGATCAGCATGTCGAGTGTGCCGTAAACCAGATCAGATTTTTCTTTGGCCATGGTCTCGCCTAGACTATCTACACAACGAAACGTGACTCACATAGACTGTCAAGGCGAGAGCTTGGGGCTGAAGCCACCAAGCCAATCTGGCTCGCAGGTGCTGCCGCTCTTCCAACTCGGCGATTTCTTCAATTTATTCTACAATGAGCGAGTCGAGAACCATGGATCGTCACGCGCTCAACTCGAAACCAGGCGAGCCGACTTCGCGACTAGAAGTCAGGCCTGGAGGTATCGTCACACCTCGCGTCGAGATTGTGGGGCGCGTGAGGTCTATAGTAGCCCCAGAGTCATTCACCTTAGCCTGCCGTTATCCGTAGTACGACCCTCGCGCCCGGGCGACGGCAGGGTAGGAGGTGAATCGCCATCGTTCTGGGTCAGCGTGGGGCTTTGCGTGGATCACTACTTTTAGAGCATTTCAAATGAAGTTATAGCCGCATGCGGCAAACCAACCGAGAGCGTCC
>VFQR01000237.1_pt1 | contig 103193 bp, 120 predicted proteins | sample 3512321 | NCBI WGS metagenome assembly VFQR01 (sample SAMN10412374, study PRJNA504923) | tailings metagenome | isolation source: Relicate 3 Philex TSF1 revegetated site | place: Philippines: Tuba, Benguet | collected 2017-08-29 | reverse complement strand
CATCCTTCGCAATACGAGCCAGACGGCGAAGCTCCACCGCCGAATAGTCGTCCCGCAACTTCACCGCTGATCCCATCGCCGAATCTCCTTTGGCAACAGAGAATCACACGGCGCAAACGCCTCAAATTCACGAAAGAGTCAGAAGCCGGGACGGTTGGTATGAGATAGTGGAGTCACGCTGCCCGCACCAGCCCATTTTCAGATGCCGGAATCAAGGCCGGTCCGACCGGCGAGGAGGACCGCAATGGCTGAGAACAAGACACAGCCGACAAGGCAAAGCGTCGCCGCCTTCCTCGACGCCGTGCCGGACGACGTCCGGCGTGCCGATGCCCACAAGCTCGTGACGCTCATGGAGCGGCTTTCCGGCCATCCGCCCGTCATGTGGGGACCGAGCATCGTCGGCTTCGGCGAGTACCGCTATCGCTACGAAAGCGGGCGCGAAGGGCGGATGGCAAGGATCGGCTTCTCGCCGAGGGCGAAGGAACTGGTGATCTACCTCGTCGATGGGCTTGATGAGCACGGCGAGATGATTGCGCGGCTTGGCAGGCATCGGGCAGGCAAGAGCTGCCTCTACATCAGGAGGCTGTCCGACGTCGATCAGGCCGTTCTCGAAGAGCTGATCGCCTCGTCGCTCCGCAGCATGCGCGACCGTTACCCGGAAGGGGCCTGACGAACCCGGGCGAGAAGCCGCGATCACTCCGCCGCTTCCGCCCTGCCCTCGCGGTTCTTGACCAGCTTGAAGACGATCGAGTCCATCAGCGCCTGGAACGAGGCGTCGATGATGTTGTCGGAGACCCCGACAGTCGACCAGCGCTCGCCCGTGGCGTCGTGCGATTCTATCAGCACCCGCGTCACCGCCTCGGTGCCGCCGTTGAGGATGCGCACCTTGTAGTCGACCAGCTCCAGATCCTCGATCTCCGACTGGAACTTGCCGAGATCCTTGCGCAGCGCGATGTCGAGCGCGTTGACGGGCCCGTGGCCCTCGGCGACCGACATCCGCTCCTCGCCGTCGACGGTCACCTTAACGATCGCTTCGGACACCGTCTTGAGCTGGCCCATCGCGTCGAAGCGGCGCTCGACCATGCAGCGGAAGCTTTCGACCTTGAAGAATTCGGGCACGCGGCCGAGCGTGCGCCGGGCGAGCAGCTCGAAGCTCGCATCCGCGCCTTCGTAGGCATATCCCTGCGCCTCGCGCTCCTTGACGAGCGAGACGAGCGTGTCGAGCCGGGGGTCGGACTTGTCGACGGCGATGCCGCGGCGCTTCAACTCGGAGATGAAGTTCGACTTGCCGCCCTGGTCCGACACCATCACGCGGCGCTGGTTGCCGACCACGTCCGGCGGCACGTGCTCGTAGGTCTCCGGCTCCTTGAGAAGTGCCGAGGCGTGGATGCCGGCCTTGGTCGCGAAGGCCGACGCACCGACATAAGGCGCCTGCTGGTCCGGCGCGCGGTTGAGGAGATCGTCGAAGGCGCGGCTGAGGCGCGTCAGCCCCGCCAGCGCTTCCGGCCCGACGCCGGTCTCGAACCGGTCGGCATAGGCCGGCTTCAGCATCAGCGTCGGGATGAGCGTGACGAGATTGGCGTTGCCGCAGCGTTCGCCGATGCCGTTGAGCGTGCCCTGGATCTGCCGCACCCCCGCCTCGACCGCCGCCAGCGAGTTCGCCACCGCCTGGCCGGTGTCGTCGTGCGCGTGGATGCCAAGCCGCTCGCCCGGGATGCCCGCCGCCATGACGGCCGCCACGATCTCGCGCACTTCGCCCGGCTGCGTGCCGCCATTGGTGTCGCACAGCACGACCCAGCGGGCGCCCGCCTCGAAGGCGGTGCGTGCACAGGCGAGCGCATAGTCCCGGTTGGCCTTGTAGCCGTCGAAGAAATGCTCGCAGTCGACCATTGCCTCCCGGCCGGCGGCCAGCGCGGCACGGACGGAATCGCCGATCGACTGCAGATTCTCCTCGTTCGTGCAGCCGAGCGCCACGCGCACATGGTAGTCCCAGCTCTTGGCGACGAAGCAGATCGCGTCCGCCTTCGACTGGAACAGCGCCGCGAGCCCCGGATCGTTGGATACGGAGATGCCCGGCCGCCGCGTCATGCCGAAGGCGACGAAGGATGCTCTCGTCGTGCGCTTCTTGTCGAAGAAGGTCGTGTCGGTCGGGTTAGCGCCGGGATAGCCGCCCTCGACATAGTCGAGCCCCAGCGTGTCGAGCATGCCGGCGACCGCGATCTTGTCCTCGATCGAGAAGTCGACGCCCGGCGTCTGCTGCCCGTCGCGCAGCGTCGTATCGAAGAGGAAGAGCCGTTCCCGGGAAGCGCTCATTGTTCGTCCGCAAACCTGTCGGTGGCATGGATCAGCCGGTCGAGGATGCCGGGCTCGGAATAGGCGTGGCCGGCGCCCTCCACCAGGAAGAACTCGGCGTCGGGCCAGGCCTTGGCGAGTTCCCATGCGTAGCGCGCCGGACAGGGCATATCATAGCGGCCGTGCACGATGACACCCGGAATGCCCTTCAGCCGGTGCGCATCGCGCAGGAGCTGCCCTTCCTCCAGCCAGCCGGCGTGGATGAAGAAGTGGTTCTCGATGCGGGCGAAGGCGAGCGCGAACTCCTCCTCGCCGAACTTGGCGCTGGTTGCGGGCTCGGGCAGGAGCGTGATCGTCTCCCCCTCCCAGGTGCTCCACGCCTTGGCGGCCGCGATGCGCACGGAGCGATCGGGATGGATGAGCCGGCGCCGGTAGGCGCCCATCATGTCGTGGCGCTCTTCCTCGGGGATCGGCGCCACGAAGCGCTCCCACTTGTCCGGGAACATCTCGGAGACGCCGAACTGGTAGTACCAGGAGAGCTCCGCCCGCGTCAGCGTGTAGACGCCGCGCAGCACCAGCTCGCTGACGCGCTCCGGATGCGTCTCGGCGTAGGCGAGCGCCAGCGTCGAGCCCCAGGAGCCGCCGAAGACGAGCCAGCTTTCGACGCCCATCATCTCGCGCAGCCGCTCGATGTCGGCGACGAGGTGCCAGGTGGTGTTGGCCTCCAGCTCCGCATGCGGCGTCGAGCGCCCGCAGCCGCGCTGGTCGAAGAGGAGCACGTCGTAGCGACTGGGGTCGAAGAGCCGCCGATGCGCGGGCGCGATGCCGCCGCCCGGCCCGCCATGCAGGAAGACCGCCGGCTTCGCCCCGCGCGTCCCTGCCCGCTCCCAGTGGATCCTATGCCCGTCGCCGACATCGAGCATGCCGCTCTCGAACGGCTCGATCTCGGGATAGAGCGTGCGCAGCCCGCTCATCCGCGCTCCTCCGGCGGCCATTGGTCGGTATCGTGGTCGGGGTGCTGGTAGGAGACGAGGTCTTCGAGATAGGGCGCGTCGTCTATGTCGTTCATCGTCTCGTGCGCCGGCAGTTCGTGCAGCCTGTCCATGTAGGGCAGCATGGCCTCTACCCCCCACTGGATTTCCGGCGCCAGTTCCTCGGGCGCGTCGAAGGCGCCGATCATGATCGCGATGCCATCCGGCGCCTCGAACGTCAGCGGTGTGCCGCATTCAGGGCAGAAGCCGCGCCTGACGTGGTTCGACGACTGGAAGCGCTTCGGCTCGCCCCGCCGCCAGGTGAGCTTCGCCTCGCGGACCGACACCAGCGGCGCATAGAAATTGCCCGTCGCCTTCTGGCACATACGGCAGTGGCAGATGGAGGGCCGATGCAGCGCCCCCTCGACATGGAAGCGCACCGCCCCGCACTGGCAGCCGCCGGAATAGTTGGGCACGTTGGCAAGGCTCATGGCTGCGCCGCCTCCGGCCGGTGGCAGACGGCCTCGATATTGTTGCCGTCGGGATCAAAGACGAAGGCGCCGTAATAGTCCGGGTGATAATGCGGGCGCAGCCCCGGCCCGCCATTGTCGCGGCCGCCGGCGGCGATCGCAGCCTCGTAGAAGGCGTCGACCTCGGCGCGCGTGCGCGCAGTGAAGGCGTAGTGCCGGCCGGGCCCGGGATCGCTTCCCTCGGCCAGCCAGAAATCAGGCTTGTCGCGGCCATAGCCGCCAACCCTCGCGCCGCCGGTGTGCTCCTCCGGCACGGTCATCAGGAGCCGCGCGCCGAGCGGGTCCAGCGCTGCGTCGTAGAAGGCCTTCGACTTCTCCCAGTCGGTGACGGTGATGCCGGTGTGGTCGATCATGGCCGATGCTCCCGCTTCATTGCTCTATCCGCGCTCGGATGCGTTCGAGGAACCTGTTCATCTGTGCAAGGAGCCGCTCAGCGGTCTCCCGATCCACGCTCCGTACATCGTAGTCGGCGACGAAGCGGGTGCCCCCGCTCTGGTTCAGTGCGCGACCGAGTTCAGCATCGAGCCCGTCCTTCTTCACGCCGAGTTGGCTGAAGGCCGAGAGCAGGCCGGCATGGGTCTTGACCGCATCTGTCCGTACGCCGTGCCGTGCGGCGAGATAGGTGCGCGCAGTGTCGAACATCGCATAGTAGGCACGATTGGCACAGCCGTCGTAGTCGCCCGCCTCGAAAAGCAACCGGGCCGAACTCGCCGCCACTTCGGCCTTCCTGAGCAGATCATCCATCGTCATCGCCCGAGATGCACCGCGACCTCGCGCGCCGAAGTCAGCACATCGCGCTCGCCGGTTGCCCATTCGGCCTTGGTGAAGGGAAACGGCTGCACGAGTATGTCGTCGGAAAGCATCGAATCGTAGGCGATATCGGCCAGGCGCGCCTGCTCCGGCCAGAACGCGAAGTCATCCTCGAATACGACGGCGACATCGTAGTCGCTTTCGGCTCTGGCAGTTCCTCGGGCTCGGCTGCCGAAGAGATAGACGCCCGCCAGACGCTTGCCATAGGCCTGCCGAACCGCGTCTACGAACGGCTGCAGCTGGGGAAAGCTCTCGACGGGCTCCATCCTCACCTCTTCACCTCCCATTTCGTCTTCCGCTCGCCTGTCTCTGGATCCTTGTAGTCCATGAGCTGGATGCCCTGCGCTGCAAGCTCGTCGCGGATGCGGTCAGCCTCGGCGAAGTTTTTTTCGCGGAGGAGGGAGAGGCGGCGGTCGGCCTCACGTTCTGCCAACTGATGCATATCTCTGAACCGTTCGGCGTCCTGAGCCAAGCCGGCCGGAGTGAACAGACTGATCCCCAAGAGCCCAAGCGTTGCAAGAAAAGTCGGTCTCTTCGACGGGTTAGCCCGTACTTCTCCAGCGAGTTTCTGAACTCGGGTTAGAGCTGCATGCGTGTTCAAGTCATCGACCACAGCCTCAACGACTGCGGAATCGACCACCGCGCTCGTTTGCGAAAGTGCGACAGAATTCAGTGGCTCAAGAACGTCGTCGTTTACAAATGACCATTGAACCAACTGGTCTTCCGCTTCCCAAAGTCGCTTCACGCTGAAATCGATTGGCTGCCGATAATGCGTCATCAGCATAGCCAGCCGCAGCACCTCGCCCGGCCATCTCCGCCCGCCGAACTTCTCCGTGTGCAGCAGATCATGAATCGTGACGAAATTCCCCTCGCTCTTCGACATCTTGCGGCCTTCGACCTGCAGATAGCCGTTGTGCATCCAGACTTTCGCCATCATCTCGGTGCCGTGGGCGCAGCGCGATTGGGCGATCTCGTTCTCGTGGTGGGGGAAGATGAGGTCGAGCCCGCCGCCGTGGATGTCGAACACCTCGCCCAGGTGGTGTCGGCTCATGACCGAGCATTCGATGTGCCAGCCGGGGCGGCCGAAAATGTCGTGCGCCTCGCCCTCGAAGTGGAAATGCGCCGGCCAGCCGGGCTGGTCGCTCGAACTCTCCTTCCAGAGCACGAAGTCGCCGGGGTTCTTCTTGTGCGAGGCGACCTCGACGCGCGCGCCGGCCTGCTGGTCCTCGAGCTTGCGGTTCGACAGTCTGCCGTAGTCCGGCATGGTCGAGACGTCGAACAGCACCTCCCTCCCCTCGGCGCCCGACGCGACATAGGCATGGCCCTTGTCGATCAGCGCCTGCGCCATCGCGATCATGCCGTCGATGTGCTGGGTGGCGCGCGGCTCGAAGGTGGGCTCCAGGCAGCCGAGCGCGGCGACGTCGCTGTGGAACTGGCTGGCGGTCGTTTCGGTGACGCGGCCGATCGCCTCGTTGAGCGACATGCGGCCCGCCCCGATCTCGCCGCCGAAGTCGCGCAGCGCGCGGGCGTTGATCTTGTCGTCCACGTCCGTGATGTTGCGGACGTAGGTCACCCTCGATCCGTCCGCGGCGTTCCCCTCACCTGGATAGAGGTGCCTCAGCAGCCGGTAGAGCACGTCGAACACGATGACCGGCCGCGCATTCCCGATATGGGCGAAGTCGTAGACGGTCGGGCCGCAGACATACATGCGCACGTTCGACGGATCGAGGGGGACAAACTCCTCCTTCGTCCGGGTCAGCGTGTTGTAGAGCCGCAACCTTGGGGCCTCGCCCATGCGAAAAAACCTTTCCTGGCCTGCTGGCCGGGCGGTTTTTCCTCGATGAGCGAAGGGCGAAAACGTCCGGACCAGCGGGAGCGCTAGCCGATAATGCAGATCCCGATGATCGTGCACGCCGTTTTCATGGCAGGCTTTATTGCGCTGTGAAGGAACCCCGTCAAGCCGGTTGTCGTTGGCTTTGCATACCGTTCGCCGCTGTCCGGCATCCCGTAAACGCCGCGTTAACGCTGTGCGGCAAACTTTAACTGTCGAACGTGAGATCCAAGCGGAAGGAGCCACGATTTCGACCCATTCGGAGAACACCTGCGAGCCCATCATGAAACCGCGTCACGGGGACTCGAAAATGCAGATCAACCAGTCGAAGAAGCCGGCCCAACAGCCGTCCAAACCCATTCTCGCGAGCCAGTACCGCGCGATCGGGCCGGCGGCCGTCAGCGCCGCGCTGGTCTGCGCACCCCGGCTGTCGAAGCCGAAGTCCGCCGGCTCGAAATAGAGCCGTTTCGCATTCCAGGATCGCGTGCCGCCGCGCCGGCGGCACGCGTTGCGCCTCAGCGCACGTAGATGGTGATGGTGCCGTCGGCGCCGACATCCGCCGCCACGACATCGTTCACGGTAACCCCCGCCCCTTCGATCTCCTGCCGCAGCAGGTCGTTGCCGCGAATCGTCTCGCGCAGTTCCTCGATATCAGACCTGCGCTCCGCGACGGCTTCGTCCAGCGCCGACAGGGTCCGGCCGCCCGGCAGGTCGGTGACCGGCACGACGATGACCGAGGCGACGCTCGCGACGTTCTCCAGCGCGCCGGCGCCGGCGTGGCCTGCCCGGATCGATGCGATCACCCCGTCCATGTCCACGGTGCCCGCGGCGGCAGCGGTCGCGTCGGGATCGATGCCGAGGGCTCCGGGATCGGCGGTGGGATCGCCGCCGGCAATGCCCGGCAGGCCCTCCTCCACCTCTTCTTCGATCGGCTGCGCGGCCAGCGGCGCGACGAGAGCCGCGGCGAGAAGGCCGGCGGACAGGGCTGCAAGAACTCGTTTCATGTCTACCTCGTCGGTTGCGTCACGGACACAACCGGCGGAAGTCAGACCCGTTCCGTCGCCGTCGACCCGAGGTTCCGCCATTTGGCGACGAAGCCCGCGGCGTCGAGCGCGCGCATGTCCTCCACCGCCTCTGCCAGCCGCTCCGCCGGCCAGTCCCACCATGCAAGCGCCTCGATCTCCCGCGCCAGCTCCTCGGGAAAGCGCATCCGCAAGGTTCGAGCCGGTGCGCCCGCGACGACCGCATAGGCCGGCACGTCCCGCGTGACGACGGCATTGGCGCCGACCACGGCGCCGCTGCCGACCGCGACGCCGGGCATCACCACCGCCCCATGGCCTATCCAGACGTCGTGGCCGATCGCGACCCGCCTGGTGCGCCGGCGCTCTCGGAAGTCGGCATCCAGCTTCGCGTGGACAAAAAACTCGTTCGCACGGTAGCTGACCTTGTGCGTCGTGATGCGCTCCATCGGGTGCTCGAGCGCGTTGATCCGGCAGTTGGCTGCGATCGAGCAGAACTTGCCGATCTCGGCATAGATCGCCTCGCCGTGGCGCTCGAAATAGCTGAAGTCGCCGACGACCACCTCGCGCAGGATCACGCGCTCGCCGATCGCGACGTGCCGCCCGAGCCGGCACCCTTTCAGTTCGGCGGTCGGGTGGATGCGCGGCTCGTCGTCGTGCGGAACGGGTATGGGCATGGCCCACGCTTATGCCGCGGCGGACGGCGCGACAAGACGCCTCGCGCGCGCCGCGGCCATGGGGCTTTTGCCGACCGCCCGCCGACGCTATATCTGCTCGACAGGGAGATGAACGGTGTCCGCGCGCACGATCTTCGCAACCGCCATCGGGACGACGCTCTTCGCGGCCGCCAGCGGCGCGGCCTTCGCGGCGTGGGTGGAGACTGGACCCGGCATCTTCATGGCACTGATCGAATCCGGCCTCGCCTGGTGCTTCTGAGCACCTTCGTCCGGGACCCAGCGGAACCCACTCCCCATGATGCGCAGCATTCTCGTCGGCATTCTGATCGTCATGGCTGCGGGCGTCGGCTGGCTGACCTTCGACTGGTACCGCTCGCAGCACATGGCGCGATCCTTCGGCGCCCCCTTCGCGCTGGTCGACCAGGAGGGCGAGGAAATCACCGAGGCGGCCTTCCGCGGCCACCCGACGGCGCTGTTCTTCGGCTTCACCTACTGCCCCGACGTCTGCCCGACGACGCTCTACGAGCTCGACGGCTGGCTTGCCGAGCTGGGTCCGGAGGGGTCCGATATCCAGGCCTATTTCGTCACCGTCGATCCCGAGCGTGACACGCCCGAGATCATGGACCAGTACGTGTCGAACATCTCCAGCCGCGTCGTCGGCATCACGGGCGAGCCGGACAAGGTTGCGGAGATGGTCCGCTCCTTCGGCATCTATGTGCGCAAGGTCGATCTCGAAGGCGGCCACTACACCTACGACCACACCGCCTCGATCCTGCTTCTCGACCGCAGCGGCGATTTCGCCGGCACGATCGCCTATGGCGAGAACCCGGACAACGCCATGGCCAAGCTCCGCCGGCTCGCCCAGGGATCCTGACCTTGCTGCAGACGCGTCTCTACCTGCAGGCCGGCGAGGCCGAGGCCCGCCGGCTCTTCGCGCTGGCCGAAACCGCCTTCGAGGAGGACGGGCTGCCGATCTCCACCTATGTCGTGGACGAGGAGCGCGGCATTCACGAACTGTCGATCTACTGCGAGGACGACCCCGATCCCGTCGAGCAGCGCCTGGCGCGTCTGGCCGCCGAGGCAGCACCCGGATCAGAGGTGAAGCGCGAAACGCTGGAGGAGGTCGACTGGGTCTCGCGCTCGCTCGAGGGGCTGAAGCCGGTCCGTGTCGGCCGGTTCCTCGTCCATGGCGCGCATGACCGGCACCGGCGCCGTCCGGCGGACATCGCGATCGAGATCGAAGCCGGCCAGGCCTTCGGCACCGGTCACCACGGCACCACTTCCGGCTGCCTCGAGATGATCGAGCGCATCGTGGCCTCGCGCCGGCCGCGGCGAATGCTCGACCTCGGCACCGGCAGCGGCGTGCTTGCGATCGCCCTCGCCCGCCTGACGCGCCGGCGCCTGCTTGCAACCGACATCGACCCGGTCGCGATCGAGGTCGCGAGGCGCAATGCGCGGCTCAACCGCACCACCGAGGTCGAGTTCGCAGTCGCCACCGGCTTCGGCCACAATCTCGTCCGCGCCCGCGCACCCTACGACCTGATCGTCGCCAACATCCTGGCGCGGCCGCTGATGAAGCTTGCGCCCGATATGAAGGCGCATCTGGCGCCGGGCGGCTCGCTGGTCCTCTCGGGCATCCTGGAGCGCCAGCGGCAGGCGGTGGTCGCTGCTTATGTAAGCCAGGGCTTTCGTCACCTCCGCACCCTCCACCGCGCGGGCTGGGTGACGCTGCATCTGGCCCGCTGATCCCAAACATGCAAAAAGCGGCCCACGGGGGCCGCTTCATACATCTTGCTACAGCGGTGCTGCCGCGACGGCCTTAGAACATGTAGCCGATATGGGCGCGCTTCTGGAGCTCGGCGCGGTCGTAGCCGTTGGCCTTGAGCGTCTCGTCGTCGAGCAAGAGCAGGGCGCCGGTCACGTAGCGGTTGGCCTGACGCATGCGGGCGTCCACGATGGCGTCCATGGCACCGCGAAAGAAGCCGCGTCCGTTTGAATTCCTTGCCATGACTGTTCTCCTGTGTCTGGAAGAGTTCGATCCTCCACGGCCAGGAAGGTAAGCACGGCTGACCTGGTTCGCCAGCCTCAATGCTGCATGGCACCCTTCCCATTTTGCATTGCAACATAAACCTTTCGGCAGCCTCTGTCGGGAAGCTCCCGCCTCGCCAGACCAGCAGATTGTGTGGCAGAGAGTGGCGCCGCCAATCAGGGAAGACAGATGTTCCAGCACTACGACGTCCAGACCGACTCGTCCCATGCCGCGCCGCGCATCCGCCGGCTGCGTGAGAAACTCGCCGAGGTCGGTGTCGATGGCTTCCTGGTGCCGAGGGCGGACGAGCACCAGGGCGAATACGTGCCCCTGCGCGCCGAACGGCTAAAGTGGCTGACGGGCTTCACCGGCTCGGCCGGCGCCGCGCTCGTGCTGGCCGACAAGGCCATCATCTTCGTCGATGGCCGCTACCGGCTGCAGGTCCGCGTCCAGACCGACCCGGCCGTGTTCGACTACGAGGATTTCGTCGAGACGCCGCCGCCGGCTTGGCTTGGCAAACATGGCAGCGAGGGCCTGCGCATCGGCTTCGACCCGTGGCTCCACACTATTGGCGAGGTCCGGAGGCTGACCAAGGCCTGCAAGCGCAAGGGCGTCGAGCTGGTTCCGCTCGACGCCAACCCGGTCGACGCGGTCTGGGACGACCAGCCGCAGGCGCCAATCGGCGCAGTCGATGTCCATCCGCTCGACCACGCGGGAGAGGACGCCGCCTCCAAGCTCGCCAGGCTGGCGGCCGCGATCGCGGAAGACGGCGCGGACGCGGCGGTGCTGACCGACCCGGCCTCGCTCGCCTGGGCCTTCAACATCCGCGGCCACGACCTCGAGCACACCCCCGTCCCACTCGGCTTCGCGCTGGTCCGCGCAGATGGCCGCCATGTCGTCTTCGTCGACGGCCGCAAGCTGGACGTCGCCGCCCGGGACCATCTGTCCGGCTTGGCGCGGCTGGCCGGGCCGGACGAGCTTCTTCCGACGATCGAAGCGGCCGCGCGCGACGGCCAGGTCATCGGCCTCGATCCCGACCTCGCGGCGGAGAGGCTGCGCATCGCGATCGTCGATGCCGGCGGCAAGACCGTCGACCTCGCCGATCCTGCGCGCCTGCCGCGCGCCACCAAGAACGCTGCCGAGCTCGCCGGCGCGCGCGCCGCGCACAGGCGGGACGGCGCGGCCCTCGTCCGCTTCCTGCGCTGGCTGGACGGCCAGCAGCCGGGGACGGTCGACGAGATCAATGCCGCACGGCAGCTCGAGGCGTTCCGCGTCTCGACCGGCGAGGCGCTCCAGGCGCCGCTCCGCGACATCTCCTTCGACACGATTGCCGGCGCCGGCCCGAACGGCGCGATCATCCACTACCGCGTCAACACCGCCACCAACCGCAGGCTGGCGCCGGGCGAGCTTTTCCTCGTCGATTCGGGCGGTCAGTACCGGGACGGGACCACCGACGTGACCCGCACGGTCGCGATCGGCACGCCGACCGGCGAGATGCGGCAGCGCTACACGATCGTGCTCAAGGGGCTGATGGCGGTCTCGACGATCCGTTTCCCGCCCGGGACGCGCGGCCAGGACATCGACCCGCTGGCGCGTCAGGCGCACTGGATGGCGGGCATCGACTACGGCCACGGCACCGGCCACGGCGTCGGCTCCTATCTCTCCGTCCATGAAGGCCCGCAGCGGATCGCCAAGACCGGCACGCAGAAGCTGCTTGCCGGCATGATCCTCTCCAACGAGCCGGGCTACTATAGGGACGGCGCCTACGGCATCCGGCTGGAGAACCTGATCGTCGTCACCGAGCCGGCGCAGATCGAGGGCGGCGAGATCGCCATGCACGGCTTCGAGACGCTGACCCTCGCCCCCTTCGACCGGCGGCTGATCGACCGGGACGCGTTGCGCCCTGACGAGGTCGCCTGGCTCGACGCCTATCATGCGCGGGTGCTGGCAGAGATCGGGCCGCTGCTCGACGAGGCGGAGCGGGAATGGCTGGCGGAGGCCTGCGCGCCGCTGGCGCCTCAGCCGAAGAAATAGCGTCCCAGCACGAGGACTGCGGCGCCGACCAGGAACATCTGCAGGATGCCGCTCCGCAGCGCGACGAGCCCTGCGACGACCAGCGCGGCAAGCTCGACCGGGCCGCCGGTGAAGGCGAGCGGCGCGACCAGCGTGGTCAGCACGGCAGCCGGAACGGCGTCGAGCGCGGCCGCGACGCGCGGGTGAATGCGCTCGAAGCGCGACAGGACGATATAGCCGCCGCAGCGCGCGAGATAGGTCAACAGCGCCCCGCCGAGGATGATCCAGACGGCCTCGCTCACAGCGGCGCCTCCTCCGTCACCGCATCCGGCTCCGGCTCGGGCCGGAGCGGCATGGCGGCGGCAAGCGCGATGCCGGCGGCGGCGCCGACCGAGACGTGCCAGGGCGAGCCGATCGTCAGATAGGCGAGGATCGAGGCGATCGAGCTCGCGACGACGACCGGCAGCCAGAGCGGCCGCCGGCGGAAGCCGAGCACCAGCCCGAGGAAATAGATCGGCAGGAGGAAGTCGACGCCAAGCGCCTGAGGGTCCGGCACCAGGCCGCCGAAGACCGCGCCGATCATCGACTCCACGATCCAGGCCACATAGACCGGGAGCGCGAGGCCCATATACCAGGCGAAGGAAACCCGCCCGGCCTGGCGCTCCGTCTCGGCATATTGCGGATCGACCAGGAAGAAATAGCCGAACGCCTGCCGCACCGGATGCCAATGGGCGATCTTGCCGCCGATCGCCGCCGAATAGAGGACATGTCGGAAGTTGATGGCGAAGATCGAGAGCACGATGAGCCACGGCGCCACGCGCTGCCCGAACAGCTCGATCCCCACCATCTGGCTGGCGCCGCCATAGATCGTGGCGCTCATGAGCACCGTCTCGAAGAGCGTGAGCCCGTTCTCGACCGCCATGGCGCCGAACAGCAGCCCGAAAGGGGCTGCCGAGACAAGAACCGGCACGCTGAGGCGCGCGCCGCGCATGAACTCGGAAAGATTGGACTGGCCCGACATCGCAGCTCCCGAAGGAGCCCCTGCTATGTCAGCCCTGCTGACCTGTCACGCCAAATCGGTTGAACCAGCGTTCGTTTGCCGTGAGGCTCCGCACGCTCAGGCCGCGCCCACCAGCGTGAACCAGCCGTCCTCGTCGATCACCTCGACGCCGAGTTCCGTCGCCTGCTTGAGCTTCGAGCCGGCGCCGGGGCCGGCGACGACGAGGTCGGTCTTCTTCGACACCGAACCGGAAACCTTGGCGCCCAGCCGCTCGGCCATGGCCTTCGCCTCGTCCCGCGACATGCGCTCCAGCGCCCCGGTGAAGACGACCGTCTTGCCCGCGACCGGCGAGGAGACGCTGCCGACCTGCTCCTCGTCCTGCGGCGTGACCTCGGCGAGGAGGTCGTGGATGGCCTCGCGGTTGTGCTCCTCGGCGAAGAAGTCGACGATCGCCTCGGCGACGACCGAGCCGATGCCACCGACGCCGACCAGCTCCTGCCACTCCGCATTGCCCGGATCGCCCTTGCCCTGCGGAGGCTGCGCGGCCTCGGCGGTTCGCCGCAGCGCGTCGAAGGAGACGAAGTGCCGGGCGATGCGCTTGGCGTTGGTCTCGCCGACATGGCGGATGCCGAGCCCGAACAGGAAGCGCGAGAAGGCGACCTCGCGCCGCGCGTCGATCGCCTCGTAGAGTTTTCTGACCGAGACCGCGCCATAGCCCTCGATGTTCTCGAGCTTGGTCAGCGATTTCTCCTGGCGTCGCCGGAGCGTGAAGATGTCGGCCGGCGACCTGATCTGCAGCGCGTCGTCGTCGGTGCCGAAGAAGAACTCGATCTGCTTCTCCCCCAGCCCCTCGATGTCCATCGCATTGCGCGAGACGAAGTGGCGGATGCGCTCGACCGCCTGCGCCGGGCAGATCAGCCCGCCGGTGCAGCGGCGCACCGCCTCCCCTTCCTCGCGCACGGCATGGCTGCCGCAGGCGGGGCAGCGGTCGGGGAAGACGTAGGGCTTCGCGCTCGCCGGCCGCTTCTCCGGCACGATGCCGAGGATCTGCGGGATGACGTCGCCCGCCCGCTGGACGATGACCGTGTCGCCGACGCGCACGTCCTTGCGCGCGATCTCGTCCTCGTTGTGGAGCGTGGCGTTGGTCACCACGACGCCGCCGACCGTCACCGGCTCGAGCCGAGCGACGGGCGTGAGCGCGCCGGTGCGGCCGACCTGGATGTCGATGCCGGCGAGCAGCGTCGTCGCCTTCTCGGCCGGGAACTTGTGCGCCGTCGCCCAGCGCGGGCTGCGCGAGCGGAAGCCGAGCCGCTCCTGCAGGTCGAGCCGGTCGACCTTGTAGACGACGCCGTCGATGTCGTAGGCGAGCTCCGCGCGCTGCGCCTCGATCGAGCGGTACTGCTCCAGCATCGCCTCCAGCGAGCCGCACAGCACCATGTGGTCGTTGATCGGAAAACCCCAGCGGCCGAGCCGTCCGACCGCCTTGAACTGCGTGTCGGCGAGCGGAGCGCTCGTCTCGCCCCAGGCATAGGCGAAGAATTTCAGCGGGCGCGCGCGCGTCTTCTCGGGGTCCTTCTGGCGCAGGCTGCCGGCGGCGAAGTTGCGCGGATTGGCGAAGACGCGGCCCGTCTCGGCCATCTCCTCGTTGAGCTTCAGGAAATCGTCGCGGCGCATGTAGATCTCGCCGCGGATTTCCACGAGATCGGGGGCATCGGCAGGCAGCGTGTCCGGTATCTCGTCGATCGTGCGGACATTCGCGGTGACGTTCTCGCCCGTCGTGCCGTCGCCGCGCGTCGCCGCCGTCACCAGCTTCCGGTCGCGATAGGTGAGCGACATCGACAGCCCGTCGATCTTCGGCTCGGCGGTGAAGGTGACCGGCTCGTCGGCCTTGAGGTTCAGGAAGCGGCGGACCGACGCGACGAAGTCGGCGACGTCCTCGTCGGAGAAGACGTTGTCGAGCGACAGCATCGGCCTCGCGTGCCGCACCTCGCCGAAGGTGCCGGACGGGGCTGCCCCGACGCGCATCGAGGGCGAATCGGACCGCACCAGCTCCGGGAAACGCGCCTCGATCTCCGCATTGCGGCGCACCAGCGCATCATACTCGGCGTCCGATACCGTCGGCGCGTCCTCGCCATGATAGCGGCGGTCGTGCTCGGCGACCTCCCTCGCCAGCCGCTCCAGCTCGTCGGCGGCTTCCGCCTCGGTGAGAGCGTCGACCTTTTTGTTCTCGAGTGGCATAGGTGTTCCGTGGCTGGCGGCGGCATCGGCCGGTCGCGGCAATGTGGTCGAGGCCGCGCGTGGTGTAAATCGCCCTCCGGCCGTCGCGCTGGAGTCTGCTGTCACTTGGCAGCGTTTTCCATCAGGAGCCGGTCGGCCGCCGCCCGCGCCTCGTCGGTGATCGTCGCGCCGGCCAGCATCCTGGCGATCTCCTCCTGCCGCGACGCGCGGTCCATGACCCGAACGCCGGTCGTCACCTTGTCGGCGCCGCCGGACTTGGAGATCAGATAGTGGCGGTCGGCGCGCGCGGCGACCTGCGGCGCATGGGTGACCGAGAGCACCTGGATCTGCTGCGAGAGCCGCGCCAGGCGCTGCCCGATCGCATCCGCCACCGCTCCGCCGACGCCGGTGTCGATCTCGTCGAAGACAAGCGTCGGCGCCGAGCCGCGGTCGGCCAGCGCCACCTTGAGCGCGAGCAGGAAGCGCGACAACTCGCCGCCCGACGCGACCTTCATGATCGGCCCCGCCCGCGTGCCGGGATTGGTCCGCACCCAGAACTCGACCCGGTCGATGCCCGCCTCGGCGCGGTCGTCCGGGTCGCTCGCCATCTCCACGATAAACTCCGCCCGGTCGAGCTTGAGCGCAGGAAGCTCCTTCATCACGGCCGCCGTCAGCAGCCCCGCCGTCTCCTGGCGCGCCGCCGACAGGCGCGCGGCGGCGGCGTCGTAGGCCTCTCGCGCCGCTTTCGCCTCTATCTCGAGCTGCGCCAGCCGCTCCTCGCCCGCGTCGAGCTCATGCAAATCGTCCGACATGCGATCGCGGAGCGCGGCAAGATCGTCGACCGCCACGGAATGTTTGCGACCCGCGGCCCGCAGCGCGAAGAGGCGCTCCTCGGCGCGCTCCAGCGCGGCCGGGTCGAACTCCGCCGCCCGCAGCGCCTCTTCGACCGCCGACTGGGCGCCATCGAGCGAGATGAGCGCCTGGTCGAGCGGCTCGATGATCGGCTCGAGCAGGCCGGGCGCCTCCTGCGCCTTGCGCTGCAGGCGGCGCAGCAGGCTGGCGAGCTGCGGCACCGCCGAATCGGCGCCGGAGAGCACGGCTCGGGCGTCGTCGAGCTCCGACGCTGTCTTCTCGGCCCGCATCATGCGCGCCCGGTCCTCGGCCAGCTTCTCCTCCTCGCCCGGCTGCGGGTCGAGTTCGGAGAGCTCCTTGAGCGCGGCGCGCAGATAGTCGGCCTCGCGTGCGGCGGCCTCGACGCGCGCCCGGTGGCGGGCGAGGCCCGACTCCGCCTCGCGCCACGCCTTCCAGGCGCCGCCGACCTCCCGCAGGTCCGCCTGATGCCCGCCGAATGCATCGAGCAGTTGCCGATGGGTGGCGCCGTCGACCAGCGCGCGCTCGTCGTGCTGGCCGTGGATTTCGACCAGCATCTGGCCGATGTCGCGCAGCAGCGTCATGCTGGCCGGCTGGTCGTTGACGAAGCCGCGCGTGCGCCCGTCCGCCATTTGGACCCGGCGCAGGATCACATCGGCTTCGCCCTCGAAGCCGTTGTCGCGCAGGAACTCCCTCAGCGGATGGACGGCGGGAACGTCGAAGACGGCGGTGACGCTCCCCTGCGCGGCGCCGTTGCGGACGAGCGAGGCGTTGCCGCGCGCGCCGAGCGCCAGCGAGAGCGAATCGAGCAGGATGGATTTGCCGGCACCCGTCTCGCCGGTCAGCACCGAGAGACCGGAGCGGAAGTCGATCTCCAGCCTTTCGATGAGCACGATGTCGCGGATCGCGAGGTGTGAGAGCATGCGCCCCGCCGCCTCAGCTCGGCCTAGCTGCCGACGATCAGCGCTCCGGCGCGCGACAGCCACGACCCGCTGCTCTCGCGCGGCTCGAGGCCGCCCGACTGCAGCAGGCGGTAGGAATCCGCGTACCACTGGCTGTCGGGGAAGTTGTGCCCCAGCACGGCCGCGGCCGTCTGCGCCTCCGATGCGAGCCCGAGGGCGAAATAGGCCTCGGTCAGGCGCGCCAGCGCCTCCTCGACGTGGCGCGTGTTCGAGAAGCTCTCGACCACGTTGCGGAACCGCCGGACCGCCGCGAGAAACTCGCGCCGCTCCAGGTAATAGCGGCCGATCTGCATCTCCTTGCCGGCGAGCTGGTCGCGGGCGAAGCGGATCTTCTCCTGCGCATCGTCGACATAATCGGAGTTCGGCCAGCGCTGGACCAGTTCCTCCATCGCCTCGATCGTGCGGCGGGATTCCTGCTGGTCCTGGGTGACGTCCCTGATCTGGCGCCAGTAGCTCAGGCCGATGATGTACTGCGCATAGGCGGCATCGTCCGAGGTCGGATAGAGCTGGACGTAACGCCGGCCGGCGGTGATCGCCTCCTCGTATTTGCCGAGGCGATAGTTGGTGAATGCACCCATCACCAGCGAGCGTCGGGCGTAGTCAGAATAGGGATGCTGGCGGTCGACCGCCTCGAACTTCCGCGCCGCCTCGGTCAGGCGGCCGGCGTTCAGATTGGCGAGACCCTGGTTGTAGAGCGCGTCGGCCGGCTCCACCTGATCGACGAAGCTCGCCAGATCGATATCGTCGCCGCTGCTCGACATGCAGCCGGAGAGCGCCAGCGCGGCCGCCAGAACAGGCGCCGCCAGGAGACGGCCGTTCACGCGCATGCGCGGCGTCGCGAATCGAGAGGATGACATGTGGTTACGCCCCTCCGGCGAATGCGTTTCTTTGGTCCGGTCGTGATTAATCACAACCCTCCCCCAGCAGCAACGCCATGCCCACCCATTGGCGCAAATTTGTGGCGGATATGCATCGCGGGACCGGCTGTCCGGCCCCGCGGAAAGACGACAAGCGTCCGCAGATGTCAGATCATCCAGGGCGCGTAGACGGGCGCGTTGACCGCGATCATCTCCGCCGCACGGCCGCGCTCGCGACGGGTCGTCTCGACGATCTCGAAGGCCGAGCGGTCCGACAGGAGGCGCCGCAGCGCCGCCGCATTCAGCCTGTGCCCGCCACGATAGGAGCGGAAGCAGCCGATGAAGCAGGCCCCGGCAAGTGCCAGGTCGCCCAGCGCGTCCAGCGTCTTGTGGCGCACGAACTCGTCCCTGTAGCGCAGGCCCTCGACATTGATGACGCGATGGTCGTCGCCTATGACGACGGAATTTTCCAGTGACGAGCCGAGCGCATAACCGGCCGCCCAGAGACGCTCGACGTCCTTCATGAAGCCGAAGGTACGGGCGCGGGCGATGTCGCGCCTGAATATCTGCGGGTCGATGTCGGTGGCCAGCAGCTGACGGCCGATGGCCGGGCTGTCGAAATCGATCTCAACCTCGAAACGCGTGCCGCCATAGGGGCGGAACTCGGCCCAGGAGGCGCCGTTCTCGATGCGGACCGGTTTCAGGATGCGGATGTAGCGGCGCTTGACGGGCTGCATCTCGAGGCCGACCTGGTCGAACGCGTCGACGAAGACGGCCGCGCTGCCGTCCAGGATCGGCACCTCGTCGGCGTCGATCTCGATCGCGACGTTGTCGATGCCGAGCGCATAGAGCGCCGCCATCAGATGCTCGACGGTTGCGATGTGCACGCCCTCGGGATCGCCCAGCACGGTGCAGAGGTCGGTGCCGCCGATCTCGGAGACCAGCGCCCGCACCTCGATCGGCTCGCGATCGCCGCCGGCCCGATAGAAGACGATGCCGGTGTCAGGATCGGCCGGGCTGAAATGGATCGAAACCGGCTTGCCGCTGTGAACACCAAAACCCGAAAGCGAGACCTGCGATCTCAGGGTTGCCTGGTAGTCGCTCGTATCTATCCCCATAAGCCCGTCCCAAAATACGCTTATCGGCCGCGTCTTGTGCGGCTCTTTTGCCGACGGCGGGGTCATCATCCCCTCGATCCCTACCGGCCAGCTCTTGTCGACCGTGAAGATAATGGTGCTCCCACCATACTCCAAATCACGGATTCTTACCCATTATTACGCGCCACTCAGCATAAGGATACCCGATTAACATTATGTTAATCATCGGTTTTTCGCCCCGGCTGCGATGGCGCAGCCGGGGCTTTCGTTACATGTTGTTACAGACGCTCGCGAAGCACCGTCAGTTCGCCTGGCGGCGCAGGAATGCCGGGATGTCGAGCTGGTCGTCATCCTGAGTCGCGCGCGGCTGGATCTGCACCCTGCCGTGATCGTCGAGCGACGGCCGGCGCGGCGCGTAGAGCTGCTCCTGCGGGCGGGCTTCCGGCTGCTGCTGGCGCAGGCGCGGCTCGCGCGGCTGCACCGCCGGCTGGAGGCGCGCAGGCTCCTCTTCCCGCTTCGACAGGCCATGCGTCAGCCGCTTGAGCAGCCCGTGGATCGGACCGCGATCCTCGGCCTGCGCATCGGCCGCCGGCTGCACGACCGGCGAGAAGTCCTCGACGCGTGGCAGCCGCACCTGCTCGGCCTGGGGAGCGGCCGGGCGCCTCTCCATCTGGGGCTGCTGGTGCGGGGCCTGCAGCGGCGGGATGGCCGCCTCATAGGGCCTCGCCTCGGCAGGCGGCGCGGGGTGATGCGCTGCTGGCGCGGCGATCATCTCGGCTTCCCGGATTGCCTCCGCCACCGGATCGGCCGGGCGCGGCTGCGGCCGCGGCGCGACGGCCTCGACGGGTGCCGGCGCTTGCGTGCGGATCTCGACCGGCGCCGGTGCCGGCGCGCGGTTCTCGACCGGCTTCATCGGGCGCTGGATCTGGACCGGCGGCGCCATCTCGGCGGCGCCCTTGTCGATCCCGGTCGCCACGACCGAGACGCGGATGACGCCCTCGAGGTCCTCATCGAAGGTGGCGCCGAGGATGATGTTGGCGTCCGGATCGACCTCCTCGCGGATGCGGGTCGCGGCCTCGTCGACCTCGAACAGGGTCAGGTCGCGGCCGCCGGTGATCGAGATCAGCAGCCCCTTGGCGCCCTTCATCGACGTCTCGTCGAGCAGCGGATTGGCGATCGCGGCCTCGGCAGCGGCCATCGCGCGGCCTTCGCCCGAGGCTTCCCCGGTACCCATCATGGCCTTGCCCATCTCGCGCATCACCGAGCGGACGTCGGCGAAGTCGAGATTGATCAGGCCTTCCTTGACCATCAGGTCGGTGATGCAGGCGACACCGGAATAGAGCACCTGGTCCGCCATCGCGAAGGCGTCGGCGAAGGTGGTCTTGTCATTGGCTATGCGGAAGAGGTTCTGGTTCGGGATGACGATCAGGGTGTCGACGCATTTCTGCAGGTCCTCGATGCCCTGGGCCGCCGTCTTCATCCGGCGCTGGCCCTCGAAGTGGAACGGCTTGGTGACGACGCCGACAGTGAGGATGCCCTTCTGGCGCGCCGCGTTGGCGACCACCGGAGCCGCACCCGTGCCCGTGCCGCCCCCCATGCCGGCGGTGACGAAGCACATATGCGTGTTCGACAGGTGGTCGATGATCTCGTCGATGCACTCCTCGGCGGCGGCGCGCCCGACCTCGGGCTGCGAGCCGGCTCCCAGGCCCTCGGTGACATGCGCGCCGAGCTGGATGATCCGCTCGGCCTTCGACATGGTCAGCGCCTGGGCGTCGGTGTTGGCCACGACGAACTCGACGCCGCGCAGGCCGGCGTTGATCATGTTGTTGACGGCGTTGCCGCCACCGCCACCGACGCCGAAGACGGTGATGCGCGGCTTCAGCTCGGTGATGTCCGGCTTCTGTAGATTGATGGTCATTATCCTCGTCCTCTTTGCCTTATTCGCCGCATCGCCGCGCGGCCTATTCCGGTGGGTCTTCCCGATCCGTCAGAAACTGTCTCTCAACCAGCGGCCGACACGCTGCAGCCGCCCGCCATTCGCCACGCTACGAAACCCGAACACACTTCCCCTGCCCGCACGGCTCTCGAACCCTGCCATCTGCGGGTAGATCAACAGGCCGACAGTGGTGGCGAACGCCGGACCCTTTGCCGCCTCCGGAAGACCCGAAACACCGAGCGGCCGCCCGAGCCTGACATTGCGCGCGAGAATGCGCCGCGCAGCCTCGGCGAGCCCGGAGAGCTGGCTGGCGCCGCCCGTCAACACGATGCGCCGTCCGACCGCATGGGCGTAGCCCGACTTGTTGAGCCGGTCGCGAACGATCTCGAGCGTCTCCTCGATCCTGGCGCGGATGATCCTGTTGACGACGGAGCGCGGCACCTGCAGCGGCGGCTCTCCATCTTCGTTGCCCATCGGGTTCACGCTCACCATCTCGCGTTCGTCCGCCCCGCCGGGAAGCGCGGAGCCGTTCATGACCTTAAGGCGCTCAGCATGCTCGAGGCTTGTGGAGAGGCCGCGCGCGAGGTCCTGCGTCACGTGGATGCCTCCGACACCGATGGACTCCGCGTGGACGAACTTGCCCTCCGCGAAGACGGAGATGGTGGTCGTGCCGCCGCCCATGTCGATGCAGGCCGCACCCATCTCGGACTCGTCGTCGACGAGCGCGGCGAGACCGCTGGCGTAGGGCGTCGCGACCAGCCGCTCGACGGTCAGGTGCGAGCGGTTGACGCAGAGTTCCAGGTTGCGCAGCGGCGCCGCGTCGGCGGTCAGCACGTGCATGTCGACGCCCAGCCGGTCGCCGACCAGCCCCCGCGGATCGCGGATGCCGCGCTCGGCATCGAGGGTGAAGCCGGTCGCCAGCGAATGCACCACCTCGCGCTCGGACTTCAGCGACTGGCGCGCGCCGGCCGCGAGAACGCGCTTGATGTCGGATTCGTCGGCCTCGTGGCCGCCCAGATCGATCGCCGCGGAGAAGATCTCGCTCTTCATGCGCCCCGCCGAGACGTTGACGATCAGCGAATCGACGGTGAGACCGGCCATGCGCTCGGCCGAATCGACGGCCAGCCTGATGGCCTGCTCGGCGCGATCGAGATCGACGATCACGCCCGACTTCACCCCGCGCGACTTCTGGTGGCCGATGCCGACGATCCGGACCTGGTGCGTGCGCCCTGGCAGGTGCTGGCTCTCCTCGCGCGGCTTCAGGCGCGCGATCACGCAGCAGATCTTGCTCGAGCCGATGTCGAGGACTGTGATGATGCCCGACCGGCCGCCGGTCGGCCGCTGGGTTGAACTGCCCCACATCATGTACGCCGCTCCGAGCGATAGTTGCGGCCCAGCCGCTGCCGCAGCAGCGACTCCCGGTGTTCGAGCCCCTCGGCCGTCAGCCGTACGACAAGCCTGTCCTCGAAGCGCAGGTCGATGGTTTCGACCTCCCTCGTCAGGATCGATGTCTCCCGGTCGAGCTCGAGGATCTTTCCGAGCGCGCGCAGCGCCCCCTCTTCCGGAAGGCGGAGGGTGATGCCGTTGGCGAGACGCAGATCCCATCTCCGGTCGGAGACGCGGATATAGCCGACCACCCGACGGGCGAGTGTCGGATAGGCGCTGACCGCCTCGATGAAGGCGGCCGCGCTCGTCGCCGCGCCGTTGCCCACTACCAGGGGAAGGTTCGCATGCCGGCGCCCGGCGAGCGGGGCGATGACCTGTCCCTCGTGATCGATCACCGAGAGCTGGCCCGCATGCTGCCAGATCGCGAAGGGCTTGCGCTCGACGACGTCGACCTGGAGCGTGGTCGGATAGACCTTCCGCACCGCCACGTCCTCTATCCAGGGCAGCCCGGCGATGCGCCGGCGCGCCTCCCCGACGTCGAGGCCGACGAGGGCCGTCCAGCCGTCGAGCCCGATCCGGTCGAATATGTCGATCTCCGAGGTCTCGCGGTTGCCGGTGACGCGGATTTCCTCGACGGCGAAGCCCGTGCGCGCCGACACGGCCTGCGTCATCGCTTCGGCGTGGCCGCCGACGATGACGCCGGCCAGGCCGAAGCCGGCGAGAAGAATTGCGGAAGCCATGGTGGCGGCGAATCGCGGCGGCTCGACCTCGCCCGACGACAGCCGCCGCATGTAGCGGGCGGGCCGGCGCAGCCAGCGCGGCAGCACGAAGTGCACGTGGGACGCACGCGGGGAATCGATCGGCACGGGAACCTCGCCGACGATGTTCAGCCCCCTCATCAACGCGGACACGAAGCGTCCTCCACCATCCAGCTTACGAGTTCTCCGAAGGAGTGGCCTGCATGGGCGGCCAGTTCCGGCACCAGCGACGTCGGCGTCATGCCCGGCTGGGTGTTGACTTCGAGCCAGATCAGCTCGCCATTCGGGGAATGACGGTCGTCGTAGCGGAAGTCGGACCGGGTCACCCCCCGGCAGCCGATTGCTTGGTGCGCCTTGAGGCTCAGTGTCTGAATCTTTTGGTAAATATTCGGTGAAATTTTCGCCGGGCAGACGTGTTCGGAGCCGCCTTTCTCGTACTTTGCGTCGTAGTCGTAGAAGGCGTGGCCGATCGGGACGATCTCGGTGACGCCGAGCGCCACGTCGCCCATCACGGCACAGGTCAGCTCGCGGCCGTGGACGAAGCGCTCGACCATGACCACGTCGCCGTAGCGCCATTCTGCCGACCCGATGATTTGCGGCGGATAGGGCTGATCCTCCTTGACGATGACCACCCCGAAGCTCGAGCCCTCGGCCACCGGCTTGACCACATAGGGTGGCTTCATCGGATGCTCGCGGCCGACGTCGAAGCGGCTCATCACTCTCGATTCGGCGACGGGAACGCCGGCGGCCCGCGCGACCGTCTTGGCGCGCTGCTTGTCCATCGCGAGTGCGGAGGCGAGCACGCCGGAATGTGTGTAGGGTATCTGCAGGAACTCCAGCACGCCCTGGATCGTCCCGTCCTCGCCATAGGGTCCATGCAGCGCGTTGAAGGCGACGTCAGGAGCCAACTCGGAGAGGACGCGGCCGACGTCGCGATCCACGTCGATGCGCGAGACCCTGTATCCTTCGGCCTCCAGGGCGTCGGCACAGGCATTGCCGGACGATAGTGAAACGGGTCGCTCGGAGGAGAAACCTCCGAGAAGTACGGCCACATGCTTGCCTGCCATCGCGGGCACAATCCCCTCTGCGGCGGCAAGGAAAACCATGATCGGACGGCGAATCGCTCCCGCCTCCCGGAGACCCCTCTCCCAGGCTGAAACGCGATCCCGCGCAACCGACTCAAATCAGAAAACGCCGCTAGCCCAAAGAATCAGAGAGTTGATTCCATGGCAAGGGTCTGGGTCCGAAAGGATCACATTTGTGCGCCGCATAGCCCCGAACAGGGTGGACCGGCTATGCCTCGCCAGCCGCCGCAGCGATGGCCCGCTCGCAGGCCTTCAGCAATCCCGGCAAGTTCCCGCGAACGATCTCCCAGACCTGTGTCAGGTCGATATCGTCGTACTGGTGGCGCAGTAGGTTCCCGAACGCCCTTATCTGCGCCCATGGCTGCTCCGGCAAAGCCTCTTCGGCATCGGCGCCGAGCTTGGTGGCAGCCTCGCTGATCCTCAGCAAGCGGAACAGCACTGCATCCTGCGTCTTTCGGTCGACGAGAAAATCTGCCCGCGACATGCCGCCTACGTCGCTGACGATTAGCTCGATGTTGTCGACGATGTCGCGGAAGCGTCGGACCGGCTTACTGGAAGGCGACAACGCGGTCCCTCTCGATGGCCGCCCGAATCCTGGGGTTGCGTGCCGGCTCCGCGATCACGTCGACGTCCACGCCAAGAAGCTGCGACAGTTCGAGCCGGAGCGCGTCAAGCTTTGCGAAATAGTCGAACCCGGGATCGGAGAAGTCCGGCGACAGCGTTACCGCCAGATCGACGTCCGACCCCTCACCCTCGTCACCGCGCGCAGTCGACCCGAACAGGGATGCGGACTGCACGCCAAGTGACCGAAGCCGCTCGCGGTTCTCCTGCAGTCTCTCAATGACGCGTTGTCGGTCCATGGCCCAACAATGCCACAGGGGGCGGGCGGCTCCAAGCCAACGGCCTAAAGCAGCTGCCCCAGGAACTCCTGGACCTCGTGGCCCGGCTTGAACTCGCCTATGCGCTTGATCTCCCATTCGAGCCTGATGCTCGAATTCTCGAGCACGCGTGCGCGCACGGTCTCGCCCAGCATCTCGAGGTCGTGGGCGGAGGCGTTGCCGGTGTTGATCATGAAATTGCAGTGCATGGGCGACATCTGCGCCGCGCCGATCATCAGCCCGCGGCCCCCGGCCCTGTCGATCTCCTTCCACGCCGAGCTGCCGGGCGGGTTCTTGAAGGTCGAGCCGCCGGTCTTCTCGCGGATGGGCTGCACCGTCTCGCGATGGTGCTGCACCTCGTCCATGCCGCGCTGGATGTCGGCCCGCTCGGCCGGATAGCCCTCGAACAGCGCCTCGGTGAAGATGAGGTCGGCAGGCGCGGAGGAATGCCGGTAGCCGTAGCCCATGTCGGCATTGGACAGCACGTGCACCTCTCCCTTGCGGTCGACAGCACGGACCTCGACGACGCGCTCGCGCGTCTCCAGGCCGTTGGCGCCGGCATTCATCCGCAGCGCCCCGCCGACGGCACCCGGGATGCCGTGGTAGAAGTGGAAGCCGCCGACGCCGGCCTCGAGCGCGACCGCAGCGAGCCGCTTGTCAGGCATCGCAGCTCCGGCGCGGATTCGGCTTTCGCCGACAACCTCGGCATTGCCGAAACCCTTGGCCGAAAGGCGGATGACGACGCCGCGGACACCGCCGTCGCGCACCAGGAGATTGGACCCGATCCCGACGACCGTCACCGGCACGTCGGCCGGCAGCGCCGCCAGGAACGCCGACAGATCGGCCTCGTCAGCCGGCTGGAAGAGAAGCTCCGCCGGGCCTCCGGCACGCAGCCAGGTGATCGCGTCCATGCCGGCGTTGGGCGTGAGCCGGCCCCGGATCGAGGCGGCGGTATCGCCAAGGCGAAGCAGCAGGCGGTCCCCGTCGATCACGCGGCCTCTCCCCGCTCGGCCAGCTCCTGCGGCAGCGCGTAGGCCCATTGAGTGATGTTGCCGGCGCCCAGGAACACGACGAAGTCGCCCTCCCGCACGAGTTGCCGCACCAGCGGGGCGATCTCCCCGGGCCCCGACAGCGGCCGCGCGTCGCGGTGCCCGGCAGCACGGATGCGTGAGACGAGCGCCGCCGCATCGACGCCCTGGATGGGCTCTTCACCCGCCGCATAGACCGGTGCCACGAGCACCGTATCGGCGACGTCGAAGCAGGAGGCGAAGTCGTCGAACAGGTCGCGCAGGCGCGTGAAGCGATGCGGCTGCGCAATCGCCACGATGCGGCCCTTGCAGGCTTCGCGGGCCGCCGCGAGCACGGCCCTGATCTCGACCGGGTGATGGCCGTAATCATCGAAGATCTCGGCGCCGTTCCAGCTGCCCGTGCGCGTGAAGCGCCGCTTGACGCCGCCGAACGAGGAAAGGCCCTTGCGGATGTCCGCGGCGGACAGGCCGAGCTCGTGCGCAACCGCGATCGCCGCCGTGGCATTCGAGACGTTGTGGCGGCCGGGCATCGGCAGGCTGAGGTCGGCGATCGTGTGGACGCCGGTCTTGCGGTCGTGGATAACCACGTCGAAGACCGAGTTCGCGCCGGTGAAGCGCAGGTTCGAGAAGCGGACCGCGGCCTGAGGGTTCTCGCCATAGGTGACGAGGCGGCGGTCCTCGATCTTGCCGACCAGCGCGTGGACCTCCGGATGGTCGATGCACATGACGCCGAAGCCGTAGAACGGCACGTTGAGGACGAACTGCCGAAAAGCCTCGCGCACCTTGTCGAACGAGCCGTAGTGGTCGAGATGCTCGGGATCGATATTGGTGACGACCGCCACCTCGGCCGGCAGCTTCAGGAATGTGCCGTCGCTCTCGTCGGCCTCGACCACCATCCACTCGCCCTCGCCCATGCGGGCATTGGTGCCGTAGGCGTTGATGATGCCGCCATTGATGACGGTCGGATCGAGCCCGCCTGCCTCGAGGAGCGTGGCGACCATCGACGTCGTCGTCGTCTTGCCATGGGTGCCGCCGATCGCGACCGCCTGGCGGAAACGCATCAGCTCGGCCAGCATCTCCGCGCGGCGCACGACCGGCAGGAGGTTCTCGCGGGCGGCGACGAGCTCGGGATTGTCCTTCTTGATCGCCGTCGAGACGACGACGACCTCGGCGGCGCCGAGATTCTCCGCACGATGGCCGACGAAGCAGGAAATCCCCTTGTCGCGCAGCCGCTGCACGTTTGCGCCGTCGGCCTGGTCCGAGCCCTGCACCGTGTAACCGAGATTGTGCAGCACCTCGGCGATGCCGCTCATGCCGATTCCGCCGATCCCTATGAAATGGACGACGCCGATCGTCTCCGGCATTTTCATGAGACGGTATCCTTCCTGAACTGCGCGGTCCCTCGCCCGCTGGCAATAGCCTCCGTCAGGTCGGCAAGCAACCGCGTGGCGTCGGGCTTTCCCGCGCGCCGGGCGGCCTCGGCCATCGCCGCGAGGCGAGCCGGATCCGAAAGCAGCGCATGCAGGAGCTCGGCGAGGCGCTCCGGCGGCAGCGCTTCCTGCCGATGCACCTCGGCCCCGCCGACGGCGGCGAGCGCAGCGGCATTCGCCGCCTGGTCGTGGTCGAGCGCGTGCGGATACGGCACGAAGATCGCCGGCCTGCCGATCACCGCGATCTCCGACACCGTCGATGCGCCCGAGCGCGAGATGACCAGATGCGCGGCGGCCATGCGGCCAGCCAGATCCTTGAAGAAGGGCGATATCTCCGCCGCCACGCCGAGCCGCTCATAGGCCTGCGAGAGTTCTGCCTCGTCCTCCGCCCGCGCCTGCTGCGTCATCTTCAGCCGCGCGCGCAGCGCATCCGGCAGCAGCTCGACGGCGGCGGGAAGGGCGTGGGAGAAGAACTGCGCGCCCTGGCTGCCGCCGAAGACGAGGAGCCGCAGATCGCCATCCGCCGACGGCGGCTGGTAGGGCGTCGACGCTGCCGTGAGCACGGCCGGCCGCACCGGATTGCCGGTCGGCACGATCTTGGCCGCGTGGGCGCCGGTTGCCTCCAGGAATCCGCCGGCGATCGCGTCGACGCGGGCGGCGAGCGCCTTGTTGGCACGCCCCATCACCGCGTTCTGCTCGTGGATCAGCGTCGGGACGCCGCGCCGCGTCGCGGCATAGACGGGCGGCAGAGTCGGATAGCCGCCGAAGCCGACGACGGCGCGCGGCTGCAACTTCGCGATGAGGGCGGAGGCCTGCCGGAACCCCGTCCAGAGCGCCGCGAAGGATCTCACCAGAGCGATCGGGTTCCGGGCCGCGATCGTGGCGGAGCGAATCGGGTGGATGGCGGCAGCCGGAAACTGGCCGGCGAAGCGTTCGGCGCGCGTGTCGGTCGCGAGATGCACCTCCCAGCCGCGTGCGGCGAGCTCATGCGCCAGCGCCTCGGCCGGAAAGAGATGGCCCCCGGTCCCTCCGGCCGAAAGCAGGATCGTGCCCGAAGCCATGCTAGCGGATCGCCGACGGCTCCAGCATCGTGCCGAGATGCTGCCGGTGCATGCGCTGCGGCTTCCGCCGCGTCAGCGCCAGCACCATCCCCATCGACATCGCCATGGCGATGAGCGAGGAGCCGCCATAGGAGATGAACGGAAGCGTCATGCCCTTTGCCGGCATCAGCTGGGTGTTGACGCCCATGTTGATGATCGACTGCAGGCCGAACAGGACCACGAGCCCCGAGATGGCGTAGCGGCTGAAATCGTCGCTCTCGCGCATCGCGGAGTGAAGGCCGCGCAGCACCACGAAGGCGAACAGGACGAGGATGATCATGCAGGCGATGATGCCGAATTCCTCGCCGGCGACGGCGAAGACGAAGTCGGCGTGGCTGTCGGGCAGGATGCGCTTGATCGAGCCCTCGCCCGGCCCCTGGCCGAACCACCCGCCACGCACCAGCGCCTCGCGTCCCATGTCGACCTGGTAGGTGTCGCCCTCGCCGGTCATGAAGCGGTCGATGCGGCCGGCGACATGCGGGAAGGCGGTGTAGGCGACCAGCGCGCCGCCGGCCGACAGGGCGCCGATCCCTGCGATCCACAGCCACGGCATTCCGGCGAGGAAGAACATCGTCCCCCAGGTGGCCAGGACCAGCAGCGTCTGGCCGAGGTCGGGCTGCGCGACGAGCAGCGCGACGACCAGGCCGAGCAGCAACATGGCGAAGAACTTGCCCGGAATCTCCGGCTGGCGCGCGTTCTCGCTGAACAGCCACGCGCAGATGACGACGAAGGCGGGCTTGAGATATTCCGACGGCTGGATCGAGATGCCTGCGATGTGCACCCAGCGCCGCGCGCCCTTGATCTCGGCGCCGACATAAAGGACGGCGACCATCAGCACGAGCGAGATGCCGAGCACCACGATCGCCAGGCGGCGGATCTGCCGCGCGTCGAGGAAGGAGACGCCGATCAGCACCATGGCCGCCGGCACCATGAAGAACAGCTGGCGCCAGACGAAGTGGAAGCTGTCGAGGCCGATCCGCTCGGCGACGGCGGGGCTGGCTGCGAAGCTCATGATGGCGCCGAGCCCCATGAGGCAGAGGAACGCGGCGAGGAACCAGCGGTCGATGGTCCACCACCACTGCGCGACCTGGCTGCGGTCCGTGCGGCTTATCATCAGCGCGATCCCCCGATGCTCTCGACGCCTTCCAGCGCCATCACTGCGTCCCTGAAGGCCTCGCCCCTGACCTCGAAATTCCTGAACTGGTCGAAACTCGCACAGGCGGGCGAAAGGAGTACCACCGGCTCGGGCTCGGGATCCCCGGCCGAATCGGCTGCCGCGTGCTCGACGGCGAGCCGAATCGTGCCGGAAATCTCATAAGGAACCGTTGCGCCGAGCACGGCTGCGAAGGCCGGCGCGGCCTCGCCGACGAGGTAGGCCTTGGCGATCCGCGGGAAGAACGGCCGGAGCGTCTCGATGCCGCCCTGCTTGGGCAGGCCGCCTGCGATCCAGTAGATGCGCGGATAGCTCGACAGCGCAGGCGCGGCCGCGTCGGCATTGGTCGCCTTCGAATCATTCACGAAGAGAACCCGCCCGCGCCGCGCCACCTGTTCCATGCGGTGCGCAAGGCCCGGGAAGCTGCAGAGGCCCGCCTGGAGCTCGTCGGTGCCGAGGCCCAGCGCGCCGAGCGCCGCCACGGCCGCCAGCGCGTTCTGCGCGTTGTGCAGCCCGCGCAGCGAGCCGATGCCGGTCAGGTCCGCGACCTGCTCGCTCCGGCCTCCGACGGCGCGCATGAGCTGCGGCCCCCTGGCGAAATAGCCGTCGTCGAGCACGCGGCGGATCGAGATCGGCACGACCCGCCTGCCGTTGGCCGCGAGCCGTTCGGCGATCGCCGCGCACCATTCGTCATCGACGCCGACGACCGCGGTTTCGCTCCCCGCGACGAGCCGCTCCTTGATCCCGGCATAGCGCTCCATCGTCCCGTGCCGGTCGAGATGGTCGGGCGTCACGTTGAGCAGGATGCCCACGGTCGGGTCGAGAGAGGGTGCCAGCTCGATCTGGTAGGAGGAGCACTCGACCACGTAGTGGCGTCCCTCGGCCGGAGGATCGAGCGTAAGCACGGCCTTGCCGATATTGCCGCCCATCTGGGTGTCGCGGCCGGCGCTGCGCAGCATGTGCGCAATGAGCGCCGTGGTGGTCGACTTGCCGTTGGTGCCGGTGATGGCGACGAGCGGCGCGGATGGCGCCCGAAGCCGCCGCTCACGGGCGAAGAGCTCCACGTCGCCGATGATCGGCACCCCTGCGCCATTGGCGAGCTCGGCGCTCCAGTGCGGCATCGGGTGGGTGAGCGGCACGCCGGGCGAGAGGACCAGCGCCTCGAACCCGCTCCAGTCGGCGGTGTGGAGGTCGATCGGCTCAATTCCCTTGGCGCGCGCCTTATCCAGCGCCTCCGGATTGTCGTCCCAGGCCGCGACCGCCGCGCCGCCGGCGACGAGCGCCTCGGCAGTCGCCAGGCCCGAGCCGCCGAGGCCGAAGAGCGCGACCGAGCTGCCGGCGAGGCTGCGGACCGGGATCATGTCAGCGCAGCTTGAGCGTCGAGAGGCCGATCAGGGCGAGGATCACGGCGATGATCCAGAAACGGATCACGACCTGGCTCTCGGTCCAGCCGAGCTTCTCGAAATGGTGGTGGATCGGCGCCATCAGGAAGACGCGCTTGCCGGTGAGCTTGAACCAGCCGACCTGGATGATGACCGAGAGCGCCTCGACGACGAACAGGCCGCCGATGATTGCGAGAACGATCTCGTGCTTGGTGGCGACGGCGATGGAGCCGATCAGGCCGCCGAGCGCCAGCGAGCCGGTGTCGCCCATGAAGATCGCCGCCGGCGGCGCGTTGAACCAGAGGAAGCCGAGCCCCGCCCCGATGACGGAAGCCAGCACCACGGAGAGCTCGCCCGTGCCCGGCGTGAAGTGGATCTGCAGGTAGTCGGCGAAGACGGCGTTGCCGGCGAGATAGGCGATGACCGCGAAGGCGCTCGCAGCCACCATGACCGGAACGATGGCGAGGCCGTCGAGCCCGTCGGTCAGGTTCACGGCGTTTGCCGCGCCGACGACGACGAAGGCCGCGAAGGGTATGAAGAAGATGCCGAGATTGACGATGAAGTCCTTGATGAAGGGAAAGGTCAGCGAGGAGGAGAACGGCGCCGTCCCCGCCCCCATGATGACATAGGCGGCGGCGCCCGCGATCAGGAACTCGATCGCAAGCCGCAGCTTGCCTGAGAAGCCCAGATGCGACTGCTTGGTGACCTTGAGATAGTCGTCATAGAGCCCGATCAGGCCGAAGCTGATCGTCACCGCCAGGACCACCCAGACATAGGTGCTGGAGAGATTGGCCCACAGGAGCGACGAGCCGAGGATGCCGACCAGCATCATCAGCCCGCCCATCGTCGGGGTGCCGGCCTTCTTGAAATGGGTCTGCGGGCCGTCGGCCCGGATCGGCTGGCCCCGGCCCTGCCGCACGCGCAGCGAATCGATGATCATCGGGCCGAACATGAAGACGATCAGCGCCGAGGTGATCAGCGCCGCGCCGGAGCGGAAGGTAATGTAGCGGAAGACGTTGAAGACCGAGAACTGGTCCGCAAGCCCCACGAGCAGCATCAGCATTCTGTCTTCCCCCGCCGCCGGCTCACGCCGCGGCTCCACCGTCGGTTGCCGCCGTCACCGGATACTTCTCCATCACCGCATCGACAAGCCGCCCGAAGCCGACGCCGTTGGACGACTTGATCATCACGGCGTCGCCCGGTTGCAGCAGCGTCAGGAGCGCGTCGCGCAGTTCCTCGATCGAGCCGAAATGGGTGGCGCGCTCGCCAGGCAGCTTCTCGGCCAGCGCCGTCATCTCCCGGCCGGCAAGCATCACGATGTCGGCCGAGGAGGCCTCGATCGCCTCGGCGAGCCCGGCATGGAGGTCGCGCGAGTGCTCGCCGAGCTCCAGCATGTCGCCCAGCACCGCGATCCGGCGGCCCTGGCCCGCGACGGGCATCGTGTCGAGCAGCGCGATCGCCGCGCGCATCGACGCCGGGTTGGCGTTGTAGCTCTCGTCGATGAGCCCGATCGTGCCCTTCGGATGACGCAGCATGTGGCGGCGGCCGCGTCCCTTCTCGGCCCGCACGTCGGCCATCGCGGCACAGACCTTGGCCATGTTGGCGGCGGCCAGGTAGCTGGCGCCGAGGACCGCGAGCGCGTTCTGCACCATGTGGCGCCCCGGCGCCCCGAGGGTGAGCCGGTGCTCCTCGCCGGCGAGCCGCACGGCGATCTCGGAACTGTCGGGCCCGAGCTTGCAGTCGAGCAGGCGGAACGTCGCCCGGCCATGCTCGCCGAAGCCCCAGACATGCTCGATGCCGGCGGCGCGCGCCGCCTTCTCCAGCAGCTTCCAGCGCTCGTCGTCGCGGTTGATCACCGCGTGTCCGCCGCGCTCGACGCCCTCGAAGATTTCCGCCTTCGCCTCCGCGATCTCGTCCAGGTCGCGGAAATGGCCGAGATGCGCGGCGGCGATCATGGTCACGATCGCCACATGCGGCCGCGCGAGCTTCACCAGCGGGCGTATCTCGCCCGGATGGTTCATGCCGATCTCGATGACGGCATAGTCGGAATCGGCCGGCATGCGCGCCAGCGTCAGCGGCACGCCCCAGTGGTTGTTGAAGGAGCGGTCCGCCGCGTGGACGTTGCCGACGGCGGAGAGCGCCTTGCGCAGCATCTCCTTGGTCGTCGTCTTGCCCGCCGACCCCGTGACCGCGATCACGCGCGCCTTGGTCCGCGCCCGCGCCGCAATCCCCGTCAGTTCGAGCGCGGCGAGCACGTCGGGCACGACGATCATCGGCGCCGTGTGGCGGCCGAGCGCCGGCAGGCGCGATTCGGCGACGACCAGCAGCGCTGCACCCGCCTTGATGGCGGCCGTCGCGAAATCGTGCCCGTCGAACTTGTCCCCCTTGATGGCGAAGAACGCTTCGCCGGGGTGGAGCGTGCGCGTGTCGATCGAGATGCCGGAGATGCCTGCCGGAAGCTGCCCGACGGGGCGGCCGGACATCGCAGCGACGAGGGCCTCGCTGTTCCACAGCGGGGTCATGCGGAACGCTCCGCCAGCGCAGCCCGGACCTCGGCGTGGTCGGAGAACGGAATGGTGCGGTCGCCGATCGTCTGACCTTCCTCGTGGCCCTTGCCGGCAACGATCAGCGTATCACCGGGCGCGAGCATCGAGACCGCCTCGCGGATCGCCTGCCTGCGGTCGCCGATCTCTATGGCTCCGGGCGCCGCCGCGAGGATAGCTGCGCGGATCGTCTCCGGCACTTCCGAGCGCGGATTGTCGTCGGTGACGATGACGATGTCGGCAAGCCGCGACGCGATCTCGCCCATCACCGGCCGCTTCAGCCTGTCGCGGTCGCCGCCGCAGCCGAACACGACGACGACACGGCCGGTGGTGAAGGGACGGACGGAGGAAAGCACGTTCTCCAGCGCCTCCGGCTTGTGGGCGTAGTCGACATAGGCCGGCGCGCCGTTGGCGGCCGTTCCGACCAGCTCGAGCCGGCCGGACGCGCCCTTGAGATGCTTCAGCGCCGCGATCGCCTGTTCGGGCCGCACGCCGGTCGAGATGGCGAGCCCCATCGCGACGAGCGCGTTGGCGAGCTGGAAGTCGCCCGCGAGCGGCAGTTCGAGCTCGTGGATCTCGCCGCCGATCGTCACCTCGGCGCGCTGGCGGAAGCGCTCGTGCTCGACCCGCTTGACCGCGATGAAGTCGCCCTTGCGGCCGACCGACCGGACGTCCAGCCCGGCGCGTCCGGCTGCATCCAGGGTTGGCGGCGACCATTCATCGTCGGCAAAGATGATGGCCGGCGCCCCCTTCGGCAGCAGCGCATCGAAGAGCCGCATCTTCGCCCGGTGATAGTCGGCCAGGTCCGGGTGGTAGTCGAGATGGTCGTGGCCGAGATTGGTGAAGGCGCCGGCCGCGAGCCTGACGCCGTCCAGCCGGCGCTGGTCGAGCCCGTGGCTCGAGGCTTCCATCGCGGCATGCGTGACGCCCGCCTCGGCGAGCTCGGCAAGCAGACTGTGCAGCGCCACGGGATCGGGCGTCGTCAGCGATCCGTAGTCCTCGCGGCCGGGAGCCGTGACGCCGGTCGTCCCGATGCTCGCGGCGGCGAAGCCGGCGGCCTCGTAGAGCTGGCGCGTGAAGGAGGCGACCGAGGTCTTGCCGCTGGTGCCGGTGACCGCGACCATGGTCTCCGGCTGGCGCGCGTGGAAGCGGGCCGCCATAAGCGCGAGCGCGAGCCGCGGATCGGCAGCCTCGATGACGGGGACGCCGAGACCGCCAGCAAGGCTGCCGGGCGCGGCGACGATCGCCGCCGCACCGCGCGCGGCTGCATCGGCGGCGAAGGCCGCGCCGTCGGCCTTGCTGCCCTTCAGCGCAGCGAAGACGAAGCCGGGAGCGACTTCACGCGAATCCGACGTCAGCCCGCGGACCTCGATCCCCGGATCCGCGCCCGAGCCCTTCAGGGGGATGATATCCGCGAAAGCGTCGAGCTTCATGCTTGGCAAATTGGTGCGGCGATGGCCGCCCTCCGGCGCGTCGAGAATCAGTGGTTCGAAACCAGCAGCATGTTGCTCTCTAGGCCGAAACGGGGGGTAACGCCAAGGAGCGGGGCGGATCGGCGGATGATATTGCCCGCAACCGGGGCAGTATTGAGGCCGGCCGTGGCGCCCTGCCCCGCACGCTCGGGCTGCGGCTCGTCCAGGATCACCAGCACCACATAGTCCGGATCGTGCGAGGGGAAGCCGCCGATGAAGGCGTTGAAGCGCTTGCCGCTGACGTAGCGGCCGTTGACGACCTTCTCCGCCGTGCCCGTCTTGCCGCCCACGAAATAGCCGGGGACGTCGGCGCGCGTGCCGGTGCCGGATTCGACGGTCAGGCGGAACATGTAGCGCATGGAGGCGACCGTGCGCTCGTTCACCACGAGCAGGCTGTCGGCCATCGCGGCTTCTTCCGTCCGCGGCAGGAAGGTCGGGCTCATCAGCCGGCCGCCGTTGAGGATCGCGGCGGTGGCAACCGCCGCCTGCATCGGCGTCGTTGTCACGCCATAGCCGAAGGAGGCGGTGATCGAGGTGATCTTGCGCCACTGCGCGGGCTCGGTCGGGCGCGCCACCTCCGGCAGCTCGGTGCGCATCCGGCTCAGCAGCCCCATGCGGACCAGGAACTCGCGATGCCCCTCGATGCCGACGGCATCTGCCATGCGCGCCGTGCCGATATTGGAGGAGTAGATGAACACCTCGGGCACCGTCAGCACCCGCCCGCGGCCGCGGAAGTCGCGCACCACGTGGCTGCCGAAATAGATCGGCCGGCTGGCGTCGAGCCGCGAGTTGATCGTGACCTGCCCACCGTCGAGCGCCATGGCGGTCGAGAAGATCTTGAAGGTCGAGCCCATCTCGTAGACGCCGGCCGTGAGACGGTTCAGGCGATCCTTCTCGTGGGCGTTGAAGGGGTTGTTGGGATCGAAGTCGGGCATGGAGGCCATCGCCATGACCTCGCCGGTCCGCGCGTTGAGCACGACGGCGCCCGCACCGATCGCCTGGTAGCGTTCCATCGCCTGAACAAGCTCGTCACGCACGATGTGCTGGACGCGCAGGTCGATCGACAGCCGCACCGGCTCGAGATTGTGCTCGTCGACCAGGCCGGTGGCGCGCAGGTCCGCCAGCCCCTGGTCGTCGATATACTTCTCCATGCCGGCGATGCCGTTGTTGTCGACATTGACCAGCCCGACGATATGGGCGGCCGTCGGCCCGCCCGGGTAGAAGCGGCGCTTCTCGGTCCGGAAGCCGATGCCGGGCAGGCCGAGATCCATGATCGCCTGCTGCTGGCGCGGCGAGAGCTGTCGCCTCAGCCACACGAAGCCGGCCTGGCTGCTCAGCCTGCGGTAGGCCTGCTCGAAATCGAGGTCGGGGAGGATGGTCGCCAGCTTCTCGACGGTCTCGTCGACGTCGACGATGCGCCGCGGCTCGCCGAAGAGCGAGGCGGTATTGATGTCGGTCGCCAGCACCTCGCCGTTGCGGTCGACGATGTCGGGTCGCGACGTCGTGGCGCGCGCCGGCGGTGGACCGCCGGGCTCGATCTCCTGCATGCCGAGATAGACGAGGCGGCCGCCGATCGCGGCGTAGATCGAGAAGAACAGCCCCATCGCGAGCGCGACGCGTACGCCGCCGCTGCCGCCGGACTGCTTGCGCACGCCGTCGACGCGGATATCGGCTGCCGGGGCAGACTTCGTGCCCCTCGGCTTCAGCCAGCGCGGGATCATTGGACCGACCTTCCGAGAACCGATGCCCCGCTCGCCAGCTCGTCGGCCTGCGCGGCGAGATCGTCGATCGTCAGGGGTCGCAGCGGGATGTCGGAGATATCCGCGATCTGATGCGGAGCCGCCGATTCGAGCTCGAGCTCGTCCTGGAAACGCTCGGCGAGCTGCTGCAGCCTGGCCGGCTGCGTCAGCAGACTCCAGTCGGCGCGGAGCACGTCGATCGCGTTCTCCTCGAGCCTGATCTGCTCCTGCAGCCGCCGGACCTCGGCGAACCGGCTCTCCGCGTCGTGCTTGGTCTTGTAGGTGAAAGCCGCCGCCGCCACCATCACCGCCACCAACACAATATCCGTCTTTCGGAACACTGCTTTTCTACCTTTCTGCCGCCGCACGCGGATCGGGAAGATCGGGAAGCCCGAAGAGGGCGAGATCGGGTCTGCGCGCCGGCGCGTCTGTGCGCCGGGCTGCGCGAAGCTTGGCGGAGCGCGCCCGCGGGTTGGCCTCGGCCTCCGCCTCGCTGCACGAGACGACGCCGCCGAGCTTCTCGAAGGTCGGCGCCTGGGCATCCGGCAGCGGCAGGTGCCGCGAGGCGCTCGGCGCCTCGCTGCGGTCGGCCAGGAAGCGCTTGACGATGCGGTCCTCGAGCGAATGGAAGGTGACGACGACGAGGCGCCCGCCCGGCTTCAGCGCCCGCTCGGCTGCCAGCAGCCCGCGCGCCAGCTCGCCCAGCTCGTCGTTGACGAAGATGCGCAGCGCCTGAAAAGTCCGGGTCGCCGGATGGATGCGCATCTTCGGGTTGATGCCGAGCAACGCCTCGATGCGCTCGGCGAGGTCCCGCGTCGTGCGGAACGGCCGCTCCGCCCGGCGGCGCTCGATCATGCGCGCGATCCGGCCCGCCTGCCGCTCTTCGCCGAGGAAGCCGATGATGCGGACGAGATCGCCCGACTTGAAGCCGTTGACGACGTCGGCAGCCGTGATCCCCTGCCCCGACATGCGCATGTCGAGCGGCCCTTCGGCCCGGAAGGAGAACCCCCGCTCGGCCTGGTCGAGCTGCATTGATGAGACGCCGATGTCGAGGACGACGCCGTCGGCGCCGTCCGGCACCGCTTCATCGAGCGTGGAGAACGCGGCCTCGACGAGCTTCAGCCTTCCGCCGGACCGCTCGACGAGGTCGCTTCCGCCGGTGATCGCCTGCGGGTCGCGGTCGAGGGCGACGACGAAGGCTCCGGCGTCGAGGATGGCGCTCGTGTAGCCGCCCGCTCCGAACGTCCCGTCGACTATGACCTCGCCGGGTTTCGGATCGAGCTTCCCGACAACTTCGGCGAGCAGGACCGGAATGTGGCGGATCAGTCCGCCACCGGCGGGCTGAGCCTCGCCGGGATCCGCCATCATTCCGTGCCCTCGCCCTGCCGGCTGTCCCCCACCGACGACAATCTCTGTCTCAACAACCTTTCGCGAACCTGTCTGGCATGCACCGCCAGCTTCGCCGGCTCCCACATCTGGAAGAACGTGCCGCGGCCCACGAACGCCACCTCCTGCGCGATGCCCGTATGGTCCCGGATGAAGTCGTTGACGGTGATGCGTCCATCCTGATCCAGCTTCAGGAACGCTCCGTCCCCATGGATGAAGTAGGACATGTCGTCCGCGCTCTGCAGGAACGGGTCCTCCGAGGCGATCCGCTGCTCGTAGCGGTCGAGAAGGTCGAGCCCACCGACGTCCAGCGCCGGCTGGTCGAGCGCCCTCAGCGCGTAGAGTTCGGCATCGCCCCGCTTCGCCAGCACGGAACGGAAATGCGCCGGCACCGACACGCGGCCCTTGGCATCCACCCTGTTCACCGCGCTTGAAAGAAACCGGTCCATCCGCCGTCATCGCCGCCCGCTGTCCATCCTCTCCTGCGCGGGAAACGGCTCGCCCGTCCGAGCCACTCCCGCTGATCCCGGTCCCGAGAAAAGGCGCAGCGCCGGGCCTGCGGCCGGCCGCATGAGCCGCCGCCTGACAAGGCGAAAGGAACGCCACTGGAACGAGGTTCGGAACTGGTTCAGGGATAACATGGGGCAGTATGGGCGTCAACGGGAACAACCCCCACGCAGCGGGTGACGAAGCCCGTGCGCGGCGGTCTCGCATAGGCCAATGGTCTTTATCGGCCATTAACGCTAACGAAGCGTTGATAGGCTTTCGGGCGGTGGAATCGATGAATGACGTGGACCGGCGGCGCAGCGCCGACATGCTGCATTTGAGGCGGCAGGGACTGCTGAAGGGCGATCCGGTCGCCCTCCCCCTCGTCTCCTCCTCTATGTTCAACCTTCCCGGCGATCCGGCCGGCTACGCGCAATATGGCCGGTTCGACAACCCGACCTGGGAGGGGGTCGAGCACCTCCTCTCGCATCTCGAGGATGCGCCGGCCATCGCCTTCCCGTCCGGCATGGCGGCCATCGCGGCCGTCTTCTTCGCCACCCTCAGGGCTGGAGACCGCGTGCTCGTGCCCTCCGACGGCTACTACACGACCCGAATTCTGGCAGAGAAATTCCTGCAGCCGCTGGGCGTCGAGATCGCTACCCATCCCACCGCCGGCTTCGCCGAGGCCGATCTTTCCGGCTGCCGGCTCGTCTTCGTCGAGACGCCCTCCAATCCCGGCCTCGACGTCTGCGACATCGCCGCCGTCGCCAGCCGCGCCCACGCGGCCGGGGCGCTGGTTGCGGCCGACAACACGACGATGACGCCACTCGGCCAGCGCCCGCTCGATCTCGGCGCCGACTTGGTCGTGTCCTCCGACACCAAGGCGATCGGCGGCCATTCGGACGTGCTCTTCGGCCACGTGGCGACCCGCGACGAGGAACTGGCCGCCCGCCTTCGCGAGTGGCGCAAGCTTTCGGGCAGCATCCCCGGTCCCTTCGAGGCCTGGCTCGTGCACCGGGGCCTCGAGACGCTCGAGGTGCGTCACGAGCGGATGTGTGCGACTGCGGAGGCGATCGCGCCGCGGCTGGCTGCCCACCCGGCCGTCACCGCCGTCCGCTATCCCGGCCTGCCCTCCGACCCCGCCCACGAGATCGCGCGTGGGCAGATGCGGCGCTTCGGCTTCCTGATCGGCCTGACGCTCGCCTCCGAGGCGGCGGCCGAGCGCTTCATAGACGGCTGCAGGCTGCTCCAGCCGGCGACATCGTTCGGCGGAGTGCACAGTTCGGCCGAGCGCCGCGCGCGCTGGGGCGATGCCGTCGCGCCGGGCTTTGTCAGGCTGTCGGTCGGCGTCGAGCCGGCGGAGGAACTCTGGGAGGCTCTGGCCGAATCGCTAGATCGAGTAGGCTAGGGTATGACGTCTTCGGCGGCTATGTTGCGCCGGCCGTGCAGCACGCGCAGGATCTCGACCGTCCCCTTCTCGATCCGGTAGATCGAAAGATACTCGCCGACAACGACCTGCCGCAGCCCCGCGCCCAAATCTTCGCGCGGCGCCCCCGAATGCGGCTGCGTCGCCAGGAGCTCCCAGCGCTTCTCGAACTGGTCGAGCAGCCGGTCGGCGGCGCGTGGGTTATGATCGGCAATGTAGAGCCAGATCTCGATCAGATCTTCTTCGGCGTCGGAGGACTTCCTGACCCGCGTCATGCGCGGCGGCGTTCACTCAATCGACGCCGTGCCTCCGCCTTGATCTCGTCCATGGAGGCGTAGCGGCCCGGCCCGCTGTCGATGCCCTCCTGCACAAGCCGCCGCAACTCGTCGAGCGTGTAGCCGAAATTGTCGCGACGCTCCTGCCATTCGCGCAGCGCCTCTTCGACCACTGCCTCCTGCGAGGCATATTCCCCCGACGAAACGGCCTCCTTCACAAGGGCGGCCTGCTGCGGGCTGAGCGTGATCGTTCCAGGCTTGTCGACATGGCCCATGATGCGCTCCAAGAAGCTGGACGGCCAGATTACCCCAGCCGCAGCGAAGCATAAAGGTTCCAAATCGCCAGCCGGCCTGTAAGCCGGGTTCTGTATGGCCCGGGTGCCCTCGCGGGCGCCCTGACGTGGCGGCCATTCCTCTGGGACGGATGTCGCCATCCGCCTCAAGCAACCTACCCGGACGGCTGGGGCAGGAAACCGCCCCGAGGGTCGCCCCTCGCGCCGCCCCTATTCGGTTTTGCTCCCGGTGGGGTTTGCCTTGCCGCTCCCGTTGCCGGTCGCGCGGTGGGCTCTTACCCCACCCTTTCACCCTTGCCCCGAAGGGCGGTCTTCTCTCTGTGGCACTTTCCCTGGGGTCGCCCCCGCCGGACATTATCCGGCACCGTGTTTCCGTGGAGCCCGGACTTTCCTCCCCCGCGGCCTTTCGGCACTTGCGGGAGCGGCCGCCCGGCCGGCTGGCACCCCCTATAAAGGGATTCCGCCGGCGAAGATCAACGGAAATCCCGGCCCGTCGCGCCGCGCCGCCTCAGCCTTCGCCGAGGAAACGGGAAACCTTGCGGCAATAGGCGGCCGAGGTCGGGTTCATGCGGCGCGCGCCGTGCCCTGCGTTGTATCGCAACAGCGTCCCGCACACCGAGCCGTCGCCGAGCTCCTGGGCCATGGCGAGGTACTTGATGCCGTAGCGGAGGTTGGTCGCCGGGTCGTGCAGGCTCTTGGTGCTGCCGCTGAAGCCGATCGAGCGCGCGGTCGCCGGCTTGATCTGCATCAGACCGATCTCTCCGGCGCGGCCGCGGGCGCCCGGTCGGTAGTTGCTCTCGACACGGATCACGGCATGGACCAGCGCCTCCGAGACACCATGCTGCGCTGCGTAGCGCGAGACAATGTCGCCGAAGGGCTTGCCGCCAGCGTGCGGGGCGGCTTCGGCGAGCGCCTGGGCCTTATCGTCCGCGACGACCGAACCGGTCGTCATGTTGTCGATGTCTTTCTCGCTCCGCGGAGCGAACAGGCGCCCGAGAAGCCCGCCGCTCGGTGTCGGAGCGGCATCCGTCGGCTGATCGAGATCGTGCGGGCGCTCGGCGGCGGCTGGCAACGTGGCGGCAAAGGAGAGGGTGGCGACGGCGATCGCGGCGGCGATCGATGCAGGCTTCTTCATGATACCCGTTTCTTGTTGTCCGCGCCGTTGGGCGGCGCGGTTCTGTCTTTCACTAGGGGATCGGCCCACACACAAAAGGGGCCGGCAACGAACGGGCAGCCGTCTAGGGATCGAGAAGGGCGCGAGGAAGACCCCAGCCGATAAAGAACGATGTCGCGCTGTAACCTTGTCAGACGACGGCGGTGCGGCGGTTCGCCTTGGCAGCAACGAGCAGCTCGAGCGTGGCGACGGTGGAGGCGTCGGCAATCCCGTCGACCCTTGCCGGCCTGAAGTGACGCTGGAATGCCTCGACGCAAGCCTCTGTCAGTTCGTCGAAAACGCCGCTAGGAACCACGCCGTAGCCGAGCTGCGCGAGAAGCGATTGGAGGCGGCGCACCTCGTCGCCCTCGTCGCCCGGGCCGATCATGTTCCCGGCCGCGATCGGCTGCGGCTCGACGAACAGGCCAAGACCTGCGGCCGCGAGCCGCACCCATGGAAAGGTCTCCCCCGGGTCCGCCTTGCGCCCCGGCGCGACATCGGAATGGGCGAGAACGCGCAGCGGGTCGATGTCCAGCCTCCGGCAGATGCCCCTGCACAGCGCGATCACGGCGTCGATCTGGACGTCCGGATATGGCGGCGAGCCGCCGGCGTGGCCCGGATTGACGATCTCGATGCCGACCGAGCGGGAATTGAGATCGTCCCGCCCCTCCCACAGCGACCGTCCGGCATGCCAGGCGCGCTCGGCCTCGCGCACCATCTGTGTGATCGCGCCGTCCTCGTAGACGAGATAGTGCGAGGACACTTCGCTGCGCGGGTCGCACAGCCAGTCCTCGGCGGCGCCGGCCGATTCCATGCCCGTGTAATGCAGGATGATGCAGTCGGGGTGCAGTCCGTGGCGGCGGTCGCCGAAATTGGGCGACGGCCGCACCCGTGCCCCCGGATGCTCCGCCGCAAAGCCTCTCATTGCACGCGCATCTCGCGCTCGATGCGCTCATAGGCCTGGTTGATCGCCGCCAGCCTGCTGTTGGCGATGGCGATGAACTCCTCCGGCACGCCGCGCGCGATCAGCCGGTCGGGATGGTTCTGGCTGACCAGTTCGCGGTAGCGCCGGCGCACCTCGTCGAACGAGCTCGACCGGTCGACCTCGAGGATGCGGTACGGGTCCTCCTCCGGCGAGTGGACGTGGCGCCACAGGATGCGCTCGTAGTGCTGCTCATCGATGTCGAAGATGTCGGCGACGCGGTGGAGGAACACCTCTTCCCGCTCGTGCAGGAAGCCGTCGGAAGTGGCGATGTGGAACAGCCCGTCGAGGATGTCCGTCAACATCTGGCAGTTGCTGCGCCCCGAGCCGCACATGCCGGCCAGCCGCTCGGCATAGGTCTCGAAGCCGGCCGTGTCCTGCTTGGCGAGGTCGTAGAGGCGCCTGACGTTGCGCATCTCCTGCGGAGGCACCTCGAATATCTCGTGGAAGGCGCGCACCTCGTCCTGCGTCACGATCCCGTCCGCCTTCGCCATCTTGGCCGAAAGCGCGATCATGGCGATCGAGAACGCGACCTTGCGCCGCAGCTCGGGATCGGTCGCGAACACCGTGCGCAGCGCATCGAGCACCCCCGAAAGGGTGGAAGCGGAGACCCGGGAGACGAACTCGCCGAGCCGTGACCATGCAGACATCTTACCTCCGTTCCGTCGACGGAAGGCTAATACATCCACGCGGTCGGTCAAACTGCAGACGCGAAAAAGGGCCGGTCCAGAAGGACCGACCCCTTTCGAAACGTGCTTCAGCCTTAGTTGGCCGGAGCAGCCGGCGGAGGCGCTGCCGGATCGTCAGCCGGCGGGGTCGCCATCGGCTCGGTCTGCATGGTCGGATCCGCAGCCGGATCGGCCGTCGTGTCGGCGCCATCGGTGCATGCCGCCAGCGCGACGAAGGCAAGCGCCGAAACGGAGGCGGCGATGATCTTCTTCATGGTCGTACTCCTTCTCGTTTGGTGGAAAATTTCCGCACGCGTGGGGAGGAAATTTCCGCGTCCGCGACGGACGCACGGCCAAGAAACACGGCGGGCCGCCGACTCGTTTCGTCACAAAGGGTTAAGCGATGTAACAGGCTGGACTGCCAGTTCAGGGCAGAACATCTAGAAGAGCCTCCACCAGCCGCTGCGACTTGTAGCCGAGCCTCGACGGCGTCAGCCCGAGCCGCACCACCACGAGGTCGCGGGACGGCACCACCGCCGTCGACTGGCCGTCGTGGCCGAGCATCCAGAAGGCATCCTCCGGAAGGTCGAAACCCTGATCGGGATCCTCGCCCTGCGGCGTGCCGGCCGAAGGGCCCCGCAGCCATACGTGGCCTTGCCCGTAATGCCCGCCTGGGGCGGGCGAAGGCGCGCGCATCCAGGCGACGTAGCCGTCCGGCAGCAGCCGGCGCCCGGCCCAGACCCCGTCCTGCAGCAGGAACTGGCCGAACCGCGCCCAGTCGCGCGCGGTCGCATAGAGGTAGGACGAGCCGACGAAGGTACCCCTGGCGTCCGCCTCGAACACCGCGCTCGACATGCCGAGCGGCGCGAAAAGCGCACGACCGGGCCAGGCCAGCGCCTCGGATGGTTCCTGGAACCGGTCCTGCCATATTCGCGAGACCAGAACGCTCGTCCCGCTCGAATAGTTGAAGATCGTGCCGATCGGGGCCGCCAGGTCCATGCCCGAGGCGAAGGCGGCCATGTCGGACGTCAGATAGAGCATGCGGGTGATGTCGGCGATATCGCCGTAGTCCTCGTTGAAGGTGAGGCCGCTCGACATCGACATCAGGTCGGCGAGGCGGATGTTTCGCCGCTCGTCCCCGCTCCAGATCGGCAGCAGCCCATCCTCGTCCAGCGAGAGCCGTCCGTCGCGCACCAGCGTTCCGACGAGCGCGGCGCTGATCGTCTTGGTCATCGACCAGCCAAGCAGCGGCGTCGACGCGTCGAAACCGTCAGCATAACGCTCGCCGACGATGCGCCCGCGATGCACGACGACGACGGCGCGCATGCCCGGACCGACCAGCGCCGGGTCGTCCAGGACGGCCGCCAGCCGGCGGTCGTCCGACGGCTCCACGTCGTCGCCTTCTGGCCAGGCTGCTGTTTCGTCCTGTCGCGGCGGCAGCGGCGCGACCGGCGGCAGGGCGGCAGCGGCGGCATCGCCGTCCGGCACCGACGTGCAGCCCATACCCTCGCGATGGATCGCCAGCGACGGCGCAAAGAAGCCGAATATGCGGGTCTTCGTCGTCCGCGCGACGGGATCGCTGTCGACCGACACGAAGCGCAGCAGCGGGTGCCCCGGCGCCTGCACGTCGAGCGCCAGCACCTCCTGGGGATCGCGCCCGGCGACGAAGGCGTTGGAGCAGGTGATCTTGGCCGCGTAGCCGGTCGCCAGCCGCAGCAGGTCGGGCGGAGCGACGGCGAGCCAAACGGCCGCGGCCGAGAGCACCAGCACCACGAGCAGCGCCAGCACCGCCGCAATCTTTCCCGCCAGACGCATCTTCGCCGTCCCCCCTCACCTGCCGCAGTCTTCGGGCAAGGCAGGGCGAGAATCAACGGCCGCGCGACGCTTCGCGGTGACGTCCGCTCCCCCGATCGGCTAGAAGTTCGGGACCGGGTCGAGGATGATTCGCACGGCGGCCAACTAGGCGGGAGGGGATAGGATGCGATCACGGGCAGCCCTGTGCGGACTGCTTCTCCTGCTCGCCTCGTGCACCACCGGCACCGATCTCTCGGCAATCGCACCTATGTCGTCCCGAACCGCCACACAGCCTTCCTCGGCCGTGGCGCCCGTCGCCGTCCGCAACCCGCGCTACGAGGACAGGCGTCCGCACGACTGGTCGCACCGTCCGCCCTGGACCTACGCCGTCCACGGCACCGACGTCTCCCGCTACCAGGTCGGCGTCGACTGGGAAGCCGCCCGCGCGAGCGGCATCTCCTTCGTCTTCATCAAGGCGACCGAGGGTGGCGACATGGTCGACCCGATGTTCGAGTCGCATTGGCGCGGCGCGGCCGCAGCCGGCATCCCGCGCGCGGCCTACCACTTCTTCTATTTCTGCCGCCCGGCGATCGAGCAGGCCGAATGGTTCATCCGCCACGTCCCGCGCGATCCGTCCGCCCTGCCCCCCGTGCTCGACGTCGAGTGGAACCACCTGTCGCCCACCTGCCGGCTGCGCCCGCCTGCAGCGACGGTGCAGAGCGAGATGCGCATCTTCCTCAATGCGCTCGAGCGCCACTACGGCAAGCGCCCGATCATCTACACGACCGTCGACTTCTACCGCGACAACCGGCTGAGCGAGTTCAAGGGCTATCCCTGGTGGCTGCGCTCGACCGCCGCCCACCCTGACGACCGCTATCCGGGCGAGCGCTTCCTGTTCTGGCAGTATACCGGCACCGGCATCGTCCCCGGCATCAGGGGCAATGCCGACATCAACGTCTTCAACGGCACCGAGGCGCAGTGGCGCGAATGGGTCCGCGCCCACACGCGGTAACGCCGAATTTACGCCGCCATTGTCTCTGCACTAGGCTAGACGGAATGCTGGCAGCGGGACGGGAGACTTGGGATGAGGACTGGTAGGATTTTCGCGCTCGGCGCGGCTTTGTTGGCGAGCGCCGTCCCTGCGGCCGCGCAGCAGTGCGGCGGCGATTTCAGCCAGTGGAAGGCGGTCATCGAGCAGGAGGCGCGGCAGGCCGGCGTCGGCCGGTTCGGCATGCAGGCGCTCGCCAATGCGCGCGTCGACCAGAGCGTCCTCCAGCGCGACCGAGGCCAGCGCGTCTTCTCCCAGACTTTCACCGAATTCTCCGGCCGCATGATCAGCAGCTACCGCATCCAGCAGGGCGAGCAGCTCCTGGGCCGGCATGCCGACCTCTTCCAGCGCGCCGAGCGGGAATACGGCGTGCCCGGCGCCGTCATCGCCGCCTTCTGGGCGCTGGAGACCGATTTCGGCGCCGTGCAGGGCGACTTCAACTCGCTCAACGCCCTCGTGACGCTGGCCCATGACTGCCGCCGGCCCGAGCTCTTCAGGCCGCATGTCGTGCCGCTGCTCATCCTGATCGACCGCGAGGACCTGCCGGCCAACGTCCAGGGCGCGTGGGCCGGCGAGATCGGCCAGACCCAGATGCTGCCGGGCGACATCTTGCGGCTCGGGGTCGACGGCGACGGCGACGGCCATGTCGACATCCGCCGCAGCATCCCCGACGTCATCATGACGACCGCGAACAAGATCCGCCATCGCGGCTGGCGCGCCGGCGAGCCGTGGATGGAGGAGGTGCGCGTGCCCGCCCAGATGCCGTGGGAGGAGACCGGCCGCACCAACCGCCTGCCGCTGTCGCAATGGGCCGCCTGGGGGGTGACGAAGCGCGACGGCAGCCCGCTCGACACCAATCGCCCCCCGGCAGGTCTCGCGCTGCCGCAGGGCCATCGCGGCCCCGCCTTCCTGCTCTACCCGAATTTCGACGTCTATCTCGAGTGGAACCAGTCCTTCGTCTACACGCTGACGGCCGGCCATCTCGCCACCCGGTTCGCCGGCGCGCCGCGCTTCGACCCGCGCAATCCGGAGACGGGGCTCGACCGCGACGGCATGATGCAGCTCCAGCGCAAGCTGCAGGCGCGCGGCCACGATGTCGGCGGTGTCGACGGCATCCTCGGCATGATGACCCGCGAGGCCGTCAGGGTCGAGCAGCAGCGCCTCGGCTTCCCCGTCGACGGCTGGCCGACGCCGGCGCTGCTGGCGCGGCTGTAGGCGAATCGGCCGCCGCCTTCCTCGCGGCGGCACGCTCACCCATCTCGGTCCGCGTTCCGCGCCAGCTGGAGCTGGATCAGCTTCAGCTCGCGCAGGAGCCGGTTGGTCTGGACGCTGGGCCAGACCATCATCTTCAGCATCAGCGCCATGATGAGCAGCACCGCCGCCGGCAGCCCCCATCTCAGCTGGGTGACCGGATCGGCGGCGAGGAAGAACATCCATGCTGTCCACACGCCGGCCAGGAAGAAGACCGTCTGCCACACCATCATCACGACATTCACCCATCCGGTCCGACCCCCGAATATGCCGAGCATCTGGGTGAAGAAGCCCGGCTCCTCGCCGATCTGGCGCAGAAGCTCGCCCTCCTCGTCGCGGATAGCCTTGTCGATCATTCCGTCGATCTCTCTCATCGTCATTCTCCTTGCAAAATGGCGCGCAGCTTCTGGCGTGCGTGCATGAGGCGCGTCTTGACCGTCCCGGCAGGGACGTCGAGCGCGACCGCCACCTCGGCGATACTCAGTTCCTCGACATGAAAGAGCGCAACGGCGGCGCGCTGGCCCGGCGGCAACTGCCGTATTGCCGCGCGGAGGCGGTCGATATCGGCTTCCGATTCCGCTTCGCTCGCTGGAACGGCGGGCTCTGCGTTGAGTCTTTGGTCGAGCCGCCGCCGGCGCCGCGCCTGGCCGATCAGCCCGGCGCAGCGCCGCGACACGATGCGGTAGGCCCAGGCCTGGAAGGCCCTGCCGTCGCGAAGCCTGCCTATGCTGCGGACGATTTCGGCCCAGGCCTCCTGCACGGCGTCCCGGGCGGCGTCATTGTCGCCCAGCAGGCGCCACGCATGGGCGACCAGCTTGCGGTTCCAGCGCTTGAAGAGCAGGCCGAACGCCTGCCGATCGCCGAGCCTCGCGGCGGCGACCAGATAGTCGTCCAGCGCTCTTTCCGGGTCGAGTTCCACCGCAAGCCACCTTGCTCTTTCGCACAAGGTGGCGCCGAACGCTCTTGCGGTTCAATCGCCCTGCAAGTTTCCGGCCGCGAGTCCGACCGCCGCCGTCGCCCGGCAGGAACGGCCGGCCGAACCTACCGTCTGATCTCGCAGCGACGCCAGAACTGGCCGGCCTGGCGGTTGTCCATAACCCGCATGCCGCTCACCGGGAAGCCGCCATGGGCATAGACCCAGTTGGCGATGTCGACCGAATGGACCGGATCGCGCCGCGACACCTCGCGCATGGTGCGCTTGTTGCCGCGCTGCTCGGCGCGGAAGACCGTCGCCTTGTGGAAGCCGAAGCGGGCCTTGGTCGTGATGCAGACGCGCTCGCGCGCCACGTCGGCGAAGATCGCGCAGGCCGAAAGGCACGGCCCGTCGATCACCACCAGGCGCTTGGCGCCGCCCAGCACCTCCATGGCCGCGGCCAGGAATTGGCGCACGTTGCCGCCCGGGTTCGAGCTGACGATGCAGGTCTGGTGGCGGCACTGGCCGAATGAGGCGGTGTAGGCCTCGCTACCCGGCCGCGCTTCGGCCGCCGGCATGGCGAACAGGGTGCCGAGCGACAGGCCGGCAGCCAGGATTAGTGAGCGCATGGAGTTTCCCGCCCGATGAAATGCCCTTCGCCGCCAGCTTAGCCGAAAGGCTTGATTCGGCTAGCGGAATTCGCGGCGCTGATGAAGTCGTGATGACGTCGGGCGAGCAGGATGACGAGGAGGTGACCGCCCTCAATCCGCCATCGTCTCCAGGCTCGCGAACCCCTCCGGCTCCGGCCCTTCCTCGAACGGCGTCTCGATCTCCACGAACGTGTCCGGATAGAAGCCGTTGAAGCGCGTCCGGAGCGACATCGAGTAGGCGCCGATATGGCCGATCTCGATCCAGTCGCCGGTGTCGACCGTCTCAGGCAGCCAGAACGGCCGTGACAGGATGTCGACCGAATCGCAGGTCGCGCCGCAGACCTTGAACGGCACGATCTTCTCCCTGTCGCCGCTGCGTGAGCGGATCGCGGGATCCGGGATGAAGCGCGCCGGCAGCGTGATCTTGCCGGTCCAGGAATCCGAGAGCGACGCCCAGATGCCGTCATTGATGTAGAGGCGGCGGCCCTTGCGCAGCAGCACGCGCACGATCAGCGAGAAGGCGCGTGCGACGATGACGCGCCCCGGCTCGGCCACCAGCGGCGTCTCGTCGAATCCCCATTCGACGATGTCCTCGCGCAGCCGCGCCATGATCTCGGCAAGCGACGGCATGACCGGCTTCCTGCGGTTCGGGTCGTGGCCGTATTCGGCCGGAAAGCCGCCGCCGACGTCGAGCGCGGCGATCCTCACGCCGGCCCGGTTCCTGACCCAGTCGGCGGACGCCAGCGCCCGCTCGTAGGTGTCGGGATCCTCGATCTGGCTGCCGACATGGAAGCAGATGCCGACCTTGTAGCCGTTCCTGTCGAGCCGCTGCAGGAGTTCCACCGCATGCGCCGGCCCCGCCCCGAACTTTTTCGACAGCTCGTAGGTGGCCTGGCCCTTGGTCTGGATGCGCACGAAGACGGTCATCGTGCCGGGATCGATGTCGAGCGCGCTGACGATCCGGCTGAGCTTGACGATCTCGTCCTCGTGGTCGACCGTGATCGAGCGGATGCCGTAGCCCTCGAGCGCCAGGCGGATGTCGGACTGCGCCTTGACCGGGTGCATGTAGAGCATCTCCGCGCCCGGCGCGACGGCGCGCACCGCGGCGAACTCGGCCGGCGAGGCGACGTCGAAGGCGGTCACGCCGGCCTCGGCCAGCGTCTTCAGGACGAGCGGCTCGCCGTTCGTTTTGACCGCATAGGCGGTCTTGCCCGGGAACATCTCCATGAATCCGAGCGCGTCGGCCTTCAGGACCTCTGGCCGGAAGCCGTAGACGGGCTCGTCGGGCCGCATCTCGAGAGCCACTTGGCGGGCGTTCCTGAATCTCTGCATGAGGTTCCCCCAGGGAGTCCGGCCCGCAGGCTAGTTGATCTTGGGCCCGCGGTGAACCACCGGGCGCGCCAGCGGCGCGGGAGTGCTGGTCCAGCGCCGCTTCCGGGTGGCAGCGGCTGCCCGCGCGGCGTAGATGGCGCTGATCGCAAGGACTGCAAGCCGATGAGTCGAGGCGCCGCGCCCGCCACTCCCCCCGCCACTCCCCCCGCAACTCCCTACGTGCCGATGTCGCTGCGCATCTGGGCCATGCTGATGCTGCTCGGGCTGCTCTGGGGCGGCTCCTTCTTCTTCGCCGACATCGCGGTCGCGCAGATCCCGCCGCTGGCGCTCGTCCTGCTCCGCGTCTCGATCGCAGCGATCGCGCTCCATGTCTATCTGGCCGCCACCCGCGCGTCCTATGTGCCCGCCCTGCCTCTTGCCGGAAGCTTCTTCGTCCTGGCGCTCCTGAACAACATCGTCCCGTTCTCGCTGATGTTCCTCGGCCAGACGGAGATCGGCGCCGGCCTCGCCTCGGTCTTGAACGCCACCACGCCGTTCTGGACGGTGCTCCTCGCCAACATGCTGACGGCGGACGAGAAGCTGAGCCGCGGCAAGCTCCTCGGCATTGGCCTCGGCATCGCCGGCACAGCGGTGATGATCGGCCCCGGCCTCGTCGCCGGGCTGGGCGGGCCGACCTGGGCGAAGCTATGCCTGGTCGGCACCGCCATCTCCTATGCCTGCGCCGCGCTCTACGGCCGCCGCTTCCGCGAGGTGCCGGTGGCGCTGGTCGCGACCGGGCAGTTGACGGCATCCACGGTCGTCATGCTGCCGGTCGTCCTCGTCCTCTACAGCCCCGCCGTGATCATGGCGGCGACGCCGGGTGCCTGGGCCGCGGTCTTCGCGCTGGCGCTCGCCTCCACTGCCTTTGCCTATGTGATCTACTTCTCGATCCTGGCGTCGGCCGGCGCCACCAACGCCTCGCTCGTCACCCTCCTCGTGCCCGCCAGCGCCATCCTGCTCGGCGCGCTCTTCCTCGGCGAGCGGCTGGAGGCGTTCGAGCTCGCCGGCATGGGCCTCATCGCGCTCGGCCTCGTCACCATTGACGGGCGGCTGTTCAAGCGGCGATAGAACCCGCCTCGGCGGGAGGAACCAATGATGCAGTCAGTCGCCTCGATCACCGATGCGGTCGCGCAAGGCCGCATGACGGCCAGAGAGGCGTTGGCCGAGAGCCTCGCCGCCATCGGCAGCCGCGAGGGCGAGATCATGGCCTTCGAGTATCTGGCCGATGGCGAGCGGCTGCTCGAGGAGGCGGAAGGCGCCTCCGGTCCCCTGGCCGGCGTCGCCGTCGGCATCAAGGACATCTTCGACACGCACGACATGCCGACCTCTTACGGCTCGCCGATCTATGCCGGCCACCGGCCGCTGGCCGACGCGGCGATCGTCGCCATGCTGCGGCGGGCGGGCGCCAGCATCGTCGGCAAGACGGTCACCACCGAGTTCGCCTATTTCCATCCCGGCAAGACGCGCCATCCGCTAAGCGCCGGCCACACGCCCGGCGGCTCGTCCTCGGGCTCGGCCGCTTCCGTCGCCGCCGGCATGATCCCGGCCGCGATCGGCACCCAGACCGGCGGCTCGATCATCCGCCCAGCCGCCTTCTGCGGCGTCTCGGGCTACAAGCCGAGCTTCCGCCTCGTGCCCGCCACCGGCATGAAGACCTTCTCCTGGACGCTCGACACCGCCGGCTTCTTCGCCGCCAGCGCACGCGACGTCGCGCTGCTTGCGGCGGCGGCGACCGGGCGCGAGCTTGCCTGCGAGGCGGTCGACCCGCGCCGCCTGCGCATCGGCCTCTACCGCTCCGGCATCTGGGACGAGGCGAGCCCCGCGATGCAGCAGGCGCTTATGGAACTCGGCCGCAAGGCGGCAGCCGCCGGTGCCGAGGTTGTGGAGCTGGACGAGCCGGCGGAGCTCGCCGCCGGTCGAGAGGCGCACGCGATCATCCAGGACTTCGAGGCCGCGCTCGCGCTTGCCGGCGAGTTCGCACGCTATGCCGACCGCATGAGCGCCAAGCTGCGCGAGACGCTTGAGGGCGGGCAGGCCATCGCGCCGGAGCGCTACGACGAGGCGCGCCGCGCCGCGCGGCATGCGCGGCACCGCACCGGCGAGCTCTTCCGCGAGGTCGACATCCTGATCACGCCGTCCGCTCCGGGAGCCGCGCCGAAGGGGCTCGACACGACCGGCGTCCCGACCTTTAACAAGCTTTGGACCCTTACCGGCAACCCTTGCGTCAACGTGCCGGGGGCGCGCGACTCGGCCGGCATGCCGCTCGGGCTGCAGGTCGTCGCCCGCTTCGGCCGCGACCGGGCGGCCCTCTCCGCGGCGTCTTGGCTCGAGGGACTCGCCTGAGGCGTCGGACGATTTTTTCCACCGGCCGCCGGCACGTCTTTGGCCCGCGAATTCAAGAACTAGGCTAGAAACGCGTGTCGCATTTTCTCAAACCACGTCGCATTGCAGCAAGCTTTGTGCTTGCGAAGCCGGCGAAGCGGGTTAGATTCCCCGTGTTGTCTGAGAGGAGGCATTGCCTATGGGACTAGCCCGGCCCCTGAACACACTGATGTTGTGTGCCGCATTCGGCTTCATCGGCGCCCTCGTCATCGGGATCATCGTTTGAGAGCGCCAGCCGAACCCTGACATACCTCGAAACAGACGCGGAAGGCCGGGGCATCCCCGGCCTTCTTTCAATTGGGTGACGAGAAGTTCCTCAGGCGGCGACTGGCGTCGCCTGCTCGGACGGCCTGATGCCGATCAGGTGGCAGATCGCGAAGGCGAGATCGGCGCGGTTCATCGTGTAGAAGTGGAACTCGCCGATGCCCCGCTCGACGAGGTCGAGCACCTGCTCGGCGGCCACCGCCGCCGCCACCAGCGCATGGGTATGCGGATCGCGCTCGAGGCCGCGGAAGCGCTCGGCCAGCCACGCCGGCACATGCGTCCCGCACCGCGAGGCGAAATTCGCCACCTGGATGAAATTGTGGATGGGAAGCACCCCCGGCACGATCGGGATGTAGATGCCCGCCCGCCGCACGCGCTCGACATAGCGCTCGTAGCGATCGTTCTCGAAGAAGAACTGCGTGATCGCCCGCGTTGCGCCGTTGTCGACCTTGCGCTTCAGCATGTCGATGTCGGTCGCGAAATCCGGGCTCTCGGGATGCTTCTCGGGATAGGCCGACACCGAGACGTCGAAATTGCCGGCGCGCCGGATCGCGCCAACCAGCTCGGCGCCGTTCGAGTAGCCCTGCGGATGCGGCCGATACGCCGCGCCGACGCCTTCGGCCGGATCGCCGCGCAGAGCGACGAACCGGGTGACCCCCATGGCGGCGAAATCGGCGACGATCGCGTCGACCTCGTCACGCGTCGCGTCGACGCAGGTCATGTGAGCCGCAGGCGTCAGCCCGGTCTCCGCGAGGATGCGCCTCACGGTCCGCGCCGTCCGCTCGCGCGTCGTGCCGCCGGCGCCGTAGGTGACCGAGACGAAGTGGGGGTCGAGCGGCGCGAGCCGCGTCACCGTCTCCCAGAGGCGCGCCTCCATCTCTTCGCTCTTCGGCGGAAAGAACTCGAACGAGACGGCGAGGCCGCGGCCGGCCCTCTGTCGAAGCGCGCTCGTCATGCGGTCTGCTCCTCGGCGTCGATGCCATCGGCGATCAGGAGGCGCCGGTCGCGGGCGCTCCACAGCTTGACGGTCAGGCCGCCTTCCGGGCCCGCCTTCGGGCTGAAGGATCGGGTCGCCTCCTGCTCGAGCCCCGCTTCCTCCAGCCAGTCGGCGATCTGCCGGTCGGAGAAGCCGAGCCTGACATGGGCATGCTCCTCGCGCAGGAATTCCAGCGCGTGCGGGGCGAAGTCGACAATCACCAGGCGGCCGGACGGGCGCAGCAGGCGCGCCGCCTCGGCGATCGCCCTCCCCGGGTCCTCCAGATAATGCAGGACCTGGTGCATGGTGACGAGGTCGAAGCTTTCGCGCTCGACCGGCGGCGCATAGAGATCGCCGAGCCTGACCTGCGCGTGGCCGATGCCGGCCCGGTCGAGATTGGCGCGCGCGACGGCCAGCATCTCGCGCGACAGGTCGATGCCCACCCCGCGGCCGTAGAGCGGCGCGAAGATCTCCAGCAGCCGTCCGGTGCCGGTGCCGAGGTCAAGCATCGAGCGGATCGGCTGCCGCCCGACGACGTCGCGCAGCGCCTCCTCGACCGCCTCGTCCGGCACGTGCAGCGACCTGATCCGGTCCCAACTCTCGGCGTTGCGGCCGAAATAGTCCGCCGCCTTCTCGCGCCGCCGCCGCTTCACCTCGTCGAGCCGCTCGAGGTCGCGCTCGACCACCGCATCGGCAAAGTCGATCCGGGAAAGGACGCCGTTCAGGAACTCTCGCGCGGCGCCTTCATCCGACAGCCGGAAATAGGCCCAGGAGCCCTCCTGATAGCGCAGGATAAGCCCGGCGTCGGCGAGGAGCTTGAGGTGGCGGGAAACGCGCGGCTGCGACTGCCCAAGTATCTGCGTCAGGTCCGAAACCGTGAGGTCGCCGCGAGACAGGAGCAGCAGAATGCGCAGGCGGCTGGATTCCGCCGCCGCCTTCAGCGTATCAACCATGAGGTCGAGAGAGATCGAGCTTCGGGTGAGCAATCCAGCCTCCAGAACGATATAAAGATATGTTTATATCATTTCAGCCATTGAAGCAAGCCTCCGAAACGCTTCGAGAGGAGGCTGCTTGAAGGAGACCCGTCCCGGCGAAATCGGGCTGGAATTCGATCCCGGCGCGCTGCCGCCCGATGCCGGCTTGGTGTTCATCGGCCGCATCCGCTCGCCGTGGCGGGACCGCGCGGACTGCCCGAAGAACATGGCCGCAGCCCGCGAGCGCGGCCAGCCCGCGTCTGTCGAGGTCGCAGAGCCCTATCGCGCCGGGCTGCTGCGCCTGGAGCGCGTCAGCCACGTCGTCCTGCTCTCATGGCTCGCGGCGGCAGGCCGCCACCTGATCGTCCAGCATCCGCGGCACGCGGAGCAGCCGAGCGGCACGTTCGCGCTGCGCTCGCCCGTCCGCCCCAACCCGATCGGGCTGCATGTCTGCCGGCTCCTGGATGCCGACCCTGTCGGCGGCGTGCTGACGATCGACGCGATCGACGTCCTCGACGCCACGCCCCTCCTCGACATCAAGCCCTATTTCGCCTCGACCGACGCCTTCCCGGATGCGCGGCGCGACCGCGCGGAGCCGGCCGGATGAGGGCCGCGACCGACCGCCAGCGCGCCGTCGCCAGGGCGCTGACGCTCCTCCTGCCGCAGGCGCCCTACAGCGACATCGAGCCGATCCGCCAAGCGGCGTCGGATCGCAAGCTGCGCAGCCTGCCGCCGTCGATCGCGGTTTGGCTCGCGACCATCGCCCATGTCCGCCACCGCCACACCGACTACGACGCGCTCCTGGCCGAAGGCTACGACCGCGACTCCGCCCGCCATTTCGTCGTCGATCGCATCAACGAGGTGCTGACCGCGTGGCGGGCGACTCGGCTCCTGACCGACGAGGACGAGGACGCCTGAGACCTCAGGGGCGGTAGATCCACTGCTCGCCGATCCGGACCGAGACATCCTCTCCGGCGCGCACGGTGCCGGGCTTCTCAACCCAGGCGACGACGCCGCGCAGCCGCCGGGCGGCCTTCACGAAATGGAGCGCACCCGCCGCATGGTCGCGCATGCGCAATGCTTCGGCCACCGCCCGCCCGGCCACCACGCAGGGCGCGTTCTGGCTGTCGATCTTCAGCGTCGCCCCGCCGCGGAAGAAGATGCGCGTGCCGGGCGGCAGCATCGACAGCCGCGGGATGCCCTCAATCAGCAGATTGGCGCCCAGCCATTCCGGCCGCAGCTCGGCCACGCCCATCGTCCTCGCGATACGCGCCAGCTCGTCCGGCGCGACGATCGAGACCTGGCGCTCGTTGCGTATCTCGGTCCCGCGCGGGTACCACGGCTCGCGGCCGCCCGAGTGCCGCGTGACCCCGGCATGAAAATCGCCCGCCACGCCGTCAAAGCCGAGCTCGAGCGTCTCGACCTCTCGCGTCAGGAAGTGGTCGAACGGCGCCTGGAAGACGCCCGCGACCTTGCCCGCGAGCTTGCGCCCGCCGACGATGTCGATCTCGTCGTCGCGGTCGAACATGTCGAGCATCGAGGGCTGCATGGCGGCGCTACCAGGCGCAGACGCGCACGCCGGTATCCGTATTGGACCAGCAGGCGCGGTCGGCGCTCTCGCGCCTGAAGAGGCCGGGCAGAGAAATGTTGCGGTTGCCGAGATTGACGAAGCCCGAGGCGACGCCCGGGCTCTCGACCCAGAGCGAGTAGGTGGGGACGCCCTTGCCCGAGATCTCGAAGCTGCCCTGCCGGTCGAGCGGCTGGAAGTCGCACGCGAAATGCCCGTCGTCGGTGGTGAAGCAGCGGGCGGGCCGCGCCTCGGCCGGATCGGGCGCCGCGGCGAGGAGGACGAGGAGCGTGGCTGCGGCGGCGAGGTATCGGCTCATGAGGCACCCGGGGAGGTTGGCTGCCGGCACGCTAGCCGAAGCGCAGCCGCGCCGCTAGCCGGCGCCCAGCGCCGCGCCCCGCCCCGATTGCTGCATGGCCAGCACCAGGCTGCGCGACACGTCCTCGATCGTGTAGGGCTTCTGCAGGATCGGCCGCTGGTGCCATTCCTCCGGCAGGCCCGAGCGGCCGTAGCCGGTCGCGAAGACGATCGGGATGCCGCGTTCGGCGATCTGCTGGGCGAGCGGGAAGATCGGTTCGCCGGCGATGTTGACGTCGAGGATGGCGACGTCGGGATCGAAACTGCCCGACAGGAAGTCGAGCGCCTTGCCGATGCGCATCGCCGGCCCGACCACCGAGCAGCCGAGATCGGTCAGCATGTCCTCGAGGTTGAGCGCGACGAGCGCCTCGTCCTCGACCACGAACACCCTCAATTCGCCGGGACCGGCGCCTGCGTCACTCATCCTGTTGCCCCACTCTTCTGAAGCTCGCCTCGGGGATGCTGATACGGCAGCGGAAACCTTTGGCAGCATAGTCCCTCTCGAGCGTTCCGACCAGTTCTCCGGTGACCAGCCGCTCGATCATCCGCGACCCGAACCCGTCGCGTGCCGGGCCAGCCTTCTTGGGGCCGCCTTCCTCGTGCCAGTCGATGGCGAGGAAGGTGCCTTCGGCCCCCTCCTCCAGCGCCCAGCGCATGGCGACCGAGCCGCCAGGAACGCTCAGCCCGCCATGCTTTGCGGCATTGGTGGTCAGTTCGTGGATGACCATGGAGATCGCGATCGCGGCCTTCGGCGCCAGCATCACCTCCGGCCCCTCGGCCCGCGCCCGCTCGGTCCCGAAGGCGGCGAACTCGTTCTCGGCGAGCGACAGGAGGCAGGTGTCGGACCATTGCCGCTCGGACAGGAGGTCGTGGGTGCGCGAGAGCGCGACGATGCGCGCCTCGAGGTCGCGGCGCGCAGTCGACGTGTCGTTGGCGGCCTTCAGCGTATGCGAGGCGATCGACTGCACCGTCGCCAGCGTGTTCTTGACCCGGTGGTTGACCTCGGCGAGCAAGAGCGCCTGGCGCTGCTGGCCGAGCGTCGCCTCCGTGCGGTCCATGCCCTGGACGAAGACGCCCGTCACCTGGCCGTCCTCGTCGCGGATCGGCGCGTAGGAGAAATCGATGAAGCGCTCCTCCAGCGCCTCGTCCGGTCGGCGCTTCAGATGCACCGACTGCGCCTGCCCGCCTTTGTCGACGCCGCGGCGAAAGACCTCGTCGAGCATCTCGACGAAGCCCTGGTCGACCACCTCCGGCAGCGCGTCGGCGACCGGCCGGCCGACCAGGTCGCGCTTGCCGACAAGTTCCTGATAGGCGTCGTTGACGAACGAGAAGACGTGGTCGGGCCCGGACAGGACCGCGATGAAGCCCGGCGCCTGCTGGAACAGGCGGCGGAAATCCTCGCTCTCGGCCAACAGCCGCTGGTGCGCCTCCTCGACCTCGCGCGCCCGCTCGACCAGTTCCGGCGCGCCGCTGCGGGCGCGGAACGGCAGCGCCGCCGCCTCGCGCAGCCTGACGAGGTCGGTGACGTCGACCGTGTTCTGGATGATGAAGGCGACGTCGCCCTGGTCGTCGAGCACCGGCGAATGCGAGACGGTCCAGTAGCGGATGTCGAAGCGGCCGTCCTCGTCGGGCTTGGGGATGTCGTAGGGAATGTAGGCGAGCGTGTCGCCGCGCCGCGTCTGCAGCACGCGGTCGAAGGAGGCGCGCAGCCGCTGGCCGCTCTCGCCCTCGTTCGGGAACATGTCGAAGAGCGGGCGCCCGAGCAGCTCGTCGCGCCGCCTCAGCGTCGCCCGCTCATAGGCGGGGTTGACGGCCACGTAGCGCAGATCGCGGTCCAGCACCATGTGCGCGCCGGGCAGCGCGTCGAAAAGCTTCTGGAAGTCCGGAACCTGCATCACACCCCATGCCGCACGCCCAATCCACGGCAAGAGCCCCCCTGCCGCCTGGGATGCGTAACGCGGCGGCGAAAGGTTGGTTCCCGGCGCGTTCGGGGCCGGTTGGCTCAGGGGTAATTTCGACCCCGACCTGTGCCGCGCGGCGATGTTGCTGTAGCATCGCAGCGGGGCTGGGGATGCAACGACCGCAGAGGAGGTCTGCCATGCCGCTCCGCCTGTCCGCCGCCGTCGCCGCGCCCGTCGCCCTCATGATCGCGCAGGCGCCCGTCTCCGCCGCCGACTTCGCCTGCGAGAGGCTCGTGCCGACCGGCCAGCGCATGATCTGCGCCGGCTTCGAGCCCAACTGGGCGCTCACCCTCTCCTGCTCCGGGACCTCGATGCGCTCGACCTTCATCGACGCCTTCTCGGGCGACCTGACCGAGACGTCGGGCAGCGTCGCCTTCGCCTCGCGCAACCCCTGGACGCTCTCGACCAGCCACGGCATCGCCGGCACGATCGCCTGGACCCCCGGCAGCTGCCACGACGAGGGCGACTTCGTCCACGACCACACCTTCACCCCCACCGCCGCCCCCGGCCTCTCGGGCGACATGCTGATGCCGTTCTGCTGCAGGCTGGAGTGAGGGCTCAGCGGTAGACTTCGCGGCGGTTGCCGATCGCGATGACCAGGATCGTCAGCCTTCCCTCGTGAAACTGGACAATGATCCTGTAGTCTCCGACGCGGAAGCGCCAGAGCTCTTCGCCAGTCGCAGCGAGCCGCTTCGCCAGCGCACGGGGATCGGGATGAGCAGACACCCGTTGCGACAGGAAATTGACGATCCGGCGCTGATCCTGGATCGAAAGCCGCTGAAGGTCTTTACGCGATCTCGGCGTGAACTCGACCTTCCACCTCATTCGGCGGCGGAACTCTTGCCGCTGTCAGTGGCCTCGAGCGCGTCGATCTCGCGGATCACATCCTCGAGCGCAATCCGCACGCCATCATCGGTCCTCAGTCGCTCCTCCGCGATGGCGATATCCTCCATGTCGTCCAGATGCTCGAGAATCGCCCGGCGGGCATGATAGCTCTTGGTCCGGCCGGTTCTTTTTGCGAGATCGTCCAGACGCTTCTCGATGTCGGGCGGCAGGCGCAATGCGAGCATGGGAGGCTCCTTTGCTATACATGTATAGCGCGTCGCCCACGGCCGCAACGTCCTGGCGATCGAGCCGCTCCGCCCATGATTCGCCCATGGCCGCGCCGGGGCCCGACAGCGAGCTGCCGATGCCGTTCGGTTTAGGGTTGAGTGAGCGGCGCAGCCAACTGCAGCAGTGATCGGCCGCCGGCCTCGCCGCCCGCGCCTCAGGACGTATCGTTGGGCTTCCGCCTCCAGCCGCCGAGGGCGACGGAAGGACCGCCGGGACATTGCGCGACATTGGCGGCTGCGCCGCCGATCCGGCCGTGCCGGTCGTCGACAAGGCCGCCGGAGAGCAACAGGGTGCGGAGCGCGGCGGCAAACACCCTGAAGCGCGCGGCGAGACGGAGCGCGTCGGCGGGACCGTAGCCGGCCGCCGCGATCCCTGCGATGGCCGACGGCGGCGTGCCCGTCCACTCGAAGACATAATCCTCCGCCACCGTCTCGGCGCGCCGCAACAGCCAGAGCACGAGACACCGGACGGGGAAGGACCGGCCGGCGGCGCGCTCGGCCAGGACGGCGAGCGAGACGAGCAGCGCTGCGATGCGCCGCAGCGCCTTGTCGCCTCCCCTTGCCGCATGCACATCCATATCCACGCCCTTCGTTCACCGGCGGACATTGTCGTACCGGCCGAGCGGGGCGTGGACAAACTGGGTCGGATTTCGCGCAAGATGTTGATTTTGCGAGGGAGGGTGTGGGAAATTGTCCACTCGATGGTGGCGATGATCCTGCCGGTCCTCTTGGCGAGATCGTCCAGACGCTTCCCGATGTCGGACGGGAAGCACGGTGCGAGCACGGCGCTTCATTGCCATACCTGCAGAGCAGGCCCGCCACCGCTGCAACAATACTTCCACTTGTGTCGCGATACACCACGCGCCAGTTTAGGGCACTGCGGACTTGGGAAGGTGGACAGGCACGAATGGATTTTCAGTTCCGCGAGCCTCAGCGCGATTTCCAAAGCGGCTCACAACGCGCGAAGGCGTGGACGGAACAATGGGTCGCCGAGCACCTCTACTGCCCTAACTGCGGCAACAGCAATGTAATGCAGTTCCCGGCCAACCTCCCGGTTGCCGACTTCTTCTGCGCCCGCTGCAACGATCAATATGAGTTGAAAAGCCAAAAGAGACCGTTCGGGAGCAAATTTGCGAATGGCGCCTTCTCCAAAAAGAAGGAGCGGCTGATGTCCGATACCAATCCGAACTTCATATTGCTCAACTACAGCGAGCCTCGGAGATCGGTTCAGGACATCACCATCATCCCCAAGCACTTCTTCGATCTAGATGTCGTAGAGGAGCGTAAGCCGCTTGGTCCGAATGCACGACGAGCCGGCTGGATCGGATCAAATATCCTTGTCGGACGAATTCCAGCCTCAGGCCGAATTCAGGTTGTCAAGGATGGCGTCGCAGTTTCCAAAGACATCGTCCTTTCGAATTGGCAGAAGACGTTGTTCCTTCGGGAGCATGGAGTAGAATCGCGAGGATGGCTCTTGGACGTGATGAGATGCGTCGAAGCCATCGGAACGCGGGAGTTTGAGCTCGACCAGGTCTACGCCTTTGAGGCTCACCTCAGTTCCATTTATCCGGCCAACAACAACGTCCGACCGAAGATCAGGCAGCAGTTGCAGTTCCTACGAGACCACGGCTTCATCGAATTCTTGTCGCGGGGCAGCTACCGGTTAACATAGGGTCGGCGGAGGTTCGCGTGGCTTGGCTTGCAAACCATCATATCTGCTACCGCTGCGAGGAGCATTGGGTCGACGAATGGTCGTGCCAATGCGACGACGAATGTCCCTACTGTGGAGCTCGGAACTCCAGCCCCGTGGAAAGCGAGGATCTATCTGGCTTCATCGATCGGGATGGCCTCGACTACGTGGTCTACGTATCTCCAGGCACTGCGGAGCACGACCCCGACTACGAAGAAATCGGCCGATATCCATCGGAGCGGATCGCCAAGATGATCATGACGCGGCGACTGAAGTGGGAATGGCGCAAGGCCTTTGGATCGCCCTAGCCCCCCTCACCTCGTCAACCTCTTATACGTCACCCGCTTGGGGTTGACCGCGTCCGGCCCCAGGCGCCTGATCTTGTCGGCCTCGTAATCCTCGAAATTGCCCTCGAACCATTCGACATGGCTGTCGCCCTCGAAGGCGAGGATGTGGGTGGCGAGGCGGTCGAGGAACATGCGGTCGTGGGAGATGATGACGGCGCAGCCGGCGAAATTCTCCAGCGCGTCCTCGAGCGCGGCCAGCGTCTCGGTGTCGAGGTCGTTGGTCGGCTCGTCGAGCAGGATGACGTTGCCGCCCTCCTTGAGGAGCTTGGCGAGGTGCACGCGGTTCCTCTGGCCGCCCGACAGCGTGCCGACCTTCTGCTGCTGGTCGCCGCCCTTGAAGGCGAAGGAGGAGCAGTAGGCGCGGGAATTCACCTCGTGCTTGCCGAGCTTGATGATGTCGTTGCCGCCCGAAATCTCCTCCCAAACGGTCTTGTTGGGGTCGAGCGTGTCGCGGCTCTGGTCGACATATGAGAGCTTCACCGTCTCGCCGATGCGGATCTCGCCCGCATCCGGCTTCTCTTGGCCGGTCAGCATGCGGAACAGCGTCGTCTTGCCGGCCCCGTTGGGACCGATGACGCCGACGATGCCGCCGGGCGGCAGCTTGAAGTCGAGCCCGTCGATCAGCAGGCGGTCGCCAAAACCCTTGGAGATCGCGTCGACCTCGATGACCACCTGGCCGAGCCGCTCGCCGGTCGGGATGACGATCTGCGCGTCGCCGGGGCGGCGCTCGGCGGCGGCCTTGACCAGCTCGTCATAGGCGCGGAAGCGCGCCTTGGACTTCGCCTGGCGCGCCTTGGGGCTCGCTGCGATCCACTCGCGCTCGCGCTGCAGCGCCTTCTGCCGCGCCCCCTCCTCGCGCTCCTCCTGCGCCATGCGCTTGGCCTTCTTCTCCAGATAGGCCGTGTAGTTGCCCTCGTAGGGAATGCCGCGGCCGCGGTCGAGCTCGAGGATCCAGCCGGTCACGTTGTCGAGGAAGTAGCGGTCGTGGGTGATGATCAGCACCGAGCCCGGATACTCGCGCAGGTGCTTTTCGAGCCAGGCCGTCGTCTCGGCGTCGAGATGGTTGGTCGGCTCGTCGAGCAGCAGAAGGTCCGGCTGGCGCAAGAGCAGCTGGCAGAGCGCCACGCGGCGCTTCTCGCCGCCCGACAGCGTGTCGACGGTCGCCTCGCCCGGCGGGCAGCCGAGCGCCTCCATCGCCATCTCGACCTGGCTGTCGAGGTCCCACAGGTTCTGCGCGTCGATGATGTCCTGGAGCTTCGCGCCCTCCTCCGCCGTCTCGTCGGAGTAGTTCATCATCAGCTCGTTGTAGCGGTCGAGGATCGCCTTCTTGGCCGCCACACCCTCCATCACGTTGCCCATCACGTTGAGCGCCGGATCGAGCTCCGGCTCCTGCGGCAGGTAGCCGACGGTGGCGCCCTCGGCGAGCCACGCCTCGCCGGTATATTCCGTGTCGAGCCCGGCCATGATCTTCAAGACCGTCGACTTGCCGGCGCCGTTCGGCCCCAGAATGCCGATCTTGGCATCCGGGTAGAAGGACAGGTGGATGTTCTCTAGGATCTTCTTGGCGCCGTAGGCCTTGTTGAGGCCGGACATGTGATAGATGAACTGGCGAGCCATGGCGCGCGACGAGCTCCTGCACGAAAGAGGGGGAAATCGGTCGCGCCGTATCTAGTCGAAAGCATCGCCAAGGGCAATGCGCGGCGCGGCCCGGCCGGCTCCCTCGCCCGCCCGTCAAGCTGCGCGGAAGTCGCGCCCGGCGCATGGCTTCCCGATCCGTCGGGCGCGGCAACGAAGGCGCCGGCAGCGGCGTTGTTCGGGGGAAGGAGCGACGGATGACCTATCAGAGTGCCGGCCGGGGCGAGAGACGGGGAGCGCATCGGGACGAAGCCCGCTGGCGCGCCGACGATCGTGACTTCGCCCGCCGCCAGTCGATCGAGCGCCTCGACGCGCTCGCCAACTTCCTCGACGCCAACTGGCGCATTCCCGGCACGCGCATCCGCTTCGGCGCCGACCAGGTGATCAGCCTGGTGCCCGGCCTCGGCGACGCAGCCGCCGGGCTCCTCGCCACTTATGTCGTCTGGCAGGCCGCCCGCCACGGCGCGCCGCGCCGTCTTATCATGCAGATGGTGGCGAATGTCGGCATCGACGTCGTGTTCGGCAGCGTGCCGGTCGTCGGCACGATCTTCGACGTCTTCTTCAAGGTCTCGAAGCGCAACATGCGTCTCCTGCGCCGGCATCTGGAGGATGGCGGCCAGCGCTGACAGGAACCTTTGCCGGTCGCCCCTCGTTCGGTCAGCCCCGACCGTTCGGTCAGCCGGACAGGAGAAAGCGCATGCCCGCCTATGATAAGACCGACCAGAGGACCGACAAGCGGCCCCAAGACGGACCCGAAGCCGCCGACGACGGCATCGGCGAACGGCCGGGCCTCGCTTCGGTCGACTGGGACGAGGTCCAGAGCGCAAGCGTCACCCCGGAGCGCCCGAGCGACGGGATGAGCGGCCTGGCCGAGCCCGATCCGGACGGCGAGCTGCCCGGAGAGGACGAGGACAACCCGTTCATGGACCCTGACGAGGCGCTGCCCGACGACCGCGAGGAGCGCGTCCTGCGGCGCGATCCCGGCAAGGAAGGCGGCCGCTTCGACGAGGTATGATCCCTCAGGCGGCGGCCTGGCCAAGCGCCACGCCAGGCGCGGGGGCCGGGTGATCCTCCGCGCCGCCCCCCAGCGGGAAGACGAGGGTGAAGACCGTGCCGCCGTCGACGATCACCTCGCAGGTGCCGTCGAGCTGGTCGACGAAGCCGGCGATCAGCCGGCTGCCCATCCCGCCGCCGTCGCCGCCCTGCGTGCCAGGCCCATCGTCGCGGATGACGACCTTCGCCTGCCCCGCGCCGGTCTCCGAGATCTCCACCGTCAGCTTGCCCTGGCCGCGGGCGCGGAACGCGTGCTTGAAGGCGTTGGACACGACCTCGTTGAGGATCATGCCGAGCGGCAGCGCCTGGTCGCGCGCGACGGTCAGCGGCGCCGAGCTGAAGCTGATGTCGACCCTGGACTCGTATCCAGTGGCGATGTCGCGGACCAGCCGCTCGGCATAGGGCGCGACCTCAACCCGGTCGAACTGGTCGGCACGGTAGATCTGCTCGTGCACGGCGATCATGGCGGCGATGCGCCGCCCGAGATCGTCGCGCGCCTCCCGCGGCAGCGGCTGCAGCGCCACCAGCGCGCCGACGGCCTGGAGGTTGTTCTTCACCCGGTGGTGGATCTCGCGCAGCAGGTTGCGGTTGATCTCCAGCGATTCCTCGAGCTGCAGGCGCCGGTGGTAGTCGGCGCGCAGGAGCCGGCCGATCCAGAACAACCCGAGGAGCAGCACCGCGAAGGCGGGGATGCCGAAAGCGAGCTGCGCCCGAAGCTGTGCCCAGAATGGCTGCAGCACGACGCCGCGTTCGACTCCTGCCAAGGCGATCAGCGGCCAGCCCTCGATCGTCCAGTAGCCGACGATCCGCGACCGGCCGTCGGCCGGCGAGGCCTGGCTGTGATAAAAGCCGTTGGGCTGCATCGGCAGGTAGGTGGTGAAGAGCGGCGAGGAACTGAGGTCCATCGCCTCCGGCAGGGGTGGAAAGCGGGCCACCAGCCATCCGTCGTTGCGGACGACCGAAACAGCCGAGCCGCCGCCCAGATCGATCGCCTGCCAGAAATTGTACATCCGGCTGGCCGGTATGGCGATGCTCGCAATGCCGACGAAGTCCGCCGAAGACAGCCGGCGGGCGATCACGAAGACGTTCTGGCCGGTCAGGCGCTCGCGCAGCAGGGTCGATACGACCAGGTTCTCCCCGTCGCGGAGTTGCTGGAAATACGGACGGTCGGAAACGTCGACCGTGTGGGGCTCGGCTTCGCTCGACATCCTGAGCCGGCCGCGCGCGTCGTAGACGGAATACTGGAAACCCTCCGGAAGGCTGCCGACAGCCTGGTGGATCTCCCGGACCGCCTCGGCCTCGTCCCAATCGGCCGTGCCGGCGACGGAGAGATCGATCCGCCGCAGCGCCTGGTCGGCCGCCAGCACCATCCACTGCATGTGCGCGGCGACCACCTGCGCGGCCGAGCGGGCGCGGTTCTCGCCATTGGCGATCGCGGACTGATAGCTCTGCATGGCAAGCGTGGCGATCAGGGCGAGCATCGCGGCAAGCAGGACCGCCGCCAGGCCGACGGCGGCCAGCGGGGCGAAACGGAGCGTCGCGCGACGCCCCCTAGCCGTCTCGTCCTTCGCCATCGGGTCGCCTCGATCCCCCAGAAGGCATTCCGCAGGTGTGCCCCCTGCCGCAGCGGAGCAGGGCGATTATTTCCGATGGAGGATGAACGCGCAACCATCCCCGCGGAGGCCGGCGGCTGACGGCCGGCTCAGCTGCTCTTGTGGGCCAGCGGCAGCGGCGGCTGCCAGGGAACCGTCAGCCCGGGAGGCGGCCGGCCCCAGGTATTGCCCCGGCTGTCGGGCAAATCGAGGAAGAACCTGACGATTAGGCGGTGAAGCATGTTCATGTTGGGCAGGATGCCGTGGAAGCCGGCAGTGCCCGCCAGGACCCTGTCGCGCACCTCCCAGTAGCCGAAATCGTCCGGCGTCACGCAGACCAGGCTCTCATAGGGAAGGAACTTCGGTATCGCTCCCTCGAACGGGACGGTCCCGTCGCCGGTCATCCGTCGGGCCCTCTGGTCGGGCTTCCTCCATTCGTCGCAGCGGTCCCTCGAGCGGAGGTCGAACTGCGCCTCATTGCCGCGCTTCACGATATGCAGCTTCACGCGCGTCTCCGAACCGGCACCGATCACGCACAGCCAATCGGTCGCCTGGAGCCCCGCTCCGGCAAGATCGAGATTGTCGACGCGCCGCCTGTGTGCCTTCGCGGCATCGAGCATGGCGGCGAGTATCCTGCGCGCCTGCGCCCTCCTCTCGCCGATGTTGAGGCTCTCGCGGCCGTTGATGCGGATGAACTCGGCGATCGTCTCGGAGATGGAGGATTGCCACAAGCCGGGGTCGAACAGACTCTTCGGCAGGCTTTCGTCCTCTATGTTGAGCCCGTCCCTGAAGGAGGGGACGAGATAATAGAGCGCCGGCGTCACCCGCGCCGCCTCCCGCTCACGGGATGACGGGGCCGACGTGCCGAGGTCGGCCGTCCCGGTGGCGACCTTGATCGGGGCCTCGAACGACCCCTGGAACGGTGTGCCGAGGCTGGCGACCCTGTTGACCCGCAGCCTGTCGCCGAAGCGCGCCAGGTAGCCGGCGATCACCAGGCCGCCCATCGAGTGGCCGACGAGATTGACCTTCGGCGCAGCGCCGTAGCCTTGCCGGTGATAGTGGCGGAGCAGCTTCGTCCGCCCGATCACCTCCTCGACGAACTCGGCCAGTTCGTTCTCGACCGCCTCCAGCGGCTGGCGCCAGTCATATCCGAACGTGAAGACGGGAACCGGCTGGTCCTGCCTGCCGCTGAGATTGAACCGAAGCTCCTGCACCAGGTCCTTGTAAACGACCTCGAAGGGCTGGCCGGCCACCACGCGCGCCGGCTCCCGCGCCTCGAAGATGCGCCTGCTGTCGCCCGCCTTCTCGTCGATGTCGTCGGGGTGGAATGCCGCCCGTTCGTAGTCGGCCTTGAGCACAGCCCAGATGTTCTCGGGCGGGATCGTGTAGAGGTCGTCGAGATATGACGCCGTGATGCCGGGCACCACGATGACGGGATGCGAAAGCTTCACGCGTGCGCCCTCCCCGCAGAAAGGGCACCGGCCGATGAAGTATTGGGCCGCCCCAACCTGGAGCAAAATCATACGACATTGTAGACGAGGTGAGAATAGGCAAAGGAACGGCTCGGCCGGCCAGGGGCCGGCGCGAAATCCTCACGCCGCCATGGTCTGCGAGCGGTGCGCCCAGCCGGTCATTCGACCCTCGATCCAGGCCATCAGCGCGTACATGGCGATGCCTTCGACGGCGAGCATGATGAGCCCGGCGAAGACGAGCGGCACGTTGAACTGGCTCTGCGCCGCCGACATCATGTAGCCGAGGCCGGAATTGGCGGCGACCGTCTCCGAGATGACGGAGCCGACGAAGGCGAGCGTGATCGCGATCTTCAGCGAACCGAAGAAATAGGGCATCGAGCGCGGGATGCCGACCTTCAGCATGATGTCCATCTTCCTGGCGCCGAGCGCGCGCAGGATGTCCTCGGTCTCGGGCTCGATGGTGGCAAGCCCTGTCGCGACATTCACCACGATCGGGAAGAAGGCGATGAGGAAGGCCGTCAGCACGGCCGGTATCGTGCCGATGCCGAACCAGATGACCAGCACCGGCACCACGGCGACCTTGGGGATGGCGTTGAAGCCGACCATGATCGGGTAGAGGCCGGCATAGATCATCCGCGACCAGCCGATCAGCAGGCCGAGCGCCAGCCCGCCGACGACGGCCATGCCGAAGCCGAGCGTCGTGGTGAAGAGCGTCTGGATCGAGTGGCGCTGGATCGCCGGCCAGTACTGGTAGAGCGCTCCGGCGATCGCCGACGGCGCCGGCAGGATGGTGACGCGGATGGCTAAGAACCAGACCGCCAGCTCCCAGAAGAGGAAGAGCCCCGCGGTGAAGAGCCACGGCGCGACCCGCACCCAGTCGAAGCGGGCCGCCTGCTTCTCGCGCAGCTTCTCGGCCTGATCGGTGCGAAGTGTCTCGCTCATGCCGCCTTCCTCGCATCGGCGATCTCGCCGCGCAATTCGTGGACCTTTTCGGTGAAGGCCGCCTCGTACATCAGCTCCAGGTCGCGCGGGCGGGCGAAATCGATGCGGTGCTCCTTCAGGATGCGCCCCGGCCTGGACGACATGACGAAGACCCGGTCCGCCAGGAACACCGCCTCCCGCAGGTCGTGCGTGACGAGCACGATGGTGACCGCCTGCTCGGCATGGAGGTCGCGGATCACGCACCAGAGCTCCTCGCGCGTGAAGGCGTCGAGCGCGCCGAACGGTTCGTCCAGCATCAGGAGCTCGGGCTCGTGGATCAGCGCACGGCACAGATTGGCGCGCTGCTGCATGCCCCCCGACAGCTGCCATGGGTATTTCTCGCCGAAGCCCTTGAGGCCCACCATGGCGAGCAGCCGCTCCGCCTTCTCGACATATTCGGCCTTGTGACGCCTGAGCCGTCGACGGTGCCGGTCGACGATCTCGAGCGGCAGCAGGATGTTGTCGAGCGTTGTGCGCCAGGGCAGCATGGTCGGGTTCTGGAACGCCATGCCGACGATGGAGACCGGCTTGGTCACGCGCGCGCCGGCGACGCTGACGATGCCCTCCTGCGGGATGTGGAGCCCGGTCACGAGACGCATCAGCGTGGACTTACCGCAGCCCGAGGGACCGACGACCGCGGCGAACTCGCCCTTGTCGACGCTCATCGTCAGGCCGGACACGGCCAGCACGCCGCCGGCCCCGCCATAGCGCATGTCGACGTCGGATATGGTGACGAGGGGATCGGTCATCTTCTCAACCTGCAGGACTGGCCGCTTCGGGCGGCGGCCTTGCGGCGACCCTCTCCCACACGGGAGCGCGGGGCAACCGGTATTGGCGCGGCATCCACCGCCACTTTCAGAGCGGCCGCGGCCATGGAGAAGCGGGTGCCGGCGGCACCCGCATCGATTTCGCGGAAGCCGTTCCGCCTACTGCAGCATCCGCTCTTCCTGCGGCGGCAGGTACTGCAGGTCGACGACGTCCTCGGGCGAGACATTGCCCTGCAGCCCCATCGAGGTCGTCAGCTGCTCGAAGGCGCGGCCGAGACGTTCCATGTCGATGCCGCCCATTCCGTGCTCCTGCACGTAGGCCGTGTTGATGTTCATCTCGTTGGCCATGGTCAGCCGCTCGATCTCGACATCGCGGTTGAGGATCTCGTTGCGCTGGAGCACCCCGTCGACGCCCGCCTCGACATCCTGGACCGCGTCGCGGAAACCCTTGGCCAGCGCCCGCAGGAAGCCGCGGACCGCCTCGGGATTCTGCTCGGCGAAGTCGGTGTTGACCAGGATCGCATTGCCATAGAGGTCGAGGCCGTTCTCGGCCATCAGGATCGGCACGATGTCGTCCGCCGCGACGCCCTGCGCCTTGAGATTGAGGATCACCGAGAAGGCGAAGCCGAAGACGGCGTCCACCTCGCCCTGAGCCAGCATCGGCTCGCGCACCGGGAAGCCGATGCTCTCGATGGTGATGTCGGACGTGTCGATGCCGGCGACGTCGACGAAGGCCGGCCATTGGGCGAAGGCGCCGTCCGGCGGCGGCGCGCCGAGGCGCTTGCCCTCCAGCGACTTCGGATCCTCGGTGACGCCGAGCGAGCGTCGGCCGACGACCGAGAAGGTCGGCGTGTCGTAGACCATCATCACCGCCTTGACGTCGGCGCCGGGATCCTGGTCGAGGAACTTGATCAGCGAGTTGATGTCGCCGAACCCCATCTGGTAGGTGCCCGTCGCCACCCGCGGGATCGCCTCGACCGAGCCGGCACCGGTGTCGATGGTGACGGTGAGCCCCTCCTCCTCGAAGTAGCCGCGGTCCTGCGCCAGGAAGAACCCGGCCGCCGGACCCTCGAAGCGCCAGTCGAGCGTGAAGGCGATGTTGGTCTGCGCGGCGGCGGGCGCGAGCGCCGCGAGGCTTCCGGCGCCGGCGAGAAGCGCCGCCGCCGTGAACGAGAAGAGTCTGCGCGTGATCATGGATTCCCCTTTGAGACCAGTCCCTGAAATGGCATGAAACAGCTTGGCAGGGAGCTTGGCAAGCGCTTTTGCACACGAAGGAGGCGCATGGCGGCGCTGCCCACAGGCTGTGCAGAACCTGTCCCGGAGGCCGCGCATGAGCGCTCAGGAACTGTCGCTGGCAACGCCCTCCGGCGCATCCCTCATGGTGCGTCGCTGGCACGGCGCGCGGGCGGTCGCCGTCGTTCATTTCCTGCATGATCTGGGCGAGCATTCAGGGCGCTACGCCTCCTTCGGCGAGGACCTTGCCCGGCGCGGCATAGTTGCCTGCGCGGCCGACCTGCGCGGCCATGGCGGCACGAGGGCGCCCGGCGCGTCGCGCGGCCATTTCGGAGGCGGCGGCATCGCCGCCATTCATGCCGACATGTTCGAGCTGCACGAGAAGATCGCCGAGGATCATCCCGGCCTGCCGCTCATGCTGCTCGGCCAGGGCGCGGGCGCGCTGATCGCGCTCGATTACGCCTTCGCGCACGCCCCCCGTCTGGCCGGGCTGGCGTTGTGGAACATGCCGCTCGCCGAGCCGTTCGCGCGCACCTTCCTGCGCGCCGCCTTGCGCTGGGAGCGTTTTCGCCTGGGGTCGGACGTGCCCTCGCCCACCATGCGGCGGCTGACGCTCGAGGCCTGGGACCGCCGCGCGGGCACCCCGTTCGGCTGGGTCTCCTCCAGGCCGGATGCGGTCGCATCCTATCTCGACGACCCCTATTGCGGCGTCGAACCGACGGTCGGCACATGGCTGGAGGCGGTTGAGCTGATGCGCCGCGCCGCCTCCCGGCGGTATCTCGCCATGCTGCCGCGCGACCTGCCGCTCCACGTCGCCACAGGCGGTCGCGACCCCGCGACGGCCGGCGCCTCGCCGCTGGCCGAATGGCTCGGCGCCCAGGGCTTTTCGAATCTCGTTTCAAGGACTTGGCCGGAAGAGCGCCACGACCTCGCGAACGGCGTCGCCAGCACGAAGATCAGAGAAGATTTCGCGGATTGGGTCATCTCCATCGCCCGAACGTAGCTGGCGCCAGAGCGGCCCGGCGGCTATATGACCAACGTCATGTGCGGGAGTCGTCCATGGAAGAGGTCAGCCTGGCAGAGGCGCAGGCGCGCTTAAGCGCGATCATCGACCGCGTGGAGGCGGGCGAGACGGTCACGATCACCCGCCGTGGCCGGCCCGTTGCGAAGATATCCGCCATCGACCGGCCAACAAAGGCCATCGATCTGGCAGAGCTGGCGCGTCTGCGGGATACACTTCCTCCGCTCGCGGTCTCGAGTGCCGAACTGATCCGCGAGATGCGCGACGAAGGCTGGTGACGGCCGGCGATGCCCTATTTCGACACGTCGTTCCTGGTGCCGCTGTTTGTGCAGGAGGCGGCAACTCCTTTTGTGGTCGATTACTTCTCAAGTCACCCTGGGGAAGATCGAGTGACGAGCCGCTGGACGCGCCTCGAATTCAGCTCGTTTCTCGGCATCAGCGTACGCCGGCAGTTGCTGACCGCCGAGGAGGCGGAGCGGGTGGAAGTGAGCGTCGAAAGGCTGCTTGCATCGTTCACTACGCTGGAAATCGGTACTGAGCAGGTCGAGGTAGGCTCGCGCATGATGCGCGAGCATAGGCTGGGTTTGCGTGCCGGCGATGCCCTTCATCTGGCAACGGCTCGCGTGGCGGAGATCTCGCGCTTCCTCACACTTGACAAGACGCTGATCCGCGCAGGGCGCCATTACGGCATCGAGACCACCGCGGGGGTGGGGGTTCCGGGTTATGAGGATTGGCAATGAAGTCGGAGCACAAGACCCGGAATCCCCCCCTCTCCGGCATACGCGTCATCGAACTGGCGCGCATCCTGGCGGGCCCGTGGGCCGGGCAGCTGCTCGCCGATCTCGGCGCCGACGTCATCAAGGTCGAGAACCCCGACGGCGGCGACGACACGCGCAAATGGGGCCCGCCCTTCGTCGAGAGCCATGACGGCGAGAACCTGTCGGCGGCCTACTACCACTCGACCAACCGCGGCAAGCGCTCGGTCGCAGTCGACTTCTCGACGCCGGAAGGGGCGGACACGGTGCGCCGGCTCATCGCCACCGCCGACGTTCTGATCGAGAACTTCAAGCTCGGCGGGCTGAAGAAATACGGTCTCGACTGGGAGAGCGTGAGGGCGATCAACCCGCGCCTCGTCTACTGCTCCATCACCGGCTTCGGGCAGAGCGGGCCCTACGCGCCGCGCGCCGGCTACGACTTCATCATCCAGGGCATCGGCGGCCTGATGTCGATCACCGGCGAGGCCGGCCGCGAGCCGCAGAAGGTGGGCGTCGCCGTCTCCGACATCTTCACCGGGCTCTATGCGGTGATCGCCATCCAGGCGGCGCTCCGCCACGCCGAGAGGACCGGCGAGGGCCAGCACATCGACATGGCGCTCCTCGACACTCAGGTCTCGGTGCTCGGCAACCAGAACCTCAACTACCTCGTCTCCGGCGTCGCGCCGGTGCAGATGGGCAATGCCCACATGAACATTGCGCCCTACGAGGTGCTGCCGGTGCGCGACGGCTACATGATCCTCGCCGTCGGCAATGACGGGCAGTTCCGGCGCTTCTGCAAGGTTGTGGGGCTCGACGCGCTGGCGGACGATCCCGATTTCGCCACCAACCCCGCGCGGGTGACGAACAGGAAGCGCCTGCGCGAGACGATCGTCGAGACGCTGGCGGAGTGGGACCGCGACACGCTGCTCGCGGAGCTCGAGAAGGCCGCGGTGCCGGCGAGCCCGATCAACGACATCGCCCAGATGTTCGCCGACCCGCAGGTCGTGGCGCGCGGCATGCGCGTGGACCTTGAGGACGGCTACGGCAACACGCTGCCCTCGGTCAGGGCGCCGATGCTGATGTCGTTGACGCCGCCCCGCTACGAGCGGCCGTCGCCGCGGCTCGGCGAGCACACGGAAGAGATACTGGCGGAACTTGCAGCGGCCAACGGCCGGAAGGACATCGCGCGATGAACGAGCTGACCGTCGCCGCCTTTGCGCTCGTCGCCTTCATCGGCATTGCGACGCCCGGCCCGACCGTGCTTCTGGCGCTCAGCAACGGCTCGCGCTTCGGCCCGCGCCGGGCGATGTGGGGGATGCTCGGCGCGGTGCTGTCCGATTTCGTGCTGATCGGCGCGGTCGCGCTCGGGCTCGGCGCGCTGCTCGCGGCCTCGGAGTTCTGGTTCTCGGTGGTGAAATGGGCGGGTGCCGCCTATCTCGCCTTTCTCGGCATCCAGATGCTGCGCTCGCATGGCAGCATCGACGGCGCGGCTCGTAGCGATGCGGCGATGGCGGGTCCGGGGTCGGCGCGCTCCATCTTCATGAAGAGCTTCCTCGTCGCGGTCACCAATCCCAAGGGCTACCTGTTCTTCTCGGCTTTCCTGCCGCAGTTCATCACGCCCGGCGAGCCGCAATTCGTCCAATACGGGGTGCTGGCGATCGTGTTCGCCTCCATCGACGCCATCGTCATGGCCGCCTACGCGCTCGCCGGCTCGCGCGCCATGCAGATCCTCACCCGCAACGGCGCCAAGTGGCTCGACCGCCTCTGCGGCGGCGCGCTGATCGCGCTCGCCGGATCGCTGGCGCTCTATCGCCGCGCCGCCAATTAATCCGATGTGGAGCGAATGAATGAAGACAGGCGGACAGCTGATCGTCGAGGCGCTTGAGGTCAACGGCGTCGACCGCATCTATTCGGTGCCGGGCGAGAGCTATCTCGCCGTCCTCGACGCGCTGCACGATTCCCCGATCACGAACATCGTCTGCCGCCAGGAGGGCGGGGCGGCGATGATGGCCGACTGCCACGGGCGGCTGACCGGCCGTCCGGGCATCTGCTTCGTCACCCGCGGCCCGGGCGCCACCAACGCCTCCGCCGGGCTCCATATCGCGGCGCAGGATTCGAACCCGATGATCCTCTTCGTCGGCCAGGTCGCGCGCCGCATCAAGGAGCGCGAGGCCTTCCAGGAGCTGGACTACAAGGCCTTCTTCGGCTCGATCGCCAAATGGGTGGTCGAGATCGACGACGCGCGCCGAATCCCCGAGCTCGTCACCCGCGCCTTCGCGGTGGCGACCTCCGGCCGCCCGGGTCCCGTCGTCGTCGCACTGCCCGAGGACATGCTGACCGACGAGGTCGAGACGGTCGCCCCCCTGCCCTACACGCCCGTCGAGACGCGCCCAGGGCGGCAGGAGATGGAGCGGCTGGTGGAGTTCCTCGAAGGTGCCGAGCGCCCGTTCCTGATCCTCGGCGGGACGCGATGGACCGAGGAGGCCGTCAGGCAGGTCTGCGCCGGCATCGTCAACTGGAAGCTGCCGGTCGGCTGCTCCTTCCGCCGCCAGACGCTGTGCGACCAGCTTCATCCCTCCTATGCCGGCGACATCGGCATCGGGGCGAACCCCAGGCTCGCCAGCTACATCAAGGAGAGCGACCTCGTCGTGCTGGTCGGCTGCCGCTTCGGCGAGATGCCGTCGGCCGACTACACGCTGCTCAAGAGCCCCTATCCGGACCAGAAGCTGGTCCACATATTCCCCGATCCCCACGAGCTGGGGCGCGTCTACAGGCCGGAACTGGCGATCAACGCCTCCAACACCGCCTTCGCGGAAGCCTTCGCCGCGACGCGGCCGAAGCACACGCCGGCCTGGGCGAACAGGACCGAGGAGCTTCACCAGAGCTATCTGGAGTGGTCGACACCGCCGCAGGACGGCGTGGGCGACGTCAAGATGGGCCGCGTGATGGCCTGGCTCGAGGAGAACCTGCCCGAGGACGTGATCGTCGCCAACGGCGCAGGCAACTTCGCCACGTGGATGCACCGCTTCCACCGCTACCGCCGCTTCAACGGCCAGGCGGCCCCGACCTCCGGTACGATGGGCTACGGCGTGCCCGCCGGCGTCGCGGCCAAGCAGCTCTATCCCGAGCGCGAGGTCGTGATCTGGGCCGGCGACGGCGATTTTCTCATGCACGGCCAGGAATTCGCGACCGCGGTCCAGCACGACATCCCGATCATCGTCGTGATCCTCAACAACGGCATCTACGGCACGATTCGCATGCACCAGGAGCGCGACTATCCCGGCCGCGTCTCCGGCACGGACCTGAAGAACCCCGATTTCGCCGCCTATGCGCGCGCCTTCGGCGGCCATGGCGAGACGGTGGCAAGGACGGAGGAGTTCGCCGGCGCCTTCCTGCGCGCCCGCGCCAGCGGCCGACCGGCGATCGTCGAGGTGAAGCTCGATCCGGAAGCCATCACCCCGACGAAGACGCTGAGCGAGATCAGGGCGGGGAAGTAAGGTTGGTGGGGCGGCCTGCCCGTGGTATGAATCCTTCATACTCTCGGGAGAGCCCGCCATGAACAAGATCGACCGCCGCACCATCAGCCTGCCCGCCGAGCAGGGCGAATTCATCGACCGCCTCGTCGCTACCGGAGAATACGTTTCCGCAAGCGAAGTCGTCCGCGCCGGCATCCGCGCCCTCCAGCGGCATGACGAGGCGATCGAGCGCTGGCTGCGCACGGAGGTGGCGGACACCTATGACAGGGTGATGGCGGGAACGGAGCGGATGATCCCGATAGAGGAAGTTCGAGCGGAATTGCAGAGACGACGCGAGCAGCGCGACGCTCAAGAATGAGGCACCGCCCAGTCAAGTTCACCGAGATCGCTCAGGACGATCTCCTCAGCCTGGAAATCTGGCTGGAGAACGTGGCGGGAAAGCCTACCTCACGTCGCTACGTGGATCGGCTGATCGACTTCTGTCACCAACTGGATGTCGCATCAGAACGAGGCACGCAACGTCCCGATCTGGCGCCAGGCCTGCGCATTCTTGGCTTCGAGCGGCGGGTCACTATAGCCTTCGCGGTGCATGACGACCGCGTCGACATCCTCCGCATCTTCCGTGCCGGCCGCAACTGGGAGGCTGAGTTCGAGGAGGACTAGCCCGGCTATCACGCCGCGTCGAAATCGAGCACCAGCCGCTTGGTCGTCGGGCGCGACTGGCAGGCGAGCGTGAATCCCGCCTCGATCTCCCAGGGCTGGAGCGAGTAGTTGACCGCCATCTCGGCCTCGCCCTCGACGATGCGGCAGCGGCAGGTGCAGCACATGCCGCCGGCGCAGGAATAAGGAAGTTCCACCCCGACCTTGTGCGCGGCGTCGATGAGGCTGCTGTCGCCCTCCCCAAGCGTGAAGGAGCGGCGCATTCCGTCGAGCACCACCTCGATCTCAACCCCCTCCTTGGCCGCCTCTTCCGCCTGCCGCGAGCGCGGCTTCGGCGGCGGCGCGTCGCCGGCGGGGGTGAAGCGCTCGGAGCGGATGCGGTCCGCGTCGACGCCCAGATCGCCGAGCGCGGCCGACACGCCGTCGATCATCTCGCCCGGACCGCAGATGAATATCCCGTCGGCCCCGGTGGGGTCGATCAGCCCCCGGTCGGCAAGCTGCACGATACGCGGCCCGTCGATCCGGCCGTTGAGGATCTCGACGTCCTGCGTCTCGCGCGACAGGACGTGGATCAGGCTGAAGCGCCGGAGGTGGCGGTCCTTCAGGTCCTCGAGCTCCTCCAGGAACATGATCGAATCGGTCGAGCGGTTGCCGTAGATCAGCGTGATGGTGCTGGTCGGCTCGTGCGACAGCACCGTCTTGGCGATCGAGAGCATCGGCGTGATACCGGAGCCGGCCGCGATCAGGATGTAGTCGTGCCTCTCGCCGATGAGCGAGGTGAAGCGGCCTTCCGGCGGCATGACGCGGATCGTGTCGCCCACCGACAGCCTCTCGTTCACGAAGGAGGAGAAGCGCCCGTCCGCGACGCGCTTGATGCCGACCTTGAGGAGCGGCTCGCCGGGCGCCGAGCAGATCGAGTAGGACCGGCGCGCCTCCCGCCCCTCTATGTCTGCGGCGAGCGTCAGATACTGGCCGGGGCGGAAGGCGAAAATCTCCTTCAGCTCGTCCGGCACCTCGAGCGCCACGGCCACCGCCTCCGGCGTCTGGCGCTCGATCTCCGCCACCTTCAGTTCGTGGAAGCGCGACATGGCTGGCCTCAGATGCACTTGAAGTAGTCGAAGGGCTCGCGGCAGGAGAGGCAGCGCCAGAGCGCCTTGCAGGCAGTCGAGCCGAATTCGGACACGCGCTCCGTCTCGCGCGATCCGCATCTCGGACAGGCCACCTCCATTTCGCCGAAGAGGGAGCGGATCGAGCCGGACGCCTTCTCCGGCGGCGCGATGCCGTATTCGCGCAGCTTCTCGCGGCCCTCTGGCGTGATCCAGTCCGTCGTCCACGGGGGTGACATGACGCGCTCGATGCGCGGCTCGAAGCCGGCCTCGCGGAGCGCCAGTTCGACCGCGAGCTCGATCGCGCCGACGGCCGGGCAGCCGGAATAGGTCGGCGTCAGCCGGGCGACCGCGACGCCATCCACGATTTCGACGGAGCGCAGGATGCCGAGGTCTTCCACCGTCACGCAGGGGATTTCCGGATCGGGGACGGAGGCTGCGACATTCCACGCTTTCTCCAAAGCTCCGTGCCCCTTCACGCCCCCCTCTGGCCTGCCGGCCATCTCCCCCACACGGGGGGAGATAGGGTGTTTCGATGCCGGCTTACCTCTTGCAACGCCCGCGATTTGCGAAAGCAGGTGCGACGGCTGATCTCCCCCCGTGTGGGGGAGATGGCCGGCAGGCCAGAGGGGGGCGCTGTCCCGGTGGCGCTGCTCGATTGGTCGCAGCGACTTCACCACACCGCTCCCGGGTACGTCCGCTGCATGTATTGAAGCTCGGCGAGGAGGTAGCCCATGTGCTCGCCGTGCCGGCCCTTGCGGCCGCCGGTCTGCGGCCACTGCGTCTGCGGCATCGCGAGCCCCGCTTCGGCAAACACGGGCAGCACGACGCGGTCGAATGCCGGCCGTAGCGAGGCAGGATCGGGCGCGATGTCGGCCTCGGCCATCGCCTCGGTCACCTCGTCGCTCTCGAACAGCTCGCCTAGATACGGTGCAAGCGCCTCCACAGCCGCCTTCATGCGCGCAGCACTTTCGTCGGTGCCGTCGCCCAACCGCACCATCCATTCGCCGGCATGGCGGATATGGTAGGCCACTTCCTTGACCGCCTTGCCGGCGATCCCGGCCAGCGTCTCGTCGGTCGAGCGCTGCATGGCGTCCCAGAGCGGGTGGAGATAGGCCGCGAACCAGAACTGGCGCAGCATGGTCTGGGCGAAATCGCCGTTCGGCCGCTCGACGAGCAGGCAGTTCAGGTACTCGCGCTCGCGCCTGAGATAGGCGAAATCGTCCTCCGTACGGCCCCTGCCCTCGATTTCGGCTGCATACTGGTAGAGCGACCGCGCCTGGCCGATCAGGTCGAGCGCCATGTTGGGCATGGCGAGGTCTTCCTCGAGCATCGGGGCGTGGCCGCACCATTCCGACAGCCGGTGGCCGAGCACCAGATTGTCGTCCGCCATGCGCAGGACGAAGGTCAGGAGGTGATCGCGATCGGCGGCCATCACATGTGACCCACTTCGTCGGGAATCTTGTAGAAGGTCGGATGGCGGTAGATCTTCGAAGCCGTCGGCTCGAAATTCTCCGCCCGCTGCTCCGGGTCCGACGCTGTGATCGCCGCCGACGGCACGACCCAGATCGAGACGCCCTCGCCGCGGCGGGTGTAGACGTCGCGCGCCGCCTGCAGCGCCATGACCTCGTCGGCCGCGTGCACCGAGCCGCAATGCTTGTGCGCCAGCCCGTTGCGCGGGCGGATGAAGACTTCCCAGAGGGGGATTTCGTGCTTCGCCATGTTCCTTACTCCGCCGCGTCGGCCATATTCCGCTTCCGCGCCTCCGCGCGTCGGCCCTTGATCAAGTCGATCACGTCGACGATGTGCGGCGGGTCGGCCGGCGGGAACGGGCTGCCTTCGCTCTCGATGTATTCCACCCACTCGTCGACGATGACGCAAAGCTCGGCGAATACCTTCTCCTCGTCGGGGCCATTACATCCCCCGGTAAAGAGGGACGGCGCGATGCCGACATAGCAATCGTCCTCGTAGGACCATTTGACGATCTTCATGTAGTCCTTGGAACGGCTCATCGCTTCGTCTCCTCGATCGCCTCACGAACCAGCTTCTCCTTGTAGCGGTCCGCGTCGTCGCCCGGACTGCCCGAAAGTGTCAGTCTACCCGCATAGTTTGGGTGGACATAGTTTCGGTGGCTGCCTTTGCCGCCCACCTGACGGAATCCCGCGCGTTCCAGGTCGCGAAACAGCATTCGCATCTTTCGCGGCAAGTCACATCTACTCCGCCGCCAGCCGCGTCGCCTCGCGCCGCGCCCGGCGCTTCTCGGCATGGGCGAGTGCCGCCTCGCGCACCCAGGCGCCGTCGTCCCAGGCCTTGCGGCGCGCCTCGAGCCGCTCCCTGTTCATCGGGCCGCCGCCCTTGACCACGCGCCAGAACTCGTCCCAGTCTATGGCGCCGAAATCGTAGTGCCCGCGCTCCTCGTTCCATTTCAGCTCGGGATCGGGCACGGTGAGGCCCAGATACTCCGCCTGCGGCACGGTCGAATCGACGAATTGCTGGCGCAGCTCGTCGTTGGTGAAGCGCTTGATCTTCCACCGCATCGACTGGTCGCCGTGCTGGCTCTCGGAATCGTGCGGCCCGAACATCATCAGCGACGGCCACCACCAGCGGTTCAGCGCGTCCTGCGCCATCTCCTTCTGCTCCGGCGTGCCCGCGGCCAGCGTCATCATGATCTCGTAGCCCTGGCGCTGGTGGAAGCTTTCCTCCTTGCAGACCCGGATCATGGCGCGCGCATACGGCCCGTATGAGCAGCGGCAGAGCGGGATCTGGTTCATGATCGCAGCGCCGTCGACCAGCCAGCCGATGGCGCCGATATCCGCCCAGGTGAGCGTGGGGTAGTTGAAGATCGAGGAATACTTCGCCTTGCCGGCCAGCAGCTCCTCGGTCATCTGCTCCCGCGACACGCCGAGCGTCTCGGCGGCGGAATAGAGATAGAGCCCGTGGCCGCCCTCGTCCTGCACCTTGGCGAGCAGCGCCGCCTTGCGCTTGAGCGAAGGCGCGCGCGTGATCCAGTTGCCCTCGGGCAGCATGCCGACGATCTCGGAATGCGCGTGCTGGCCGATCTGGCGGATCAGCGTCTTGCGGTAGCCCTCTGGCATCGGGTCGTTGGGCTCGATCTTCTCCTCGGCGTCGATGCGCGCCTGGAAGGCGGCGAGGAAGGCTTCGTCCTCGCCGGTCTCGGTCTTCGCTCCGATAAGGCCCTGGCTATACATCAAAGCTCCTCCGTGCTCGGATGGGATCATCCAACCGCCGCCATCGATATGTAACAGAAAAGCGGCAAACTTCAATATTCCTGTAACATGTTATTGGGGGGTCGATGTCACAATTCGGTGTTGAGGAGGCGCGGGAGGCGCTGGCCAAGGTGTTTGCGCCCTGGGTCGTCGAGCTGGGCCTCGAGCCGGTCGGCTTCGACGAGACGGGCGGAGATTTCCTGATGCCAGAGAATCCCCGGATGGTGCATTCGGGAGGGGTCGTGTGCGGTCAGGCCACGGCGTCGGCTGCCGACACCTGCTCGGTGGTCGCACTCTCGGCGCTCAACGGCCGCTTCCGCATGATCACCACGGTCGATCTGACCAGCCACTTCATCAGGCCCTTGAGGCCCGGCCCGGTCGCGATCCGCGTCGACGTGCTCCAGAACGGGCGCCGGATGGCCTACACCCGCGTCGAGATGCGGGCGAAAGGGGAAGCGAAGGTGGCGATGACTGCGACCGGCGCCTTTGCATATCTGGAGGATTGAGCGGAGACTTGAAGGCCCCGTGCGATCAATCTAGCTTATAAGCCAGATGGAGAAAGATGAAATGCGCGAGATCGGGCTGTTTGAAGCCAAAAATCGACTGTCGGAGCTGGTCTCTGAAGCCGAGAGGGGCGAGGAGATCGTCATAACGCGGCGGGGTAAGCCTGCTGCCCGGCTGGTGGCCCACCGGGACGAGAGCGACAAAACCCGTCAGGCTCTTGAGGCCGTGGCGCGCATCCGAGAACTGCGCAAAGGTCTCACGCTCGGCGGCCTCGACATAAAGGAACTCATCAACGAGGGCCGCAGGTGAGCCTGGTGCTCGATGCGTCTGTGGCCATAGCGTGGCTGTTCGCCGATGAGACTACCGAGGCGACTGAAGCGATCTTCGACGAGGTTGCCCTAAAAGGTGCCGTGGTCCCCGCCATCTGGGGCCTGGAGGTAGCCAACGGGCTTCAGAAGGCCATGCGACGGGGACGCATCTCTCCGGCAGAGCGGGAAATGGCGCTTAGCCAACTCAGAAATCTCCCCATCGAGATCGATTCTCAGACCCACAGGCAAGCTTGGGGAGCAACGCTGGAACTGGCCGATGGACATGGCTTGACCCCCTATGACGCGAGCTATCTCGAACTTGCCATCCGTACCCGCAGGCCCTTGGCGACGCTGGACGGAAATCTGGCCCGCGCGGCAAGGGCCGAGGGAATCGAGCTGAAGGTGCCCTGAGCGGGACGCTTCCTACAGCCCCCTAACCCCGCCGACCAGTAGCCTCGTCGCCAGCCGCGCATAGTCGGCCCGGCTCATCGCGCCGCCGTCGCGGAACCACATATAGGCCCAGTTCATCATGCCGAAGAGGCTCATGGTGACGGGCTTGACCAGCTTCTTCTCCGCGAAGAGCTGGGGGTTCAGCGCGCGCACGCGCTCGGCGAAGACAGCCACCAGCCGGCGCTCCAGTTGCTTCAGCTTCTCCTGCTCCTCCGCGGGCAGGAGCCGCATGCCTTCAACCTGCACCCGGTGCTCGGCATCGGCATCGCGATAGGCCTCGAGCAGCGCGACGACCAGCGCCTCGAGCCGCGCCTGCGGATCGAGTGAAGGGTCGTCCGCCTCCTCCACGACGTCGACGAGTGCGGCCAGGTGGTTCTGCACGATGTCGAAAAGCAGCGCCTCCTTGGAGGCGTAGTAGTGGTAGAGCAGCCCCTTGGAGACGCCGAGCTCGCCGGCGAGCTGCGCCATCGAGGCGCGGTCGTAGCCGTCGCGCGAGAAGACGATCGCCGCCTTGTGCAGCATCGCCTCGCGCTTGTCGTCGTGGTCCCTGGCGCGGCTGCGGGCCACTTCTATTTCCTCGCTCCGGCAGCGACCGAAGTCCCATCGGCCCTAGCGGCTTCGCCCACACGCGCCTCCCCTTCTCCCCTTGTGGGAGAAGGTGGCCGAACCTGAGCCTGTCGAAGGCGAGGTCGGAGGAGGGGCGATCCAGCCTGGCCCAACCCGGCCATCACCCTCATCCCTTCGGCCGGTTGTCGATGATGCGCTGCGCCTTGCCCTGGCTGCGCGCGACCGTCTCCGGCTCCGTCACGTTGACCACGACGCTGACGCCGATCACCTCCTTGATGCGCTCGCGCAGGGCGACGGCGCTGGCCTTGCGCGCATCCTCGGCCGCCGCATGCGCCACGGCCTCAACATGGACCGTCATGCAGTCGAGCCTGTCCTCGCGCCACAGCTCGATCTGGAAATGCGGGCTGAGACCCTCGACCTTCAGGATCTGCTCCTCGATCTGGGTCGGGAAGACGTTGACCCCGCGCAGGATCATCATGTCGTCTGAGCGGCCGGTGATCTTCTCCATGCGCCGCATCGAGCGCGCAGTGCCGGGCAGGAGCCTTGTGAGGTCGCGCGTCCGGTAGCGGATGATCGGGAAGGCTTCCTTGGTGAGCGAGGTGAAGACCAGTTCGCCCTTCTCGCCGTCGGGCAGCACCGCGCCCGTCTCCGGGTCGATGATCTCCGGATAGAAATGGTCCTCCCAGATGTGGAGCCCGTCCTTCGTCTCGACGCACTCGTTGGCCACGCCCGGCCCCATCACCTCCGACAGCCCGTAGATGTCGACGGCATGCATGTCGAAGGCGTCCTCGATCTCCGCCCGCATCGAATTGGTCCAGGGCTCGGCGCCGAAGATGCCGACCTGCAGCGGGCTCTTCCGCGGATCGAGCCCCTGCGCGCGGTACTCGTCGAGGATCGACAGCATGTAGGACGGCGTCACCATGATCGTCGTGGCGCAAAAATCCTCGATCAGCGTCACCTGCCGCGTCGTCATGCCGCCGGAGACCGGCACCACTGTGCAGCCGAGCCGTTCCGCCCCGTAATGCGCGCCGAGCCCGCCGGTGAAGAGCCCGTAGCCATAGGCGATGTGGACGATGTCGCCCGGGCGCGTGCCCGATGCGCGCATGGACCGCGCCACGACCTCCGCCCAGACTTCGATGTCGTTCCTCGTGTAGCCGACCACCGTCGGCTTGCCCGTCGTGCCGGACGAAGCGTGCACCCGCACCACCTTCTCCCGCGGCACCGCGAACATGCCGAACGGATAGTTCTGCCTGAGGTCCGCCTTGCCGGTGTAGGGAAAGCGGGCGAGGTCGGAAAGCTGCTTCAGGTCGTAGGGATGCACTCCCGCCGCGTCGAAGCTCCTGCGGTAGTGCGGCACGTTCTCATAAGCGTGCGCGAGCGACCATTTCAGCCGCGTCAGCTGCAGCGCCTCGATCTCGTCGCGCGAGGCGATCTCGATCGGATCGAGATCCTCCTTCCTCGGTGTTAGATCCTTCATCAAAAATTCCTCCCTTCACGGGCCCTTCGTCCGCACAGCGACAGCCCCAGCGATCGACCTCGCATCGACGATCCGCGTCCTTCGAGGCTCGCTTCGCTCGCACCTCAGGATGAGGAGCGTTCGAGCCGCCCTCGGCTCACCCCTCAGGATCAGGCGCCTTCGAGGCTCCCCTGGCCCGCCCCCCACGATGAGGGCGTCCGGCGCACGACCTCCCTCATCCTGAGGTGTGGATGCTTGACCGGCCGCAACGGGCGGTCTCCCGCGCCCCAGGACGGGGGCGTCCTGCGCACGACCTCCCTCATCCTGAGGTGCGAGCGAAGCGAGCCTCGAAGGACGCACAATCGGACACCCCCCAATTTCCCAGGCCCTCGACATCATTCCTCAAAATGCTGCCCCTCGATCTGCCGCGATGCGCCGCGGAACTCGGCGATCGCCCGCCCGTCCTGGTTCACCACCCGCACGTCGTAGATGCCCGAGCGGCCGTAGCGCGCGATCTCGCGCGCCTCGGCCTTCAGCCGGTCTCCCAGCCTGCCCGGCGCGATGAAGGTGATCGTGTTGTGCTGCGCCACCACGATGCGGTTGTACGAATTGCAGGCGAAGGCGAAGGCGGAGTCGGCCAGCGTGAAGATGTAGCCGCCATGGCAGATGTCGTGGCCGTTGGTGTGATGCTTCTCGACGGTGAAGGAGGTGGTGGCGGTCCCCGGCCCGACCGCCTCGAGCCTCATGCCGAGCCACTTCGACGCGTCGTCGTTGGCCCACATGGCCTCCGCGCTCTTCCGCGCGATTTCCTCCGCCGACAACGCCATGCGATCCTCCCGCTGCGGGTCGCAGACTTGCATAAACCGACCGGCCGGTCAATAATACGCCGGAAGGCGCGGCTACTGCGCCGAGGGAGGAAGACTTGACGACAGACACGCTGTCCGCCGACCCGGAACTGGCGGCCGCCTTCGACATCACCGCGATCCCGCCGGGCTTCGCGGACGACCCCTTCCCCACCTACCGCGCCCTACTCGAGCATGCGCCGGTCAAGCATTTCGTCGACGGCTCCATCATGCTGTCGCGCTATGCCGACCTCGACCGCGTCTACCGCGACACCAAAGCCTTCTCGTCCGACAAGAAGGTCGAGTTCCTCCCGAAATACGGCCGCACGCCCCTCTACGAGCACCACACGACCAGCCTCGTCTTCAACGACCCGCCGCTCCACACGCGCGTGCGCAAGATCATGATGGGCGCCCTCACCCCGCGCGCCATCTCGGCCATGGAGCCTGGGCTGATCCGCCTTGTCGATTCCCTGCTCGACGCGATGGCGGAAAAGGGCGACGTCGACCTGATCGAGGATTTCGCCGCAGCCATCCCGATCGAGGTGATCGGTAACCTCTTCGTCATGCCGCACGAGGAGCGCGGGCCGCTGCGCGACTGGTCGCTGTCGATCCTCGGCGCGCTGGAACCGGTCCTGAGCGAGGCGCAGAAGGAGCGCGGCAATCGCGCCGTCGAGGACTTCAAGGCCTATCTCAGGGAACTCGTCGCGCGCCGCCGCAAGTCGCCCGGCGACCCCGCGACCGACGTGCTGACCCGCCTCATCAACGGCACGCCGGAAGGCGAGGAGCTTTCCGAGGTCGAGCTGCTCCAGAACTGCATCTTCATCCTCAATGCCGGCCACGAGACGACGACGAATCTGATTGGCAACGCGCTCCACGAACTCCTTGAATGGCCCGGAGAAAAGGCACGGCTCCAGGCCGATGGCTCGCTGATCGACACCGCCGTCGACGAGTTCCTGCGCTTTCAGTCGCCCAACCAGCTCGGCAACCGCATGACGACGCAAGAAGTCGTGTTCCACGGCGAGACGATCCCGGGCGGCATGCGCATCCATCTCTGCATCGGCGCCGCCAACCGCGATCCGCGCCAGTTTTCCGATCCCGACCGGCTCGATCTCGGCCGCAAGCCGAACCGCCACCTCGCCTTCGCCCAGGGTCCGCATCTCTGCGCCGGCTTCTCTCTGGCCCGCCTCGAGGGCCGCATCGCCATCGCGCGCTTCCTGGAGCGCTTCCCGAACTATCGCCTCGACGGCGAGCCGCGGCGGACGGGCCGCGTCAGGTTCAGGGGCTTTGCCAGCTTGCCCGCACGGGTCCAGTAGAGGAAACCCTCTCTATGCACATGCCCTATGGCGCCCCCCTCTGCCTTGCCAGGCATCTCCCCCACAAGGGGGGAGATTGGCAGCTTCCGTGCGGCCACTTCTCCAGAGACGTCGGCGATTGGCGAAAGCGTGCGCGACGGCATATCTCCCCCCCTCGTGGGGGAGATGTCCGGCAGGACAGAGGGGGGCGCCAAGAAACTCCCCATTCCCGCCGAAAGAGCACCAGCTACCACACAGGAGGCAGCATAGTGACCGTCATCCCCCTCCACAGCTTCGCGGCCGGAAGCTGGGTCGCCCCTTCAGGCAAGATCGCGCGGTTGAAGAGCGCGATTTCCGGCCAGCCGATCGCCGAGATTGGCGCCGAGCTCGACTTCGCCGCCATGGCCGACCACGCCCGCAAGGTGGGCGGGCCGGCCCTGCGCAAGATGACCTTCCACGAGCGCGCGCACCGGCTGAAGGCGCTGGCGCAGTACCTAAATGAGCGCCGCGAGCCGCTCTACGAGCTCTCCTACGAGACCGGCGCGACCAGGGCCGATTCGATGATCGACATCGACGGCGGCATCGGCACGCTGTTCGTCTTCTCCTCCAAGGGCCGGCGCGAGATGCCGGACGACACGATCTATGTCGACGGCGGGCTCGAGCAGCTTTCGCGCGGCGGCAACTTTCTCGGCCAGCACGTCGCGACCTCGCTGCAGGGCGTGGCTGTCCACATCAACGCCTTCAACTTCCCCGTCTGGGGCATGCTGGAAAAGCTGGCGCCGACGCTGCTCGCCGGCGTGCCGGCCATCGTCAAGCCGGCCTCTTCCACGGCCTGGCTCGCCGAGGCGGCGTTCCGGATGATCGTCGAGTCCGGCATCCTGCCCGAGGGCGCGGTGCAGTTCGTCGCGGGCTCGTCGGGCGACCTTCTCGACCGGCTGGGTTCGCAGGACGTCGTCTCCTTCACCGGCTCGGCCGAGACCGCGCTGATGCTCCGCTCGAACCCGAACCTGCTGAGGGCCTCGACGCGCTTCATCGCCGAGCAGGATTCGCTCAACGCCTCGATCCTCGGCCCCGATGCCGCGCCCGGCACCCCGGAATTCGATGCCTTCATCAAGGAGGTGCACCGCGAGATGACGGCGAAGGCCGGGCAGAAATGTACCGCCATCCGCCGCGTCATCGTACCGGAGGCGCACCGGGCGGCCGTGATCGAGGCACTGTCGGCCCGGCTGGCGAAGACCGCCATCGGCGATCCGCGCGACGAGGTGACCCGCATGGGCGCGCTCGCCAGCCTCGCCCAGCGCGACGACGTGCGCGAGAAGGCGCGCATCATCGCGAGCGAGGCGACACTGGTCTTCGGCGACCCGGAGAAGCCCGTTGGCGGCGTGGATGCAGGGGGAGCGTTCCTCTCGCCGCTCCTCTTTTCCTGCGACGATCCGGACGCAGCCTCCCGCGTGCACGAGGTCGAGGCCTTCGGCCCGGTCTCGACCGTCATGGGATACCGCGATCTGGCTCATGCGGCGGCGATTGCCAACCGAGGGGGCGGCTCGCTCGTCGCCTCCGTCTTCACCCATGATCCGCAAGTGGCACGAGCGGCGGTGCTCGCCATGGGCGCGCATCACGGCCGGCTCTATTTCGCCAACCGCGACACCGGCAAGGAGGCGACCGGCCACGGCTCGCCCCTCCCCCACATGATCCATGGCGGGCCCGGCCGCGCCGGCGGCGGCGAGGAGATGGGTGGCATCCGCGGCGTCATACACTACATGCAGCGCACCGCGATCCAGGCGAGCCCCGACCTCCTGACGGCGATCACGAAGAGCTGGACGGCCGGCTCGCGTGTCGACGCCGGCGACCGCCACCCCTTCCGTATGCGCTATTCGGAGCTCGAAATCGGCCACACGATCTTGACCGAGCCCCGCACCGTGACGCTCGAAGACATCGAACATTTCGCCGCGTTCACGGGCGACACCTTCTACGCCCACATGGACGAGGAAGCCGCGGCCGCCAATCCGTTCTTCCCCGGCAGGGTTGCCCACGGCTACCTGATCCTCTCCTTCGCGGCCGGCCTCTTCGTCGATCCTGCCCCCGGGCCGGTGCTCGCGAACTACGGCCTCGACAATCTGCGCTTCATGAAGCCGGTCTCGCCCGGCGACGCGATCCGCGTCCGGCTGACGGCAAAGGACAGGAAACCGCGCAACGAGGAATACGGCGAGGTGCGCTGGGACGTCTCCGTCACCAACCAGGACGAGGAGCAGGTCGCCGCCTACGAGCTCCTGACGATGAACGCGATGTAGGATCTATAGCGTCCTGACCGCCCGGCCGTTGCCGTGGCGATGGTGCCACCACGCGACAAGCAGGAAGGTCAGCACGCACACGCCGAGCAGCAGGAGACTGTAGGCGACCGGACTGCCTTCGGCGAACAGGACGAGCACCGAGACGATGACGGCCGCCCCGATCTGGCTCGCCACGCCCAGTACGGCGGCCGCGAAGCCCGCGATGTCGCCATGCGGATCGAGCACGAGCGCTGACCCGTTCGAGAAGACCACCAGATAGCCCGCGACGAAGGGAACGAGCAGCGCCGACATGAGATAGGCGCTGATCAGCCCGGTGAGCGAAAGCAGCAGGATCGCCGCAGCCGACAGGATGAGGACACCGTTCGCGACAAGCATCGCCGGCACCGTGCCGAAGACGGGTATGAGGCGGCGGTTGAGCAGCTGGCCGACGACGATGCCGGTGCCATGCAGCGCGAAGAGGATCGCGAAGGTGCCGCCGGCGATGCCGAAGGAGACGTCGTAGACGCGCGGCAGCGCCGCCAGGTTGAACACCATGATCGACATGACGAGCCCGGAGAGGAGCAGGAAGTAGCGCGACTGCGGATGGTGGAAAAGCCTGACGAGGCCGGCCCGGAGCACCGAGGGCCGCATGGCGTCGGGCGATGTTCGCGCGATCGTCTCGCGGAAAGCGAGGAGCGGCAGCAGAAGGGCAAGCCCGAGGAGCGCGAGCGCCGCGAACACCGCCCTCCAGCCGAACGGCACGAGTGCCGCCGCGCCGATCAGCGGCGACAGGACCGGACCGACGGCAAAGACGGCCATCGCCAGCGCCATGTTGCGCGCCAGTTCCTGGCCGCAATAGAGGTCCCGCAGGATCGCGCGCGCCAGAACGATGGCTGCGGCCGCGCCGAAACCCTGCACCGCACGGCCCGCCAGCAGCCACTCGATGCTCGGCGCCAGCGCCGTCAGAACCGATCCGACGAGAAACAGCGAAAGGCCGGCGGCGAGCACCGGACGCCGGCCGAACCTGTCCGAGGCCGGGCCCCACACGAGCTGCGCCACGCCGGCGCAGAACATGTAGACGGTCGCCGTCCACTGGACGGTCGCGTAGGGCGCGTCGAGCCGCGCGACCATCTCGGAGAACGCCGGCAGGGTGATGTCGATCGCGAAGGAGGAGATCGACATCAGGACGCCGCAATAGACGATGATTGCGAGCGGGCTCAATGCGCGGCGTTCTTCCCGGCAAACGCGAGCCCGTCGAGGAGCCCGCCCGCGATCCGCAGCGCCGCCGCCGTCGCCACCGCCATCTGCGGCAGGAGCATCCATTCGAGCGTCCAGGCCGCACCCGAACGCTCGTTCTCGTGGACCAGCGCCTGGTGCATGCCGGCAAGCAGCGTCGCGTTGAAGCGGGCGAGCGCGACCAGCATCTCGGCGCCGACCGGATTGACCTTGTGCGGCATGGCCGACGATCCGCCGCCGCCCGCGAGCCTGATCTCGCCGATCTCCGTCTGCGCCGACAGCGCGATGTCCTGACCCATCTTGCCGAGCGAGCCGGTGACCAGCGACAGCCAGTTTGCCAGCGCTGCCTGCCCATCGCGTTCGCTGTGGCGCGGCCGGAGCACCGCGCGCAGGCCGAGCTTGGCCGCGAGGCGCCGCGAGACACCGACCCCCTTGTCGCCGAGCCGATCGAGCGAGCCCGCAGCGCCGCCGAAATGCAGGATCGCCACCTCGTTCTCGAGCGCTTCTATGCGGTCGCGGTGCCGCACCAGCGGCTCGCGCCAGCTCCTGATCTTGCGCGCCGCCGTCACCGGGATGGCGGCCTGCATGCGCGTGTGCGCCATCACCCCGGTGCCGCCCTCGCGGGCTTCGAGTTCGGTCAGCGCGTCAATGAGTTTGTCGAATCGTCCGCCGAGGATGGCGAGCAGCTTCTGCAGGCGCAGCGAAAGGCTGGTGTCGATCGCATCCTGGCTCGTCGCCCCGAAATGCACCTTCGCACCATGCGGGTCGCCGAGGAGTGCGCGCAACTGGCGCACCAGTGCCGGCACGATCACGCCGTCCGAGGCCGTCCCGGCCTTCAGGTCGTCGAGGTCGAGCGTCGGCTCCGCGAGCGCTGCGGCTATTGCCGCTGCGGCCTCCCCCGGAATGACCCCTTCCTCCGCTTCCGCCTCGGCCAGCGCGATCTCGAAGCGCAGCATCCCATCGCGCTCCGCCTCGAAGGAGAAGAGCGCCGCGACCTCCTCGTCGCCGAGGAGGCCTGAAAGTACGGGATGGTCGAAGGGCGAGACGCTCACGGGCGGGTCAGATGTCGAAGAAGATCGTTTCCTTCTCCCCCTGGAGATGGATGTCGAAACGGTAGGTATCGCCTTCGCGCGGCGCGACGAGGGTCGGCACGCGCACGCGATGCTCGACGCGGGCGAGAATGGGGTCCTCGGCGTTCGCCTTCTCCTCGTCGCCGAAATACATGCGCGTGTGCAGTCCGATATTGATGCCGCGCGCGACGATCCAGAACGTGATGTGCGGCGCCATCATACGTCCATCCTTGAACGGCACCCGGCCGGGCTTGATGGTCTCGAAGATGAACTCGCCGGTGTCCATGTCGCCCGGGCTGCGGCCCCAGCCGGTGAAATTCGGGTCGGCGGTGCCGCGCATCTCGGCCGGCGAGTTGTAGAGCCCGCCGGCATCCGCCTGCCAGATCTCGACCAGCGCGTCCCGGAGCGGCGTCCCGGTGCCGTCGAGCACGCGGCCGATGACCGTGATGCGCTCGCCTTTGGTCTTCTCGTTGACCATCTTAGTCCCGAGGTCCTCGGGATAGACCCCGCCGATCTCGGCGAAGTTGGGCGTCAGGCCGATATGGACGTAAGGGCCCGCGGTCTGCGAGGCCGATTCCTTCAGGCGGTTGAGTGGCTGGACCATCGTTATCTCCCTAGCGATACACGTCTGACCTGTGGCCGATCTTGAGGACGAGCACGTTGAGGATCTCGTCGCGCAACTCGCAGATGGCCCGGTAGTCTCCTATGCGAAAAGCCCAGTACCGCTCCAAAGGCTCCTGCAACGCTTTCCCGATGCGCCGCGGATTGTCCGCGACAGCGACCCGGTTATCCATGAAGTCGATGATCCGTTTCGCAGTTTGACGGTCGAGCCGCTTCAGTTCGCGCTTTGCCGGTCCGGAGTACTCAATCGTCCAGGCCAAGCTCGCGCCTCACTTCCGCTGCTGTATAGGTCCTCTCTTCGCCCCGCCGTATCCGCTCGGATATCTCGATTGCGTCGTAGAGATCCTCCAGATCATCCAGATTGTCCGCGATCAGCTGGCGCAGGTAGAAGGCCTTGGTCCGGCCGGTTCGTTCAGCAAGCGCATCGAGACGCGCCTCGATTTCGGGTTCAAGTCGGATTGAAGTCGGCATGTCGCGGCTCCCGTGAATACACGTATTCAATGTATCATGTCAGCGGCCGCGGGCCAACTCAATTCCCCTCCATCCGGTTCTCGAACAGGGTCGAGCGGCGGCCGCGCAGCACGATATCGAACTTGTAGGCGCGCGAATCCATCGGGATCGTCGCCTGCATGTCGAGCGCCGCCGTCAGACCCCTGATCGCCTCCGGATCGTTGATCGTCTTGACGATCGGGCACTGTGCGATCAGCGGGTCGCCTTCGAAATACATCTGCGTGATCAGCCGCTGCGCGAAGCCGTGGCCGAAGAGCGAGAAGTGGATGTGCGCCGGGCGCCAGTCGTTGACGCCGTTCGGCCAGGGATAGGGGCCCGGCTGGATGGTGCGGAAGCTGTAGAAGCCGCTGTCGTCGGTGATCGTGCGCCCGCAGCCGCCGAAATTCGGGTCGAGCGCCGCGACGTAGCCCTCCTTCCTGTGGCGGTAGCGGCCGCCGGCATTGGCCTGCCAGAACTCGACCAGCACGTTCGGCACCGGCATGCCGCGCTCGTCGAGCACGCGCCCGTAGACGACGATGCGCGGGCCGATCGCCGTCTCGCCGGGCTTGGCGAAATTGGTCAGGAGGTCGTTGTCCAACTCGCCCAGGATGTTGTGGCCGAACACCGGGCCGGTGATTTCCGACAGTGTGTTGTCGAGCGACAGGAGCGCCTTCTGCGGCGAGCGCAGCACCGACGTCTTGTACCAGGGCGTGAAGGCCTGCGGATGCCACTCGCGGTCGCGCTGGAAGAAGGCGCCGGTTTCCGGGCCCTTGTTGCTCAATGCACCGTTGATCATCGGCCCTTCTCCTTGTCCATCTCGTCGAAGACCTGCTTGACGATCTTGATTGCGTGGTTGGCGCGGGGGACACCGGCATAGATCGCGACATGCATCAGCACTTCGCGGATGTCCTCGCGGCTGGCGCCCGTGTTGGCCGTCGCGCGCACATGCATGGCGACCTCCTCGTGATTGCCGAGCGCGGCGAGCAGGGCGAGCGTCAGCATCGAGCGCTCCCGCCGCGTGATCGTGTCGCTCGACCAGACATGGCCCCAGGCGGCCTCGGTGATCAGGTCCTGGAAGGGCTCGTCGAAGGCGGTCTTGGCGGCCTCGGCGCGGTCGACATGCGCGTCGCCCAACACCTGGCGCCTGGTCGCCATGCCCTGCCGGTGGCGTTCGGATTTCTGCGCCATGATCGTCCTCCTCAGTAGGGCAGCCCGACATAGTTCTCCGCCAGCGACCGCGATGCGGCCTCCGACTGCGAGAGGTAGTCGAGCTCGGCTTCCTGGATGCGCTGGCCGAAGGCGCCCATGTCCGGGAAGCGGTGCATCGTGTTGGTCATCCACCAGGAGAAGCGTTCGGCCTTCCACACCCGCGACAGCGCCCGCGTCGAATAGGCCTCGATCCCGGCTCCCGATCCGTCGACATAGTGCTCGCGCAGCCCCTCGAAGAGATAGTGGACGTCGCTCGCCGCGAGGTTCAGCCCCTTGGCGCCCGTGGGCGGCACGATATGGGCGGCATCGCCGACGAGGAACAGCCGGCCGAAGCGCATCGGCTCGGCGACGAAGGAGCGCAACGGCGCGATCGACTTCTCGATCGAGGGCCCGGTCATCACCCTCTCCGCCGCCTCCGGCGGAAGCCGCAGCCGCAGCTCGTCCCAGAACGCGTCGTCCGACCAGTCCTCCACCTTATCGTCCAGCGAGCACTGGACGTAGTAGCGGCTGCGCGTCATGGAGCGCATCGAGCAGAGCGCGAAGCCGCGCTCGTGATTGGCGTAGATCAGCTCGTGGCTGACCGGCGGCACCTCCGCCACGATGCCGAGCCAGCCGAAAGGATAGACGCGCTCGAACTCCTTGAGCCCCTTGTCGGCGACCGACTTGCGCGAGATGCCGTGATAGCCGTCGCAGCCGGCGATGAAGTCGCAGTCGATGCGGTGCGTCACCCCGTCCTTCTCGTAGGTGACGTACGGGGTGGCGCCGTCGAAACCGTGCGGAACGACGCTGGCGGCCTCGTAGATCGACACCCCACCAGTCGCGGCCCGGCGGTCCATGAGGTCCCTGGTGACCTCCGTCTGGCCGTAGACCATGACGCGCTTGCCGCCGGTCAGGCCGAAGAGGTCGATACGGTGATGCCGGCCGCTGAAGGTCAGGTCGAAGCCGTCATGCGGCAGGCCCTCGCGGCGCATGCGCTCGCCCGCGCCGGCCTTGTCGAGGAGGCTGCACATCCCCTCCTCCAGCACGCCCGCGCGGATGCGGCCGAGCACGTAGTCCTGGCTCGCGCGCTCCAGGATGACGTTGTCGATGCCGGCATCGGTCAGCAACTGGCCGAGCAGTAGGCCCGAGGGGCCCGATCCGATGATCGCGACCTGTGTTCGCAAGCTGGTTCCTCCCGATGCGGTCGCGCACCATGTATCGGAGCGGCGAGCCCAACAATGGACAATGGCCGCATTCGATTGCACTATCCGATCATTGTATACAGGCAACCACCGTGGCGAACCGGATTCCCAGCTACCAGCTCTATGGCGAGCAGACGCCGGATGCGGCCGAGTTCTGGCTGCACGGCGAAACGATCCCCGAGCGTACGCACCTGCACAATTGGGAGATCGCGCCCCATCGGCACGACGCCTTCTTCCAGATCTTCCTGGTGACCAGCGGACGCGGCGAGATCCTGGGGCCGCACCCGCACGTCTTCGCCGCGCCATGCGCGGTGTTCGTTCCTCCAGGCACCGTCCACGGTTTCCGCTACAGCCACGACGTCGACGGGCTGGTGCTGACCGCCCTCGGCGATCGGCTCGGCTCGCTCTCGGCCGGCGACCGGTCGATTGCGCTCTTCGCAAGCGCCATCCGCATCGTGGCGCTGCCGGAGGACGATCCCGACGGACGCTTCGCCGCCGACTGCATCACCCGCATCCATGGCGAGCTCGGCCGCCGCGGCCCCGGCCGCACCGTACTCCTCGAAGCTCTCATGATCTCGGCGCTGGTCGCGGTGGTGCGGGCGGAAGGCGCGGCCCCCGCCGGCGAGGAGGCGGTCGGCGCGCGCGACCGGATGCGCATTGAGGAACTGCTCGACCTGATCGGCGCGCACTACCGCCAGCACCGCCCCGCCAGCTTCTATGCCGAGCGGCTCGGCCTGTCGCCGGCCCATCTCAACCGCATCTGCCGGCAGGAGACGGGCGCGAGCCTGCAGCAGCTGGTCGCAGCACGCCTCGTCGAGGCGGCGCGCCGCGACCTCGTCTTCACGCCGACACCGGTGCAGAAGATCGCCTATGCGCTCGGCTTTTCCGACCCCGCCTACTTCAACCGCTTCTTCCGGCGCCAGACGGGAACCACGCCGGGTCTCTACCGCGAGCGCGAGCGGCAGAGGCTCGCGGTGTGACGCTCAACTGACGCAAAAAGGGGCGGTTGCCCGCCCCTTTTCAAGCCCGGCGGATTTGCCGGCGCTCAGTTCAGCGCAGCGTCTGTGATGACATGGGTCCAGGCGCCCTCGGGCGCCTTCGAGATGACCGGATCGTCGCCATCGGAGAGCAGCGTCTCGACGGTGCGCTCGTAGTCGGCCGGATCGAGCGCGCCGTTGGAGCCGGCCGTCAGCTTGGCGATCTCGCCCATCATGCGCTTCTGGTGGTTCTCGGTCTGGGCGCCCGTCTGGTCGTATTCGAGCACGATCATCGCCGCCTCGTCCGGGTTCTCCTCGGCCCATTTCCAGCCGCGCATCGAGGCCCGCACGAAGCGCACCATCTTGTCGCGGAAGGCCTCGTCCTCGAGGCTCTGCTCGAGCACGTAGAGGCCGTCCTCGAGCGTCGCGACGCCCTGGTCCTCGTATTTGAAGGTGATGAGGTCTTCCTCGGCGATGCCGGCGTCGATCACCTGCCAGTACTCGTTGTAGGTCATCGTCGAGATGCAGTCCGCCTGGCGCTGCAGCAGCGGGTCGACGTTGAAGCCCTGCTTCAGGACGGTGACGCCGTCGTCGCCGCCCTCGGTCGAAATACCCAGCTTGCTCATCCAGTTGAGGAACGGATACTCGTTGCCGAAGAACCAGACGCCGAGCGTGCGGCCGCGGAAATCTTCTGGGCTCTCGATGCCGGTGTCCTTGAGGCAGGTCAGCATCATGCCGGACGACTTGAACGGCTGGGCGATGTTGACCAGCGGCACCCCGCGTTCGCGCGTGGCAAGCGCGGCCGGCATCCACTCGACGATCACGTCGGCGCCGCCGCCTGCCAGAACCTGGGGCGGGGCGATGTCCGGCCCGCCCGGGTTGATCGTGACGTTGAGGTCCTCTTCCTCGTAGAAACCGTTCTCCAGCGCGACGTAGTAGCCGGCGAACTGCGCCTGCGTGACCCACTTGAGCTGCAGCGTGACGTCGTCTGCGGCCATGGCCTGCGCGGCGGCCAGCGAGAATGCGCCGGCAAGCAAGGAAACTGCCATTCTTTTCATTCGTTTACCCTCTGAAGTTGACTATCCGCTTCGCATCGACGGATGCCAGAACGTGGCGGCCCTCTCGAGGAGGGCGACCAGCGCATAGAATACCGAACCCGCGAGCGCCGCAACTGCGATCTCCGCCCACACCATGTCGACGTTCATGCGCCCGACCTCGGTCGATATCCGGAAACCCATGCCGACCGTCGGGGTGCCGAAGAACTCGGCGACGATCGCCCCGATGAGCGCCAGCGTCGAGTTGATCTTGAGCGCGTTGAAGATGAAGGGGAGCGCGGCCGGCAGGCGCAGCCTGAACAGCGTCTGCCAGTAGGACGCCGCATAAGTCCGCATCAGGTCGCGGTCGATCGTGCTCGCCGAGGCGAGCCCTTGCACCGTGTTCACCAGCATCGGGAAGAAGGTCATCACCACGACGACCGCCGCCTTCGACTGCCAGTCGAAGCCGAACCACATCACCATGATCGGCGCGATGCCGATGATCGGAAGGGCCGAGACGAAATTGCCGAGCGGCAGCAGCCCGCGCTGCAGGAAGGGCGAGCGGTCGATCAGGATCGCGACGAGGAAGCCCGACCCGCAGCCGAGCGCGTAGCCGATGAGAACGGCGCGCAGGAAGGTCTGCTGGAAGTCGGCCCAGAGGATCGCCGTGGAGTTGACGATGCGCGTCCAGATCATGGACGGCGGCGGCAGGAGCACCGTCGGCACGTTGAAGCCGCGCACCAGCCCCTCCCAGAGGACGAGCAGGGTAATCCCGAACAGGACCGGGACGGCGACCGACACCACCCGCGCCACCGCCGCGCTGCGCGGCCGCAGCCCGACCAGCCACTGGTTCAGTGCCCAGGCGGCGAGCCAGAACAGCAGCGCGCCGATGATGAAGCTCGCGTTCATCCCGCCATCCCCATGCGCCGCAGCACCATGCGGTGGGCGAGGCCGACGACGCCGACGAGACAGGCGGCGATCGCCGCCGCCATGAAGAGCGCCGACCAGATCTGGATCGTCTGGCCGTAATAGGAGCCGGCCAGCAGCCGCGCGCCGAGCCCGGCGACGGCCCCGGTCGGCAATTCGCCGACGATCGCGCCCACCAGGCTGATCGCCACCGCGACCTTCATGGAGGTGAAGAGATAGGGCATGGAGGACGGCCAGCGCAACTTCCAGAAGGTCTGCCAGCGGCTCGCATTGTAGGTGCGCATCAGGTCGAGCTGCAGGAATTCGGGGCTCCGCAGTCCCTTCACCATGCCCACCACGATGGGGAAGAAGGACAGATAGGTTGAGATCAGCGCCTTGGGCAGCAGGCCCGACAGGCCGATCGCGTTGAGCACGACGATGATCATCGGCGCGATGGCGAGGATCGGGATCGTCTGGCTGGCGATCACCCACGGCATGACCGACTTGTCCATCGCCCGGTTGTGGACGATGCCAACGGCCAGCAGCACGCCGAGCAGCGAGCCGATCGCGAAGCCGAGCAGCGTGGCGGAAAGCGTGATCCAGGCGTGGAAGACGAGGCTGCGCCGCGAGGTCGGGCTCATCATCACGGTGGTGTTCCAGAGCTCGACCACCACCTGGTGCGGGCCGGGCAGCACCGGCCGCTCCTGCGCGAGCGTGTCGCGGACGAGGTCGGCGGCGGTCCACGCGGTGCCGGCGCGCTCGTAGAGGCCGATCTGCCAGGGCGCGTTGAGATAGACTGCGAAGACGTACCAGACGACGACGATCGCCGCGACGACCGTGAGGATCGGGAAAGTGCGTCCCTCGACGAGGCGCGAGAACATGCTGCGGGCCGGCGAATAGCCGACGCCCGCGCCCGGCGCGGCAATGGGCGGCGCGGCCGTCACGACGCCTTACCCTCCCCCTTGTGGGGAGGGTCGGCGCGCAGCGACGGGGTGGGGGCTGCGAGGCCAAACTGAAATACCCCCACCCGCGCCTTCGGCGCGACCTCCCCACAAGGGGGAGGTAGGAAAGCCACCCTATTCCTCATAGCTGTGCCCTGCCCGCAGGCCGTCGCGCACACGCGCGGCGATGGCCAGGAACTCCGGCGTCTCGCGGATGTCGAGCGGCCGCTCCTTCGGCAGGGTCGACTCAATGACGTCGGTCACCCGTCCCGGCCTGGGCGACATCACCACGATCTTGGTCGAGAGATAGACGGCCTCGGGAATCGAGTGGGTGACGAAGCAGATCGTCTTTTCGGTGCGCGCCCAGAGCTGCAGGAGTTGTTCGTTGAGATGGTCGCGCACGATCTCGTCGAGCGCGCCGAAGGGCTCGTCCATGAGCAGCAGGTCGGCGTCGAAGGCCAGCGCCCGCGCGATCGAGGCCCGCTGCTGCATGCCGCCCGAGAGCTGCCAGGGATATTTCTTCTCGAACCCGGTCAGGTTGACGAGGTCGAGCGTGCGGCGAATGCGCGCCGTCCTTTCCGCGCGCGGATAGCCCATGATCTCGAGCGGCAGCGCGACGTTCTTCTCGATCGTGCGCCAGGGATAGAGGCCGGCCGCCTGGAAGACGTAGCCATAGGCGCGCGCCTTGCGGGCCGCCTCGGGCGACATGCCGTTGACGCGGATGACACCCTCCGTCGGCTGCTCGAGATCGGCGATCACCCGCAGGAATGTCGTCTTGCCGCAGCCTGACGGTCCGATGAACGAGACGAACTCACCCTTTCCGATCTGGAGATTCACATCCGACAGCGCATGGACCGGCCCGTCAGCGGTCTGGAAGGTCAGGCCGAGGCGCGCGGCCTCGACCACGGCACCTGCCGCCCCGACTTTGGATGTGTTTCCGTCCCGCGCTAGCGGCACCGCTGCAGCCTGGCCCATTCGTTCCCTTGCTCGTCGAAGATCGCCACCTCCCGGCCCCCGTTGCCGAACTCGATGCGGTTCATCTCGATCGTCTGATAACCGTCGCCCTCGTGGCCGCACAGCACCGTCGTTACCAGACCGCCGTGGCGCGTGGGAGAGGCCTGCACGAATTCACACAGGGTAGCGTAGCTGCCGTATTCCTCGGCCGTGAGATAGAGGTCGTCGTCGCCCGTCACGCGCCCGGTCTTGAGGTAGGCGCAGCCGCCGCGGTTGCCGTAGCTCGCCTCGATGTCGAGCGGTCCGGCCAGGGCGGTGATGCCGCAAATCAAAAGGGACGCGAGCAGGAAGGCGGAGATCAAGCGCACGGGCCCAACGATGGATATCGTGTTCCTCACCGCTGGGCGATCCCCAGAGTAATGGTCAGCGCCCGAGCGAGTTGCTGCATCGCCTCCTCCTCCAGATGCCCGATGATCTGCCCGATCCTGGATTTGTTGGCGGACTGCACCTTCTCCACCATGATCTCCGATGGGAGACGCAGCCCGTTTTCGGGTGTTGGCTCGAGCGGAACACGGAAGAAGTTCGGTGCCGAGGAATAGCTGCTGATCGGACACAGGAGGACGGTGCGGAGGTACTTGTTCAGGACATCGATCTGGACGATGACCGCTGGCCTGGGCTTTCCCAGATCCCCAGGCAGCGAGACGATGACGACATCGCCCCGCCTCATATCATGTCCTCACCCTCCCACATGTCCTTCTGCATCGCCTCGATCCACTCGATGATGTCTTCCTCCTGATCGGCGAGCGCAATCCTCTTTGCCTCGGCTTCAGCGAGGGCATAGGCCGCGGGATCAGAGAAATCCGGCACCCAGACCTCCACCGGCCTGTAGCCCTTGGCCAGCAGCTCCTGCCTCTCCTGTTCCGTCAGTTCCCTCGGTCGGCCCATGTCGGCCTCCTTTGGATCGCCTGTGGACGCATATTATCGCCCGCGGCACGCCCTCGATCAACGGCCGGCAACCGGCTGCTACTCCACGATCTCGGCCGTCTCGACCACCGCGTGGAAGAGCACGTCGCAGCCGGCGCGCGCCCACTCCTTGCTGATCTCCTCCGCCTCGTTATGGCTCAGCCCGTCGACGCAGGGGCACATGACCATGGCCGTCGGCGCGACGCGGTTGATCCAGCAGGCATCGTGGCCGGCGCCCGAGACGATGTTCATGTGCGAGTAGCCGAGCCGCTCGGCCGCGTCGCGGATCGCCTTGACGCAGCCCTCGTCGAAGGTCACGGGGTCGAAATGGCCGACCGCCTCCACCTCGTGCTCGATGTCGAGCGCCTCGCAGATCGTGGCGATGCCTTGCTCGATGCGCGCCCGCATCTCGTTCAAGACGCGCTCGTTCGGCGAGCGGATGTCGATCGTGAACACCACCTTGCCGGGGATCACGTTGCGCGAGTTCGGATAGACGTCGACATGGCCGACCGCGCCTACGGCGTCGGGCTGGTAGTCCATCGCCACCTCGTGCACCAGCTCGGTGACGCGCGCCATCCCTAGCCCGGCGTTGCGCCGCTTGGGCATCGGCGTCGAGCCGGTGTGGCTCTCCTTGCCGGTCAGCGTCACCTGCAGCCACCACAGCCCCTGGCCATGGGTGACGACGCCGATATCGATGCCCTCGTCCTCGAGGATCGGCCCCTGCTCGATATGGAGCTCGAAGAAGGCCTTCATCTTGCGGGCGCCGACCTCCTCCTCGCCCTTCCAGCCGATGCGCTCCAGCTCCTCGCCGAAGGTCTTGCCCTTGGCGTCGGTGCGCGCATAGGCCCAGTCGAGATCGTGCTGGCCGGCGAAGACGCCGGAGGCGAGCATGGCCGGCGCGAAGCGCGTCCCCTCCTCGTTCGTCCAGTTGGTGACGACGATCGGATGCCGCGTTTTGATGCCGAGGTCGTTCAGCGTGCGGATGACCTCGAGCCCGCCCAGCACGCCCAGCACGCCGTCATACTTGCCGCCGGTCGGCTGGGTGTCCAGATGGCTGCCGACATAGACCGGCAGCGCGTCGGGGTCCGTCCCCTCGCGGCGTGCGAACATCGTGCCCATCCGGTCGACGCCCATCGAGAGCCCCGCCTCCTCGCACCAGCGCTGGAACAGCCTGCGCCCTTCCCCGTCCTCGTCGGTCAGCGTCTGGCGGTTGTTGCCGCCGGCAACGCCCGGTCCGATCTTCGCCATCTCCATGAGCGAGTCCCAGAGCCGGTCGGGATTGATGCGGAGGTTCGATTCTATGGGCATATGCGCTGTCTCTCCTGCCTTGCCGCGAAGCGTCACCCCCACCCCTAACCCCTCCCCACAAGGGGGAGGGGGACCTCCGCCGCTCGCGCCAACTTCCAGGGTAGCCCGCCGTGGGAGCGCGACGATGCCGACCCCCTCCCCCTTGTGGGGAGGGGTAAGGGGTGGGGGTGACGGCGAAGACGCCGCGGACGTCACTCTTGTCCCGACACGACGGAGCTACCTCATGACGCCGATCCCGCGCAGGACTTCTTCCACGCAACCGTCGAAGGCGTCTGCCAGATCGCCCGTCGTCATCCGGATCGTGCGATATCCCTGGCTCGTGAACCAGGCGTCCCGCCTCGCATCGCGCCGAATTCCCTCCGGAGTGAAATGGTGCTGCCCGTCGACCTCGATGACCAGCTTGTCTTCGTGGATCACGAAGTCCGCGACATACATCCCTATCGGCGCCTGGCGCCGGACATGCACGCCGTAGAGGCGCCGGAACTCGCGCAGTTCGGACCATAGCTGTCGCTCGCCCTCGGTCATGTTGCGCCGGAGTTGGCGCGCTCGTCGGACGGCAACGGGATCGATCAGGCTCGGCATTACCTGTACCCCCACCCCTAACCCCTCCCCACAAGGGGGAGGGGGAGGTCGCGAGCGACCACTCTTGCATCACTCCACCTCGCCCAGTACCGTCCTGATCGTATCGACGATCTGGTCGATCTGCCCCTTCTCGATGATGAGGGGCGGGGAGAGCGCGATGATGTCGCCGGTGGTGCGGATCAAAAGCCCCTTCTCGAACGCCTTGAGGAAGGCCGAGAAGGCGCGCTTGGTCGGCTGGCCCGCGATCGGCGACAGCTCGATCGCCCCGACGAGGCCGATATTGCGGATGTCGATGACGTTAGGCGCATCCTTCAGCGAATGGAGCGCGTCGGCCCAGTAGGAGCCGAGCTCGGCGCCGCGGGTCAGGAGCCCCTCCTCCTTGTAGGTCTCGAGCGTGGCGAGGCCGGCGGCGGAGGCGATCGGATTGCCCGAATAGGTGTAGCCGTGGAAGAACTCGATCAGGTGCTCCGGCCCGGTCATGAAGGCGTCGTGGATTTCCTTCTTCACGAACACTGCGCCCATCGGGATGACGCCGTTGGTCACGCCCTTGGCCGTCGTCATGATGTCCGGGACGACGTCGAAATAGTCGGCCGCGAAGGGGGTGCCGAGGCGGCCGAAGCCGGTGATGACCTCGTCGAAGATCAGCAGGATGCCGTGCTTGTCG